>VFSW01000680.1_pt1 | contig 50555 bp, 52 predicted proteins | sample 5358111 | NCBI WGS metagenome assembly VFSW01 (sample SAMN11554181, study PRJNA540505) | mine drainage metagenome | isolation source: sediment from site ElyBrook_90M | place: USA: Ely Copper Mine, Vershire, VT | collected 2017 | reverse complement strand
GAGTAATATAAATCCTTCATTTTTTAACAATATTGAAGAGTTTTCCTGTTATTATGAAAGCATATAAATTTTGCCGTCTAATAGGATTTCATGAACGGCGAATATGAAGTTGAGAGCAGGTTCAATAAGAACTACAACCTGCTTACAAGAAAGATTGTCAGGCTGCTTTCTGAGAACTCACGGATGTCGGTTGCGGAAATTGCGAAGCGGCTGAACGTTTCCAGGCCAACTGTCAAGGACAGGATCGGCAGGTTGGAAAAGGAGCTGGGAATGAGGTATACGATAGAGATTGATGAAAGGGCATTGGGCCTGAACAGTCCACACCTGATAGAGGTAAAGTTCAAGAAAAAACCAAGCTATGAGAGAATAAAGACAGTACTATCGCAATCATACATACCGCAGGTGGCTTTTTCTGTGAATGGCTCCTACAGTCTGGTCATCTATGCAAATGCCTTCTCCGGCGGGGAGTATGTTCATTGGAATATGGCCATGATGGTCCTGCTTTCGGAATACGGGGTGACTTGGCATCCGTCAGAGGTGGCGCACAGGCACCTGGGCTTCTTCCCGTTGAGAAATGAGGCGATAGCCGGAGCCGATATTGACGAGACCTCTAAAAAAATGCTTATCCGCCTGAACGATAATGCAAGATTGTCATTCCAGCAGTTATCAAAAGAGCTCGGTATCCACTTCAACACCGTAAAATACAATTTTGACAAATTGGTGAAGATCGGGTATATAAAAAGAGCCACAATAACCATGAGCCTGGTGAAAGGGCTTTCGTTTGTGAGCCTCTTTGACGATTATACTCCGACCAATGGCTTCGAAGCGAGTTCCGCAAAGGCAAGGTTGGCGATAAAGTTTGATGAAGAGACCCCATTAATAAGCAGATACCTCGTATCGGCGACGCTGATAGGAAGCCATACGCTGTTCATTTTATCCGTTTTCGATAACAAGGCATCGGCATACAGGTATGGCCTTTCTTACCATAAGAGTATGTATGCAAGGCATGGGGCCAAGAGAATCGACGGCGAAGTCAAGGAGCTGGTTTTGGGCAGGCTCCCTGTCAGGAGCGTAAATATAAAGAATGAGTACAAGACAATAATGTGGACCACTGACCTGAACAAATGATTACCCTCTAAGGAAACTGCAACATAACAGTAATCTACTGCTAATATGCAAAATTTCAAAGCCTATATAAATCATAAATCCCACTAACCTATACTGGGTGGATAAGTGGTACAAGTTAGGGGCAACGAATATTCTAATTACGGCGAGAACCCATTCTCTCATACCAAACCCTCATTGCCTCTGATATGCCATGCCCACCTGTCATGGTTATTGGGTGTATACATGAAAATACTGGGTAAAATAACAGAGCCTGCGCCAAAGGCAGAAAGCGCCGCGTACCAATGCTGGATGTGTGGGATCGGGCACGAGAGCCCAGGAGAGTACCTTAGGCACATAAACTCCTGCAAACCCGAAGCCATTTCAGTGCAGACGCTCTGAAGATCCAGGGCGATGCTATGGCTAATTCAACTCCAAGCAGGAAGAGGGGCTCCCTACACAGGTTCTACTTAATTGAGCCCAAGCCCAATGTGGATGCAGGCAAGCTCGCCGAGAAGCTGGTAGCGCTTAAACATGTAGAGGAGGTGTTCCTCTCTGACGGCGATTACGGTTTCATAGTAAAGGTAAGGTTCCTTGACGGAAAGGAGCCAAGTTGCGTGGCAAACTACCTGAAAACGAACCTTGCAGGTAGATTCGGCACCGTAGACAGCTATTACAAATACAGGAAGTAGTTATAATGAAGAAGTTCAGCCTCTTCAAAAAGGTCGTCGAGAGAGAGGTAACGTGCGCCCTGTGCCTTGCAAAGGTCAAGAGGCAAAACTCGACCGAGCTCTACAATAGGGATATCTGCAAATGGTGCACCGACTATTACAGCAGGGCCTTCCCGAAAGACTGGAGGGAGCAGGTAAAACCAATGCTATTCCAGGCTACTTCATAGAATTTACTGCGGCTACCAGTCCATCGGTGAACTCCTTTGTTCCGAGCGGCTCGACCCCCATGAAGCGCGCAATGTCGTTTGTGACCTTCTTCTGCACTATCGCTGCCTCGACAGCCTTCTCTATGAGCTTAGCTGCTTCGACCCACCCGATGTGAATAAGCATAAGCTCGCCTGCCTTGAGCACCCCCATGGGGTTAGCGATGTTCTTTCCAGCATATTTGGGTGCGGTGCCATGCACCGCTTCGAATACTCCCCCAAAGTCGCCTATGTTAGCACCACCGAGTACCCCGATGTTACCGATAAGTGCGCCAGCCGCATCAGATATGTAGTCGCCGTCAAGGTTCGGCGCGAGCACAATATCGTAGCTGTCCGGCCTTGTGATAATCTGCTGGAACATGTTGTCTGCGATTCTGTCGTTTATGAGAATCTTTCCTGGTGGTATCTGCCCGCCCATGCTGTTGATCTCCTCCTCTGTTACGAAGCTGCCTGCGAACTCGTTCTTCGCAACAGCGTACGACCATTCCCTGAACGCGCCCTCGGTGTACTTCATTATGTTTCCCTTGTGCATTATTGTGACGGACCTTCGCTTGTTGGCGATGGCGTAGGCCAATGCCATGCGCGCTATCCTCTCCGTCTTCGCCTTGCCAATTGGCTTTATACCAATACCTGCATCAGAGTCTATGTTGACATTCAGGTTATCTTTCAGCAATTTTCTTAAGGTGGCGGCCTCGTTGCTGTCGTAAGGCCACTCTATTCCGGTATAAAGGTCGTCGGTGTTCTCCCTAAAGATAATCATGTCTATCTTTTCAGGGTGGCTGAGTGGGCTGTCCAGCCCTTGTATGTACTTAACAGGGCGTATGTTGGCGTAGAGATCGAGAAGCAGGCGCATCTGCACGTTCAAGGAGCGGAAGCCTTTTCCCACGGGGGTCATAAGCGGCCCTTTCAGCAGGAACCTGTACTCTTTCAAAGCATCTATGGTGCTTTGGGGGAACCTTTCTCCGGATTCCTTCATGGCTTCATCTCCGGCATTAACCTTCATCCACTCTATCTTTCTCTTGCCCCCATACGCAGCTGATACTGCTGCATCTATCACGCGTATGGCGTTTGTCGTTATTTCAGGGCCAATTCCATCTCCGTCTATCTGGAGTATTATCGGGTTGTCCGGCACAATAAGCTTATTCCCACTAAGCTCAATCTTTTTGCCCCCTGTCATAAGTTAGGTTTAGACATAAAAGGTATAAATAGATATGGCAAATCCACCACACAAAAGATTAAGAAATAGTAAATCCAATCCATAACCAGTGAATCCAATGGTGGATAAACCAGAAAAAGGCAACAAAGAGGGCATTACAGTAAAGAAGTCCGACGATTTTTCGGAATGGTATACACAAACCGTCACAAAATCTGAATTTGTCGACTACACTGCTGTCTCAGGGTGCCTGGCTTTCAGGCCTAACGGATACTTTGCCTGGGAGGCAATACAGAGAGCAACCGACGCCCTGTTCAAAGAGGCAGGAATAATCAACGTATACTTTCCTATTTTCATACCGGAAAAGATGCTCAACAAGGAAAAGGAGCATGTAAAGGGATTCAGCCCGGAGGTAGCATGGGTAACTCATACCGGAGAGTCAAAACTTGATGAGAGGCTAGCGGTCAGGCCTACATCCGAGACGATAATGTACGATAGTTTCTCAAAATGGATAAGATCATGGAGAGACCTGCCAATGAGATACAACCAATGGAACAGTGTCGTCAGATGGGAGTTCAAACATCCAACTCCATTGCTGCGAAGCAGGGAGTTTCTATGGAATGAGGGTCATACAGTATTTGCAACAAAGGAAGAGGCCGACGCCGAACGAGATGTGATACTCGGCATCTACAACAAGATACTCAAAGAGTACCTGGCTTTGCCAGGGGTAACCGGTAGGAAGACCGATTCCGAAAAGTTCGCCGGCGCAGAGGCTACATACAGCATAGAGCACATATTGCCCGACGGAGCCGCGGTCCAAGGACCGGACTTCCACAGCGACGGGCAAAAATTCTCCAAAGCATTTAACATAAAGTTCCTAGACAAGGATGGTAAGACGGAATACGCATATCAGAATACCTTCGCAATAAGCACAAGGGAACTGGGAGTAATGGTGGCCATACATGGCGACGACAAGGGCGTGGTAATTCCGCCAAAGCTCGCCAGAATACAGGTTGTTGTAATACCAATATACAACAATGACAACAAGGATGTGGTGTCTAAAGCTGCAAAAGAGTTGGCAAAGAGGCTGGAGCAGTCTGCAAGGGTCCATCTTGACGATAATGACGCTTACTCTCCTGGCTGGAAGTTCCATGCATGGGAGCTCAAAGGAGTTCCAATAAGGATAGAGATCGGAGAGCGCGACATAAAGGCAGAAAAGGTGGTCGTATCGAGAAGGGACACCTCTGCAAAGACCGATGTTAAGCTAAAGGAACTATCAAAAGCCATCGAGTCGCTGCTCAACGAGATAAACGACAACCTCTACCAGCGGGCGCTGAAGTTTACAGAGTCCAATACCCACGAGGCGAAGACATTTTCAGAGCTGAAAAAGATACTTGATAAGGAAGGAGGTTTCATCCAGGCTGCGTGGTGTGGTTCGGCGGAGTGTGAAGCGAAGGCAAAGAAGGAGACGAAAGGCAAGATAACCAACATGCCGTTCGACATGCAGGGCAAGGCTAAGGGCAAGAAGTGTGTCGTGTGCGGAGAGGACGCAAAGCACATAGTCAACTTTGCAAAATCCTATTAAACCTAGATTTCCAACTAAATAGGCAGCCCCGTCATCTAGTGGCCAAGGATAGCGGGCTTTGGACCCGCGTACATCGGTTCAAATCCGATCGGGGCTATCAATGCTTAAATACTGCTATTTCAGCAACAACCGCAGCCGCACGCTCTTTTTCTTGAGCTGTGGCTGCAATCACAGCACTTGCAGCATCCAGAGCAGCAGCCCGCCATGGTTTTGCCAGCCCCTTTCTTTTTTGCCTTAGGCATAATGTTAATTCAAAGGCAAAGTATTTACGTATTCCCATTTTTCAACGCAAATCCTGCTATCAAAAGGGTTAAAATATTGCATAACGATTCTATAATGTGATGAGACGAGGTATTTCTGATCTATGATGAAAAGAGAGTCGCTGATAAGGTTTTGAAATGAAGGGCTTAGTTATAGCGATTGTTTTAATCCTTGTAATACTCTCAATCGTTTATGTGCTGTACAATAAAAGCAACGTCCTCGGCCCTTCAAGCAGAGCAGCAAGCGACAACCTCCTTAACACAAGGTTTCAAGTTTCTAAAATAACCGAGCACTACAATAACACGACTTCCACATACTCCATTTATCTCGCCCTTACTATGCAGCAACAGCAAGAGGGCTACATGAATGTGTCGACAATAGGCAATTGCAATAACATGGGTAATTGCCTCGGCATGCTTTTCGTGTTCCCGAATTATTCTGACGAGTGCTTCTGGATGAAGAACACAACAATCCCATTAAGGCAAACATGGATAAACCCTAGCGGCTACCCAACCTACTCCTATGTCGGCACGCCCCTCTCATTAGAGCCGATATGCAGCTATGGTAAATATGTTATAGAAACGTTGCCGAACACCACCATAAGCGGCCACATAACCACTAACTCGAGCTAGTCTTCTTCCCTTTATGTTCGTAGAGAAATATGGCTCCATTGAGCGTTTTTAAAGACAATACCGCACAGTTCATCCTAGCGGGTCCGGGATCTATGCCTATCAGTTCCTTTATCTTCTCGTAGTCTATCTTCTTTACGTCGCCCAACGGCATTTGCTTGACAAAATCTGTGAGCAGGCTAGCCGTTGCCTGGCTTATCGCACACCCTGCCCCCTCAAAAGAGATATCGGAGATCTTTCCATCTTTGACGCGTATGTGCATGGTAAGAACATCGCCGCACAGAGGGTTGTCGTCACGGAAGTCTGCGTCGGAGTTTGGCATCTTCCCTTTGTTGTGCGGATGCTCATAATGCGATATTATCTCTTCAACATAAATGTCCAGGGGCATCAGCTTACCTTGAATATCCTTTTAGCATTGTATATCGCCTTTACGGCCTTGTCGACATCGCTCTCGTCATTGTACAGGTAGAAACTCATTCTGGACAGTGCACCTTCTCCTAATATTCCGGTAACCAGTGGCATGGCGCAATGATGGCCCGCCCTTATAGCTATCGCATCCCTGTCGAAGATGCTCGCCACATCGTGCGGATGCACCCCCTTTATCGAGAATGTGACTACTCCGCCGCGTTCGTCTAGTTCACCCTCTCCGCAGCCAAAGGTTTTGACATTCTTTATCTTACTGAGCTCTTCCAAGGCGTGTTTTGTCACTTGCTTCTCATGAGCCCTTATGTTGCCAAGCCCTATCTTCTGCAGATAATCAACGGCAATCCCAAGAGCTATCCCCCCTTCCACGTTCGCAGTTCCGGCTTCAAACTTCCAAGGAAGATCGTTCGTAGTGTAAGACTGGAAGTCAACCCTCTTTATCATGTCCCCCCCTCCGAATAACGGATCGGTGCTCTCTAGAAGCTCTTTCTTACCGTACAAGACCCCTATCCCTGTGGGCCCAAGCATCTTGTGGCCCGAGAACGCGAAGAAGTCGCACCCAATATCACCTACATCAACAGGCATATGCGGGACAGATTGGGCGGCGTCAACCACCACAAGCGCACCCCTTTTCTTTGCAAGCTTCGTAATCTTCTTAACATCGTTTATGCTTCCGAGCACGTTCGACACGTGAGTCACGGAAACGATCTTCGGGTTCTTCTCCAGTTCCTTTTCGAGGCTCTCTTCTGACAAGCAGCAGTTCTCTTTATCCAGCTTAATATAATCTAAAACCGCGCCTTTTTTCTTCGCCAGCATCTGCCACGGAACGATGTTGCTGTGATGTTCCATCTGCGATATCAGAATATGATCTCCTTTCTTGACGTTTGCGCCGCCCCAAGCGAGCGCCACGGTGTTTATCGCCTCTGTAGTGTTTCTGACGTATACAATCTCCTCAATCGAGCTGGTGCCGATGAGCTTTGCCACTTTCATCTTCGACTCTGTGTACTCCTCCGTCGCCTTCTCGGCAATCTGGTAGACCCCCCGGTGTATATTCGCATTGTACTTAGTGTAGTAATCATATATCGCATCTATGACCTGCTTGGGCTTCTGCGATGTAGCGGCGCTATCCAGATAAACGAGCGTTTTACCGTTTATCTTCATGCTCAAGATCGGGAAATCCCTTTTAATCGCGGTAACGTCAAGCGACTTGGTAGGTCCGGTCATATGATACCTATTTTGTGAAGGCCTCGTAGCCCTCCTTCTCAAGCTTTGCGATGAGCTCCTTCCCGCCCTCTGCTACTATCTTGCCGTTCGCCATCACGTGCACGAACTGAGGCTCCATGTAGTTGAGGATCCTGCTGTAGTGCGTTATTATCACCAGTCCTATGTTATACTTCTTAGCAAACGCATTTATGTTCTCTGCCACAACCTTCACCGCGTCTATGTCCAGGCCGGAGTCAGGCTCGTCAAGTATTGCAATCTTCGGCTTCAGGACACCCATCTGGAGGATCTCCGCCTTCTTCTTCTCTCCACCTGAGAATCCCTGGTTTAGCGACCTGCCTATCAGATTGTCGACCATCTTCAGGTTGACCGCGCTCGTTCTTATATCTACCATAAGCTCTTTTGTGTTAACCGTGGCCGCAAGCGCCTCCTTGGCGCTGTGCAGGAAGTTTATGAAGCCCACGCCCTCCACCTCTACCGGGTTCTGGAAACCCAAGAAGAGGCCGAGCTTTGCCCTCTTGTCCGGGGACATGCCGAGTACGCTCTGCCCGTCGACCAGGATGTCGCCCCTGCTTGGCTTTAGTTTCGGATAGCCCATTATTGTCTTCGCCAGAGTGGTCTTGCCCGATCCGTTATGGCCCATAATCACATGGACCTCGCCCTGGTTGATCTTGAGGTTCACCCCGCTGACTACCTCCTTGTCTTCTATTGATACGTGCAGATCCTTTATCTCAAGAATCATGTTTTCACCTATTTTACCATAATCGCGCAGTTGAACTTGTGGTACCCCTGGCAGGCCTTGCACATGGCACCCTGGGCGCCGCGGTCCTTCTCGCTCATTATCTGCCTGACAAAAGCGTCGACCAGCTCTTCGCTGATCTCTTCCTGAACAATCTTCATACCGCGAGAGTACCTCTCGTTTATGTACTTGCTTATCGAGGCCTGGGTTATCTCGAGAAGCTCGGCCGCCCTCTGCTGGCGCATCCCGTACTTGCTGACCATCAGCCTTGCGGCCGCCGCCCTGAAGGCTGGCATGAACTCGTTCAGCGCTATCTCGTAGTTCGTCTGCATAACATTACCTGTACTTGTAGTGCCCCTTGAAGATGTCCTCCTCGTTCTCCCGGCCTACCCAGACATTTTCCATGGTAAGGTTGAGCTTATCGCCGAACTTGCCGGTCGATATCTTCTCTGCGACAAGAGAGGCGGTCGCAAGCTTCGCCTCCGCGCTCTTGAAGCGCCCCAGGCTGCTCGAGAAGAATCCCTCCACAAGAAGTTTTCTTGCCTTGGATTCGTCAAGCCCCTTTGACATCAGGTAGAACACAAGCTCGTCATCGATCGGCCCTGTCGCGGATGAGTGGGTGGCCTTGACCTCGTTCTCATCTATAGACATGGCGGGTATCGACTCGAGGTACGCGCTCTTGTCTAGAAGCATTCCAGCCTCGTGGACATAAGACCTTGCGTTCTTAGATCCGAACGGAATCTTCGCAAAGCCCTTCATTATGCAGAATGATTCGCCCATGAGCACCGCCTTTGAGTGCAGCTCTGCGGTTGTGGCCTGTGCTGCGTTCTCCATGTAGCTGCTTATGTCAAACTTCTGCGAAGCGGACCCGAATATCAGCTCGTTGGCGTGGACGGAGCCGTCCACGTCTACTACGCCAAACTGGTTCTTTACCCGCGTGTGGAATCCACCGTTATAGAAGTAATTTAGCCTCAGCACAGCGGACTTACCAACATTATACTTTGATAGGCCTGTCACAATCGTGTTTTCGGTCTCGTTGTGTATTGCGTCTATCGAGGCCTTCGAGAACGGTTGCAGCCCGCTTTCATGCATCACTAAGCTCGCGGACCTGTCCTTCGTGCCAGAGGCGTACCATTCCAGGAGGTTCAGCTCCGATTCTTCCCCGCAGTTTATCATCACCTGCGCCGCAAGCGGTCCAGATGAGTTAACAAACATTATGTTCATGTTTGCCTTTGCGCCTTTAGGCAGGTCTATGAATACCAAGACATTCGTAAAAGCATGGATCAGGGCGGCGAGCTTGTCGTCGGAGCTCTTGTAGAGCTTCCTGTCCAGTATATCCATCTTTATCTCCGAAGGAGCAAGCACAGTTATGTATTTGGCATTCGGTCCGATTACATGGCCGGTTCCGCTTATGATTGCATCGAACTTGATGAGGTTGCTGCTGAACAGCGACTTGGCGAGCTCCTGCAGGGCTTCCGGAGTATCGGGCTGCGGTTTCTCTGCGCCCTTGAACGTCTCCAGTATCGTCTCGGGGCCGATGCTCACGAACTTCCTCTTGTAGAGCTCACTCTGCTCCTCAGGCAGCGTCTTGTAAAGCTGTATCGCATCATCGGCAAATAGTCCATATGGGTTCAAGCAATCACTTTATGCTACAGAATTTGATGTGTCTAGCTGGATAAGTCTCTTGAGCTCTATCGAGTACTCCATGGGCAGAGCCTTCGTGAGCGGGTCCAGGAACCCGAGCACCACGGTAGTCAGCGCCTGCTCTTCGGTAAGCCCTCTCGACATAAGGTAGAAGAGCTGTTCCTCTCCGATTTTTCCGACTGCGGCCTCGTGGGTTATTGTCGCATCCTCCCTGTGAATATCCATGTAGGGATACGTGTTCGTCTTTGACTCTTTGTTAATCAGCAAAGCGTCACAGCGGACCGTGCTCTTCACATTTGCGGCGTCTTTTGAAATATAAAGCTGTCCTCTATAAGAGGCCATGCCGTTCTTCTTGGAAACGCTCTTCGATATTATCTTTGAGGTCGTATCAGGTGCAAGGTGCAACATCTTTCCTCCGGAATCTTGCACCTGATTCTCTCCAGCAACTGCAACAGAGAGTATCTCTCCCTTAGCGCCTCTTCCTTTCAAATATACAGAGGGATATTTCATATTCACTTTGCTGCCGATATTGGCGTCGATCCATTCCATATGTGCGTTCTCGTATGCAAACGCACGTTGTGTAACTAGATTGTAAACGTTCCTTGACCAGTTCTGTATTGTAACATATCTGACGTGTGCGTTCTTGTGTACTATTATCTCTACAACAGCTGAGTGGAGGGAAGAGGCTATGTATACGGGAGCCGTGCACCCCTCAATATACGTTACATCAGCGCCTTCATCGGCTACTATGAGCGTCCTTTCGAACTGCCCTGCCTTCTCGGCGTTTATCCTGAAGTACGCCTGCAACGGCATGGCCACTTTAACGCCTTTCGGCACATATATCATCGACCCGCCCGACCAAACCGCCGTATTTAATGCAGCAAATTTGTTATCCGTGGGTGGTATCACGGTCCCGAAATACTTCTTCACAAGCTCTGGATACTTCTTTACCGCAGAATCTGTATCCGTGAATATCACGCCCTGCTTATTCAACTCATCCCTAACGTGACCGTAGACGACCTCGGAATCGTACTGTATCTCAGCTCCAGAGAAGAACTTTCGCTCAGCTTCGGGTATGCCGAGCTTGTCAAATGTCTTCTTTATGTCCTCGGGTACTTTGTCCCACGCATCCTCCTTCTTGCCGCCTGGTTTCATGTAGTAATAAACGTCGTCAAAGTCTATGCCGCTGAGGTCCGCACCCCATGTCGGCACAGGCTTGCTTTTGAAGACCTTGTAACCGGTCAGCCTCTTCTCCAGCATCCACTCTGGCTCGTTCTTGATCTTGGATATCTCTCTTACCACGTTCTCGGAAAGGCCCTTTTCGGTCTTGTAGGCGTACTCGGTCTTGTCGCTGAACCCGTAGCGTTCCTTGTAATCAGCATCAGCGTATCCCAGCAGTTCTTCCTCGTTATCCGGCATAATCCCACTAATTATAACCCAGTTATATAGATATGGTGTCGGCATAGTATTTAAAAGCTACCGATGAAAACGTGTCATCATTTTACAACTTCTGCCACACTTCCGCAAAAGTAAAACCAATATAATGTTTCGCACCCTAATAACATTATGAGGGAACCGATTTATTCGAAGCAGATGGTAAAATGACCAAGATAAAGTTTACAAACGAGTCGACCTACAAGGGCTTTGTTGAAGCCGGCAAAGAGGCAGAGTTCGACAGGCTGTTTGACGAGGCAGCCCAGCACGCAAGGGCGCAGTTCGGGAAGAAGCACCCCATATACATAGGCGGCAAGGAGGTCTTCGCAAGCGAGACCATTACGGAAAGGTCACCCATAGACCGCGAGATTGTGATAGGATACTTCCAGAAGGGCACAAGGGAGCACGCAAGGCAGGCGATAAAGGTCGCATCGGGCGCATTTGATGGGTGGAAGAACACCGATTACAAAGAGAGGGCAGCCCTGTTCAGGGCCGCGGCCGGAATATTCTCTAAGAATAAGTTCCAGCTGGCGACCATACTCAGCTACGAGAACGGCAAGTCTAGATACGAGTCTGTCGGCGAGGTGGACGAAGCAATAGACTTCATCAACTATTATGCGAATGAGCTGGAGCTGAACAAGGGATTCGCAAGGAAGACCGCGATGGCCCAGAGTACGGCGATGGTAAGCGCAGGCTTTCAGGGTGCGCCCTCAACAAAGTCAGAGAAGGTTACGATAAGGATGCAGCCGTATGGAGTCTTCGGGGTCATAGCCCCGTTCAACTTTCCTATCTCTATAGGAACTGGAATGAGTGTGGGAGCGATGATAACAGGAAACACGGTCGTGTTCAAACCATCATCATCCGACAGCATGACCATGCTGACCGGACTGAAGATATATGAGTGCATGAAGGAAGCCGGCATACCTGACGGAGTGTTCAATTATGTATCGGGGCCAGGATCTGAAGTCGGCGACGAGCTAGTAACAAACCCAGAAGTGTCGGGCATAGCTTTCACAGGGTCGAGATCTGTGGGAACCGGAATGATAATGAAATCGTATGACCTCGGCCTAAAGAAGACCTTCGTTGTAGAAATGGGTGGCAAGAACCCTGTTATAGTAACAAAGAGTGCGAATCTCGACGATGCAGTCTCAGGGGTCGCTAGCGCGGCCTTCGGGTTCGATGGGCAGAAGTGCAGTGCATGCTCACGCGTATATGTCCACGAGTCCGTGAAGGAACAATTCATAAGCAAGCTCATCGACAAGGCAAGGGGATTCAAGATAGGCAACCCATTGCAGAAAGAGGTCTATATGGGGCCGCTGATAAGCGAGAACGCGTACAACACCTACAAAGAAGCTGTAGAGACTGCTAAATCTACAGGAAGGGTACTCTACGGCGGCAATAAGGTCAACACAAATATAGATGGGTACTACGTCGAGCCAACAATCGTTGAGGTGAGGCACGAGAGCGACCTCGTCCACACCGAGCTCTTTGTGCCAATACTGACGATAGAGGGGTTCAAGAGCTTGGACGATGCACTAAATATGGCCAACGACGTCGACTACGGACTCACCGCAGGTTTCTACAGCGGCAAGAAGAAAGAGATAAACGAGTTCGCGGACAGTATACAGGCAGGCACGCTGTACATAAACAGGTACACCAGCGCTACTACCGGGGCAACAGTCGGGCTCCACACATTCGTGGGCTGGAAGGGCAGCAGCATAAACGGAAAGGGTTCCGGCAGCAAGTTCTACCTGCCGCAGTTCATGAGGGAGCAGAGCGTTTCGATAATGAAGTGATTTGATGCCGAACACTGTAGACACGCTGGTAAGGGAATATCTGAAAGAAGCAAAGCTCATGCAGATAGCGACCGTAAAGGACGGAAAGCCATGGGTCGCATCGGTATGGTATGCTAATGACGACAAACTCAATCTATATTTTATATCGCGCAAGACAAGAAGGCATTCTCTAGAGCTAAAAGATAATACGAACGTTGCGGGGACGATAGTAAAACCACACACGATTGGAAGCGGCGAGAAGGTACGAGGGCTTCAGTTTGAGGGGATCGCGTCAGAATGCACGAACGCCGATCTCGAGACGGCCAGTACGCTCTACCTTCAAAAATATCCAACAGCAGAAAAAATCCCATTGGAGACGCTCAGAAAGCCGGACTTCATAGCGGCCTTCTACATAATCAAACCAAAAATGTTTGTGCTCTTTGACGAGGTCAACTATCCGGATGACCCGCGACAGGAAATGCCCGTACGTGGTTAGATGTGTCTGCTACGCCTTCTAGCCAGGAACCCTAAGTTCAAAAAGAAAGAAATCATCATAGGCAAGAAAAAGATGACTGCCTTCTTGGCCGACACTCCGCGCAAGATGACAGTTGGCCTAATGTTCAGAAACTCTATTAAAACGAACGAATGCATGATTTTCGTCTTCCCTGACGACGGGCCGCACCCTATTTGGATGCGAAACATGAAATTTCCGATTGATATAGTATGGTACGACCGCGATAAACGCGTTGTAGACGTTGTCGAGGCTGCACGTCCGGCTGGCAGGTTTGAATTCTCTAGCTATCGCTCAAAAGAGCCTTCAAGGTACGTGATCGAATTCAATGCGGGCTTTGTGAAGAAAAATAGAATAAAAATAAATGATGTTGCAAAGTTCAGCCTTTAGCCTCGCCTTGCAACACATAAAGACCTAGGAAAATTACTTTCTTCCCCTTCTGTTCATCTTTGCCCTTGCTACGTATCCGCCCTTGTCAACGAAGTAGAGATAGCCTTCCTCCCTTTTGGTTTTCTCGCTGCTAACCTTCGCTTTCCTTCCTCTTGTGTTAGTCCTCATTGGCGTGCGCCATACATACCCGTCCTTTCCGAGGTAGTAAAGATAACCGTCTTCTCTTCCTACCTTCTCGCTTCCAATTCTTTGTGCCATACATTCACCACAACTTTATCGACGGCAAAGCTTAAATAACTATCGTCGATGCACCGAGAGAAAAATACACAAAAACCGGTCTTTGCAGTTTATTATATAAAACCTCCCTAATAAAATACAAATACAGTGCTGAACATGATAGAGATAAAGATGGTTCGCGACATAGACTTCGGCGGCGCTACCCTGATAGAGGGATTCCCCGGCATAGGGCTGGTAGGCCCGATGGCCATCAGCTACATAATAGACAAGCTAGAGATGAAGTACATAGGCTACTTTGAGAGCGACGACTTCCCGCCTATAATATCGATACACGACAGCAAGCCCCTGCCACCGGTCAGGCTTTATTACTCAGACAAAAAAAAGATCGTGGCGGCATTCGCAGAATTCGCCATACCTCTCGCTCTCGTGAAGGAACTTAGCGACACAATCTTTAAGTTCGCCACAGACAAGAAGATCAGTAGCATAATATCTATAGGGGGCATCCCGAGCAAGGCTGTCGAGGACGGAACTGTATACGCGATAGCATCCACTCCGGAGATGCTCAAACAGGCGGAGAAAGACGGGCTAAACCCGATCATAGATGGAGTATCCGCCGGAGTGAGCGCGCTCCTGCTTTTCAAGGCATCTGAGATCAGCCTGCCAGACACCAACATACTTGTGGCTGTGGAGCCCTCCATAATAGACCCCAAGTATGCAGAACTGGCCATAAACAGCATAAACAAGCTGCTCAAGCTGAACATAGACATTACCGAACTGGTGAAGGAAGCGAAGGACGTCGAGGCGAAGATACAGGACATGCTGAAGAAGAACAAGGAGACGCACGACAACTATAAGGACGCGGTCAGCCACGGAGCGCCATCCATGTACGCATAGACGTGCGGCAAGGAGCGCGTCAGATAAGCTATTTATATCAGTATCAGGATATTTTACCATGCAGGGGTGGCAGAGTCTGGTCTGGCTAAAACCCACGGAAAATTGCGCAGGACTTAAGATCCTGTGGCGTTAGCGCCTTCGGGAGTTCAAATCTCTCCCCCTGCACCAATTTTGTACGGCCTTACGTCTATTTCTGGCAAAGCCTCTCCTCGACAAACTTACAAAATAGCAACATTCTGCCTACATTTTGACACTAAAAACTACCTATAAATATCTGAAAAGACGTAATATCATTATGATTATATGACGATTAGAGACAACACAAGGGCTGCAGTCGGACGACCATATTTTGGAATTACACCTACAATACCCCACGAAGTAACAAAAATGGCGCAGGAGCTGAAGGAGGCCCTTGCGACCTTTGCGCACGCTCCGCTCGAGGAAAAAGAGAGGATGCTTCCGATTATGCTTGCCGATCCTAAAACGGTTAAGCTCACACCAGAGGAGCTTAAGATTAATATGGAAACCCTGGTAACTGACGAGACACTAGAAGTGCTGGTAAGGGAAAGCCCGCTTTCCCAGCAATTCTGTGCCAGGCTCGAAGTCGCGGCCGAAAGAGCGCTAGCCTCTGGGGTTATAATTAAAAATGCGGACGGCAGCACAACCGTGAAGCCGAACATGATCGACGGGTGCATCTTGGCAGCAATAGATGCTGAGGGTAACGTACTCGGCTTCACGTATAAAGGCGCCACAGATAATTACAAGCCCAACAAGGACTTTATCCACTACGCTGTGTCAAAAGCGCTTTGCACCATGGTATTGCAGGAGGTATTTGGCGCGGAGGGCTTGAATTATGATAACACATATGGCGGAGGCGTGTGGGACGCGAAGAACATTGTAAGAAACATTCGCTTCTTGGAGAGCATAAGCCCAGCACTGAAGCGCGATGTGAATTTATTCATGGGCGGGCAGAACCCGCTGCTTCTTCACGAGGCGTTCGACGTGTCCAGGACTTATAGTTCAAGCAGCCTGGATCCAATAGTATACATCGGAGCCGGCTGCGCCCATTTCACTGACGAGGGGTATGTTGACTTTAAGGACGGAATGACAGGAGCCGTCAAGAGTAACAAAAATAAGATGGCCGGTGAAGCCGAGCGATTTATAGGCAAAGTCGCCATCTGGGAACTAGCTGGGATTAAGCAGTATGACATTGGTGAGATCCCAGTAGGCATGAGAGGATACGTGGCCGAATCTGACATTTTAAGGAGATTTCCGCTCGGGCCGGAAGCCACTATGGATGAGAAGGAGCTCAAAAGCCTTCTGGACTGAAAAATTGAAGCAGGTAAAGTAAGGTATAGAATATCTTTGGAAACCCAAATGCCATATCGTGATTCGCCATGCCAGAAACCGCTGCAGCACAATTAGCAACGATTGACCGAGCGATAGCTAACATGGCGGTTTTAAGAGCCTATATCAACGGTTCAGAGATCGGCAGGCACGAATCTCACACTCAATTCGACGGACTATACGGACTTGCATGCTTACGTGGCGGCAAGGTTGTGTTACTAAGAGGAGAAAGCGATAACACAAAAAACGAATGGCCAGAACTAAAGGTCCTTCATGTGCCGCCGAGGCTACTCGAAGCTCCACCGGAATCCCTATCAGGCAGCGTACTAACAGCACTACCAATACCTGGTGAGGGCCTCAAGGTTACGCTTTGTGGCATCCAAGTAGAAGCAGAGCCGATATTGGTTTCCCTCTGCAGGGAGACAAGGCCTGACTGCGAGGAAAAATTGATGATTGTGCTGGAATTCCCCGATGGCGTAGCAATAAATAGAGAACTTGGAGGCCAGGCTTTCCGAGAAAGGTTCCCTATCTTCGAAGACGCTTTTGAGAAAGAGGGAGGGAAATCATACCTGGGAAAGAAAGCAAGACGGGATGACAGTACTGGCATAAGCGTCCTGATGATGAGTGAAAGCACCAACATAAATGAAATACGAGATGACCACGAAAAGATTAAACAGACATTCGTAGTCGGCAGAAGTAACAATGCCTACTACGCTTATCTAGCGCTTACAGGTGTATAAAATGGTCAGCATACCGAACGAGCAGCAATCCGCAAGAATCGGCCAAGCCATAACAGTGGCAAGGCTGGCTATAGCAAACGCATGGCTTGGAGAAGCGAGAAAAAGGGTAGATCATTGCATAGAGACCCTGGAATTGAATCCCGCAGCAGTAGGGTCTGACAAGGAGGCAAGAACTTCACAGTACCTATTGCCCGAAGCGGAATATTATTTCGATATATCTGGAAGCAAAACGGGCGTAGAAGCGGTAAAGGCAGAATACAAAAGACTGGAAGATGCAAGAGTTCCGCTTCTTAATGGGGATGACTTGCACTATCTCATCTTAGACAGGCACTCGCAGATGAGAGCACGCGCAAAAAGGCTCGGATTTACAGTGCTGGCAGCAGATTTAAACAAATTTATAGGTTGGCACAAGGCGGACCTGGAAGGAAAGGCGCGCGATGCAGAGCCCCCTGAGGATAAAAATAACACTCTCATTTTTACCGGACAGGAAGCAATGGCAATGGCATTGCAAGACGTATATGATGGAAAATACTCGGGATCCCGTGCCAGAACCCTTATAGAAGCCGCTCTTCTATGCGCCGGTCCCCTGAACCTCGAAAATGAATGGTCCCAAATGATCTATGATGCAAGGGAAGCGTACGAAAAGAACAAGGCAAAGATTATGGACATGGAAAGACGGTAACAAGCGCGGCATACGCAAACTTAATAAAATTCGCATCCAAATAGGCTCTGGTGCAATGCAAGCGATATCCACAGGAAAATACGGCGCTCGCTGGAACCCAGGCCACAACACCCCGGCAAGGTATGTAATCTACCTAGTACAGGCGCTGATCGCCATAGCCCTTTCATGGCTGGGCGTTGTTTTTACGCCAGCATCGTTTGCCGGCGTAGGATTCCTATACTGGGCAGAGGCATTCATCGTGCTCTTCACGCTCTGGTGGGGGGTTTGGGGCATGCTCGGCACGTACATAGGCACGGTTGTGGGAGCCGGGTTGTTTACTGGTCTGCCACTCAAAACATCGCTCCTTTTTGCTGTCAGCGATCTGGTGGCCGTTGTCGTCGCCTTTATGATATACAGGGGCTATTCCTCCAGGCACAACGTGAGCCCGTTCGGCGCCGACATTCTCGGCAAGACCAGGGCGTTCTGGCTTTTTGTGCTATGGATTGTAATAATAACCAACGTAATCGGAGGTGTAGTAGGGATAGGCGCGCTGCTGTGGACCGGCGCCCTCAATGCGAGCAACTACCTGCTAGCATTCGGCGCCTGGGTGATAGGCGACGCTGTAATACTCATAATATTCCTGCCGGTGGCGAGCAAGTACCTTACTCCGATACTGGCACGCCACAACCTGCTCACAGAAGGGCTGTTTTCCTGACGAAACTGCCTATACCTGCGGCTAAAGCAAAATTTTAAATAGGATGACAAACAGAATATAGCAGTACAAGGCTAATTGTATCGGTAGCTACCGATATAGAGTGAACAATCCATGTCTACAGACCAATATGATGTTATAGTGGCAGGCTGCGGCCTGGCGGGCTCGCTCGCGGCCGCGGTTGCCGCAAGGAACGGCCTGAGGGTCGCGCTTCTCGACAGGAACAAGGAGCAGGAGGTAGGCAAAAAGACCAATTGGGGGTGGGTATGCGGGGACGCTGTTGCCGATTCACACATACAGTTCATAAAATCAAGGGTAAACATCAACTTCTCATATCCGGAACTGGACCTCAAGGTCGACGGAGTGCTTGTGATATCGCCAGACCTGGAATACAAGATACCGTTCGAGGGCGCAGGTTACGTGCTCAACAGGCCTGCATTCGAATACAAGCTGATGCAGGAGGCCAAGAGGTATGGAGCTGAATACATATCAGAGTTCGAGGTCGAAGGGCCTATAATAGAGAACAACTACGTAGTGGGCATATTCGGGAAGAACAAGGGCATGGAGCACAAGGAGCTTAGGGCAAAGGTGGTGGTGGACGCCCTCGGAGTCGCAACAAGCCTTAGGAGAAAGCTTCCGGAAAACCTGTTTGTGGACAAGGTCGTCGACATATCCGACGTCGAATCGACGGGCAGGTACATATACGATTTCGACGCCGACCACGAGGATCCGATATTCTACGACCCGAAGAACGCGCTTATACACCTGAACCAGCAGTGGGCTCCAGGCGGATATGGATGGGTCTTCCCGAAGAAGGGCACGCGCGTCAACATAGGAATAGGCGTGCAGAAGCAGAGCCTGGAGATAAGGAACAAGAAGCTCAACAAGAAGGACACGCTCCACACGCTGATGGACGAATACGTGCAGCACAACCCAGTGATAAAGAACCCCAGGCTGATGAACGATAACAACAACGGTAAGGGATACTGGTCGGTGGCGGTAAGGAGGCAGCTTGACTGCTTGACATTTAATGGCTATCTAGGCGCGGGCGACAGCATGGCGATGCCGAACCCGATAAGCGCGGGCGGCATAGGCCCGGCGCTGGTATCTGGAATACTGGCAGGCGAGCATGCGGTGAAGGCGGTAAAGAGCGGCGACGCGAGCATAGGGGCGATGTGGCAATACAACCTCGACTACAACCAGGAGTACGGCAAGAAGACTGCAGGCCTGGAGGTTTTCAGGACGTACCTGCAGTCGCTCAACAATGACACGATCAACTACGGGATGAGGATGTTCCTCACCGCAAAGGAAGCCGAGACAATAAGCTACGGCAACATACCTGAGATGAGCCTCGCAACAAAAGCGAAGATGGTGCTGCAGGGCGCAACAAACATAAATGCGTTCAACAACCTCCTATATGTGGTGAAGAAGATGAAGACGCTCAACGACATATACGAAAGGTACCCCAAGGATGTATCAGAATTCGGAAAATGGAGGGAGCTCGTAAAGGGGGAGATGGAAGAGGCTAAGGCGAGATTCCCGCCGAATCCAGTTTGATGTTTGGTGAATAAATGGCAGAAAAAGAGACATACTCAAAATATGAAAAGGCCAGGATAATCGGAGCAAGGGCACTTCAACTCGCCCACGGAGCCCCTCCCCTGGTGAAGGTGCCAGAGGGTATGATAAACCCTATAGACTTGGCGGAGCTAGAGTTCAACGACAGCGTAATCCCGATAACGATACTAAGGGAAGAGTAAAGCACCTTACTGCCGTCGCCGTAAAACATCCGCAAAGCTATTTATATCTGGAAATCGCAGCCATTACTGTGAGACTATGCCAGAAGCCAGTGTGCCTACAGCCAATATAGGAAAAAAGCCCTATGCTCAGACGAACGAAAGAGCCAACATTACAATCTTTCCTGGTTTTTGGGCGCCAAAAGGTTACAGGAGGGCCTCACAGGATGAGTTCAGCCGTGAATATAACGAAAACGAAACATTTAGGAGAGAGGCGCTTATAAAAATGTGGTACCTTGTATGGGTTCCATGCGTTCCTCTTCAAGAAGGAGAAAAGATAAGCCAAAGAGGGCTGCTTAGAGGAATGACGGACAGGCTGCAAGGCGTATTACGCCGAGATAACTAGCTGCTGCTCAAGGACTCCGGCGTCCCAATCACGTTGCCAGACATTGTGTAAACATTCGCGTTCTGGTAGTCAAACACGCTGTTCCTAAAGAGCGGATTTATGTGCCGCTCGTCAAGCATGTTGACCGGCTTTCCTATTATAAGATCGTTGAAAGCAGGCATGACGACTAGTTTTATCCCGGCGTTGAACTTCTTGTATCTTTTTTCTGCACCGACGGGGTTGAGCTTGGCCACAAGCCATGCTTTCTGGTTGTACATAGCATCCTTCTCATCCTTTAACGATATCGCAACATGATTGTGCGCGACTATCAGGTAATCCTTCATCATCGCCTCATCAGAGGGCCACATGTGGCCGTGCAGCAGTGCCACGTTACCAAGCAGTATCTCGTTCTCAATAGGCAACTTTATGATCTCGTCAAGGTGTCCATCGTGGTTGCCTACAGCTATTTTTATCTCGAAGTCCTTTAGGAGGTTGAAAAACTCGAGTATACCCTGCCGCTCCCCGCTGTCAGGGTAGAGTATGCTCTCCTTTATGTCGCCGAGCAATATTATGCTGTCAGCCTTGTTGTCGTGTGCAAGCTCTGTTACCTGCTTTGCCATTTGTTCCGCCGTGCCATAAAGGTGCACGCCCTTGTCATAAAGCTTCCTCTCAAGGCCCAGGTGCAGGTCTCCGAGGACTAAGTGACGCTGCTCTTTGCTGTACAGGAGAAGCGCCGCTTTCTCGTAAAGGAACCGAACCTCATAGATTTCCATAAAAATACGGTATCTATAATAGGGTTAACCCAAAATATTAATGTTGATGGTGCTTGAATGGCTTCCCTATCGCCCAATATAGGAAAGATAGCAGGCATAACCATACAGCTTCACTGGACATTCCTCGCGCTCATACTGTTTGCGTTTGTGCTGCTTGTTGCTACCGCGCAAGGGTTATTCCTTTTCGCCCTGATAGTCCTGCTTTTTGTATGTGTTCTTTTTCATGAGCTGGCACACTCGATAGTTTCACAGCGGAATGGCATAAAGGTGAAGAAAATAATACTTCTGCCAATAGGCGGAGCATCCATAATAAACATGGACAAGGCAAAGCCCGCCGTAGAGTTAAAGATAGCGATATCTGGGCCGCTGGCCAGCATAGCGATAGGGATAATCTGCGTGATACTTTCAATATATGCGCCGGCCGGCTATCTGCAGCAAGGGCTCTACTTCCTCTTTGAGATAAACATACTTCTGGGACTTTTCAACCTGCTTCCGGGGTTCCCGCTTGATGGAGGCAGGGTGCTCAGGAGCTACCTACAAAGGAAACACAGCTTCATGCAATCGACGGTCCTTGCCGCAAGGGTGAGCAATGTTGTAGTTGTTGCATTGATAGTCGGGACCGTGATATACGCGGCGCTGCTGCCCGGAGCCACCTTCATCTACAGGGAGTTCATAGTATTCTGGGACATTATAATAGCTCTCTTCCTTTATGACGGCGCCAAGGCAGAGCTGCAGGCCGCCAAGGTCAAAGGATACACAGACAAGATGACTGCAGGTGACATGCTGAGCGAGAATTATATTCTTGTAAAGCAGGACATGATGGTAAGGGATCTATACAGCGCCATGCTGAAGAAAGGCACAAGGGTAGTGCTTCTACAGCGCGGCAGAAAGATAATGGGGATAAATGACAAGCAGCTCTCCAAATTGGCGGAAAACCCAGGTACGATAACGGCAAAGGAAGCCGCCTATTTCACAGTTTCGGTTCCACAAGTTTCATGCAAGGAAAGCCTTTCGCATGTGATAGAGACGATGCGTAACGAGGAGTTAAACACTATCATCGCCACGAAAAACAAGAAGGTTGCAGGTATACTCTACGCACCGTACATGGATGCCGCGTTGCAGATGTATCTCACGCATGCTGCCGGTAAGAAAACCAGCAGGGAGGACAAATAAGGTCAGAAAAAGCACCACAGCTCACGTCCGCTAAAGCAAAAGTAATAAATAAGGGGTATACGCACTATCTAACGTAAGCCAGCCCGCGACCCTGGTGGATAAATGCTATACTTGGATAGACTAACAATTCATAACTTTAAATCGTTCAAACATGCGAACATAAGCTTCAGCAAGGGCTTTAACTGCATAGTTGGACCGAACGGCTCGGGCAAGTCGAACATATGCGACGCCCTGCTCTTCTCCTTGGGCGAATTGTCACTCAAGCGCATGCGCGTATCCTCATCAAAGAATCTCATAAACTCTACAGCCAAGTCTGTAAAGGCGGACGGCATAAGGCGTGCGTACGTTACAATATCTTTCACAGGGGACGAGAACATAGATATATCGAGAATGATAAAGTCAAACAATAAGGTGGCCTACAGGATAAACGGCAAGAGGGCTACAAGGCAGGAGATACTGGACATCCTCAAGGCCCACAAGGCGGAGATCAACGAGACAAATACCATAGCCCAGGGGGAAATAGGAGAGCTCCTGAACCTGAGCCCGCGGGAGAGGCGTGGGATGATAGATATCGCGGCAGGAATAAAGGAGTTTGACGACAAGAAAGAGGTGGCCATGAAGGAGCTCGGGAAGGTAGACACCAAAATAACCGAATCAAACATACAGCTCGGCGAGCGCCAGGCCTTCCTGAGCGAGCTCGAGAAGGAGAAGGCGGACGCCGAGAGGTATATGGAGCTTTCATCTACTTCGAAGAGGATAGCATACACGATACTAAAAGCCAGGGAGAGCCAGATCGGCGAGGAGTATCAGAAGGCCGTGGACGGATACGAAAAGGCATCCAACAAGCAGAAGGAACTGGACCATCAGGTAAAAAAACTGGACGACGAGCTTGCAAGCGCCACCGCGTATAAGGACAGCCTTTCAAAGAAGCTGAACGAGAGCTCGATAGAGCTTGCAACAGCGAACAAGCTCATAGAGGACGCGAGCTCTATGATAAAGATAAAGGAATCTGAGAAGGCCCACATACAAGAAGCGATTACAAAGAGCAGAGAGAGAATAAAGTCGCTCAAGGAGGAGGCCGACAAGATAAGCGCACAGAAGGATCAGAACTCCACAAGCTTGGGATCGCTCAAGGCGGAACTGTCCGACGCCGAGAAAGAGCTTGAGGCCCTTGAACCAGATGAACCTTCGGGAAATAGCAAAGACCTGGTTGTCAAATACTCAGAAAAACAGAAGGAGATGGAGGCACTGGAGTCGAGGTTGTCAAGCCTCAACGCAGAGTATGTTTCATGCAACTCGGAACTGTCAAGAAATGAGGAAAACCAGAAGGAAGCAAAATCGAAACTGTTGGAAGCCGAGAAGGAGAGGGATGCAGGGGCAAAGGAACTGAAAACACTCCAGGCGGACATAACGGCGCTATCAGGAAAGCTTGAAACCGAGAAGAATCTGCTTTCCGGTTATCATATCAAGCTCGCAGAGTTCAGGGCGTCGATTGCAGAACTCGATTCGGATATGATAAACGTAAGGGAATCGCTTGCAATGTCAGGGAAAAGCACAGACAGGATAACGGTGGTCCTGAAATCAGAGATAAAGAAAGGTTTCTACGGGCGCGCTGCGGAACTATGCAGCTACGATGACAAATACGCAGTAGCTGTTTACGCCGCTGCCTCAAGTAGGCTGAACTATTTCGTTGTGGATTCTGTAGACGTGGCGAGCCAGGCAATAGAGATAATAAAAGCGCGCAATTTGGGCAGGGCGTCGTTCATACCGCTCAAGGAGATATTGGCGCAGGGCCCAGTGGAGAAGAACGGGCTAGAACCGTTGATAAAAAACGTGGCGTTTGACGAGAAATACAAAAGAGCGTTCGAGTACATCTTTTCGAACACGTACCTAGTTGATAAAATAAGCAGTGCAAACAGGAAAGGAGCAGGCAAGAACAGGCTGGTGACGCTCGAAGGGGAACTGGTCGAGCAATCAGGAATAGTAACGGGTGGCAGGCTGGCCCCGCAGCAACTGCCAGCTGTCTTGGAGGCAAAACTGAACAAGCTCTCTAACGAGAGGAAAGCCATAACTGGGAAGATATCTGACATTGAAAAGGAATGGGAGCAGAAAAGGAAATCAGTAGCAACGATGGAGATAGAGACCGCGGACCTTACTGCAAAGGCAAAGTACGTACAGGTGGATTATGTTAGATCAAAAGAGGCCATAGAGGCACTTTCTGGCTCCATATCTGAAATATTAGCAAGGGTAATGACCCTAACCAAGTCAAAGGAGGGGTTCGCAGGCAGGAAGATAGAGGTAGAAAAGGAAAAGGAAAAGCTCAAGGTAGAATGCGACGGCCTCTATGCGGCACTAAACAAATCTGTGGGCCATAAAAGTTCTTCGTCAAAAGGGTCGGCCGATAGGTTAAAGACCCTAAGGGAATCTATCGAGAACTTAAAGGTAAATATGGGGTCGCTTGCAAAAGAGACCGAAATAAGAGAAGAGAGATCAAGGTCAATATCAAAGGAGCTCAAGGAAGAGGAGGCTTCAATAAAAGGTTCCAAAAAGAAAGTAGAAGAAGCGGATTCTGTAATAGAGGAGCAGGAAAAGAAAAGGGCCGAGATAAAGGAGAGCATAAAGAATAGAAGTGAGAGCTCGGACTCGTTGCTGAAGGACCTCCAGACTTCAGAGGACAAAATGAGCAAGATGGGCTTCCAGAAGGGGAAGATCTCGAGCGACATAAGCAAGCTAGAGAAAGACATCATAGAAACAGAGTCGAAAAGGTCGCAGATGCAGACAAGGCTGAGCGACATAAAGGCGGAGCTGCTATCGTACAACGATGTCGAGACTGTGCAGTTCAAGGAGATAACCGAACTCGAGGCGCAGCAACTGGGATGCAAGCACGAGATGGAACTACTCGGTAACGTAAACCTGAAGGCCCCGGAGGCCTACACGCAGAGGAAGAAGGACGTGGACGAGGCGAACCAGAAACTCGGGACGCTCAACAAGGAAAAGGAATCTATACTGTCTATGGTCGCCGAGATAGAGTCGAGAAGGCTCAGCGTCTTCAACGAGACGTTCGGCGAGGTCAATGAGAACTTCAAGAAGCTGTACAGCAGCATATTCGACAGCACGGCATACCTATACATAGACACCCCTACGGACCCGTTCAACGCAAAACTCCTGTTCAACATACAGACAGCTACAAGGAAACACACCGAGGAGGAGCTTTCCGGAGGGCAGAAATCGCTGGTGATGTTCGCGCTGCTCTTCGCGATCCAGATGAGGAAGCCGATGTCGTTCTACCTCTATGACGAAATAGACATAGCGCTAGACAAGGAGAACTCCAAGAAGCTCTCAAAGCTGATAAAGGAGCTGAGCAAGAACTCGCAGTTTGTGGTGGTGAGTCACAATGACTCCCTTATAACGATGGCCGAAGCGGCAATAGGCGTAGCGAAACAAGAGAACCAATCGCACGTTGTTGGCATAGAGATCACCAACAAACAATCAGTGGTATAGTTGGCCAAGCAAACCAAAGCAAAGGGGGCTCAAAGGAGCGGCCAGGTCACCACATGGCCGCTGTACATAGTACTTGTCGCCTCGTTCGTTCTTTACATAATATACCAGAGCTCCTCTTCACTCGCAACAATATTCGGAGTAATCATATTCGTCGTCCTCATTGCACTGATAGGGCTTGAGGTCATCAACGGGTCTAGAGAATCCGGAAAGCTGCGGAACGCGCTTGAGATAATCGCCGCCATAGTGATAGTCCTTGTGGCGTGGTTCGCGATGAAGGCGATACTGCACACGAACTACCCGATCGACGCGGTGCCGAGCTGCAGCATGCTCCCAGCGCTGCAAAGGGGCGACCTGATAGTGCTGCAGGGTACAAACGCAAGCGGCATAAAGGCGCCGCAGGTCCAGGTTACAAAGAGCCAGGTACAGAACATGTTAAACAATATAAACGGCGAGTCGCTGGAGTGTGTAGCATACAAGATAAGCGGCAACAACCTCAACATATCACAAGTAGTGCTTTCGGGATACTCTGTAGGGCTTTTCAGACAGGAACTTAACAGAGGATCCATAGTGTCGAATCAGAGCGGCAACCTAATTCAGTACAGCTGCGGAACAGTAAATCTGGTGTATCAGAACGGCACCGTGCAACAGGAAGCCTACACAAAGTCGATAATGATAGGCAATACCACAATATCGGGTGACCACAACAACAGCATAATAGTCTACCAGACGGTACCGCAGGACTCGTTCTACAAAGATGGCGACAGCTACATAGTCCACAGGGTCTACGCGGTGCTGAACGCGAGCGGCACCTACTACTATCTTACAAAAGGGGACAACAACCCCGGCCTCGACATGCAGTACCAGAACTACCCGATAAACCAGAGCTACGTGGAGGGCAAGGTGATCGGCACTGTACCCTTCTTAGGCTATCTGAAGCTGATACTCAGCGGGACCCTGAGCCAACCTGCAGGCTGCGCCTCTACGTTACAAGATTAACCCTTTGTAAACGGGACGCCCGCAAAAGCATAAATAATCTAAAGGCGCTTAAATGAGGGGGATGGGATGACTGGACGACCTACGGTGCAGAGGGCATACGTGGATGTGCCCGGATTGGTAGAGAAGGCACATGGAAAAAGGCTAAGCGGACCAGAAATGGAAGCTCTAGGCAGGCTGAGGAGAGAGCTAAAGGAGCTCGGGATCGAGTACCATGCAGGGCCGCAATGGAGGGGCCCGTCGCAAGCGCCATTCCTGCGCATAATAGACGAGAATGACCGTCCCATTCTTGGAGCGCCTGGGCTCGAGGAGGCGTTAGAGCAGCTGGAGCGGGGCATCTGAGCCTCGACAGGCTCCGGTAATCTCGGAAAAGCCAACACCTATATATACTTTTCCGTAACAATAATCTTGAGTTTACCCTCGCAAGAGGCTCGACTCAAGGCTTCATCTCTACGTGTTTTACATGGCGGATTTAGCAAACGATATACGTCTAGCTGTAGACAGCGGTAAGACAGCCCTAGGGCTGAACACCGTAATAGAGTCTATAAAGGACAGCTCCGCAAAGCTGGTGATAGTGGCCCAGAAAAACAAGGAGAGCACCCTGCTGGATGTCGTCCACATAGCCGGCATAGCAGGTATAAAGATACTGAAGTTCGACGGAAACCCTGTAGAGCTCGGCGCGGTGTGCGGCAAGCCATTCTCGGTGTCGACACTAGCGGTCATCGAGCCGGGAAACTCAAATATTTTAAAAGATTGATCATATGCCAAACGGTGAATTCGCAGCAAGACGTCTTGTAAGGCAGCGAAAGCACCAGAGGCTCCTCAAGAAGACGCTCAAGAGGAGGATATTCAAGCTGAAGCAGAAGTATGACATTATGGGGACAGTGCCAATGGCGAAGGGCATAGTGCTGCAGAAGATATCTGCGGAGCAGAAGCAGCCCCACTCAGGGATAATCAAGGGTGTGAAGATACAGCTGGTAAAGAACCACAAGGTGTGCAGCGCGTACACCCCCGGCGACGGCGCGATAAATTTCATAGATGAGCACGACGAGGTAACGATAGTCGGTATGGGAGGTTCACAGAGAGGCCAGATGGGATGCATCCCTGGATGGAAATACAAGGTGGTGGCGGTCAACGGCACAAACCTAGTTAGAATAATAAAAGGCAAGGCCGAGAAGCAGAAGAGATGATGAAATGACAGAGCAGCAACCTTCCGAAGCACCTACGCAACCAACAGAGCAGAAGGAAGCGGCGCCAGCCAATGTTCCAAAAAGGAAAAGAGCGACCCCAGCGCCAGCCTCACAGACCGCCGCCGCAAATAAAGATATATTTATTTCAAGATCCACATTACTATTCAACAAGTACAGTTACGAAGTCGAAATATACGACCCGAGCCTGAGGAATTACGTTAATCTTAAACCTTCTGCATATCCGAATTCATACGGCAGGAGGAGTCAGAACACCTTCCACAAGGCTAACATCAACATCATCGAGAGGCTTGAGAACTCGCTCATGAGGGGCGGCACCGGCGGCAAAGTTGGCGGCAAGGTGATACGGACAAAAGGAAGGCTGCAGGGCAAGAAGGTCAAGGTCGCAAACAACGTAAAGGAGGCCTTTGATGCGATAAACAAGCAGACTGGCATGAATCCGATACAGGTATTCATCATGGCGTTGGAGAACAGCGCGCCGATAGAGGACACGACACGGGTAAGGTACGGCGGCATAATATCCAACGTGGCAGTGGACGTAAGCGCGAGCAGGCGCCTCGATATAGCGCTCAGGAATATCTCGATGGCTACGGTAACCAGCGCGTTCAGGAACAAGAGAACCCTAGCCCAGGCACTGGCAAACGAACTCATACTAGCGTCAAAGAACGACATAAACAGCTATGCGATAAAGAGGAAAAACGAGACGGAGCGCATGGCAAGGAGCGCGAAGTAACGGTGTGCCTATGGCAAGAAAAGAGTACGTGGTAGAGGAAGTAACAAAGATGATGCGCGACCACAAGCACATCAGGAACGTGGGGATAATAGCGCACGTCCACCATGGCAAGACCTCCCTGACCGATTCGCTGCTCGCACGCGCAGGATTGATAGCGAAGAGCGTAGCCGGCGACGTCCTCTACACAAACTACGAAGAGATAGAGAAAGACAGGCGCATGACGATAAAGTCCGCCTACATATCATTCGGGTTCAACTACAAGGGCGAGGACTACATAATAAACCTGATCGACACGCCTGGCCACGTAGACTTCGGCGGCCACGTAACAAGGTCGATGAGGGCGATAGACGGCGTCATATTGGTCGTCGACCCAACGGAGGGAATAATGCCGCAGACCGAGACGGTCCTAAGGCAGGCGATGAAGGAAAAGGCAAAGCCAGTGCTCTTCTTCAACAAGGTAGACAGGCTTCTAACAGAACTCAGATTGACGCCAGAACAGACGCAAGAGAGGCTGCTCAAGCTCATTAACGAGATAAATCAGATGATTGAGAATTATGCACCAGAGGGCTACGGTGAAAAGTGGAAGGTAAGCGTAGAAAAGGGCAGCGTTGCATTCGGGTCCGCACTGAGGAGATGGGCGATATCTAAGCGCATAATGGAAACAAAGAATGCAACATTCAAGCAGGTTTTCGACCTGACCGCCAAGAACGACCTAGAGGCGCTCCAAGAGCTATGCCCCATAGACGAGGCTACACTGGCGATGGTCGTAGAACACCTGCCAAACCCCGCAGAGGCGCAGCCTTACAGAATCCCGCAGATATGGCATGGCGATCTCAATTCGCCAGACGGCAAGGCGATGATGAATACGGACATGAACGCGAAGACAAACGTTGTAATATTCGGAATAAAGTACGACCAGCAGGCAGGCGAAGTTGCCGTAGGAAGGGTCTTCTCCGGGAACGCGAAGAAGGGCACAGAGTTCCACGTATCTGGAAAGCAAGATGTGCAGAAGCTGCAACAGGTCGGGATATACATGGGACCAGACAGGATAATAGTAGACGCTATCCCAGCGGGCAACATAGCGGCATTCGTCGGCATAAAGAACCTGTCGGTCGGCGACACGCTCAGCGAGGACATGATCGAGCCGTTCGAGCAGATAAAGCACTACTCCCAGCCGGTAGTAACAAAGGCGATAGAGGCCAAGGATTCGAGGGACACCACAAAGCTCATAGAGGCTCTGCGTATGCTTACAAAGGAAGACCCGACCCTGAGGGCCGAGATAAACCAAGAGACGGGTGAGCACCTCATAAGCGGAATGGGCGAGCTGCACCTCGAAATCGTCGAGACAAAACTGAGGGACGACTTCAAGGTTCCGATAACGACAAGCGAACCCATCGTAGTCTACCACGAGACTATAGAGAGGAAGGTCGGTCCAATTGAAGGAAAGTCGCCCAACAGGCATTCAAGGTTCTTCGTAAATGTCGAGCCCCTGCCCGAGGGCGTGCAAAAGGCGATTGATGAAGGCACAATACGCGAAGGAAAACCGAAAGGGCAGGTGGCCATAGAAGCCATGATAGCCGCGGGGCTGCCAAGGCAGACCGCAAAAGAGGTAGAAGAAATAACAAACAAGTGCATGCTTGCCGATACGACAAAGGGAGTCCAGTACGTAAATGAGGTAATGGAGCTGCTTATCGACGGATTCGACGAGGCGGTGAAGGACGGCCCGCTCGCAAGGGAGAAGGTATCCGGAGTACTCGTCAGCCTAGTGGACGCTACCATACACGAGGATCCTGTGCACAGGGGTCCGGCACAGATACTGCCCGCGATAAAGAGAGCCATATACGCGGGCCTGTTGACCTCGGGCGTGGTGCTCGAGGAGCCTAAGCAGAACTTCACGATAAGCATACCTCTCGATTACATGTCAGACGTAATCTCGTTCCTGCAGAGCAAGCGCGGCCAGATAGTAAACATAGAACAGGAGAGCGGCCAGGTCTCGATTCTTGCGAAGATGCCTGTAGCCGAGGTCATAAAGGGATTCTCTAACGACCTCAGGGGCATGACCCAAGGCAAGGCGATCTGGTACCAGGAGTTCGCCGGTTACGAGCGTATGCCAACAGAGCTGCAGAACAAGGTTGTCAGGGAGATAAGGAAGCGAAAGGGGCAGCCGGAAGAGCCGCCAAAGCCGGAGCAGTTCATGGATTAATACCGCTATTTGCCCTTACAAAAAGCTTTAAATAGCTTAATAAACTAATAACTAACTACATTAAAGTTCTTCTTGTATTGGCAGTGCCTGATACTGAATGAAGGAAACTGACGGTGTTAATATGGCAAAATCTTACGTAAAGTTCGAGGTATCCGACGAAGTCGTCGCGAAGACGTACGAGGCGTTGCAGCTAGCGAAGCAGTCCGGCGTGATAAAGAAGGGCGCTAACGAAGTGACCAAGAGCGTCGAAAGAGGCCTGGCGTCGTTCGTTGTGATCGCGACCGATGTGGAACCGGAGGAAGTGGTTATGCACATACCGATGATCTGCGAGCAGAAGAAGATTGCGTACACTTATGTGCCCAGCAAACAGGAGCTAGGCAAGGCAATAGGGCTGATTGTCCCCTGTGCGGCGATCGCGGTCGAGGGCCAGGGAACCGCGTCTGCTGCAATAAAGGATATAACAAGCAGGACTACCGGAAGCTCGCAGTCGGCTCCGAGGGCGGAGCAGCCAAAAGCGGAGAAGAAACCCGCAAAGGAGAAGGCTCCAAAACCTGTTGCTGCAGCGCCGAAGGCAGAACCCGCACCCGCACAGGAAAACAAGCAATAATGATTGAATGGCAGAGCAGCGACCTCCAGAAGCTCCACAGCAACCACAGAGGCAGCTGTCTGGCTATCTCGCTGAAATAGTAGAGATAAACATGAAGAGCAAGACAGGCATATATGGGGAGATATACTCTGTGAGCTGCAGAATCCTGGAAGGAAAGGATAGGAATAGGATAATAAGGAGGAACATGCTCGGCCCTGCGAAAGTAGGCGACGTAATAAGGTTGCCTGACACGAGCAGAGAAGCAAAGGAGATAAGGGTAAAGTAGGCGCATGAACATGAAGTGCTCATACTGCTCCGCCGAAGTGCAAAAAGGCAGGGGCATAATGTACGTTTACAAGATAGGCAACGTTGGCTACTACTGCAACAGCAAGTGCTACAAGAACCACATTATCCTAAAAAGGAAGATATCAAAGAAGAACGTCATGACAGGCAAGAAGGTAGAGAAACAGACAGCCGCCTGATTAATCATTCTCAAAAAGTTCGTCGAGATCCAGGTCCTCGTTCTCCTTTATCTTTTTGTTCAGGTTCTGGTCGCTGTAATCGGGGAAGTCCACCCCGCTGACAACGAGCATTACCTTCAGCGCGTCCCTCTGCATGTCGGGGTCGATCCTCGCGCCCCACTTGAGCAGCGCGTCGTCCTTTATCCTGCTGGATATGTCCTGAAAGACGCTCTCGGCCTCCCTCAGAGTCAGGCTCTCGCCGCCGATTATATTCACAAGCGCCCTGTTTGCGGTAGTTAGGTTTGCGTCAAGGAGCGGGCTTCTTATTGCATTGTCGAGCGCTATTGCGGCCCTGCTCGTCCCGTCGCCTGCAGGCAATCCCTCTCCCGTGCCAATCACCGCATAGCCAGAGTCCTTCAGCACGCTCCTCAGGTCGGCGAAATCTATGTTGACCATGCCGGGCTTGGTCACCATCTCGACTATGCCCTTTGTGGCGCCCGCAAGCACTTCATCAGATATCCTGAATGCCATGTTGAGCGGCAGGTCCGGCGCAACCGAAAGCAGCTTGTTGTTGTGTATTATTATTGTTGTATCGGTTACCTTCTTCAGTTTGCCCAGGCCCTCGAGCGCGTTCCTCATCCTGGTCTTGCCCTCGCTCGAGAACGGCAATGTAACTATCGCCACCGTAAGCGCACCCGCCTCTCTGGCTTCGTGCGCGATTGTGGCTACAGATCCGGTACCGGTGCCGCCTCCTAGGCCGCACGTGACAAAGACAAGCTGTGCGTCTGAAAGCATGTGCCTGATCTCCTCCTTGCTTTCCAGCGCCGCCTCTTCGCCGACCTTTATGTCGCTGCCCGCTCCCATTCCCTTGGTGAGCCTCTTCCCTATAAGCAGCTTCCTTTCGGCCTTTGACTTGACAAGGTGCGGTGCATCGGTGTTCATCGCAACAAGCGTCGCGCCCTGGATCCCTATGTTTGCGAGCCTTGTTATCGTGTTGCTCCCGCTGCCTCCTGTGCCCACAACATATATCTTCGGCTTAGCACTTTCTATGAACCGAAGGATCTCTTCATCGTCCTTGCTGATCTCTGCCGCCATTAGCTTACCCAGTCGCAATGCTTATTCTCCACAAAGAGATAAAAATGCTACTCTTCATCGGACGGCCCATGACAAGCAAACATTTTAAGCTATGAACCAACATATTAACACGTTATTGGTGAGAGTACGCTGTCAAAGAAAGAAATACTGAAGAGGCCCGTGAAGGACATCCGGCTCAAGAAAGGCATGACGGTGGCGTCGCTGATGGATTCGATGGATTCTATAGGTGGTTTCTCGGCCCAGCACATGGCGAGGGGCACAAGGATACTGAAGAAGATGGTCGATGACAAAAAGTCATTCAACTTCCTGTCGTTCCCGGCAGATATAGTATCAACGGGGCTACGTGGCGTGCTGGCAAGCTCTGTAAAGTATTTTGACGCTATAATAACCACGGGTGGAACTCTCGACCACGACATTGCAAGGTCTGCAGGCGGCAAGTACAGCCTTGGGTCGTTCAATGCCGACGACGCACGGCTCCACAAGATGGGGGTCTACAGGCTCGGCAACGTATTCATCGAAAACAAGGAGTACGGGCAGAAGCTAGAAGATGCCTTCACAGACATAATGAAGGATATCTATCACTCGAAGGACTACAAGAAGGAGTACACTGCAAGCGAGCTCACATACGAGTTCGGCAAACGCATGACAGACACGGGCTCCATACTACGGCAAGCATACCTGAACAACGTCCCGATATTCAACCCCGGCATACTTGACGGTGCGTTCGGCACCCAACTCTCGATATTCTCGCAGGACCATGACTTCAAGCTCAACCTGATGAGGGACGAGCTGAAGCTGAGCAATATATCTTTCGATAACAAGGTCACTGGCGCTCTTATGATCGGCGGCGGCATAAGCAAGCACCACGTTATATGGTGGAATCAGTTCAAGGGAGGTTTGGACTACGCTGTGTACATAACTACCGCAACCCAATTCGATGGGAGCCTATCCGGGGCGAGGCTTACAGAGGCGGTCTCCTGGGGCAAGATACACGAGAAGGCGGAGTATACAACGATAGACGGAGACGCAACAATAATACTTCCGATAATGATGTCAGCGATAGATATGGTATAGGTGTATGTATGCAAAAAAAAGTTTCAAAAAAACACAGGATGGTGGGGAAGCGCTACAGGAACGTGAAGAAGCTTAAGAGGCTCAAGAGGGCGCACAGGATGTTGTACAAGAAGAACAGGAGAAGTTAGGAAATGTCACTGTAAGTATTGTCATTGAATTCGTACGCTGTTGTATCGTCCTCTATGTGCAGCGACTCTATCATCTCCTCTTTTGTCCTGAATCTCTTCGGTCCATCTGCAAGGTCGAGCATGCAGGCTGAGTCTTTGAGTTCGTAGTATACGAAGATCTTGCGCGACTCATCGCTAACTGTCACAAGCACCTTTGAAGACGGATTGCCCAATCCGACCAGCAGCGAGCAGAGCAGTACACTCTTGTCAAATACATCACCCATCATAAACACCAGCGTCTCCTCTGGCACGAGCCAGAACTGCAGCGGCAGCACCACATCCTCTATCTTATCCTTTACGAAAGTGAACGCGACAATGCTCGCATCGTAGAAGTGTTTGTCATAGTCGTATGTGCCGAACGACGACTTTATCGCATCTATCTTCTCAATTATAGCGCCATTCTTCGGAGTAACAAGCGTGGGGAGCTCTGCAACGGTGACATTCTCGTGCTCCTCTATATAGTCCCTATACCTGGAGATTATCGCCAGGTATATCTTATTTAGCCTATCGAGCGTATCAGCTCCCTTATCGGCAGTTTCTGCCATATCCATTCTGTATGGATATTGGATACAAAGTGCTAAAATCGTTGTTTCATAATCTTTTTTGAGCGGATGGAGAACAAGAGGATAGCAGAGATTTTCGATGAAATAGGGGATATGCTGAGCCTCGAGGACTTCCCAACCGCAAGGTTCGAGGTCAGAGCGTACAAGAAGGCCGCCCTGATGATAAGCACGATGCAGGAGCCACTAGAGGACGTCTACAAAAAGGGAGGGGCAAAGGCTCTGATGGAGCTTCCAGGCATAGGGAAGACAATGTCCCGGCACATAGAAGAATTCATCAAGACGGGCAAGATCAATAAGTACGAAGGATTGAAGAAGAAATATCCCATTGACATGGCTTCGCTTACGGCGATACAGGGCCTCGGGGCAAAACGCGCAATACTTTTGTACCAAAAGCTTGGGGTAAAGGACCTCAAGGGCCTGAAGAGGGCGATTGCGCAGCACAAGATAAGGAAGCTGGAAGGATTCGGCCAGAAAAGCGAGGAGGTAATAGAGAAAGGGATATCTTTCCTAGAATCGAGCGGCGGGAGGATGCTGCTCGGGTACGCGCTGCCGGTGGCGGAGCGCATGGTAGAGAAGCTCAGGGGCAGCGGCCTTGTAGAGAAGGCGATGATAGCCGGTTCTGCAAGGAGGATGCGCGAGACGATCGGCGACATAGACATACTCGCGATATCGAAGAAGAACGAGGAGGTGATGGACTTCTTCACGAAGATGGACATCGTCGAGAGCATAATATCGAGAGGCCCCACAAAAACGTCCGTGCGGCTGAAGATAGGGCTAAGCTGCGACCTGAGGGTCCTTGAACCATTAAGCTTTGGCGCAGCCGTCCAGTATTTCACCGGGAGCAGGGACCACAACATACAGGTCAGGCAGATAGCCGTCAACAAGGGCTACAAGCTTAACGAGTACGGCCTATTCAACAAGAAGGGCGTGAATGTAGGCGGATCGACAGAGGAAAGCGTCTACGAAAAGCTCGGCATGCAATGGATGCCTCCGGAGATGCGAGAGGCAAGGGGCGAGGTGAAGCTGGCACTAGAGCACAAGATACCGAGGCTTGTTGAGCTTTCAGAGATAAGGGGAGACCTCCACACCCATACAAAGGAAACAGACGGGGCCAACTCTCTGGAGGAGATGGCCAACGCCGCGATAAAAAACGGATACGAGTACTTCGCAACCACAAACCACTCAAAGAGCGAGTATGTCGCGCGCGGCATGGACGACAAAGGGTTTGCGGCCTTTTCCAAAAAGATAGACAAGCTCAGAAAAGTGTTAGGCGGCAAAATAACGATACTCGAGGGCGCCGAGGTGGACATACTGAAGGATGGCAGCCTCGACCTAAGCAAGGACACGCTAAAGTCGATGGGCTGTGTTGTCGGCTCGATACACTCTAACTTTACGATGAGCCAGAAGGAGATGACCGACCGCGTGATAAAAGGCATAGACAGCGGGCTCATCAATATATTCGCGCACCCTACCGGAAGGCTCATAGGCGAAACCCAGTTCCACAGAGCGAGGCCGCCATACGCCATAGATTTGGAGAAGGTCGCAGAGGCAGCGGAGCGCAACAACGTAGCAATGGAGATTAACGCCTTCCCAAACCGGACAGACCTTAATGACACCAACATAATGCTCATTTCAAAATACAAGATAATGTTCTCCATAGACACGGATTCGCACTCGGTAGCGCATATGCAGTTCATGCGCTACGGCGTCGGCACAGCAAGAAGGGGATGGCTCACAAAGGCAAGAGTGCTGAACACGCTGCCGCTAAAGGACCTCAGGAAAAGGCTAATAAAGTGATCTACCGTTGTGTGCGAAGTATTTTAATTATTCTCTCTGATATCAAAAAGATTAAGTGGCAGAGCAAGAGATGGAGAACGCCCCGCCTCCAGTGCAGATGACGGCGCAAGATAATGCGCCCCCAAAGCCTAGACCTTCCAAGAAAACAGCAATCATAGCCGCTGCCGTTGTGATAATCATAATAGCTGCTGCAGCTACGTATCTGCTTACAGGTATGAAAAGTGCCTCGCAGACGAGCACCACCACTGTGCAGTCCACTACTACCACACAGGCAGTCCAAGCGTCGCCCAACCTGACAAGTTGGCAGAAGACCTCAAGCTATCCGGCAAACGTGAGTTCTGCAGGGTGCGCGATATCCGGCGAATACCTGTATTGTGTTGGAGGTTTCTCGTTCCCATCTGGCATGTACGGCATCCAGAAGGCATACTATGCTTCTGTTTCAAGCGCCGGAATAACTAACTGGCAGTCCACCACACCATACCCGACCAACATGAACGGACCTTCGTGCATAGCTTACAACAGTTACCTCTATTGCATCGGAGGCCAGAATCAGTCAACGAGCGGTGCAAGCGGGAGCTCAAGCCTCTCTTATTACGCCCCTGTCTCCTCCTCAGGCATCGGAACCTGGCAGAAGACCACTTCCTACCCGTTCCAGGTTTTCGGACCTGACTGCTCCACATCAAACGGTTACATCTACTGCATAGGAGGGTCCAATTCCACGGTGGACTACTCCAATATAACATATTTCGCGCAACTTTCACCCAGCGGCATAGGCGCATGGCAGCCTACAACAAGGCCGACGCTCTACACCCCAAGCCAAAGGGCATGCAGCCTTTATTCCGGTTATATCTACTGCACCGGCGGGAACATCGGTTTCATTAACTTCAGCGGTACTATATCCGCTCCAGTTTCAGGCTCAGGCATAGGCAAGTGGGCAAGAACGACCTCATACCCTACATCTGACAGCGGCCAGAATTGCAACGCTTACAACGGTTACATCTACTGCATAGGAGGATATCCTGTGGGGCCCGGGGTCTATTTCGCATCTATGGATAATGGCGCTGTAGGCAATTGGACCAAAGGAGCACAGCTGCCGGCCAACCTCACTGGAGGCTGCTATGCCGGAACCGGATACCTCTACTGCATCGGCGTAGGAGGCAGCGCGATTTCAGGCAATGCGACCGCGTCGTATTTCGCAAAGGTATAACGCCTCTTCAAATAAAGCGAAATATTATATAAGGCGCAACCAAAACAATAGTGATTCTAATGAGCCTTAGCGAAAAGCAGAAGCTCATATACAGCCTTTACAACACCGAGATACTGCACGGGCGGATTTATCAAATATTCTCAAAAAGGCGAAGTTCACAAAAGATGAAAGCAATAATGTCCAGACTTGTAAAACTGGAGGATTATCATGCTGGCCTGTGGGCGCAGGTGCTCAGGATGAATAGAATGCAACCTGAAAGATCCAACCACGGCTTCAAACTGGCAACAATATCCTTTCTTAGCAGGATATTCGGCACAGCAGTTACCGTAAAGATAATCGAGCACATGGAAGGGAACCTCCACCAGAAACTAGACAAATTAATCAAAGAAAAACCCCTTTCGAAAGCCGAGCAGGCGATAGTTGACAAGGTGAAGAGAAGCGAAGAGGGTGAAGAGGAGGGGCTGGAGGCCCAGATAGTTGGCAACAATCCCGTCTTCAACAACATAAGAGACGTGATGTTTGGTATGAATGACGGGCTTGTAGAGATCCTGGCCGTAGTGGCAGGTCTCGCCGCTGCGCTGCAGACCCCGATCCTTATATTCATAGCTGGTTTCATAGTTGCCGTATCTGGCACGCTGTCCATGTCCGCCGGGGCATATTTGTCAACAGGGTATCAGAAAGACATTGACCTGAAGGCGAAAAAGGGCAGCGGAATTCCCACTGCAAAATCCTCCGCTTTTTATGTAGGCGTATTCTACTTCATAGGCTCGCTATTCCCATTATCGCCCTTCGCATTCGGCAGCATCGGCTACACAGGAATAATAATTGCAATAATACTGACATCAATAGTCTTGACGCTCACATCTTCACTCATCGCGCTCGCCAGCGACAGGAGCATAGCAAAGAGTGTAGCAAAAACGCTGCTGCTTTCGCTCGGCGCGGCTGCCGCAACGATACTGCTCGGCGCATATGTAAGGGCTACCTTCCACATAACTGTATAGATTTTTGGTGCATGATGTAAGATATTTATAATTTCTCAGCGTGAGTAAGAACTATGTTAGGAAGACCCACCAGGCATCCACGCACTGCAGTGAATCACAGCCGAGCAATACCGGCGTTGATAATACTGATAGGGGCACTAGTCGCGTTCTCTACTATAATTACAATATCCTATGTCTCTTTGAGGGGAACGCTTCCGACAGCGCGCGCTTTTGTGCCGCTTATAAGGTTCTATCCAAACTACAGCAGTATCAACAGTACTGGGCTCATACCCGCCAACACGAACCAGACCTTCTGCCCTGCCAATGCAATCACGGAAGAGGTCGCCCAAAGGACCTTTGTGTATCCTTATTATACTGTATACGCGCCGGGTGGAATTTTCAGGTACAGCATAGCCTATAACAGCACCAACTACACCCTATCATACCCGGTGGTTGAACCGCCATTTGCTCTTTTAAGCTACAACACTACGCAGAGAAATGGCGCGTGCGCCGCATACCCAGGCGCCAAAACAGAACTAAACATGTATGTAAGAGCACCACCAAACAGCACTTTCATTGGAAGTTTCAGTGCGGTAATATACCAAATACACAACAATAAATAGCCAGGACAAACCGGTTTCAGATAAATATAAATACTTCCCCTGCCAATCTATTCTTGCTTATTGTTAAGGGTGCATATTATGACTGATGAAAAGAAGGTAGCGGAGATGATTGTCCAGATCACCTCCAGGATGGACATGCTGATGGGGGATACCAGTGTGCCAAAGAACGTTAGGACCGCGATCGGCGAAGCAAGATCCAAACTCAACGAGAAGGGTGACTATACTGTAAGGATATCATCGGCGATATACAGCATAGACGGCGTGAGCAACGACATAAATCTACCTCCGCAGGGGAGGACAATGCTCTGGAACATACTGAGTATGCTCGAAGCTATAAAAGAATAAATAACATGGCCGCAAAAGATGTCCTAAAAGAACTATCAACAACACTTTCACAGGCTCGTATACTTTTGGCAGCCGACGTTGGCCCGGATCTCATTAAAAATATAGACATAAACACGCTTGTGACCAGGCTCATCGAGCTCCATAAATCGGATACCGGAATAAGCGTAGCAGACCAAACCGAGATATCTGCAATAGTGGATGAAATAGCCAACGAGAAAACGCCGATGCCAGTCGAGGTTATACGCCAGAGCAACTTCAAGCCGGGGGCTGCAGATATCGACGCCTACTACAAGATAAGCAACAAGGATAGGATCACCGTTGAGGGCAACATCGGCGACTTCGTCGACTACTTCAAGAGCAGGCTGGAGAAGATTCGTAGCATAATCGAGGAGAGAAGGATGGTAACCTCCCTTTCGCAGAACATACTCTCTACAAGGGCATACACAAGCGGCCGAGAGGTCACGGTCGTAGGCATGGTAACCACGAAGATAAACACCAAGAAGGGCAACGTAATGGTCGTCATAGAGGACGACACCGCCGACCTAAAGGTGATATTCATGAACGGCACCTCCCAACAGTCGAAGAACCTCTTTGAGAGCGGCAAGAGACTCATAAACGACGAGGTTATTGCGATAAAGGGAAAGCTTTCGAACCAATTCCTCATGGCGAACGAGATACTCTGGCCTGACGTGCCGATAAAAGAGCAAAAGAAGATAACCGATGACATCGGCATAGCTTTCATGTCTGACATACATGTGGGAAGCAAGCAGTTCATGGAGAAGAATTTCTCCAAGATGCTCAAATGGCTCAATGGAGAGGCACAATCCCACGAGGATGCGCTCGCAGGCAAGGTAAAATACATAGTAATAGCAGGCGATGTTGTTGATGGCGTTGGGATATACCCGAGCCAGGAATACGAACTCGCTGTGCCTGACATATATCTGCAGTACAAACTGCTTTTCAACTTTATAGAGATGATCCCCGAGTATATACATGTCTTTGTGATGCCCGGAAACCACGATGCCGTCGGAAGGGCCGAGCCGCAACCCATGCTCGGCGACGATCTTCTCAAGGACTTCAAGATTGATAACGTACACATGGTTACCAACCCAAGCTTCATCAATTTGCACGGTGTGGACGTCCTGGCCTACCACGGCACGTCGCTTGATTCGATAATCCGCGCAATACCAGACCTCAGCTACGCCGCCCCAGAGAAGGCGATGGTAGAGGTCTTGAAAAGAAGGCACCTCTCCCCAATATATGGCGGCAACGTTGTGGTGCCGAGCAAGGAGGATCAGCTCGTCATAGACAAGGTGCCTGACATACTGCACATGGGTCACATACACAAAAACGGGCTCGCAGAGTACCACGGGGTCAAGATTGTCAACAGTGGCACATGGCAGGGAAGCACAGCCCTGCAGCAGAGGTCGGGGCATATACCCACACCGTGTATATTGCCGATATACGAGCCTATGCGCGGCACATTCACTTCAATAAGCTTCGAGAATGGTGAGTTATGGAAATAGACGAATACTTCTCTGAGCTCAAGAGGATTTCGGACAAGGCATATGAAATTGCCGGCAAGGCAAGAGAAACGGGATTCGACCCCGAAACAACCGTTGAGATAAAGCCGGCGCCGGATCTTGCCTCTAGAGTAGAGGGAATCATAGGTCTTGAACACATATCTGATTTGATAAGGGAGAAGCCGCACAACCTGACTCGGCAGGAACTGGCTTTCGAGATGGTAAGAGAGATATGCACAAACGAGAAGTTCTCCATGGATGTGCAACAGAGGATAACTCTCGCCATCAGGATCGGACTCTCAATCCTCACAGAGGGCATACTTGTAGCTCCTACTGAGGGCATGCCTGGTATAGAGATGCATAAGAATCCAGACGGCACGGATTACATGGCAATCCTTTATGCCGGGCCCATAAGGGGTGCCGGCGGAACAAGTGCTGCACTATCTGTGGCGCTTGGTGACTATGCAAGGAAGTTCTTCAACGTTGGACAGTACAAGCCACAACGCGCCGAGGTGGAAAGAACCATGGAAGAGATACAACTCTACCACACCAGGGCCGCGCACCTGCAATATCTCCCCAGCGAGTCAGACATCAAGACCATATTGGAAAACTGCCCAGTTTGTGTTGACGGCGTACCTACTGATGACATAGAGGTCAGCATACATAGGAACGTCAAAAGGCTTGACGTCAACGGCAACGAGACAGTGATAACCAACAGGGTACGCGGCGGCGTTGCATTGGTCATATGCGAAGGAATAGCCCAGAAAGCCAAGAATGTGCTGAAGTACTCGAAGGCCGCGGGCCTTGACTGGAACTGGCTCAATGAAATAATAAGAGTCGGCAAGTCGACCTCTCCGTCAAACATAAAAGAGGAAAAGCACGACCCCGCCTTTCTGACCGAGCTAATCGGTGGCCGTCCCGTTATCGCATACCCAAATTATAGGGGTGCGTTCAGGCTCCGCTATGGCAGGTCGAGGCTCACCGGGATAGCCGCAAAGGGTTTCAGCCCGGCTACTATGATAATACTCGAGGACTTCATCGCGATCGGAACGCAGGTAAAGATAGAAAAGCCAGGCAAGGGCAGCGTTGCCATGCCTGTCGACACGATAGAGGGGCCATTCGTAAAGCTGAAGAATGGCGAGGCGCTAAAAATAAACACCGCCGCGCACGCTAGGCAGGTGAAGGGCGAGGTGGAAAAGATACTCAGCGTTGGCGATATGCTGGTAACGCTCGGAGATTTCAGGAAGACGAACACACCGCTTGTGCAATCGAGCTATGTCGACGAGTTCTGGTACGAACAACTAAAGAAAAATGGCTATAAGGGAGAAATCCCAGAGGTATCGAGCTTCGAGAAGGCGTACAGGCTCTCAAAGGAGTACAAAGTTCCACTGCACCCGCGTTACCTCTACGAATATCAAGACATAAGCATAACGGAGTTGGAATCGTTGGCACGGGCGACAGTGTCTGCAAAAGTCAGGGGCATGGGGACGAGCGTATTTGACGTCGAGGAAATCCTATTCGACGAAAAGACTGCAAGCATAGCAAGAATCCAGCTAGAAACGCTTTGCATACCACACCAAGACTCCAACGGGATAAGAGTTATCGGAGGCGACGCGCAGAGCCTCCTCACATCCTTGGGTTTTGTACAAGATGAGAAGGTAAAGATTGAAAGCGGCGTACTCGAAAGATATAAGGGCGACGACATAATAAAATTGCTCAACGAGTTGGCGCCGTTCACGATAATGCAGAGATCCTCCGGGATAGGCGCAAGGATAGGCAGGCCCGAGAAGGCGAGGGAGCGATTGATGAAGCCCGCGCCCAATGTAATATTCCCGATAGGGGAGAACGGCGGAAAGGAGAGGAATGTCTCAAAGGCCTTCTTCATGGCAAAGAAGCAGATAAAGAACACCGGAATTGACATAGACATGGTCAACTACAAGTGCCCTGTGGGGAAGGAGCAGCTGAACTCATCATACTGCAGGGAGCACGGAGCAAGAGCCTACATAGAGCGAAGGTGCACAAGCTGCGGCAAGAAGAGCTCCGACAGCAGGTGCACCAACTGCGGAGGAATCACAACAGGAAGCAGCACAAGGAGCGTGGACGTGGTAAAGGAGGTTGATGCCGCCCTGGCGAATATCGGGCTTGCTAACCTATCGAAGACGATAAAGGGAGTAAAGGGGCTGATGAACAGGGACAAGATTCCCGAGCCGCTAGAGAAAGGAATACTTAGGAGCTTATTCGGCATATACACGTTCAAGGATGGAACAACAAGGTTCGACGCAACGGACGCGCCTATGACACACTTCTATCCTAAGGAAGTATTCACCAGCGTAGACAAGTTAGTTACGCTTGGGTACACGCACGATTACAGGGGCAACAAATTGGAGAAGGAGGACCAGCTCGTAGAGCTCAAGCACCAGGATGTTATAATAAACAAAAGAGGTGCGGATTACCTGCTGAACGTAGCAAAGTTCGTTGACGACCTCCTTGTGAGGTATTATGGCATGGAGCCTTTCTACAATGCGGGCTCTACAGATGACATGATTGGGCAATCGGTGATAACCTTATCACCCCACACGTCTGCGGGCGTGCTGGGTAGGATTATAGGCTTTACCGACGCCCATGTTGGCTTCGCTCATCCCTATACGATATCCGCAAGGAGGAGGAACTGCGACGGAGACGAGGACACCACGATGCTGCTGCTGGATGCCCTCATAAACTTCTCAAGGAGATACCTGCCTAGCATAATAGGCGGCACCATGGATGCTCCGCTCATACTTACCGTCAATGTAATGCCGGAAGAGGTAGACGACGAGGTCTGGCAGATGGAAACCGTAGAGAGCTATGGCCTTGAATTCTACGAAAAGACCGTAGCCGGGGCTTCGCCCAGCGACGTAAAGGTCGAGAATGTTAGCAATAGATTAGAGACAAAGGCGATATTCAAGAACCTGCTTTTCACGCATGCCAGCACCATAAGCGCGATAGAGGACGCACCCCAGAAGAGCATATACACGAAGCTCAAGACTATGGACGAGAAGGTAGAGCTCCAGTTCAAACTGATGGACAAGCTCTACAGCATAGACAAGCGGGACACTGCAAGAAGGCTGATATCCAGCCACTTCATAAGGGACCTGATGGGCAACCTTCACTCGTACTCGGAGCAGGGATTCAGGTGCGTATCATGCAACGCCAAGTACAGGAGGATACCATTGATAGGAAAGTGTACCAAGTGTGATGGCAAGATAATCCTGACCATATCGAGGGGAGGCATAGAGAAATACTTGAGCATGGCGATAAACCTTGCGGACAGGTACGACCTGGAACCCTACATGAAGCAGAGGCTCAACCTGATAAAGGAGGAGATAACCACGGTGTTCGGGGCCGTTTCCTCTGATGGCAACTCAAAGCAGTTTAACCTGTCAAGGTTTATGTAGATGATCCGATGCGCGAAATACAAGTTAAATTTAGAAACGGCAAGAACAAGCTTATTGGCGTCCTTCATCTACCAGATAAAAAAACTAAATCTGCTATCGTTTATTCTAATGGTTACTATGATAATATTGTAGAACACCACATAGTGATAAACACCGGTCGCGAGCTTTCAAAAAGGGGCTTTGCTGTATTTACGTTCAATGTGCGTGGAAGATGGCCTAGTTATGGTTTATTTACTAATACCGGTTTACTGGATGAAATATCTGATTTAGAAGTTGCAATAAATCTCATGAAAAAGAAAGGTTATAGTAAAATTGGCGCCATAGGGCACAGTCTTGGCGGGCTTGATCTTATCCTTGCTGACAAAAAGAACCTTAAGGCGATAGCCTTATGGGAGCCCAGCGTGAATAAAGTTTTCGGCAATAAAAAAACTCTTAAAGAAATTGTAAAGAAGCAGGTTTACGTTAACAAGAAATACGGTTATATCGTAAGCAAGAAGATGGCTTCCGATATCTTAAAAGTATACGACCTTCCGAATAAGAAACTCAGAGAGTCGAATTGCCCCACGCTATTTGTTGCTGGCAGCAAAAGTTATCTTACCCCACATGTTAAGAAATACTATAAGATAGCAAAAGAGCCAAAGTCCTTGAAGATAATAGAAAACGCATCTCATACTTTCTATCTTCAGGAGCATGAAAAGAAACTATTAGCATACACCGCTGCTTGGTTTAAAAAATATTGCTAAACACCAGCTCAAGCCAACCGCACTAGGGCCGAAATGTTAAAACAGTCTTTGCTGCTTCGCAGAAGATCTCTTCTCCCAGAGCTTCTCTGCGAACTTGCTTATCCTCTCTGTTGAGAAGTCGTGCTTCTCGCACATGAAGTCTATCAATTTCTCCCTGTTCGGCAGTACGTCCATCTCCTTGCCGAGCTCTTCCTCGCCGATATCTGAGACTTCAGGGTTAGTGAACAGATCTTCTACCTCGTGTATGTCAAGCTCGAACTCCTGCTTGTATTTTTCTTTAACGTACTTCTCGACGTCTGCTATGGACTTAGATACTTTTGCTATCTTTACCGCTGTAACTGGGCCGACCCCTTTTATTCCCTCGTTGAAGTCCGTGCCAAGGAGTATACCGACCCATATTAGCTGCCTCTGGTTCAGCCCTACACTATTCAGCGTCTCCTTAAGGTCAATCATCTCAGGCTCTATGTTGATGTAGATGTTCTTGCTTGGAAGCTTTCTCCTACCACTTATCGTCACGTTTCTTACTACGCGCGGCGTAGCAAAAAGCAAAGTATCGTAATCCTGGCTTGCCGCCGAATACACCAAGCCCTTCTTGCACATCTCGCAGGCCTGGGCTTCGCCTTCGCTAGGCGCGTTTATGTGCGCCACGCCCATATAACCAAGAAGCTCCTTGGCGCTCTCTATCACGTACTTGTTTATCCTGGTGCTCTGCTGCGCGTACTTCTTCGCCTCCTCTTCTTCACCGGCCTCTTTCGCCTGCTGCCATGCCTTGTAGGCTTCCTCCCTTCGGTTCATCCTGGCTTCTATGGTCTTCTGCTTCAGCATCGAAGGTATCCCGTCGAAGACGTATATCGGCCTTATGCCATTCTCAATGAGCTCTGTAGTCCTATAGAAGAGGCCGGAGAGATGGCTTGTCACATTCCCTTTCGTATCGCTCAGTGGCGTGCCGTCGGGTCCGCGTATTATCGTAAGGAACTGGTAGAGCACATTGAAGGCATCTATCGCTATCGTCCGGCCGTTCAGCTCCTCAAGTGTAATCTTTCTCTTGACAGCTAGCTTGGCGAGGTTTACTGACATAAGACACCACAAAATATGGTAATTCAAGGTAAAATACCTTCCTGTCTATGCGATTGCCACAACAAACGCGCCTATCGCTGAAATAGCCAGGCCCAACGCCTGAATCTTCGTAAGCTTTTCTTTGTAAACCAGATACGCAAGCACTACCACAATAAACGGGCCGAAAATGCCTGTAATTCCGCCCACGTACAAAGTATTCAGTAACACGAGGTAGCTCTGCAGAAGGTTGCCGACTCCGTCAAGCATGCCACCAATTACCCCGATCAAGGCTATCCACCAAATCCACCGGCCCCCTTTCGCTGCAATTTTTTTCCTGTCTTTCGAGAGGAAGAAATAGATTAAGGCTACAAAAACCAACGCAGACGCTCTTAATACGAATTGGGGGAAGGCAACCTGCCCTGAATATTTAACTGAAAAAGCAATTAGGATCCAAGAAGCCGCCCACGCTAGGTTTGAATAGAACGCAGGCAGGAGTTTCCTGTTGAATCTTAGGTCCTTTCTGATGCATATGAGAAGAGAGCCGATTAGCACCACAACGCTTCCTATCACAGCAGGCAGCGTTATGGTTTCACTAAGTATCAAGACGCTGAAGAACAGTATTATGACCGGTTGGATAAGGCCTATCGCCTTAGCGTTAACCACATGCTGCGTCTCTAGCGCCTTGTAAAAGAGCAAAGAGGCAACGCCAAACAGGATACCAGCTGCAATCGCCGTAAAAATGGCAAACATCCCAGGCAATACCACCCCGTAGATCGCCAGCAAGGCCGCTATCGGAATGAGGCCTCCGCCCACTATTATAACCGCTGTTGCAGAGGGCCCCATCTTGGCCGAAAGGTCCTTTTGGAAGAGGTTAACTATCGCCCAAAGCGTCGTCGCTGAAAACGCGATAAGTATGCTCTGGTCTAACATCAATTCACAATATGGGTGCTAAGAGTTAAAGAAGTCCCCGAGTGTTACTCCGCCTGGGCCTTTGCCGGTGTGCACCTTTGGCTCATCGCCTTTAGGTTGCGTAATCTTTATGTTTAGCACCTTCTCTATCTTCTTTGTAAGCTCTATGGATGGTATTGTCTTTTCCTCCTCCACCCGCAACATATGGCCCTCTTTCTCGTTTATCATCTCTGCAAGCACCTTGAGCGGGAGCTGCATCTGGTCCCTCGCGGTGTGTATCTTCCTGCCGTAACCCTCAACAAGTTCGACATCCTCCTCTTTTTTCCTTATCGTCTTTCTCTGCCCTGCGCCCTTCTGCTCCTCGACCTCCTTGTAGAGCAGCTTCTTTCCTTTCGCGCACGAAGAGCACACCCGAAGGTCGGTGCTCTCTACAGAAACTATGTATATGTCATTCATCTTACACCCGCACAATTCACACTCCTCCACACGATCACCGCTAAAATATCCTAATTTAACATTAAAAACGCTTGTGTGGAGTTAGGCTAAACAAATATATAGCTTTAATCAAAGGTATTGCATGAATTTATGCACGAGAGTGGAAAATCCAAAACGGCGGTAGCATCCAAACCGTATTCTAACGTAGTGGTAGCTGCCATATTCATAATGTCGTTCGCAATACTGGCGCTTGACTATTACGCCAGCTCAATAGGATTGTTCAGTCAGGTAATAATTGCAATAGCGACCTTGATGATATCTGGTACCCTGATCCAGAGAATCAAGTCCCTGAAAGGCGGTTACGGTCTCTATATGTTTGGTAGCAAGAAGGGCATAGAAACCGTAGACAAGATCTCAAAGAGAAGCCCGAGATTCTGGAAGCAGATGGCAATTTGGGGCATAGTAATGGGTTTTGGAATACTCTCCTATCCTTTGCTGAAAGGAAAGATAGACAAGAGGCTCTACGCTTTCGGCATAGTCTCTATACTGCTGTTCCTATACTTCATAATACCATGCACCGCCCTGCCCCTCCAGTTCATAAGCATACCTCAGTTGCAGGGGTATGCCGGCTCTGCCGCCGCGGAGTGCATACCTTCATTCTCCGGCCTCACCCCGTACGGTTACCTAATCTATGGCGTTACGGCAGCTTCAGGGTTTTCGGGATTCATGATACTCTCGCTGATGTATAACGCAGCAAACGTCTTCTCCAGCAGCATAACATACGCTCTATCCGTCTACTCCGGAAGCCCACAGTCGTCTCTGCTCACAAGCCAGATACCCGGAGTGGCTCCGGTGATACCAGGCATAGACATACCGCCGATAGCGGGCATACTTGCACTCGCCATAATCCTAACAATCCACGAATTCTCGCACGGGGTGCTAGCCAGGATAGCGAAGGTGAAGCTCAAGCAGATAGGGCTCCTGCTATTCGGGGTGATACCTATTGGCGCGTTCGTGGAACCCGACGAGAAAGCTGTAGACAGGCTCGACAAGATGACGCAGAACAGGATATCCGCCGCAGGCATCTCATCAAACTTCATAGCCGCGATAGTCTTCTTCGTACTGATGTTCATGATGTTCATTTACATAGTTCCTGGAATCTACCAGAACAAAGGAGTATTCATACAATCGATCATACCAAACACTCCTGCAAACGGAATACTGCAACCAGGAATGCAGATACTGTACTGGAACGGGCACCAGACAAGCAACCTGTCCCAGGTCGAGGCGGCCGGCGCTAACGACGTGCCAGGCTCTATAGTAACTGTAAGCGTGATCGCACCTCCCAACTGCACAGAATGCGTAAGCAGCACTGCACCAACAACGTATACATTCACCGCGATAGCCCTGAACGGCTCTTCGAAGGGCTACATCGGCGTATCGATAATCCAGAAAGAGGCGGTGGCTAGCACAACATACGCGAAAGCGATGTACTTCCTGTACACCCTCTTCTCGCTCTCGTTCCTGCTCAACTTCCTGGTAGGGGTGGTCAACCTGCTGCCCATACCTGGATTCGACGGCTGGAGAATCTACAAGACCAACATAAAGAGCAGGTTCTTCGTGAGGTTTGTCACGGCGCTCATCGTGATAGGACTGATCCTCAATGCGCTGCCCTGGCTCTTCATAGCGGTACTGCATTGATAATCGGAAAGAGCCCTTAGGAATAAAGAGCCAGGTTTTCCACAAGCTCCTCCTTTGACATACTATAGACCTCTTGCAATAGGGGCGACTCATACGGTGCATCCTTGTCGAAATTTGGATCTGCCATGATTATAGAGGTCAGTCTTGCAATATCTTCCTCCGATATGCCTGCCCAGTCAAACTTCTGTGGTTTGCGTCCTATTACCTTCTGTATGTCGTTCACTATCTCTTCATTCAAGAGGCAGCTTCCTCCCGCAAAGTATACGGTCTTTTCGCCTATCTTCCTAGGTTCTACTCCGCCAAGGAAGACATTGACATCTCTCTTCAGTCCAAGGCTTTCTAAGTACTCTAGATTGTCACGCACCATTACGTGCCCGCTACGCCCTGCTGATGCAAGTAGCATTGCGCAGGCTGCCTTGGACACTGCATAGTGTATATTCTTTTCTGTACCAAGTTTAGCATCAAATCCCAGCAGGGCCCCCGTGCTATCTATAGCGACAACCACATAGTTGAATGGAGCTACGGATGCCCCTTCCCTTTTGGCCTTCTCCAGTTCCTCTGGCGTAATTGTATATCCAGCTCCCCAGCCCTTCTTGGCGCCGGTCCTAGTAGCGAGAGGGACTTCAGACGCGGTTTGTGCTGCGCTCCTCATTCTACTATTGAAATCTTGGCTTTCATTTATATCTATTAAGCGCGTAAGTGCCTCTTTAGGGACTGTCTAATAATAAATTGCCATATTCTTAGTTTATCGAGTAGTTCC
>VFSW01000679.1_pt1 | contig 50558 bp, 35 predicted proteins | sample 5358111 | NCBI WGS metagenome assembly VFSW01 (sample SAMN11554181, study PRJNA540505) | mine drainage metagenome | isolation source: sediment from site ElyBrook_90M | place: USA: Ely Copper Mine, Vershire, VT | collected 2017 | reverse complement strand
TCATCCGGCGTCATGGGGACGATCAGACCGCGCCCGAGTGGCTTCAACAGGTCGAAGCGGAGACATCCGAGACGAGCTTCGAGAACGTGATTATTACGATTCAGGCGGCAAACCCCCGCGAGGCGTACGACAAACTCTGCACTGCTCTTGCGACGATTGCCGATGCAGAGTTCACGACGGATACGTACTGCATCAACGGCGGCGAGAGCCACTGCACCTCTGAACTTTGGCCCAAAGATACTGAAACAATCGTTTCTGCGCCGGCTGAGAAATAGAGTTGGCAGGGTTTCACGGTATCGAAGAATATCGGGAGGCAAGGATGAAGCGACTGGAATACCTTCTCTGGTTGGTAGCCGAGGAAGCAGTTGAGGTGGCGCAGCGGGCATCAAAGGCGTGCACGTCACTTTTATCGGAACTCTAACGAATGCACGGATTCCAGATCAGATTGATATCGGCATTGGTGATGCCATAAGGTAGCGAAGAAAAAGGAAACCTGCTATATTCAGGTGAGATCGGGTGGTATACCCGATCTGGTAGGATGGGGCGGTACAGATGAAATACGCAACCACTCCCGAAACGTCTGAGCTGACAGGGCTATCCGTGGAAACCCTGCGGGAGTGGACAAACCGCCGTGCTTTGATACCAGCCGATATTCCACCCCGCTCTAAAGGCTCGCCGGCACAGTATACTTGGCAAACTGTCCTCATCCTGCGTCTAGCCGTGAGTCTCCGAAACCGCTTCAATCTTGAATTACAGGCACATAAGACACTGTTTGCGGAGCTGAAGGAATTCTTACGGCGCCGACGGCCCTCTGATTTGAAGGAATCGACGCTTGTGCTGTTTGGAGACGGCCGCTGGACGCTGGTCGACGACGCGGGGCAGGGACAGGTCGAAGAAGAAGCTCTCTTGATCCGGCTGAAGACGTATCTGGAACCGTTATTGGCAGCATTTGGTCTCGCCGACGATTCACCTTTTCTTCAGATCGAACTGTTTCCCATGGGAGCCTTCGCGGCCAGGCGTAAGGATCCTGTGAGGGCCAAAGACCACGAGTTGAGTCGTGAGGTGGTCGCATGAGCACGGCCACAGTCGAACGCTGGCTGGAGGGACTCGGATACGCATCTGAGCCCACAGTTTTGCATCGTCGCGGAGATCCATTACCGGATAGTCACCCTTATGCCGCCGAGCTAAAGACGCTTCTGCATCCTGAGGGAGCAATTCGAGCACGAGCTGTATTTGACGTGGAAGGTGTACCGACAGTTGTCTTCGTTGGAGACGATGGTAAGACCCTGTCGACAGATTTGTTGGACGAGATTCGAAAGCGCATCTGGAATCAGAATCTCGCCAGTATCATTATCGAGGTTTCTGGTCATATAGCGCGCGCCATGCCTGTGCAGAAGACCGCGCAAGAAGAACGGCTCAACATTTCAAGTGCCCGTCCTGACGGACCGTTCTCCGCAATCGATGTGACCTCCGCCAATCTGCTGCGGAGAAAACCGGAGTGGTTTGATGTTAACAACAGAGTTGACCGCAAGCTTCTAGACAATCTCTCTATCTTGGTCGCACAGCTCACACGCCAAGGATTCGCGAGTGCCGAACAGGAGGAAATGCGGCGGTATCGTGCCGAACTACTCATGGGGCAGGTCTTGTTCATCTCCTACCTTGAGCATCGTGATATTGTCGGCGCTACTTACAGGGCGCGTCGTGGTGTGTCGCAACTCCATAGCCTCATTCGGAACGCGAACCGCCCAGAAGTTGGACGTCTGATCGATTTCCTGCGGCAGGATTTCAATGGCGATTTTATGGGAGATGATAGTCACGATCCATGGGCGGCGCTCAATGATACGGGATTCGCGTTGCTGGATTCCTTCCTGCGTCGCACAGAGATGAGTACCGGCCAACAGAGTTTCTGGAACTACGACTTCAGCTTCATTCCGGTAGAACTCTTGTCCGGCCTCTATGAAACATTCCTATCAACGGAAGAGCAGGCCAAAACCGGAGCCTACTACACACCGCGTAATTTGGCGATGCTCGCCGTAGATCAAGCATTCCTCACATCAGAGAATCCGCTCGATGAGACGATCTTCGATGGGGCGTGTGGCTCGGGCATCCTGCTCACAACAGCGTATCGTCGGCTGATTGCGCTGTCGGAGGCTAGGGAGCAGCGTCAGCTCAGTTTTCGTGAGCGGAGGCAGTTGCTACTTGACAGGATCTTTGGGGCAGATATCAACGCGATGGCGTGCCGCGTAACCGCCTTCAGCTTATACCTGTCTCTACTAGAAGGATTGTCTCCTGCAGACATCATGGAAGCACAGGAACGCGATGGAGTGAAGTTGCCATCCATGGCAGGAACAAACCTGTTCTCCGGAACACAAGGTGACTTTTTTCGACAGGATCATGGATTTTCGCAAAGAAAATTTTCGCTTTTGATTTCAAATCCCCCTTGGGCAGAACCCGAAGGAGACGAGGAGACATCTGCTGATCTTTGGGCGCAGAAAGCAAGTGTTCCCTTCGCGCGCAGGCAGATCGCTGGAGCTTATGCACTTCGTGCTCTTAACTATTTGAGCGAGAATGGGCGAATTTGCCTAATTCTGCCAATTGGGCAATTTCTTGGGAAATCGAGCGAAAAGTTTGTAGCTCACACCTTGAGGGCCTTCCGTCCGGTCCGACTGATCAATTTTGGTGATTTACAGAACCTTCTATTCCCGACGTCCGAAAATACGTGTCACCTGTTTGTCGCGGTTCGGCGAGACAAACGGGACTGTGGAAACATTCCTCCCGACGAGATCTTTGACTACTTAGTGCCAAAGGCGGATATGAGTTTGGCGCTAGGCCGCTTGACAATGCAGTCGGCGGACCGTCACATGTTGCAGACCGCTTTCGTTGCCGATGATCCACAGATTCTGGTTTTACTGATGTGGGGAGACGCGAATGACGTCTCGATCTGGACACGGTTAAGTCTGCGAAGCACGTTCGCGGATTTCTGGAAAGGACCGAAACCTTCACGTCGATGGATCAATCGCAAAGGCGTTCACCTCCACGATAAGAGTAGAGCACCAGTCTCAGCAAGACGCTTGGCACAGAAGCCCTTCGTTCCCATTACAGCCCTGAGCGTAGTATCGCCAATACTCCATCAGGATCTACTTCAGGAGTGGCCTGCCAATCAGAAGACGGTCGCAAGCATCAGCGAGGAACTCCTTGAGGTGTTCGATGGACCTCGCGTGCTGTTTCCGGATGGATTCTCTCGAACGGACCAATCGGTTAGAGCTGTCTACTATGACGGAGAGGGTACTTTTACCCATAGCGTAGGCGTTATTCGCGGACCACGAGAGGACTCGGATCTTCTGCGTTTCGCTGCAGTCTATTTGCGCTCAACCTTGGCGAAGTACTTCCTCATGTTGCGTGCATGGAAGATGCTCTGCGAACGTAATGGAGTTCACCTTGCAGATGTCGAGAGTTTTCCGTTCTTTGATACAAATGCAGCGCCGAATCCCTCCAAGGCTAGAAGGGCGCTCAGCAACGTATTGAAACTCTTGTCTAAATTACGCGGCTTATCAGTGGAGCACCAGGTTCTTCAATACGCTGTGCTTCGGGACCAATTGGACGATGAGGTATTCGACTACTTTGATCTGGTTGAGACCGAAAAGGTTCTGATCCGGGAAACCGTGCAAATCCTCATGCCTTCCATTCGCCCGCGTAGTTATCAAAACCTTTACACACCATCACAGAGGCAACCGCAGACGAAAGACTTCGCAGCATACGCTGAAACGTTAGCTACATCAATGACAGAATGGCGCCTGCGGACGGGAGGCAAGGGCCGGTTTGAAGTCAAGGTCGTCACGAACGAACTCGATCGTGAAGGTCCTCTCGGAATCGTCCGGGTCCGGTACCGTGGAGATGCGACGAGGTCGGCAACTTTCGAGTCCGAAACCAGCGACCGAGTGATACAAAGTATTCTTGGTGAGCTCAGATCGAAGGGTATCACTGTGGTTCCCTCGGGAGAAGCTCTACAGTTACTCCCGGATTCGCAGCTTTGGCTCGGAGATTCCCTTTATCTTGTGCGGCTGCTCAATCGGCGAAGTTGGTCCGTACGCCAAGCCTTGCGCGATGCCGAACAGATTGTCCATTCAGTACAGAGGCGCTCTGCCCAGGTCCAACGCAAGGAGCGCAAGTGACTATTGGGATCGAGTGGCTCGATGCATTCCCGATCCGACCCGCGGCGGAAGCGGTAGATGCCCTGTGTGAAAGCTGGAGTCAACTCTCCCGACATCCGCTTCCCGGCTTTCATCCAGGCATGAAGGAGCCCAGCCTCACGCGGGCACTGAAAGCCCATGTGGAATCGGTCACGGCGCGCAACCGTGGGTTGCTGGGCATGTGGGCCGCAGAGAGTGTGGTGAATGTTCTGGATCCAAAGACTGCCGTCATACGCGAAGAACGACGCAATGACATCGTCTACGGTTGGAATGATGAAGTTGCTGGTTTGCAGCTAGTATTTGAGTTTAAAAAGATGAGCCGCTCGGCGCGCGACCGAAAACATTACTTGGGGTCCAAGGGTCTGGAACGATTTGTAACCGGAATTTACAGCCGTTATCAGCCCGTGGCTGCCATGGTTGGCATGCTCATTGATCCGGAGGACGAAGTAGTTCCTCCAATGCGCAATGCGTTGGCCACGGTAGCGGTAGCGACTCGGCTTCGATTGCGATATTTCGCGAACGGCGCAGCGGTGGAGCAGCCTTCCATTTTGTTCACACAAGCAGATTTTGACACAGAGCATCATCGTGATCCTGCTTTAGCTCCGAGCCACGGGACTATCCGGGTTGCGCACATCTTTTTGAAATTCGGGTAACCGGTAACTTCGCGAGTGACTTTGCGCAGAAACCTGTAATACTAAGCACTGTCCCATGATCTAAGAATGAATATGTTTCAGGAGAAAATCGAGACATGGCTTTCAAGGCGCGCCCCGGAGCGCGCCTTGAATCAGTGTTTTGGTCTTTCAGCTGTTCTGGCCACTGATATTGGCCTCGAACGCACCGAAAACCAAGATAGTGTTGCTGCCTTGAAGATCAACGCCAGATCTCCCAATGGCCGTCCACTGATAGTGGTCGCGGTCGCGGACGGTAAGCGCATACGCTGAAATGCGGCAAGAGCGTGACGCGGCGCGCGCCAGGATCACTCAACTAGAGAACGCTACACGTCCCCACAACACAGTCGTCATTCATTGGAAATCGAGGCCAGCCCGGAGTCAATTCCGGGCATTTTTGCGTTTACGAGGAGATGTAACCATGATCCCAACACAAGAACACCCCGGCCAGTATTGGCGCAGCTCAGACCCCGCGGATATTTGGCTTAACGAGGCCGGAGCAGAGTCTCCGACACTCATCACCTGTCAGACGCCCCAGGGTGGCACCGCAACCGTGCGCGTGGACGACTTGAAGTTTATCGGCGCAGGATTGTTTGGCGACGGCCGTCCGTGCCTTGGCGGCGGCAACGTCAACTGGACGGGCGCGAGCTACCGTTACGGCGTCTACTTGGTTCACAAGCCATACAGCGGTCCTGCGGTTGTGATCCTACAGTCGTCTGGCGGCGGTGCGGAAGGGCTCATGCTTTCGTCTACCACCAGCGTAGAGACATGGGAGTACCTTGCCGCTACGTCCAAGCCTGAGATGCTCTGGAACATCTGCCACGAGCTCTATGAGCTACGTCGTGAGGGTCTCGAAGGAGTGAAGCGCAGTATCTTCGCCGTCTTTATCGAAGGCCGTCTGAAGAAATCGAGAAGGCGGAAGGGTGTCATTTCCGTGACCATGGAGGCAGCAGCTTGAACTACGCCGGCATCTTTACCTGCGTCCTTCTCTTCGTCATCTTGCCACTCGCAGCATGTCTGCATGAGAGCTACATCCGACGCCACACCTACACGGAGACCAGCGATGCCAGCATCCAGCACCGTCTACTACCATGTGACCCCGACCTGCAATGTCCCCAGGATTATGCGCGAGGGGTTGCTCCCGCGGCGCGGTTCCCGATCCCGAAGCTTGGGCGAGTCGCGTGAGGCCGTCTACCTATTCAAAGGACGCGAGGCTGCTGCTGACGGCCTCGCGAACTGGTTAGGGGACGAACTGCCGGAAGATGAGCCAGTTGCTCTCATAGTGGTCGATCTCCCGGCAGGGGCCCGCATCCTCGATACGACAGCCGACTATGAGCTTATCGTCGCGGATCACATCCCACCTGAAAACCTCACCGTTATGGAATTCAACTGGCAACAACACCTTACCGTAGTTTCTGAAGTCAGATAGTGGTAGTGGTATAGTGTAGGTGACGGCGTGGAGATCTGGTTTGAGTCGGCCCCTGTTTTGACTCGGCTCTCAGCGCCATGATTGCCCATAGTGCATCACAGGAGTCGCAAACAATGATTTCTCGAAAGTACGCCGCTGCAAATCTCGCCTTGGCCTTCTTCGCCGCAACATCCCTTTCAGTGTCCTCAGCATTGGGTTTCCCGCATTTCGGAGCAAAGAAACAGCAGGATGATCCAATCACCGTGCGCAAGCTCACGCCCAGTCAAAGCGCCCTAATTGATCGGGCCATCGTGCGAGAGCACGCTGTCATTGCGACGGTCAAAGACCGCGAGCCACTCGTCGAAACCTATGTCCAAAACATGCGCCCCAACCCGGTTGTAACCCAGTATCCGGTGTCAGACCACTACTTCCTCGATCGCGTTCAGTTCAGCAAGGTCATTGCCGATCAGGAGTACCAGATCAACCCGGCGACCGCGCACAACAAGGGAAAGCGTAGCGATATTTCAGCACTAAAGAATCCGTTGTCGTACTTTGCAGCTCTCCGTGGCGACGTCCAGATGACGTACCAGGGCAGCGGTTTTGTGCAAATGGTGTTGGTAGATTCAACTGCCTTCGACCGCAGCCACTACGTATTCAGTTTTGTGAAGAACCAATTTCTCGGCAGTGTCGCAACGTCCGTCTTCGACGTAATACCCGCCGCAGGCAAGGGCGGCAAAGGCCACTTTGTTGGCCGGATTTGGGTGGAGACGCGCGGTGCAAATATCGTCCGGTTCAACGGCAACTTTACCGGCTCCGTGCAAGAGCATCGGGAATATTACCATTTCGATTCATGGCGCGCCAACGTGCAGCCGGATCTATGGTTGCCTACATCCTTCTATGTTGAAGAGAGTGATCCCAACAGCGAAACGCATACACTCAGGTTCAAGGCGGTTAGCCACATTTGGGGCTACCAGTTGAAGGTGCTGCCGCCAGACGCAGACTCGAGCGAAACGTCACTTTTGGTTGTCGGAGCCGCTGACGTTGCCGATACCCCAGACCTCAATCCTCTCGGAGCGCAGCGCGAATGGGTGCAGCAGGCCGAGGATAACGCCGTTGAACGCCTGTTTCAGACTGGAATCATTGATGCGCCCAGCGACTTCGACAAGACCCTCGAAGCGCTCGCAAGCAACATCCTCGTCTACAACAACGTCACGCTTTCGCGCCCGATCCACTGCCGGACGATGCTCACCGAACCCCTTGAATCATCGGCTATCGGGAATACGATTCTTCTCTCCAAGAGCTTGATTGATTCGACGGCTGTGGTCACTCAGGATGGTTTGCAGCAAGCCGGTAATCTCAATGCGCTGCTTGCCTTTCAGTTGGCGCACATCATTCTCGGCCATCGACTGGACACCAAGTTCGCGTTCAACGACACGCTCATTTTCCCGACGATTACCGTTTTTGATCGCATCTCGATGCACCATTCGGATGCGGATAACGCCGCAGCGGCCAAGAAGGCTGTGCAACTGCTTAGTGTCAAGGAGCTTGTTGATGGGCAGCAGTATTTCGGCCTCTACCTCAAGCAGCTGCACCAGCAGTCTAAGGCCCTCATGTCCCTCAACGCGCCGATGCTCGGCGACGCATTAGTCAAGAGCGACGCGGACCCAACCTTCTGGATGGCTCCACTTATGGTGAAAGCTTCAAAGCTCGATGTAAATGACATCAAGCAGCAAGCGGCGATGCCGCTCGACAGTTTTCTCCGCTTCGACCCGTGGTCCGACCAGGTCGTCGTCATGCACTCCTCGTTTGAACCCATCCTCAGTGCACCAGACAAGATGCCCCTCGAAGTGGCGCCGATATATCTCAAGTTGAGCTATTTCGAGCCTGCGCCCAAAGACATGGTCACTCGTGTGATTTCAGTGGTTCAATCGGCCCCTGCGCCCACTGACGGCGACCCGAAACCCGCTGCAGCAGACAAGCAGTAGCCCGTTCGCTTTATTCAACCAGTGTGCAGGCAAAGCGTTCCACTTGGAGGAAATTCTGACAGCGTCATACACCGGTACCGCCGCCCCCGCCACCATATCTGAAGAGATGTATCTCAGCGGAAGAAAATACACCGTTTTCTGGAGTCTCGCCCTACTCGCCGGGCCACTCCTCCTATTCTGGGCAGCGGTTGTCATTCTTGCCGTCCACACTCTGCATTGGCATGCGGCATTAGAGGGGGTCAAATGACCCGGTACAGCATCAGTGGTACAGAATATGTCTCCAACGGCTTGAATTTTCAAGCAGCTTTAGAGGCAGCGTATAAGAGCCGCGTTCGCCCAATATGCCTATGCGCGGAACCAGGCCTCCCAATGTATATCGCCCACCTCGAAACAGCCTACGTGATCAAACGGATGCCGGACAGCGGTGCCAGCCATGGTCCTGGCTGCGAGTCCTACGAAGCGCCTCCGGGGTTGTCCGGCCGCGGTGAGGTTGACGGCCAAGCCATCGAGCACGACGACGCGGGCACGGTCAATCTCAAGTTGGCTTTCTCGCTGCGCCACAACACCCCGGCTGAAATGAACAACGAGTCAATCGGGAAGACTACCGCCAAAACCTCGGGTACGCGCCTCACGCTACGCGGCCTACTGCACTACCTTTGGGACGAGTCTAAGCTCTCTCACTGGCAACCGGAGATGCAGGGAAAGCGGTCATGGTTTGCCGTGCGCAACGCGCTCCTAGATGCGGTGGAATCGAAGGAGACGAAGAGTGCGGCCCTAAACGAGATTCTCTACATTCCTGAAGTGTTTGATGAAGCGAAGCGTAACGACATTGCAAATCGCCGAATTCGCTCGCTGGCTCCCATAATGGGACCTGGCAAGAGCGGCAAAAAGTTGATGCTGCTAGTGGGAGAAGTTGACAGTATCAGTGAGGCGACGTTTGGATTTGCTCTTCGAGTAAAACACCTCCCCGATTTTCCTCTTGTGATGGATACCAACCTCCGCAAGAACTACAACAAGGTATTCAAGAGCACCATCAACCTGTGCGAATACACCCCCAAGGCTCATTCGATCGTCATCGCGACCTTTGTCATAGACGACAAAGGCATTCCTTCAGTGGAAGAGATGTGCATCATGTTGACCAGTCCCGAATGGATTCCGTTGGAGAACGGGTTCGATCGGCAACTCGTCGCGCAACTCGTCGCGGAGAAGCGCAGCTTTCAGAAGCAGCTTCGCTACAACCTTCCGACCGAGAAACCGATCGCTTCGGTTGTCTTGACTGATTCTGACAATGCCCCCCTCGCTATGTACATTGACGTGGGCGACCTGGTTGGGAAGTGGGCATCGACCGTTGCAGTGAACGAAGTGGTTGCTTCAAGCAGCGTCCAAACGTGGATGTGGGAGCCAAAGAGCGGCATGCAGCCCGAACTGCCACCGAAGAAGGGAATAACACCTCAACCCCGGCACCAAGTCGATGAGACGCCGGCAGCGACAGAGGACGCCGCTGCAACACCGCCGGGCGATGAGCTGGCGATCTCGCAGCCGGACACGGTTGTAGCGGCAGCGCAGGCTGATGAGAGACGCGGTACGGTGACGCCCATTAAGAATCGACCCACCGTTGTCGCAACACCGAAACCCGTCCGAGCGCCTGTCGGGCCGCTGATCTCCATGCCGATTACCCCTCAAGAAGAGGAGTTGGTCTCACAATGATTCAATACGACGACACAATACCTCTAGTAGAGCACTTCGGAATGTACCAGGTACCAGATACTATGGCCGACGCAGTCGAGCAGTACAGAATCGACTCGCTACGTAGCGCGATGGAGACGTTGCACGTCGGGACGGAAATATTTGAACTTCTGGTTACGGAAGACGATTCCAAAACGGATGACTTTGGCTCGCTCTGCGATCCGATCGCCTATTTTGGAGATTCATCGTTGAACTATGTGAAGCCGGCGACGACTGTTTCCCTTCCTCCCGTGCCCTCTACACTTGCCGAGATGGGCGTAGGCGGTCCAGCCTTATGGATTGTCCCAGCCGTCCCGAAGGCGTTGAAGCAAGCCGACAGCAGCTCGATACGCAAGGTTGCCACACTCACTGCTACCTCATTCTGCGACAAAGGCTTTGTCTTGGGCGACCGCGAGACCAACCTTCGCTATATTGCACTCAATAGTGTCGATCATCCGGCCTCATTGATTCTCCGCGAGTCCAAGCTTTGGATCCCATTTCGCCGCACGATTGAAATACCGGACATGGTAGCCGTCCGCAAAGCAGACTTTGTGAGGCTCTTTGTCACCTTGGGAGTTCCGCTGGAAGCGCGGGAGTTGGAATGTCTCAGCAAGGCGGACCTTGTGGCTTGCGCCACCGATCTACGTTCCTACATATTGGAGCGCAACAGGCATGTCGTTTTTTGTAAGGCCTGCGCTAAAAATATGCTGTACCTGAATGCTCAGGTGCTGGCGTCCCAGACCGAACACATCTGTTAGTTCACCACCACACAACCTATAAAGACCCAGGAAGGAGGCACACGTGCCAACACCTAACCTTTTAGCGTGTGCGACCTGCCCTGCTGTGCCAGCAAAGCTCATTGGCGGCCAGTGCGCTTCGTGCCGCATGAAAGCTATCCGCGGGCCTGCAAAATATCAATGGACGGCGGATATGGACGATCAACTCCGCCAACTCTATCGCAGATCAACGAACCGCCTCGAACTGACAGCAGAACTGACCAAACTCTGCACTGCGTTTCGAGTGCCTCGCACGGCTCTATCGAATCGTTCACGAACACTCGGTTTGAACAGCTTTCATCCGTTCAAACCGTGGACTGATGATGAGAAGGTTGCACTCCGCAAATTGGTTGGGCTCATGAGCGTCAAGGCTATCGCCAAGAAGCTAGGACGTAGTCCTCATGCCATCAAGAGCCAGCTATTTCAGATGGAGGTCTCCGCCCAACTCACGGAAGGATACACGGTCCGCCAGCTTCAACTTCTGCTTGGAGTTCCCAATCGGAGCATTCAGATATGGTTGACGACTAAGGCTCTCAGGATGAAGAAGGAGCGGATAACCGAAGCGTCCGTCCGAAAGTTCGTGAAGAACAATATGTACGAATACAGCTTCAGACGGGTTGATGAGCCCTGGCTCAAGTCTCTGCTCGGCACCCAGCGTGCCACGCGACGGCGTGCCGAACTCGAGGTTGGCAACGCAGCGTGACAAACTCTTGACCGTATACAGCATTTGCGGGAGACACAGTGAAGATCGACAGAGACTCACCGCTATCAAGAACATCCATCGACGGGTAGTGGATGACTGCGCAATTGCGTAAGTTATTGACTCTAAGGAACGAATGGCACTCAAAAGTACGGACTGGACAACTTATTGGGAGTCTATCGGAGTCAGTTTTAACCTTTGGGAGAGGACGGACGCATTGATTCTACCTTGACTCTATCGCCCTATAAGCCATTATTATTCTTTGTTTTACGGATTTACCGTTCATGGCGTCCGAGCGTCTCATGCAGGGCACAGCCATCATATTTTAGGATTTCAGGCCTAACAAAAGTGTCAGAAGATGATGTATACTTCTGACAGATCAGGTGACGTATGGAGCGCCTCACAGAAGCCATTCTCGAAAAAACGAACGTACTGCCCGAGGGTATGCCGATTTCTGCCAAGATGCTGCTTCATCTCGGCAACAGGGCGGCCCTTGACCAGGCGCTCTCCCGGCTTGTGCGTCGTGGCAAACTTCTGAGAGCCGGGCGGGGAGTGTACGTGTCCCCCGTCGCAAGCCGCTTTGGGCACCGGGCACCTGCCGTGGAGAAGGTGGTTGAGGAGCTGTCCCGTCAGCGCGGAGAGACTGTCGTCCCTTCGGGGGCAACCTCTGCCAATGCTCTTGGATTGACGACGCAGGTGCCAACCCGAACCGTCTATTCAACCTCTGGGAAGAGCCGGAAATTCACTTTGGGCAAGCAGGTCGTCCACCTTCAGCACGTACCGGCATGGCAGCTCACCCTTGCCAAAGATCCCGCTGGGGAGATCATTCGCGCTCTCGCATGGGCTGGCCCGGAGAAGGTCAACCAGGCGTTGAAGGAAATCAAGACCAGAGTCCCGCGCTCTGAATTTCAACGCATATCACAGCAAAACTCACGGTTGCCGCTCTGGTTGGCAACCGCACTGAGTGGGACAGGAAACTATGCCTGAGAGCTTCTTCCATCTGAGCGCCAAAGAGCAGGAAGAGGCTCTCCAGGTAGCTGCGCCGTCGCAGTTTATGGAAGCGGGTGTCGATCGCCGCACCTCCGGGACAAGTTTCCAGTTTCCAAATTGGAAATTATCGCCTACAATTAGCCCATGCAAGGCCAGGACGTTGCGCTTCTCCTAAAACTCGCCATCCAGAATGCGCCACAAGTGCCCTCCAAAGACTTGGCGGAAAGCCTCTTCATCTCTCCGTCAGAAGTGTCGAAGTCTCTGAAGCGTAGTGCGGAGTCAGGGCTTCTTCACATCTCCAATGGAGAAAAGAGAGTCAATCGGTCTGCGCTGATGGAGTTCCTGTCTCATGGATTCAAGTATGTCTTTCCACCAGCAAAGGGCTCTCTGGCGCGCGGCGTCCCGACGGGTGCGTCCGCGGAGCCTTTGAAGTCACGTTTTCTGGATGATGGCGATCCTCCTGAAGTCTGGCCGTATGTCGAAGGAAAAGTACGGGGCATCGCGTTTGCGCCACTGTACAAGGGAGCACCCAAGGCAGCGCTGCGAGATCCCAAATTCTACGGTGTGCTCGCACTCTGCGATGCGGTTCGCGGCGGGAGAACGCGAGAACGAAACCTCGCGATCGAACTGCTCGGCAAGGAGATCGATGCCTGATCCTAACCTGCCGCTGCTGGAAGATGCGGTTCACAAACTCGCTCCATTTCTGGATGAGATTGTTTTTGTTGGCGGCATCACTCTGGGGCTACTGATTACTGACAAGGCTGCCGCTCCGATTCGCGGGACGAACGATGTCGATGTGATAGCCGAAATTGTCACGTATGCGGACTACATCGCGTTCTCAGAACGTCTCCGCGTGGCCCACTTCACAGAAGATGAAGGGGAAAAGCCTCTCACTTGCCGGTGGCACAATGGTGCTCTGACAGTGGATGTGTTGGCTCTCAACGAGGAAGTGCTGGGGTTCACAAACATCTGGTATGAATCCGCGCTTCGTCATGCATTCACAGTCACTCTGCCCGGTGGACAATCGATCCGAGTCATTACCGCGCCGTTTTTCCTGGGAACGAAGATGGAAGCATTTCGGGGACGCGGCAAGATGGATTTTCAGGCCAGTCACGATCTTGAAGATTTCGTTGCTGTAATCGAGGGACGAGATACTTTGCTTCGGGAGATCACCGAGTCTCCGCTAGAGCTTCGGCGTTATCTGGCCGAGGCAGCAAAGATGTTGCTCGCTGAACCTCGGTTCCTTGACGTGCTGCATGGATTTGTCTTGGATAACGAGCGGGTCCCCCTCATACAAGAACGGCTTGCTGAACTTGTACGGCAAGGATAAAAAGCCACCGATCTCATCCGCCTTCTCGAGGGAGTCCGGCTTTGGAAACGTGATATGGTAGCGGCTTCATCCTGTCCTCTAAGAATGGAATCTCTTTTCCCATTTCTTATGGCTCGCCTTTGTCCCGAGTTCGCCAGTTGCTGCCAAGCTGTGCTCGCCACAGTATCGAGCCAGCCTTCAAAGGCGCGATACGGGAGGCCATTGTCTCGATGACTGCATCGGGAATATTCTCAATTTTCCGCTCATAAATGAAACTCCGATCATGCTTCACGCTCACGTTAAAACGCCTATAGGCATCTTATAGGACTCAAATTTTAGCGATGCGATGACGATCTCGCGATTGCTGGATGACCCAAAGGCGCAGGCCGCGTTGCACGGCAGAGTGCTGGTTGTGGATGAAGCGGGCATGGTCTCAGGCCGTCAGATGGAAGGCATGGCGGCGCAGGAAGCCGCGCGTCTCCAGGTCTTGAAGGACCGGCCCTACGGCTCCCAAAGTGACTTGTGCGGCAGCGGCGATCGGGCGGTATGTCATGCCAGCGAGTTCGGGCTTACATAGCAGAGCAAAGAGGATATTCATGCCCGCCGGTGTGACCGCTGAGATATACCCTGCGTCCGATGTGATCCGGCCGTGGCCGCCCAATAATGTAGAGGAGAGTTGTGCCGGTGCGGATAAACAGGTTGCCCGCGGTGTCCACGAAAGGAAGGTTGAGACGGCGCCATTCCCCCAAATCTTTCCCGCTTTGTTGATGGACCTGAGAACGACCCCAAACGGCCTTAGATCAGAAGATGATCTTTCGCCACCCTGTCCCTCAAAGACGATGGTATTCCGGCATCTGCCGCGAAGCTCGACCAATTGTCCACTGACGCTCGAACGTCTGCTAAGGCATCTTGTGGTTTGCGCACGCCGAAGCGGTCGGCAACTTCAAGCAGATCAACGCGCGTAATGCCCTGAAATTTCCCATTTACACTCATCAGGTGTTGGTAGGTCCACTCGCCCTTCGGATTGTAGGCGTGCGTGACATCATAGGCCGGAGCCAGTTGCCAGGAGTGGCCCTGCTTCAAGAGGAACGCGAAGTTCTTTGTATGGTCATCGCAGTTGCGCGCCATTACATTGAAGGCCATGCGGCGAAAGGTCTGGCTCCTCGCTTCGTCGTCAAGGCCGAGTTTGCCGATGGTCATGAAGAGTTGCTCATAGGCGTGTGTACCGCGCTGCCTAAAATCAAGATGATTCATGGCACAGAGCGTCTGCAGATGGTGCTTGTGAGTCTTGCCGTGGATGTCCTCACGGTCAAATCGTTTTGTCATGAAGTGAGCGCGGCCGTTTTCTTCCAGTAGCCGGCAAGGAGACATGATGATGCCCGCTTCATTCGCCATGAGGGAGTATGCGTATTCGATGCGTCCGTAACCCTCGCCCGTACCCAATTCCTTGTCCTTCCCCACGCCATCGAACTTCAACAGCCAGTGTTCAAACCCGGGCGCGGTGTCGAACTGTCCGCTGCGAACCTCATCCGTCTGCGGGTTCCACGCGATGACGGCTTTCGCGCGCGCGCCGCCCGCGGACGTGCCTACCTTGATGATGTTCGCCAGCGCAGCTTTTGCTTCGTGGTCGACCGCGAAGCTCCCTTGCACGAGTCTGCGCGCCTCCTCGACGAGCTGCTTCATTTCGATGGGTGCCGAACTCTCGGTATGAGAGCCGCGCGCAGGACGAAACTCTAAAGCGCCCATACCGCGTTTGCCCATATATGCCAGCCGGTCCAGTATTGTGATGGCGCTCTTTTCGATACCTTTGGTTGCCATCCATGCGTCGATCAGTGCATTGCCGAAGTCATCGGGAAGAGCGTCGGCCAGCATCGAGGGAAGGCCGAAATACGTTGCCTCCGGAAGCGTGGGGAAAGTGAATGTCTGGCGGCGATCCGAGAGGGGCATCGTCAGCGGCGCCAGTTCTATGTCCTGCCTCTTCCAGGATGGCTCGTACTCGAAGGCGTAGCATCCGAGCGCTGGGTCTGCTGTTGCGGCTCCTACCCTCTTGCCCCATATGAGCACTTCAATGACATCGACGGGTTTCATAGAAGCCTACCCCGTGATCCGGAAGATTGGCGTACCCGCCGCCTTGCTTTCGAACTGCGTAGCAGAGCTAAAGGGCTTACCGACGGCTTGGGAGCAAGCAATTCCAGGCCGTCTAAGGAGTCAAGAGCCTTTAGGACCCGCAGGAGCGACTCGACAGTTGATCCTCGGCCAGCTTCGAGATTCCTCAGTGCTCTCTCGGATATCCCAGCCTTCTCCGCAGTGGTAAGTTGATCGAGATTCTTTGAGAGACGAAGAGCCTGAAGCTGTTCTCCAAGCAGGACTTGGAGTTCCGAGATCGACCTAAAGGACAAATCGCTCATATCGGAATAATACTACCGATTAGAGCGCAAAGCAACGATAATCGGTAAAACTATGCCGTTTATGCCAAATGTATCCAAGTCGTAGGCCGCGACTTGATGTGGCAAGTGTCGCTTCCGAGATCCTAGTATCAATTGTACGGTGCCTCTTCCGCATTGCTCCCCTCCTTCTTGCCGGCCTTTTCATGGCAGGCTGCGCACCAAGTCACTACAGCAAGGGCATAACAGAGCGCATGGCCGCCCATTATTGCACAGGCGGGAAGTGCCTCAACGCTTTGCCTTGCCCTCGTGGAACTTGGTCCTCCGGCCAAGATCGAGCAGCGTCTCAATCTGCCCTGCGGCTCGTATTATTTGGTAGACGTCAACTTCAAACGCGGTCGTGTTCTCGTTCGCAAAGTGTGTTAGGTAGGTTTCAGAGGCTGACTTCGCGCCATTCCGCTCAGTCACGAGGTACGCCACAGACTCTGCTTCGAGCTCGACCTGAGCGTACTTGAGGGTGCTCCGATCAGGAATATGGAGCTTGGGATCCAGCCCCAGGTGTCCGAGAAACAGGTGCCCAAGTTCGTGTGCGATGGTTACGAACTGTACCGGAGCCGAGTGATTACGGTTGATGAACATCTTGTAGCGGCTGTAGTCTTTCGGATCGGCGGGGCGACCAAGTAGCCGAATTGAACCCGCACGCTGGTCGCCTGTATCGATCATGTCTGGGTGGATGTGATTGCCTGCCATCTTGAAACAGAAGCGCTCGATGCTGCTGCGGTCAATCGGACCCTGCGCATAGAAGCTCCTCACATCCCTCGGAAGTTCATCCCCCTCCGTATCGAGCTCATCGTAGACCAGTGCAACTGGACCAAACGGCCACAGAATGAGGAGGGGCCGTGCGCCTTCTTTCGGTGTTCGACCGAAGCGGTCGTGCCAATCATGCGCGGAAGCGGCGAATTTTAGTCCGGGCTTCTGGACCTGAAGTAGCAGTGCGTTGAACGGAGCGAAGTTGGGCAGGCGGACCACAAAGTCGAGCAGTTCCTTGTAGTCCTTGCTCTGCGTATACAGGCGGGAGTCAATGAACAACTGATCGAGCAAGGAGCGCGTCGATTTAACGTCATCCGCCTCCTCATCCAGTCCAAGCGACCATTGGTTCGTCGGCCTTTCACGCGTCATTGCCTCTCCTTCACTTCTTTGAGAGCATCCTCCAGCGTCAGGGCAACGGTCTGCTTCAGAATCTCGGCCTTGTAGTCGGCTGTGAGCGGCGTCTCAATGCCGCTGCGGATCGCGTTCATCAAGTACGTGATCCCGTCCATCCCCACCTTGGCTGCTGCTACACTCGCAATCGCCCTCTTCGCTAAGTCCGCAGTGGTAGGATGCGGGATCTTCCCGGAGGCGTTGAAGTCGGTATACAGGACGGTGCTGACGCATGAGTCATCGTGGAATTCTTCAACTAGAACAGAACTATCTCCGGCACTCCTGCTGTAGGTTGCACCCGTGCCCTCCTGCCGTCGCTCGCGACGCCACAGCATGTCAGTGGCATCGGCAATGGATACGTCGTTGTCCAGGACAAGAATCTCTGCCGAGACGGAAGCTCCAGATTCATGCGGGACAAGTGTTGGAGCACCACCGCGTGTCCGGCTAATCCGTGCATACTCCACTGGGAAGGGGGTCTTTGCCCTGATCCGCATGGCGATCCTTGGCTGCAACTCAACTCCGGGGTCCGTGATCAGAGAGCCGAAGGCCAGGACGCCGACTTTCTTCTTTGGATGGCGACAGCTTGCATCGGCGGCGGGCGGATCCAGGCGAGTCTGGTAAGGAAGGCCGGTGCGGGCGGCTTCGGCCATAGCGTCGTAGATTTCAAGTATGACCCGTTTGGTGCGGTACTCGCCCCACCTCTCCTCATCCCTGCGCTTCAAAATGGGGAATGTATCCATGATGTAGGCAACAGCGTCACGTGGAGCGGGGAAACTGGCCTTGAGCCGTGATAAGTCTTCCGCCGTCTCCTTCTCCGAGAAGATCCACCCGCCTTTTAGATCGGCTGGCAGATATAGGTGAAAGAAGGCGGCGTCCAACTCGGAGCGAAGTGCGAAGCGCCGATCTTCATCCCAGCGGAACGGTGGACCGGACCAGCCACAATCCCGAGCGAACGGTTCCAAGTCCCACGCAGTATAGGCCAGCTCTATGACGCGCGGTGACAACCATTCCAGCAATGTCCCTTCACCGAGAGACCGGCTGGCTCGACCATAGCACTCAGGGGGGAGCACAGGTAATTGTTTGAAGACATGAAACTTCATCGTCCCGCCCATTTTTTGTCTTGCAGCATAGTCCACCACGAAAGCGGTGAGCGAGGATACAAGGGCTTCGACAGGGACGCCAGCCGCCAGCGCTCCAACAGGCAGCTTGTCGCTAGTGACGACCTCGGGGATTATCGCGGCAACTAAGGTGCGCTCGTTAGTATTAGCTGTAATGTCACGCCAAACAAGACGCCATCGGTGTTCCCAGCGTCCGGATAGCCTTTTCATGACCACGGAACGGTGTACCAAATACTGACCAAGTGCGACGTCCTCTGGATCGATCTTGTTCGGTTCAGCCAACTTTTTGCCTCGGTAAACTCCCCACCGATGGTCATAGTGAGACATCTGCTTCGCTTCGTAGTAGGGCAGCAGTGGATCCCCGAAGTCTTGTGGTGTATCAGGCGGCAAGAAGGATTTGGAATCGTGTGCCGAGTGGAACATCTCCGTGTACCTTATGCCCCATGGATTCTCTTCGGGTGGCCCTTCGCGAACCAGCACGGGAACGCGAGCATAGATGGCTTTCGTGAGTTCCGCGTCGCGGCGGGAGCGGAAGATTGGGCATGTCCGGGTGTTAGGGTTGAGTCGGGCTATGTCTTCGGCTGAGAGGATGAAGCGGCGCTCAGTTTCAGCCAAATCTTCAACAGAATGTGCGAAGAAGACGAACTCCGCCGCAGCACTGGGGTGCACATGGCGTCCACTCGTGAATAGGCAGAATTTGAAGCTGCTGTGAACACCGACGAAAATGCCCTTGTTCTCAAAATCAAAAAGACTGACGAGCGACTTCCTGTCCACCACATCTTGGAAAAAGAACTTGGTGGTGTCATCAGTGGCAATGCCGCTGGGCAGCACGCAGCCGACGCGGCCAGCGGAATTTACCAAGTTGCGCATCCCTTCGGCGAAAATGGCATATGTATTAACGTCTCCCCGACCGCAGAGCGGGTAGCGACCACCGTTGCGCATGAAGTGGCTCTCGCCTTCGGCCTTGCGAGAATCGTAGAGGAATTGCCTATAGAGATCGGGGTCTCCGGCCTTAAGGGCCTCGACAAGCCGCTCGCGTTCCGCGGCGTTTGAGGCCTTCGCAATTTCGGGACTACGCTCTGCAAACCATTCTTTTTCCTGAAGCTTCACGCGTTCCCAGGGCGGATTTCCCAGCACAACATCAAAGCCGCCGTTCCATCCTCCCTCGGCATTCTCTGGGTCCTGTCCGGTCGCTGGTACATGGAAGACGTCGGGAAAGGCCAGATGCCAATGGAAGAATTGGTACTGCGCCGAAAGCCGTTCGATCTCTTTCCGCATCCACACATCGCAGGTATGGGGGTTATGCTCGATTCGGCGAAAGACCTCTTCAGTGATCGGGTAGTTGTACTCCTGCGTTTTCTTCCAAACGAACGCTGCACACCACGAGTCTGCCCAGAACTGGCCATCGAGATAGTTGCCGGAGCGAACCGTCGCTTCGTACATCCGCTCTTTGTTGCGTATGGCCTCGATGGAGTCGTCAGGAGCTGCATCTAGGTGCATCATGCTGGCAGCCAAGTTGCCAAGCTGCTCCCAGGGTTCCGTGGTTGCGGCAAAGAGACGCCTATGTCCCTTTCTCTCGTCTTTATTCACCTTTTTGAATCTGCTGCAAATCTCCTTATCGTCGCCTTCGATGGGCGTGAACGCCTCGTCGGGAATGCCTTGCGCGAGAAGCGCTGGCGTGGTGCCGAGCAGGCTGTTGCCGACGCGGATGTGATGATCAAGAAAGGAGAGTGGCTTGCCGGGTTCGATTGCTTCCAGCCACAGGCTGACGCGGCAGAGTTCTGCGGCCATGGGGTTGAGGTCCACCCCGTATAGGCAATGACCGATGACGTCTCGCAGAGCGTGTTGATGAAAAAGCGGCGAGGGCTCGCTTTCACCCTGGGCACGGGCTCGCGCACGAGCCAGATGGTTAGCCAGCCGATGTGCAGCCCCAACCAGGAAGTGGCCGGAACCCACTGCTGGATCGCAGACCTTGAGAGCCAGGATGGCCCGCTCAGCTTCTGCGGGAGACTTGCCACGAATCGCCTCTTCGACCACCGGATCCAATGCAGAGTCGAGCAGGCACTGCACGAGCGAGTCCGGTGTGTAGTAAGAGCCCGAGGTCTTGCGTTGATTGCCCGCGACCGTGTCGAGGGTGAAGATGCCCGCATCGAGTTCCATCGTGGGGTTGAGTTCCAACAGGCTCTCGTAAACGCTCCCCAGTTCCTCGCTCCCAAGGTTGCGATAGTCCACCAGCCGCCAGCCGCTGCGGTCTTTGACGAGACCGAGATTGCGGACTGCCTGGAGCAGGTGCTCGTTGGAGAGTTCGGCGGATTCGAGATCGGGCATGGCCTCGGGGCCGAACAGCAAGCCCCCGAGGGCCGGGAGCCCCAGCTCTGGACAGCCCCGATCATCCCCCAGCCTGGAAAAAACCAGGCGCAGCCCCACCCAGAGATCTGCATGCCGACTTCCGCGAGTGCGCTCCGCCATTCGGCGCAGCCGTTGACCGCTGTAGAAGTGGGCGTAACGCGACCGGGCTTTGTCGGAGGCGTTGGGCGAGTGAAGCAGATCCCTGTCCTCAGCCACGAAGAGGAAGATCAGCCGGTAAACAAGCCGAAGCAACTGGCGGTAGAGATCCTGCTTGTTCAGCTCTCCGGCTTTTAGACGTTGGCAGAGGTTCTGGTTCCCCTTATGGGAGATGAATCCGGTTCCGAGGTTCTCAAGAGCCTTCTGAACTCCGACGCGCAGTTGGTCTAGTGCCCGGCGTCCCTCTGTTTCTGCTTGCTTCGACCACACTTCAAGCCAGCAGGTCTCTGGACGATTCTGCGCGGTGCCCTCCAGCCGGGACTGATGACAGAGCATCCATAAGAGGCGGAAGTCCGAATAGGCTTCCCCGTCAAATATGCCTTCGAGGTCGAACTCCACATATGCCTGACGCGTAAGGCTGGCGTTGTCTCGCAGGTTGAGGAGTTTCAGGCCATTTGAAGCCAAAGCCCAGAGGTGGTTTTCGGATCGGTTCAGATACTCCTGAACCATCCCATGCGGGCTCGCCTTGCTGGCTCCTTGGATGCGCTGCTCACTGCGCTTGTCCAGATCGGCACGGAAGCTCACGAGATGGATCGGCACCTGGTAATACTGGCCCTGCCAGATGTGAGAGATGGGGTAAGTCTTCCCGTCGATCTCGAAGGGGCTGGCGACGATCAGGCGGCCGTAGCCGAGCTCCTGGAAGAGTTGAAGGAGCCACCGCTCGCGAGTGAGGGTGGTGCCGAGATCAGTGAGTGGTAGCGCAGCCTGGGCCTTTCGAAAGGCTGACCAAAGCGACAGCAGACGCGTCCAGGAGCGGCTGATGGCTTCATTGAGCTTCTCACCAACGCCGAGGTGGTAGTCCTCGGGCTTGAGGCCCGGCAGGTTTGCGCCCTCCATGAGGCGGCTGAGCAGATCGGAAGGAAGAAGTGCGCCTTCAGTGCGGATATTGAGGAAGGGCTGATGGCGGCTCACGTCAGATCCCCCTCACTGGCATGGGGAGCAGTACGTAGATTCCCAGAACATCCGGTGGACGCTGCGCCTCAACCCGAATACTGCCTCTGGCCCTCACAGCCTGACGAACCCGCTGGTGTGCCTGGAGCAGAGCTTCAGCCCGCTCGTCGCAGGCCGCGTTGAGTTGCGAGGTCAGATCAGGCATTCCGTCAATGACAACCTGAAGGAAGTCGCGGATCTGTTCAGGCGCGATATTTCCTGTAGGCGCTGCGAGCAAGAGTCGCTCAGCCTGATCTCGCTCCAGCCAGCGGGCCTGATTCGGTGCTCCCTCGAAGGCCAGAAGATTCGCATCCTCTGCCAGCAGCGGAAAGTCCTGGCCGCTCCGGGTGACGATCAGATGCATGCGATGGCGCAGAAGCAAGAGTGTTGTGCGAGTCGAAACCGCTTCGGTCCGCATTGCACCGCAGCGGCTGGCGACACTCTTCGCAAGTGGGTCCAGGGATGTGTCCAACACATAGCTGGCAAGGCTCTCCACGAACGGATGAATGCGGCTGAGCAGTAACCCCTTTTCAGGGGCAGGAGTTTGGAACCGAACAAGGAGCTTTTCCTCCTCTACGGGCAACGCGTCCCTTAGTGCGCGTGGGCACTCGGAGAGATCGATACGGATACCCTTGCGCTCGTGCGTAAAGCCTGCCCCTAGGCCCCGCAACGCGTCACCAACAAAGGTCTCTACGTCCACACCCATTCCGATGGCTTGGCGGGCAGCTTCCAATTCCTTGTGAACCTCTTCGGTCTTCAACCCATGCTGGGCGAAGATGGTACGGGATTTCTTCTCACGATCTCCGGCGGCTTCCCATTCGGCGTAGAGATCCTGTGTCTGCGGCTTGAAGTAATCCTCAAAGCCGGGTAGCAGTTGCTCCTGGCTTGGAAGAGAATCCAGGCCACGCAGCACCAGCCCCTCGAAGACCGCCTCTAGAACTTCCTCAGAGGTTGCCGGAACTGGCACCGAGATACCGAGCGAGCTGCGAATCCTCTTGTGCTTGCGAAGAAGAACATCCAGAACAATGCCGTCGATCTGATTGTCCTTGCCGAACAGGGTTAGGACCTTCACGGTCTTGCTCTGTTGGCCAAAGCGATCAACGCGGCCTTCTCGTTGCTCGTGACGAGTTGGATTCCAACTCAGGTCGTAGTGCACAACAGCGTCGAACTGATCCTGCAGGTTGATGCCTTCACTGAGGCAGTCAGTGGCAACCAGCACTCGGCGAGGGGCTTCGCCCAATTCATTGATCCGCTGCTCACGGTCTGCTGGGGCGAGGAGGCCGGTCACGGCGGCAATCTCCACGTCGGCGAACTGGCGCTTCAGGCCTGACCGAAGATGGTCCGCCACGTATTCCGCTGTTGGAATGAAACGGCAGAACACGATCGGGTTGAAACCCTCCTCCAGCAACTGTTTTACCTGGGCAGTAACCAAATCGAGTTTGGTATCTGGCTTTCCGAACAGTGTCGCGGCTTCTTTTGCCATCGCCAATAGACGGCGGCGGGTCCGCACGCCTTCATCGTCTGAGTCTCCCAAGTCGCTGCCGGGGACGAGATCCGAGACAACAGGAGCGTCGCGGTCATCGCCGATGTCCATGACGGACGAGCGACCTTGTTCGTCGGCTTCCCCGGTCGTCTCAGCGTCCAGGTTAGAGGCCCGCGTCGTAAGCGTCGATGCGGCGGCGGCTGGGCTCGACGCCATGGACCTCAAGAGGGCCAGAGCTGACCACCACCTGACCCGTCTGCGGACCATGGTCCCGGTCTCGTCCTGGACAGTTTCACGGACGAATGCCAACACCTTCTTGAAGAAGGCCCGGTATTCGGGACTGAGCGCATAAGACTGCTCGGCCTCCTTACGTTGTGGGAAAGGGGTGTCGGAGTTTAGGTAGTGTTCAATGTCGCCGCGTTTGCGCTGGACGAGGTGGATCGCTAGGCGCTCGCGGTGAACTCGGTTAGCGTCTCCCCCCAAGTCTGGAGGCAAATTAGCGAGTGCTGGATCGAGGACGGCCAACAGGGAGCGAAAGGCGTCCTCATTGCCGGAGTGGGGAGTCGCCGTAACCAACATCAGGTGGCGATCCTTTCCCTCCGCCAGTTTCCGAAGCAGTAGATGCCGCTGATGCTGGGCGCTGCTTACTCTACCGGCATAGGCACAGGTGTGGGCCTCGTCCACGATGACAAGCTCCGGGCAGGTACGAAGAAAGTCATCCCTGCGATGGTCGGACTTGATGAAGTCCAGAGAGACGACGGTGAAGGGGTAATGCTCGAAGAGGCTCTCACTTCCTCTGCACTCGGATTCTAGACGCCGGGCTGTTCCAGCCAGGACCAACTCCGCTTCAATCTGGAACTTGCTCTTCAGCTCCCGCTGCCACTGTTCAGCTAGGTGAGGTGGACAGAGCACAGCCATGCGCGTAACTTCCCCTCGATCCAGTAGCTCTTTGGCGAGAAGAGCTGCCTCCACGGTTTTTCCTATGCCAACGTCGTCAGCAATGAGCAGGCGCACGGGATCTTGTTTGAGCCCCATAAGCATTGGAACCAGTTGGTAAGGGCGGGGCTCGAAGTTCAGGTGCCCGAACGATCGAAACGGTCCGGCGCTGGCGCGGAACCCGAGGCGTAGAGCGTCCCTTAGCATTCGAGAAGAGCGGTAATCCCCTGCTTGCTCAGGGATGGGGTACTCGAATTGGGCGGGGCTGATCTCTTCGAGGCCGCTGAGGATGCCGGTGACCTCCATGTCTCCACCGCCCAAGGGACGAAGCATGGTCATCTCCTCAGAGCTGTCCGGTAGCACAACCCACTCCCGGCCGCGTGCACGTACCAGGCTGCCTACCGTGAAACTCATACCAGACTCCCGAATACGGAGGGAAATCTCTTCACGACTTCTTCCCAGTTTTCCGCGTGGTGAAATCGTATGACTTGGTAACCAGCGTCTTCCATGCAGGAGTATTGGACTTTATCCCGATCCTGTCGTTCGGGGAAGTCGTGGGGCGGCCCATCCACGTATACCACGGCCTGATGGTCATCGTAAGAAAAGTCTGGCCGTGTCATGCATGGTTTGAAGAAGACCTGAGCCCGTGTAGGGAGGCGGAGGTTCTTTGTGTAGAGAAACCCCAACCAGTCCTTTTCGAGTTTGGATTCGCACTGCTTGATCAGATCGCGAAGGTGATCCTCGCGGCTCTTGGCACTGGACGAAACCTTGAGGGTTCCACGACTCATGGCGAGGAGGTAATCCCGCACCAAATGACGATCCAGCAGTTCGTGATCCCACTGGTTGCCATAAGACATCAGGCAGTCATAACAAGCCGCCTCGCACGACTCCTTCGACCCCTTTGGAAAATGAAGATCATCCCCCGTTGCTGGGTCGAAGTGCAGCAACTCCAAGGCTGTCTTTGCCACCTCAATCAAGGCGGTCTGGCCGTCTTCCACCAGACGCCTCAATACTCCCGCACCTCCCTCGGCACTCTCGTAGATGAGTATCTGATTGCGTGGCTCTGCGGAGGGGAGCGGTTCTGCCGCTAGTTCCGAATCCTCCAGTTGAAAACAGACCTGTATCGCATTCTTCAGAGCTGCCTGAAGGGTCGCCATGAACTTTTCGTCACGCCGGGGTACGGGTTGAAAGAGAAGGCAGTTTCGCCGGTCCTCAACGTAGGGAATCACGCGAGCTACGTTATGGGACATTTCTTCCACATCAGCACCGTCCTGCTCGTCCAGGTCTTTCTGAGAGGCCCAGTAACCGCGTTCGAGATCCAGGACAAAGCCGTCCGGCTTGGTCAGATCCCGACGCCGCATGCCAAGGTTCACTCTCCAGATGGTGGCAGCATCTCCGTAGTGCAAAGTTGCCAGAGGTGTTGCGCCATCGTAGAGGTCCGCTTTTCGTGGACTCGGCTTTCCGCCCCGCTCCTCAAAGCGGATTGAGGTCTGGAGGTCAAATCCCTTGCGGAGCCGTTCTTCCTCATCGGAATTAATGCGTTCCCTGCGTCGAGTGGCGACATTCTGAAGCCGAAACATGTTGGTGCGGGCCATACCGAGGCTCTGGCCACAGTGCTCGCAGACATCGGAGCCTGGCTGACCCTCTGGGGCCGTGTGCAGATAGCCGCAGCCAGTGCACCGCTTCATCTGACCAAGAATCGGCTCATCGCCAACTGGCAAGATCACCTTGTTGATCTCGTAACGGCTGCCTTCGTGATAAACGATGGCTCTGGGGCCAAACTCGGATATAGCCAGGAACCGGGGACGTGAAAGAAACTCTTCCCCCGACGTCTCGCGAACCTGCCTACGGCCGGGGATGAAAGCCGAGAGAGGCAGCCGTGGAAAGTTATAGCCGGGGAGGAACCCTTCACTCGCAAAATAGCGGTAGCTGTAGAAATCAGACTGCATCATGTTGTCTGACTCACAGAGAAGCTTCAACTGAGCCTCAGACTCCCGGCGCAGTCTCTTGGCCTTTTCCTGGTCCTTGGGAGATCGTGTGTGATCTAGGATGATTCTGTTTTGAAGTTCCTGCTGATTTCTGGCACTGCGATACATTGATCGCCAGCGGTCGCAACTGACATCGAACTGATGCTCTAGCTGGAGGAGCACGCGGTCGAGCCATTCCGGCGTGAACCACGCCGCGGCTGAGAGTTCATCCTTCAGACCGTTCAGGATGGCCAGCGCCTTGGTCCTTGTGGCGATCTTGTAAATGGAGTTTGCCATCTGAGTGGACACTGATGGCAGCAGCTTGAGGCTAGGATTCTCTCCTTCCAAGTCGAGAATGTCCCGTAGAGATCGTTTAAGATCAACTTTGGTTTCGGCAAGCCACAGCGCGTGAATGTGGGAGCGAATCAGGTCCTCATTCGCGAGATCCAGGCGAGGAGGAGCCACACGTCCGGCTACCATGCGCTCCGGACGCTTGAAGAAGTATTGGTCGTGAGAACTTCCCGTGCTGCAGTAGCTATAAACCAAAGCAGGTTGGCCACTGCGACCTGCGCGACCACTTCGTTGAGCGTAGTTCGCGGGAGTCGGGGGGATGTTGCGAAGGTTGACGACATTGAGATCAGAGATATCGACACCCAACTCCATCGTAGGACTGCAATAGAGAATCTTAAGTCGCCCCTCCCGGAACGCTTCTTCACGCTCTTCGCGCTGCTTGGAGGGAACTTGAGCAGTGTGTTCCCGGGCTTCTAGGCCCAGCAGGTGATGAGCTGTTTCCTTGTAGAACGAGACGAAGAACGGATTGGGGGTGACCCCCACATTCGATTCGGTGGTTTGCAGCAAAGGATCGTGCTGAACGGTGCTATCTCCTACCTTCCAGATAATGGCGTCGGCCGGGACTTGGTAGCCGTATACGTCGCCGCTACTCTCGCGGATCTCCAAGAGTCCTGCGACGCGAAGTAGATCGAAGAGCTGACGAATGATGACTGTAAGGTCGGCCCCGGGCATTGCAACTCCTGGGATCAGTCGGTTGGCTTCTCGTTTGAGATATTGTCCGAAGGCACTCCGAGGCCCCACGAAGGTCAGGCTTTCACGATATGTGTTGTCATTCTCTTCACGCTGCCGTGGATAGGCCAGGGTAGCCCGTTCCATCTGCTCATCCTCATCGATAGACCACGGCTCCTTCAGGCGTTGGTTGCTCCTCTGCTTGAGCTGGTCCTGATAATCCGAGCGCAAATAGTCGACCTTAATGGCCAAGTCCCGGCGAAGAACATCGAGTAGGGTCCGACACCACTTTGTCCGATCCGATGGAGAAGCGTTTACAAGGAGGGTATGCTTCCCAGCCCACTCCTCCTGCGCCGCACAAAGATCAGTGAGGCTCTTGTACTCAAGACACAGCAGACCAACCTGCTCAAGATTCGGAAGGTTGATGCGCCACCCACGCCGCAGATCTCGATAGAGCCTATACGCAAGCAGATCCTTCAAAACCTGCTTGGTGTCGTCTCTCGCAGCAAACTTCAGCGTTGGATCAACGGCGTAGTCCCCGAAGGGCAGATTCAAGACATCAAACACCGCATGGCTCAGCCTATCGTGGGTGAGCCCTGCGGAACCGGCATGGTCGACGGCCTGGTGTAGTGCCGCTCGAAGCAATCCCGTCTCGGCGAAATCGTTGAAATGACCGGCCTGTAGTGATGCATCTTGTCTGTTATCGGTGAAACTGAGAAGCTTACGAGCCCTATCCTCCATCTCCGATGCAGACTTCAAGTGACGAATGGCGGAAAGGCTGAGAACCGTCGTGGCAGTGCTGCGGCCCTCGGAACTAAGCGTGGCCAATTTGCCGAAATCCTTTCGCTGGCGCGGACTGTATGTTACCCGGCAGTTGGGACAAAAACAGAATGGGGTAGACAGGAAGACCACGGGGAGGCCGCCAGGAATCTCGTTACCCTCTTTGCCGAAGGCGTAGGGGATTGGACGTTTGTCGCGTCGATCCCTGCGGAGGCGGAGATTTCCGTGAAAAAGCTCCTTCCACTCGTCAGGCAGTCGCTCTAATTCGGAGGTGGGATCGTCAGGCCAAGGCTCTTCCAGCGCCATCAAGTATCCGGCGTGGATACTGTCGTCGTGGCTCTCGTCCTCGCCAGCAGATCGCGGAACAGCCTCAAGTTTGCCTGCCTGCCCTTGCAGATAGATGCTGTAGAATTCCTGTCCGCATGAGCGGCAAAAAGCTAGAGGGTATAGGCGCTCGTCCCGATGCTCCGGACGAAATAACTGAGGTTGCAAGGTCAACCACCGATCTTCACCGGTCCCCAAGGTGGCGTAAACAGCATCTCCCTTGCTAATAAACTGATGAAGACGAAAGGCGAATGGGCGATTGCCGCTCACAGGGTCCGGATCGCATTTGTAGCCGTGAAGGAGCCAGCGTTGTATGGCTGACTCGCAGCTTGCTTCATCGAGCCCTGTCAACCCCGAGAGTTGCTTCCCAACCTGTCTGATGGTCTTGGGAGTGGCGCGTTTAAGTTGCTCGGTGCCATCTTCGTGCTCGAGGCCAAAGGTTGTCTCCAGCCAGCTCGCCATGGGGTCCTGACAGAACGCATGAAAAGAGCTTGGGATTTCGAAGCTGGCGTCCTTCACCCTGGTGCTGAGCTGCTCTACCACACCTAGATCATCAAGCGAGAACTCCGGCGTGATCCTGCGAAGCTTTTCACTGATGACGTGGTCTGGTGAAACCGGGGATCCAAAAAGGCGGGACGCTACCGCCGCAATATCCTGTTCGATGACTGCAAGCGTTGCGCCGGTGCCCATAGTGGCGGACGTGCCGACGCAAAGGACATCCTCAGCTTGAATGGTCTCCCTGAGACGGCGGACCAACATGGACACGTCCGCACCCTGTCTGCCGCGATACGTGTGCAGCTCATCCAGTACCAAGAACTTCAGACCTCCGGCGGCTTTGACGAGATGTTGACGTTCCCGAGGTCGGGTGAGAATCAGTTCGAGCATCACGTAGTTCGTCAACAGCACATCTGGAGGGTTGCTCAGGATCTTGTCACGGGCTTCCTCATTTTCCTGACCGGTGTACCGGGCAAAACGAACAGGAGGCTCGCCTGCGGGGAAGCCCGGGCCGAGGAATTTTTCCATCTCGCCGAGCTGACTGTTCGCCAGCGCGTTCATCGGATAGACGACGATCGCCTGGATGCCGTGGCCGCTTCCGGTCTTCAACACGTGGTCGATGATGGGGATGAGGTAGGCAAGGCTCTTGCCTGATCCCGTACCGGTTGTCAGCACATAATTGACATCCTCCTGGGCGCAAGAGAGAGCTTGCGCCTGGTGCCAATGGAGGCGGAGCGCAGTGCCCTGCGGGTTCTCTATGGTTTTGTCGCGCCGGAAGATTTCCCGGCACGTGGCATGGAGACGCTTTTGATCAACCAGATCGTCGATTGTCGAACCTTCGACAAAGGCCGGGTTGAGCTGCACTAGGGGTTCGGGCCAGAGAAAACCACCATCGAGGCGAGAGTTGATGAACTGCCCGATGTTGTCGTCCTGGATGCCCAGGAAGCCCTTCACATAGGCGCTGTAATCCCCAATAAGGTCTTCGCGGTAGCGGAAAATGTCCATTCGATGTCCTTGACAGACCTAAGTATTGCACTGGCGAGCACGATTTGGGATGTTTGTTTGCGACTCGGCGAGGCCCAAGCTAGGCTGTTGGGTGAGGGAAACGGCTCGGGAGAAACGGCCGGAGCTGTGGTGGACTTGATGGGAGGGAGGAGTAGAAGGTAACGAAGCGGCGGTGAGGGGTCTCCGGCGGGAGGCGCGACGGGGATGTTCAGGTGGACGGGTGGCCAACATATACTCGGGGCGGAGGACTACATGAAAGATAGCGTAGAGGCTCGCGCAATGGAGCGGGCAACAAAACATTACGAAGACAAAGCCTGGAAGGTGACGAATGTGTCCCGAGTCCGCAAGGACCATAAGGGGTATGATCTGTTGGTCCAAAGAGGGTCAGAAGAACTCAAGGTGGAGGTAAAGGGCTCGAAGAGCCCCTACCACGGAATTCCCGACCTCCACAGCAATGAACTCGATGACCAAGGCAGATTGATTGCCGACTTTTTGTTCGTCGTGTATCTCCCCGACGACCTGCTTTCAAGGGCGGCGATCATTCCCCGGAATGAATTCCCTCCGAATTGCATGCAGCGAAAAGTCACGTATTGCATACGCAGCGCGTGGAAGAACCAGGCGTTTATCAAACGATTCCTAGAAGAAGCGTAACGAGATTTTGCACCCAATTCCACGCAGATCGTGGGCCGTTAAGTCCGACGCCAGGGGTGGTGCGCGGCATGGAGGGGTTCTCTCAGGCGCGGTGGAGGATCTGTGTTGTCAGGCGTGAACGCGAAGAGCACCCCGCTACACACCGGTCCGTTAGATGTCGGATGCGCAGGAGCCTCCATGTAGGGTCGGCGCGGTTAGGTGGATGACCGGGCAAGGGGTACCGGGTGGAGCGAACCAGTTCCCGGGTGGGGAGAAAGATCACCATGGCGCAAAAGCAGTGGATAGCCGACGACATCAGGCGAATGCTGACCGATCCGGGCTACTGTCTTTCAGTCCCACCCATCACCCCTGAAGAGCAGTGGATCAAAGCAGGCGTCCACCTGAGCGACGAGATTGCCTCCACCATCCCCGACTCGGCTATCCTGTAGTAGGACGTGACCGACACGACGCTTATTAGAACCAACACTCTAACGATCTCCGATATTGAGCGTTTCCATGACGGCCTGGAAAATGGCGCGGATGTACTCGCATACCCTCCTCAGGGCGCTCGACTGTCGCTGGCTGCTGCATCAGAGTTGGCGTGTATCCTTTCGCAGTTTGGCTCGGCATCGCTCGACACCGCGGTAAACCAAAACTTCGAGGACTGTGCGGTTTGGAGTCTTTTCCGACGGATGCGAAACCGACCAGCTCCGAGGTTCACTCACGACAATATGGTCCTCTTACGGGTCCCGGACTCGCTCAGTGCCACGTGGCTTTGTCGTGAGGCGAAGCTTCTCGAAGATCGGCTGCTATTACACCAGTTTTCGAAACATCTTTCGAGGAGCATCACCGGGGCAGTCTTCGAGATGATCGACAATGTATGGATGCACAGTAACGCAAGTGAGCCCCCGCTTCTCTGCTATCAAACGGCCAGAGGCGGTTTTAGCTTCGCTGTCACCGATATGGGTATCGGTGTCCTTCGAACGCTGAAGAGAAACAGTCGGTTTTCGCACCTTCGCACCTCGATAAGCGCTCTCGAAGAGGCCGTAAAGGTCGGCGTCTCATGCGACCCAAATGGATCAGGCTTGGGTCTTCCCACTCTCACAAGAGCCCTGGCAAATCTGTGGGGCAGGGTTCGACTTCGGAGCGGACAGGCCGCTTTAACATTCAACAGAGAACAGGAGCAACAAAAGCAAAGCCACCAATTCCTACCCGAGATGAAGGGCTTCCAAGTGTCGGCGATCTGTCGAGTCCGGCCCCCAAAGCTTGACAGCAGTCACCATGTTCACTATACTCAGTGAATATGGTGAACATACCCGAAATCGTATCAGTGGCACGCCTCGTTCGTCGATCACATCTTGCTGGCGCCGCCTTGGGGCGAGAGCATCAGATGCTTTTCACGCGCGCGGTTAACAATAAACACGCGGCGATCTTGTGTTTTGACTGGTCCGGAATCGAAGTCGCAACCGCAAGCTACTTGCGGCAGGCTTATGTTCCAGTCTTCACATTTGCTGGTGCTTCTCCCGTCATCACGTCAGGACTCAATCAATCAATCCAAGATGACCTTGAATTCGCCTTGCAGGCAGAAGGACGGCCGATCCTCGTCATATCGCCCAAGGACAAGCGCGGGGCGCCGGAGTTCATCGGCCCTTTAGACGAGGCATATGTGCAGGCGCTCCTGGCGCTCGAAAGACGCGGAGAGGCTACCGCAACCTCTCTCTTTGAGGAATACAAGAACCGATCGGAGTCCTCGATAGGTAAGACCGCCTGGATAAACAGACTTAACCGCTTGTTTGAGATGGGCCTTGTATCACGAACCAAACCTGGAAAGGAATATCGATACGCAAGAATCCAACTGTCTTAGGAGGAATGAATGGGCGAATCATGGATACAACGCGTCGGCAAGAGATACCGTCACCAACTACAGGTTAGCGCGAACAAGCTCGCTGACCAGCCTCTCTTCAATGAACCCGATGAGATCGAGAAGCATTACATCGGATGTGTAGATACCGAACTGGACTCTTTGGTAATGGGATCGGAAATCGGCATATTTCTCATGAGCAAGCGAGCACGTCCTGCGTTGGTTGTCGGCAATCAGGTGATCGGATATGTTGATGGCGATTCTGCCACAGATATCCAAGAGCAGGTGAGTAAGAGGGAGTGCTGGCCGGTCTTGCTGCGCACGAAGGTAGTCGCCCGTGGTGTCCGGACAGACACCGTAATCATCTCTCCTGTCGTCGATAGGACAAGGAATCGATGATGAAGGAGCCCTTCGTGAACATTGAAAGGCTTGTCGGCGGTGAGAGCCCGAGCATCGGGTTGGGCTGCCAGCGCTGTGCCTTTCTCTCAGTATGCGGAGGTACGACCGCCGGATTTGACTGTTTGACGGAATGCTGTAACTCACCTCGGACATGCAGGATCGCATGCCCGAAGTCGCTTCAACTCGGGGCACTAATTGCAGACGGCGGTGGTTGGGAGCGAACGAACGCAGAGGTGAGGCAAAACAGGGTGCCAACCTTGCCGCTTTATATACCGATGATCCATCATCCATCTGGTCGGCTGAGGGAGATAGCTGAACCGCTCGTGGCGATTCCGCTGAAGTCAGTTGTGGCCATCCTTCGTCATATTCCCGGTATCACTTCCGAGGAGTTTCGGCGCGCCTTCTTGATATCTAAGACGGCAAAGGTCATCGTTGTGAGTGTCGCCAAAGATCCTTTCCTAGAGGGATTTTGGCGCAACATGGGTGCCGAAGACTTTCCGAATAGACTTCAAAAGCTTGACCTTGAGCACATTACTTCCCCAAACTTTTCCTTTTCCCAAAACCTTCCGCGCACCGAGTCGCTTACTAACCGCTCCAGGATCGTGAAATCATCTGAGCAACTGTCGGCCGCCGGCTTGAGCGTGATTCCTCATCTCAACGCGACCAATGCAAACGACTGGATGTTTTGGACAAGCTTTCTCCGCGAACACGGGGAAATATCCTTAGTGGCCAAGGAGTTTCAGACGGGCTTAAAGATAAAGGAAGTGGCACGGCATCATGTCCAAAGACTCGATATACTGCAAAACGACATTGGGCGGAAACTCTCTGTTCTTGCGATCGGTGGAAGAGGGGTTATCGACGAATTATCGCTATTACCGAGCGTTTCGATCATCGACTCGACACCTTTCATGAAGGCCATAAAACGGCACGTTCTCCTACCTGGAAAGAACGAGTTTGAGCCGTTGAGGGGCAAACACATCGACTTTCATTTGCGTTCAAACATTTCCGAGTACCGGAAACGCCTCCAGGAGCAGCGGGTCGAATCCATACAGCGAACACTTCTGATCCCAGCTTTGTGTCTAGAAGAGCCGAGGAGAGCTGTAAAGAGCGAGTTGCAGCCTTCGTTGTTTCCGAACATGTATCTCGAATCGGCATAGGATCGCAACTCTGCGCGACCGCCCCTGCAAATCCTTCAGCATCCGTTCCCGCAGCATCTGGTTGGCGCGCGTCTGATACCCCTTCCCATCGTTAGACCCTTCTCGATTGCTGGGCGGCCGGCGAGATTGAACTCGGCTCCCCACATCTGTGGATGACACGCCTTGAGTATTCGCCTATTCTTCTCCCATGTCAATGCACTACTGCCAACAGGGAGCGGTCAAGCCAAACATCTACGTGGTGACGTGCAAGAAATGCACCCGCAGCATCCCAGTCGGCGCTCAAGAGTTCCCCAGAGGCAATCTGGTGGTCCAATGCCCGCTGTGTGGAGAGTTGCGGCGCTACCGGCCCTCTGAGGTCTATCTGGGCTTCCCTGACAGCCATCTCGTACAGCAACAGGTGTCCATCACGCGGAGACGGAAGGGCGGCTGGTGAGAAGTGCCACGGGTACTGCTTAACTTCCAACACTGCGGGGGGGTGGTGGAGCGTCCATTTCATAGAGGCTGACTGCCGGACGCTGATCGGCCCGGCTAGGGTGGGGATCCGCCAGGGCCCTACCGTGGTACGCTTTCGGCATGTGCGGGCGCTACTACCGAATCGCAGACAAGCAGGCGATCATTGACCACTTCCATTCCCCGGCGGCAACCGATGAGCCGTTCCTGCCCGGCTACAACATTGCACCCGGTACCACCCAGCCCGTCATTCGGGAGGGCCGCGACACTGGAGCCCGCGAGCTGGTCGGCATGCGCTGGGGCCTGGTCGGCTTCGGCTCCAACGGTCCAGACCCCAAACGCTCCACCTTCAACGCCAGGAGCGAGAATCTCACCAAGAGCGACCTCTGGCGCGTCCCACTGCATAAGCGCCGGTGCCTCGTGCCCATCTCCGGCTACTTCGAGTGGCGCAAGCCCGACAAAGTACCCTTCCGCTTCACCCTACGGGACGAGCCGCTGTATGCCCTCGCTGGCTTGTGGGACGCCTGGAAGAATCCGGCTGGCGACTGGTTGCAGAGCTTCTCAATCATCACCGTAAAGGCCAGCCCCGCGATGAGCACCATCCACGACCGCATGCCTGCCATCCTGATGCCTCCCGAGTACGATCAGTGGCTCGATCGTGGCGAAACCGAGCGGCCGCCCACCCACCTGCTCCGTCCATACCCCGAGACCACACTCCAGATCCACCCGGCAAACCCCAAGGTAGGAAACGTACGCAACCAGGGCATCGACCTGCTCGACCCCTAGTAGGCGCGTCAGTCACCCTCGCTGAGCGGATTGGCGATAATGCGCTCGTTGACGACTGCAAGCGAATCGCTGAGCTGAATGCCGCTCACCAATACGAATCCTGGATTCACTCCGGCCGAGGCTCGCTTTATTCGAATAGCTCGGGAAGTCTATAGATAAGCCTCCGCGCGGACGGCCAGCCAGCTTCAATGAAAGCATCCAGGCAGTCGACAAGTGCGTCTCTTCGCGTCTCTTCGCGATAAATGTCCCGATGATCCGCTAGGCACTGCCCAACGATTCGAACGAAGACGTCCGATCCCATGGAGTCGAATTGATAACCCTGCCGCTTTCCTCCATGCAGGAGGGCATGAGCGATCAGGTCAAAGACCTTTCCCGGATCTACGGGCAATAAGAATTCAAGAACCTGCAGCAGGTTGTAAATGGTGTGGGAAGCCCCCAAATCACCGATTTTTCTGAGAATCGGCTCAACATCCCCTAAGAATGCCGTCTTCTCTTCGGGCGAAGTGAGGCCCGCTGCCTCGCGCGGGTTCTGTGCATGAAACGCTCCCGAAGCGAAGTAAAGCTGGTGGCAACAGTTATCCAAAACCTTGGCCACGGATTTCGCTTCTTCCTGCTCCTTGAGCCGCTCGTCCGGGTTGAGCGCATAATAAGACGCCAGCCAATCGGAAGTTTTGTCAACGACGTGCGCTAGCAGCGCCTGGCCGTGTCGGCGATAGCCCTGCTTGGCCGGCGTGTCCTCCGCATATCCATCAACCAGGGCGCTACGGATAGCCGTGATTGCAGAGCACAACTCTGTTTCATGAGCGCCCGGGTGCTCGCACCATTCCCTAACCACTGATCCGGATTCGGAGCGGCCGTTCCATACGCAGAGCATCGCGAGCAGCGATGCCAAATTCTCGCGCGCTCCACGCTTCGCATCGCTCGGCGCAGGCTCGATCCCCAGGCGTTGCTGCAACCCCAGAACCAGTGTCTCCACATGTTGCGGGTCGGCGTTGCGCGTGTTCCCGAGAAACTGCGTGAAAGCCATCAATACAGCCTTATTCGACTCCTTTTCGGCGACTCCGTCGGCGAGCCGCCACATGATATCGCGGCTGCTGCCCCAGAGCGCCGCCAGACCACTCGCAACAATCCACCGAACCGCGGGATGCGGGTCGGATAACAACTCCTCCAGCCTCTTGAGGATGTCGGCATCGGGCTTAGCTTTGAGTTGACATAATCTCAGCAGGTGCCGTGCCGCATCGGTGCGAGGAGCTGGACCACCAACCGATGGAGAGCCCTCAAAGCGTGCCTCTTCTTCGGGACCTCCCACCGGAAAGTGCGCGTGAGACAGCCCGAGTGCAAGCCGCCTGAGGAGATCGATCTGAGAGGGACTGAGAGCCTGCTCTCCATGAGTCGCAAGAACTGCCGAACATCCGTCGGCCAGTGCGCCGCCAGGGACACGCAAGACCTCTTGCGAGACCCCGCTGGCTGCTGCGGCTTCCATCGCTGATTCGAGCTCGGTCATCAGATGCAAGGCAGCAGGAATGTCAGCAATGGCTGGAAGCGGTTGGCCGGTCCGCAATCCCAATGCGTCCTTCAGCGACTTTGCTTGGGCAAGAATACCCGCGTTTGCTGGCTCTTCGATTTCGATGCCTTGCTCCCGCAGCCACCAGTTTTCCTCCATGGCAACCGGTCCGCTCTCAATCTGAAAAGGGCGGCTGTTCGCAACCGCCGCATCATCCACCGCCGAATCCAGTTCGCCACGAGCGGCCGCCGTTACAAGATGCTCCTTGCCAATCACCTGAAAGAGCAGCGCGAGGATGTGCTGCCTCGCCCGTTCCGGTTGCACAAACGTCGAGAAGTCCGTTTGCAATATCGAGTCTTCAAATGTTTTCCGTTCAGTATCCGTTCGGCTCGGATAGACCGCTGCGATCAGGTCAACGGCATCCTTCCGCAGATCCCGCGATAACAGCACCTGCTCCTTAGTGGCCAGCTCCCAGAGAAGATCGCCGAAGACCTCAGGCCGCTCAGCGCCGACCATGAAAAGGCGCGTCCAAAGGAGGGCAAAGCGATTTTCAGCCAAGAACAGCTCGACCACCGCGCGCACCTGTTCCGGAGACGCCGAGCGCAGCCATCCCACAAGAATCTGAACCAGGCTCATTGCAGTATCTGGATGAGCGTCTTCTACCTCCCACGCCCAGACATGGCTGAGGTCCTCGACCACCCGCACGTCGTGCCCAGCTACGTTAAACGTCCAATCGCCATGCTCTTCCTGGAGCGGATGCTGGCTTGCGATGAATCCGCCGATGGCCCCAAGCAGCGCTCTGATTGCCTCCATGGGTGAACTCGTCAGAAATTCAGGGAAGGTGTGAGCTAGTTGGAAGCGTGCTCTCTCATAGTCCTGAGAGGCTTGGGTCCTGAACGGCATGATCTGGCTGTCATTCATGCGCGTGAAGGCCTGGGACGTGATGCGACGCGAAAACACCTCACTGTAGATTCGGATGGCAAAGTCGGGATCGATCGCCCGGATCGTCGCTATCTGATAGCAGAGAGCCGGAACCTCGGCGTGAGCATAGGTCTCAAAGCGGTCTACCGCAAAGACCTGACTCAAGAGAGCGCGGGATGCTTCTACATCGGTCGCGTAAGTGTCGGCCACAAACCGGATACCGCCCGCCGCCAAGTCCGCCAAGTAGGCATCGCCTGTACGAGCCAACGCCGCTTCCAGCAGATTCCGAGCGGCGATGCCCAATTCGTCCCGATGTTCGCTCGCCGTTGGCTGCTTCATCAGAATGGCCAACAGGAAGCTGATCGATCCGACCAGAGCGGGAATCTTGCTCGCCGCGACAACAACCTGGGTCCACGGCGCGAGAATCAGCAAACCGGAATGGTCCTCGTCCCACAGAGCAAGGGAGCCGATGATTGCGCCAAAGATCGCTCGGCCCACTCCGTCTTTCGACAACTGCTCGATAAGCCCGTCAGTGTCGCTCTTGACCGCAGGGAGCTCGCTGCAGGAGCGGGCAGCGATGCTGCGGGCAATAGGATCGATCGCCCGGTCCCCAATCAACCCCGCAATCATATTCCAGTAGTCCCTGCGGTCGGCGTTGCTGTTCCAGAGCTCCTGCAAGGCGTATCCCAGAGCCGGACCCAGCATCAGACCCAGGGCGTTCTCGCGAAGGAACGCGCTGTGAACTGCGGCGACGTCGAATGGATTCAGGTATAAGCGGCTGGCTGCATAGTCAAAGAGAATATGATGGCGGAACGCAACACTCCTTCCCCCGGATTGCTCGACCAGAACTCCCGCACCAAGCAGCCGCGCCAGGCCGTTTCCGCCGCTGCCAAAGGCCGTCTGCTGCGATGCGCGTAGCGAACGGGAAGAGATCATCTCCTCAAGGACGGCGCGCAGGCAGGCGTCACCTTCGGGCGCGAGTGGCTGAACGCGGCGTTGCCAGTACAAATCGAGAAGCTCGGCCTGCGTACTCAACGTGCTGAGTCTTGTGGGAGCGACGCCATCAGCAAGCAGGTCCGCAAGCAACTGCGTGTTAAACGGAATCAACGCCAGATTGCGGAGCCGATCTCCTCCCGCGGCGATCGCTGCCGCCAGGGCTGGCGACATCGCCAACAAACCCTCCAGTTCTTCCTTGGTCCAGGGAGTGACCTGAATATGCCGGACGTTCCGGAAATCCGGATTGGCGAACTCCGATGCAGGAGGCGTCCCGGGAAAAAGCAGGCGGAATTGGGTCCCCAGGCGAAGGTCGAAGGACCGTACCGACGCGATCACGCGCCATCTTCCTCCGGGCAGGGACAGCACCTGCTCAATCAGACTCTTGAACACCAGCTCGCCAGTGCCGCCACGAACGGCGTCCAGGGAGTCGATGAGCAGGAAGGCCGGCTCGATTCCGGGCCAGTTGAACAAGACTTCACGAATGGGATGGCTCATGCCGAGTTCTGTTCTAAGCCCATCGAGGCCCGAGACAGGCATCCGATCAACGGAGAGTTGCAGAACGTCGCTCATGCCCAGATTGCGCCCAATAGTGTTGAGAAGAGCGCTCTTTCCCGCGCCCGGATCCCCGACAACCAAAAAGGACCCCTCTTGCGCCGCAGCGAGCGCGGGAGCGAGGCATTGTCGCGGCACAGCAATATCCTTGCCGTCCACATGAATGACCTCGAATGCGGCCAGATACTCCTGGTTGGTTTTGCTGAATGCGCGAAATGCCTCCACGTCGGCCCGATAGTCCGGAGGAGCGAGCAACCGGATCGGTTTTTGCTCCAGATCTCTGCGCAACGCCTGGGGGTCTGCGCCCGTGCGTTCCGCCATGTGCTTTTCGCAAATGGAACCGAGGACATCGAAAACAGAAGGTGCGTCGTCCGGTTGCAGCAGTGCACTTCTCAGGATTTCAACGGCGACATTTTTGTCGGCGCCGTTGGTATCAAATTGCACGATCGCGGTGAAATCGAGAAGCTGGACAATGTTCTCAGCCGTTGCCGGACTGCCAACGATCTCTTCCCAGGCCAACTGGAGCAAGGAAGTGAAGGATTCCAGAGCCTTCTTCTCATCGGCTGGAGTTGTCTCGTCGGTTGCCTTGCGTCTGCGACGAGAGAGCCCCTGGGCCAGATCCCTGGCCACCGTCCCGGCTGTACCGAGGCCGACGGCAATCAGAAATAAGTCACGGCCCGCGACAAGCGGTCGATTCCAGACGAGCGTGCCGTCGCCGCCGGAACAGGCAATCCATTGCCGAACGATCTGTTCGGCAGTCTTGCCGAGCTCGCTGTCCAGTTTCTTTGCCAGCGTGAGCGATGTCTTGGCCTGAGTAAAGACATATCCGTCGGCGTCTGTAGCGATCAGGATGTCATCAAGCGGAGCTTCGGTCTCGAAGCGCAATTCCTTGACGCGAACGGCTCCGATTCCGAACCGCCCATCGAGAGGCCGGTCGGCGATTGCAGTGGCGGCAAAGAGCGCCCCGACCGCTCCCTGAAACGTCACTCCGCCTGCGGTGGCGTTCCCGCCGCCTGTCGCAAGAGCTCCAGTTGCGGATTCGGATTCGTCACCCTTCCTGACCACGTCAGCCTGATCGTTCATAGCACTTGGCCTCTATAAGAACTGTCCCAAATTCTAAACCTTGGGTTGCGCCCGTGCTTTAGTGAGCGGAAGCCTACGGAGGAGTACCAGTGCGTAATGAGTTCAAGCCTTGGCCGGGTGCCTTGGCACGTGCAGTCCGATGCACGTTTCCAGAGCTTCAAATCTGCCCGGAAGTGATTTGCATCACTTCATCCGCCTTCCATGCAGGATCGGCGTTTGTCGGGACCTTAGCTTTGCAAGCATCGAAGATTCCGCCAAGGCAAATGGGCTGCCAGACGCGAGTGAACGCGAACGAGGTTCCTTCCTCGTTGACTCGTGCCGTCTAAAATATGAACGGCACCTTGGATTTTTGGGAATGCCCTTTGGAGCACGAGAATGGGGCGGACTGTTCAGGTTGGCAACGTCGAGATCACTACCCAAGAGCTAGGGCAGCCGATGGATGGTGCCTTCAATCGACTTTACGCGGGATTCTTGGGCGAAAAGGGCTTTCAGTCCGTAGACGATGAATTCAGTGCCGCCGCATTCCAGTACTTCGATAGCTACATCAACAGCGTGCATAGCCCGGCAGCGCATGACCACTACTTCATGTCTTTTTCGCCGCTATGGAACGGTCTCCTTTCATCAGGCAGGCTGGATCTCGCGGAGAAAGTGTGGGAGATGGCCTTCGATCCGGTTCAACGGTGGGAGCAAGCTCACCCCGGCGAATTGATTGACAAAGGGTACCTCTATTATTTCTGGGGAGCGACCGCGCTTTTAGGCGGAAATCTCGATCGCGGCTACCTACTGATGCATCAATCCTTCGAGGAGGACCGTCGGACTTCTCCGCCTGGCCCACCACCAGGCACCCCGTCGCATGCTCTTGTCACTCTCGATTACGAGAAACAGAACCAAGCATTTCGCTTTTGGGTAGTCGAACAAAGCCGATTCCTCGAAACTTTCGTTGCCGACTATGCGGCCACTCATCGCCGATCGCTCACGATGGACGATGTAAAGATAAGGTTTTTGGAAAAACCGCCGAACTACGACGCGATTTTCCTACTAACATTCACTGTCGCCCGTCTGCGTGGGATTTCCGGCCTGCACGATCAGGCGAAGCGTAACGCCTTCGCAGGACAGATCGAGCTGAACTTGCTCTTCGACCTACTGCTCGTAATAGAGGTTGCGATCAGGCACAAGAATCCGACGAAGGTAAAGAAAGGGAAACACGGGAAGACTAGCGAACTGATGTTCTCCGACCAGGCTTCGTTTCTTCTGAAAAGCGCACGCCATCCGCACGAGAAACACTACGCTGACGTCCATCGCCAATTTCACGATAATTTCGAGGCCGCAATCCAAGGCGCGCTCGATGGAACTCTTACTTCGACTGCGGGAACGCTAGATATACTTCAGTGTGACGTACATTTGGCATACGAACTCCGGAATCGCAGCGCACACCAAATCGAGACTGTTCCGATTATTTGGAAGGAGTTTGATCGAGTCCAGCGCTCGATCCTCCGCGTTTTGTGCGCTACCGTAGACTATCTTTACTGAGGTGCCGGGCTGCACGCATCGCGGAGACCGCCGCCCGGCGCGTCTTCGCCCTCTAGATGAGATTGGTCCTCGGAAGTCGCCAAAGCTCCGCCTATCAGCTTCCACGGAATCCTGGATTTACGCCAACAGCCCAATGCGCTCATCCACCCCGTTTTCAGCCGCATTAATCCGGGCTCTGCTGGGTTACTCCTCTGAAACTCCGCAGTGTCCGATTATCCTGCCCCAACCCGGTCATGAGATCACGGTACGCTGGCCGACTTTGCCGTTACAAATGTGGGGCATGATCTGTAAGCAACTGATCTATAAGATGATGATCAGCTTTATGCACTAGATTTCCCGTCCGCTGAAAATGACGCAACACGAGGTAGCTGCCTGCTCTAACGGCCGGCGCTTCAAGCGCTGCCCCATATGCCGCCTGGAGGCGTGGCGAAACTGGCAAAAACAGAGTTCGTCGCGCACAGCCGACCGCGAATCCTCAGGCTCAAAGAACGAACCTGCCAGGAAGGCGAAAGCGCAGCCTTTGTCTGGCAAACGCCCGTCCTGAAGACGCACATGGTTCAGAGCAATTCTTCGGAGAACTTGGCGATCATAGCTCTTATGCGCGCCTTCCAAATGCGGTTCCAGCAGGATGCTGGCTATCCCCACTTAGACGCCCGCGGACGTACTCTATCTACCCAAGGGTCAATGTGATACACTTCGTTTCCGATTTCAAAGCACGTGAGCTACGGCGCGTAAACCATGCCAGGAAGCAGAGTGGTTGGCGTGGATTCTGCCCAGGATTTTCGTCGCACACTTGCTGAGCGGCGCCGTGCGCCCGTTCGGCCGGACTGAAGTCGAACGAGAGGCTCATGCAGTTGCCTTCCGACAATACGAGGTCCCAATCGCCCGATTTTTCAGCGAAGGAGTCGGGACTTGGCTACTTGTACCAGGCGCGGTATGCTCTCTGGCTGCTCTTGGACGGTCCCGAGGAGCGGGAACTCGTCCTCGAGAGTCTGGACGATATTGTCCTTGGCCAGGATGGCGCGCCGCTTGATCTCTTGCAGACCAAACATAACTCCGTGCCCGCTCGACTGACCGACGCATCTCCACAACTTTGGAAGACACTTCGCATCTGGAGCACGCACATCAGGGACGGCCGCGTTCAGGTGCCGCCGACAACGCTGACCCTCATTACCACTGCGGAAGCCCCGGTCGACTCGGTCGCATTTTCGCTGAGGCCTGGTATGGGAAGGGATTGTACTGCTGCACTCGACAAGCTAAAGGAGATTGCAGGCAAATCGAGCAACAACGATCTTAAGACTGCGTTCACAGCGTTCGACGGCCTGACACAGGAGCAGCAGCTTCAGTTGGTTGAGGCGGTTCATATCCTGGACAGTTCGCCGGATATCTCGGATATTGGCGTCAATATCCGGGACCGGATTCGCGCTGCTGTAGACCGGCAGAACCGGGACGCGCTGTACGAACGGCTGGAAGGCTGGTGGTTCGGCAAGGTCGTCGACCAATTGAGATCCAGTGGTCCCATGCCGATTGCCGGCTTTGAGGTTTACGACAAGCTGCGGGCAATAGCCGAGCAGTTTGGACCGAATGCGCTGCCGATCGATTATCTCGACGCGAAGCCGGACAGCATCGATCCGCAGGCGGACAACCGGATGTTTGTCCGACAGTTGCGGGTGATTGACGTTGGAATTCCCCGAATCGAAAAGGCAATTCTCGATTACTATCGAGCCTTTGAGCAGCGTTCCCGATGGGCGCGTGAGGAACTGCTGGTCGGCGACGAAGTGGAATCTTACGAACGCCGATTGATCGATGAGTGGGAGCGGTTTGCCGCGGCGATGACCGATGAGCTGCCGCCAACCATAAGCGAGATTGAGTTAAAGAAGGTTGGCCGCCAGATTTTCAACTGGATGGACCAGACCGCGGATCTGAGAATTCGTCCCAACGTGACGGAACCTTATGTCATGCGCGGGAGCTTTCACATTCTTGCAAATAAACCCGCACCCAGTGTGTGGTGGCACCCGAAGTTCCTGGAACGGTTGTCTGAGATCCTCACAGAACCGGCGGTGACCTCATGAAGCCTTGGAGCGAGCGGCCTCCCGAGGTCGCGCATCTTTTTAATCCCGCCTTCTGTGCGTTGCTTCTCCGCGAAGCCGTTCGTGGATTTGCCGAAGTAAGTCCTTCTGGAATGCCGCACCCGCTCGTGTTTCTCCTCCTCCCGATCGTGCTGCACAAAGCCACCAGAGAATCGCTCCCCGGCTCGATTGCGACCAAGATGCATCCCTGGCTGCAGGCGCATCAGGAAGCCCGGATTGGTTTCTGTGAACGCTGCGCGGCTGTCTTGCAGCATACCCGCGAGGCCATTCTCTTTGCCATGAATGCTCAGATGGTCACGCTTTCAGAGGATGGCTCGATGCAGGCTCCCCGTTTGCGGCTTAGGCAGCTTCCTTGGCCCGATGACTCGGAATCGGCAACGTGCCGGAAACGAGCGTATTTTGTAGGGCGCTGGCTGGCTTCGGCCGGCGATAATGCCACGATTTTCGCAATGTGGGGTGTCCGTCCATGACCATGCAGATCCGTTCCATTGTTCTCTACAACCATTCGGGTGCGATGCGTGAGCTTTCGTTCACACTCGGAAGCGTCAATATCATCACAGGAAGGTCGTTGACGGGCAAATCGGCGATCGTTGACATCATCGACTACTGCATGGGTCGTTCTACTTTCAATATTCCCGAAGGAGTCATTCGGGACGCGGTGGCCTGGTACGCCGTCATCTTCAGAATCGGCGATAACACTGACGTACTTGTCGCCAAGCCCGAGCCAAGCGCGAATGCAGCCAGCCAGAGCCAGGTCTACTATGAGGTTGGTGCAGCGCTCGCCGCGCCTCCTTTCTCCAAACTGGTTCCAAACTCGAACGATCAAGCGGTTATCGCGGATCTTTCCAGCCGTCTCGGGATCGTTCCAAATCTCCATACGCCGCTCCCAGGTCAATCGCGCGATGAATTGGAAGCCACGATTCGCCACACGATCTACTATCTCTTTCAGACACAGGGGCTCATCGCCAACAAGGATCTGCTGTTTCACAGACAGCAGGAACAGTTGATGCCGCAGACCATCAAAGACACGTTGCCTTACTTTTTGGGGGCGATTAATTCGGAACGTGTCCGGCTGGAACACGAACTGCGCCTTGCGAAGAGAACCCTGAAACTGGCGTCGCGGGATTTGGATGAGGCCAATTCAATCGCGACCGACAAATTGGGACGTGGGCACGGGCTCATCACAGAAGCGCAACAGGTCGGGATACTAAGAACCGATCTGGTTGCAGAGAGCGCCGAGGAAGTTCTCGGACTACTCAAGAATGTTCTGACTTGGGCGCCTGCTGCGGCTCCGCTCGTTGAGGAAGACAGACTCGGTACTCTCCGCAATCTGGCAGATGAGCGACGCGCCGATTTCAAGCGTCTGCAAAGACAAATCGAGGCGGCGGAGACATTCCAACGCGACGCGCAGGCTTATGCGGGCGAGGCGGGCGAACAGGTCATGCGCCTCAGCTCAATCGGGCTTTTCGACGGAGCTACGGATGCCCGTCGATGCCCAATCTGCTCATCGGATCTCCCTGCCGAAGTGCCGACAGTGGCCGCATTGAATGACAGCCTACGGCGGTTGGGTAACGATCTACAGCAGGTAGAGGGTGAACGTCCGAGGCTGCGGGAGTATGTCGATGGTCTGCGAGCCGACCGCGAGGTGGCAAGGCAACAGCTTACGGAAGCGGAGTTCGCATTAGAAGCGGCCCAAGCGGAACAGGAAGCGGCTGAAGAGTTCCGAAACGCAAATGCGAGAGCCGCACGCGTCGTGGGCCGCGTAAGCCTGTATGTCGAAACCGTTCATTTGGTGGACGAGCGTGAAACATTACAGAAAGCGGTGAAGCGAGCACAGGCCGAAGTTGATCGTATCCAGGCGCTGGCGGGCTCGGATGAGGAGCAGGACCTTGTTCTCTCGATCCTGAATCGAATGGGATCGCAAATGACAAAATGGGCGGAGTTGCTGCACCTTGAGCATAAAGCGCCATATCGTTTGGATCTCAACAATTTGACTGTGGTCGCCGATCGCCCGGGGCGACCGATCCCGATGTACAGGATGGGAGGCGGCAAGAACTGGCTGGGATGCCATCTCTTGGCGCTTCTTGCACTGCATGAACATTTCGTGCAGGATAAGCGCCCGGTGCCTGGGTTTCTTGTACTGGACCAGCCAACCCAGGTTTATTTCCCCTCAATGCAGGAATATGCGGCCCTTTCAGGAACCACTCAGGAAACTCTGGAATCTGACGCGGACCTTGATGCTGTCAGACGGATGTTCGGTCTTCTCTTTTCAGTCTGCACTGATCTCGTGCCCAATTTCCAGATAATCGTACTCGAACACGCCAATCTGCCCGATCAGCGCTACCAGCAAGCTCTCGTCGAAGAGCCTTGGAGCGGGCTGGGGAACCTGGCTCTCATTCCCGAGAGCTGGAAATGACGTGCGACTGAACATTGCCCGGTCGGAGATTGCAAGCCGTCTTCTGCAATCGGGTTACCCATTCTATGAAATCAGGATTGCCAAGACTCGCCGTCAATGAGGTTGTAACGCGTATTGGGTATTCACGTGTTGGAGCTGGGCTGGAGCATCGCCAAAAGCAGCCTGTTGACACGGCACCGGTCAGGTGGAATTAGATCCCCTGAAACGCCCATTGCGACGGCGACCTTCGATCCCGGGCTCCGTCATGAGATTCCAGTCGCGATGCCGACTTTTCGTTACCGATCGGAGTTCTATGTGTGACTTGGCGATTTGCCGTCAGATGAGAATAACGAGCCGCTGACTGACGCGCGTTTATCAGTACTATTCGCTCGGGCAAGCGTACTGACTCCGACTCCGAAGCCAACTAAGAGGTTGTCCGGAAGCGCGCTGCATGGCATGCGTCATTCATTGCTGGACAGCACCGCTTGTTACCTCTGCCGAACCGTGAATTTGGGATCGTAAACCATGAAGACTTAGCTGGCATAATGACTGCAAGCTTCACGGCCCGCGAAAAGCCCAAGGGAGAAGCACTTATGCTAAAATAGCCTACCGCAATCGGCCCCATCGCTCGAAAGCACTCTATCGCTGAGAATATGCTCAATGCGGAGGACACCATGGCCCGGAAACACACTCTTTGGAGTTGCGTTTGTACTGCTTTCCTTCTTATTGCAGCTCAGACCGCCAGCATCAAGGCAGACGGAGGCGGCAGCTACGGCCCATACTCCAGAACACCGCTACTCGATCGCGAAGGCAAAGGCGCCGGGACGGTGCTGCTCTATGGCGGGGTCGGGATCCATGCGGTCGTCGTTCTGCGTCATATCCCGCCCGGCGAGTATGCCGTCACGCTGCATGCAGGCAAGGCCTGCATCGCCCCCGACTTCAGCAGCGCAGGAGATTTCTTGGTCCTCGCAAAGAAGCCAAGCAAACCTGCCGACAAAGCCGAGTGGAACGCCGGCGCTTACCCGGTGCTCCTTACCGTTCACGCCGACGGCCTTGCCCGCAAGGAGCTTGATATCCCATATGTCCAGTTGTGGGGGCAACGGAATGCCGCCGGCCACACCCTCATCCTCAGCAGCACAACGAAGCCCGGCATCGAAAATCGCTTAGCCTGCGGAGTCATTGCTCCAGCCTCCTGATCCCACATCGTTCGTGCATCCGCACAGCGTGACCACACTCCTCGCAACAGGACCGCCAGATGCTCCCTCTCACTTCGCTCGCATTCGCGCTCACGGACACCACCCCGGTCGAGTCGTTCCTCAAGCAGCTCCCCACCGTCGCCAAATCTCCGTTGGCGTTCGTAGCGTACTGCCTTGTCGTCGCCGCCTGGGTCGTATCCTTGTGGCTTTCCGGTCAGCCGGAGCGCAAGACCGTAGAGATTCTCGACACGTTCAAGGACGACAACGCGCGGCTGCAGGCCCTCACCAGACTCACCGGCAAGGAACCGCCGCAAGGCCTCACAGGCAACGAAGCAATCCTTGCCTGGGTTGCCGCCAGCAACCGCAATCGAACCAAAACCCTGTACCTCGTCGGCTGGGCGATCACGCTGGTGGCGGTCATTGTGTTCGTCATAGCATGGCGGGCAACCCCTCCGGTCCCCGATCACGAAATCAAGATCACATTCCAGCGAGTCGGCACGATCAATGATTGCCCCGATATCGGCACGAAAGCGAAACTCAGTGTCCTCGTTGCGGGGAAAGTGATTGCAACTCCGGCCATCTCCGGCAACTGCCACGCCAGCCTTTCCGTATCCACCGCGGACAAACGAAACGCCACACTCGCTCTCTCCGACGCAGCCGGTTACATCGTGGCGAACCCTGCTCAGACCTATTCCTTGGCAGACTCAGAGTGGGCACCGCTGCTCTCCAGCTCCGACCACGCGCGTCTCTCCATTTTTCTCTTTGACTACGCGGGCTCTTGTCCTCAAAATCCCGACACGGTCGCAACGTTCCAAGCCATGCTCGGCTTGAGGGCGCACGCTATCCGCGGCATGTTCAAGCCACTCGACCACCGCTACGACTATCTCGGTTCTCTCAAGCCGGTGCTTGCCCGCCAACGCTTTGACTACAGCTCCGCGCAGGAAGCCCAATACGCAGTCAACAATGCCTCGCTGCAGGTATTGACCGGCATCTGCTCCCCCGAGGGGCAGTATGCGGTTATGCGCAGCGAAGTGTTCGCCGCCGATCTTCACGGCGAGCTTCCTGAGCCATTGGTCACAAAGTTTGTCGTCAAGCCGGAGAACTTCGGCGATACTCGCGACATCCATACGGCATCCATCCTCTACACGCTCGCGGAAGAAGGACTCGCCCGCAACATCGACCGCGATATCGTCGAGCAATATCTCGGACAGGCAAAGGAAAAGGCCAGCCAGATTCAGGATCCCGCTGCCGTCCAGATCACGGAAGCAGTGAATCGTAGACTTCGCCAGCTCGAAGTCGGCAAGCCGCAGGTGCTCCCGGAATGAGGCCGCTTCTCGCCACTCTCCTGGTTCTTCTGGCGGCGCCGGCAACTTGGGCCCAGCGGGTTAATGCGCTCGTCGCTCCGTTCGACAGTTCGCGCTCCGGAAATTCGCACCTTGGCCGCAAAACGGCCATGATCCTCAACCTGGAACTCTGGCAGACCCTGCGGGTGCCACCCGCCGGAGGCAAGCCCGTCGCTGGAAAGATTCTCTGGCTGAACGCGCCCTTTGTCCCCACCTCCTACGCCATGGCTGACCAGGCCGCAGCCCACATGATCGATGATCCTGAACTCGTGCTCTGGGGACGTTCCTGGGCCTACGGTGGAGGCACCGTTGTGGAGGCGTTCCTTCTGCTTCGTGGTCCGCTGGCAGAGGACGGCGTCCTGCGCGACATCTGGTCTGTTCCGCTCGACGCCGGCCATCAACTCTCCGTGACCGCGCCGCGCGAGCAGGTGGAGTTCAATCCCATTGTCATCCGCACCGATCTCCTGGGCGACCTGAATGACCCCTCCGGCCTCAAGCTCTACCCGGACGCAACGACGAACACTCCAAAAGGACTCCTCGGGAATGACTTCGAGGCCATGCAACACACAGGGAACGCCGCCGAAGTCAGACTCCCGAACGGTCAAACCGGCTGGGTTCACCTGCCGGAGCTCTCAAAATCACATAGTGAAGTGGTCGACTTCACTGGCGGTGTGATCCGCATCTTTCGCCATGACTGGAACGGAGCTGCGGACCTCTTCAACAAGGTTCTGGACAATTCACATTCTCCGGGAGCCGTCAGAGTGGATGCCTGCCTCTACATGGCGATCGCGGCCGCGATGACCGGCAAAGACTCCTATTCATGGATTCGCCGGGCATACGAAATCAACCCTTATTCCCGCGCGGTAGCGCAGTACCTCCTTATGAGTCGTATCTCGGACTTCAATCGCCTTAGCGAAGCTGCCCAAGGCGGACCCGAGGGGAAACGCCTGCTGCATTCCCTGCAAGAGGCTGTGAATCTCGAGCATGGCCTCTTTCCGGCGAACGACCCTTGGCTCGCGAACGTAAGGTCCTTCCTCCTCACCCATCCCCAGTGAGTTGAGTGGTAAAGAAAGCATGCCGTTCTACGAACAAGCAGCCTGAGAGATCAACACGTTTACTTGTTGCGACGACACCGTGTTCCGATGACTGCGAGCCGACTTCGGCCTTCGAGGCCGACCGATAAATGGCAGCATCGACTCTCCTCTCGAACCCTAACCGGCACCGAGCTTGCTTCAAGACAGCTCATCAAGAGTGCGAATAGAAACACGGTAGAGAGCAACGAAACCAAGAGCAACAACAAAAGCAAAAGCCCTATGAAGGAAAAAACAAAGAACTAAACCTTGACACCAGTGACCTGCTCATAGAAAGTCGGCTTCTGCGTACGATCAGCGTTTCTGCCGGATTCAACTGCTGTAAACAGGCCAAAGCACTCATTGAGCATGGGTTGAGCGTCGTTCAAAAGATCGGTCCTGGAAAACGCCCCAAGGTCCGATTATCCTGCCCCGACCTGGTCATGAGATCATGCGCTGAGTTAAGATGCCTGTGGGGTAGCAGCCCGTTGTTCGATCCAGCGCCGCATCCGCCGACAGTGCGACCCGTACCAGTACACTCTCCGGCAGCGGGCGCACTCTTGAACAAAAATGCTTCGCACTCTTGCCGAAAACTCACGGTTAATCAGGCTCGGCGACTCCCCTTGTTCTAAGCAAA
>VFSW01000678.1_pt1 | contig 50575 bp, 46 predicted proteins | sample 5358111 | NCBI WGS metagenome assembly VFSW01 (sample SAMN11554181, study PRJNA540505) | mine drainage metagenome | isolation source: sediment from site ElyBrook_90M | place: USA: Ely Copper Mine, Vershire, VT | collected 2017 | reverse complement strand
CCGACCCCGGGGATCACGCAGATCAGACCCGCCTTCGTGCATATGCCGGCGAGATCGAGATGCCCGTCGCCATTGAAATCTCCCGCGATCGGGCCTGAGAGATCTTCGGGGCCAGGCAGGTCTGCCGCGAAGGTTCCGTCGCCGCGCCCGAGCGCGACCGCAAGCCGCCCAGACAGCCGGAGGAGCAGGAGGTCGGGGTTTCCGTCATGGTTGAAGTCGGCGGTGAGGATTACCTGATCGAACTGATTTGGATCTACGGTGGCGCCGGCATGGAAACTCCCGTCGCCGTTGCCGAGAAGGACCGACGTTCCGCAGATGAGGTCGGCCTTCCCGTCGCGATTCACATCGGCGACCGCCGTGAATGACGTGCACGCGCTGACGGCGATCGGCATCTGGAAGGTACCATCCCCGTTGCCGAACGAGATTGACGGCGGGCCATCCGGGATTTGGTTCAAAAGATCGGGCTTGCCGTCGCCGTTGAAATCGGCCGTCAGCAGCCCACCCGAAGACTGCATGGGGAAAACGTTCGCACCGGGCCGGAATGTCCCATCGCCGTTTCCCAGAACCACACCCGCGAATGGCGTCAATTCACGGTAAGCGTAAGCGATATCCGGTATGCCGTCTTTGTTGAAATCGGCGATGGCGATGCAGGCGCTGCACATGGCCGCCCCTCTGGAAAAGCCCGATACAGACGCGTTTACAGGGGGCAGGAACGATACGGTCTGCGTCCGTGCTACTGATCCGGACGCAATCAAGAGAAAAAGGATCGATAAACCGCGAAAATCGCTCAATTTCGCTCTCCCTCAGCTTATCCTTGCACGCGCCGGTCCTTCCCCGCCCAGAATTGTTCGCGCAGTTCCCGCTTCAGGACCTTACCGGTGCCGCCCTTCGGCAACGGCTCGTTCCGGAACTCATACCGCTTCGGGAGTTTGAATTTCGCGATGCGCTGCCCCGCGAATGCCGCGAGTTCCCTGTCCGTGCACGACATGCCTGGTTTGACGACAATGAACGCCACGGGTATTTCGCCCCAGATGGGATCGGGCGCGCCGACCACGGCCACCTCCGCCACCGCCGGATGGGCGGCGAGCGCATTCTCAACTTCGATGGACGAGATGTTTTCCCCGCCGCTGATAATAATGTCCTTCTTGCGGTCGACGATGTGCACCCAGTTTTCGTCGTCCCACACGGCCATGTCGCCGCTGTGAAACCAGGCGCCGCTCATCACGGCCTTCGTCGCTTCGGGATCGCGGAAATAGCCGTCCATGACGTTGTCGCCTCGAATGACCACTTCGCCGATGGCGGCCATGTCGCGCGGGACGTCGCGCATGGCGGCATCGACCACGCGCAGTTCGGTACCGGGCAGAGGCCAGCCCGCCATGGCCTGGTGGCGGTAACGGTCGTTTTCATCGGCATAGGTGACCGTCCCCTTTCTGCGCGCGCTGGAAGCTACGGGGCTGGTCTCGGTAAGGCCATAGCCTGCGAGCACCTCGCAGTGGAACGCGGCTTCCATGCGCTCGATCAGTTCGGGCGAAGCAGCCGCGCCGCCGATGTGAATCTGCTTGAGACTGGACAGATCGTATTCCGGAAGCTCGTGAAACATGAGCAGCGCGCCGGCCATGGTGGGAACGATCGACATGGCGGTGGCGCCTTCATCCTGAATCAGACGGCAGACGGTGGGTGGATCGAACCGGCGGAGCATCACCTGCTTGAGCCCCATCATCGTGGAAGTCTGCGCGCGCCCCCAGCCGTTGGCATGGAACAGCGGAATGGTGTGGAGTTCGACGCCGTTATCGTCGTGATTGAAAACGCCTGCGACGGCCATGGCATGCATGTAGACGGTCCTGTGCGAGAGCATCACGCCTTTGGGCGTTCCCGTGCTGCCGCTGGTGTAGAACAGTTCGGCGATGGAGTCTTCGTCGAAGGTCATGATATCCGCGCGCTCGGGTGTCCCGATGGCCAGAAAGTCCTCGTATTCGGTGTCGAGATCGACGGTACGCATCGCGGGCCAGGCCTGGCGCAGTTGTTCGATCAGCGGCGCGAAGGCGCTCTCATGAAACAGCATCCGCGGTTCGGAGTGCCGCAGGATCTGACCCAGTTCCGGGGGCGTAAGGCGCACGTTGAGAGGCATGAGCATCGCTCGCGCCTGCGGAACGCCGTAATACCCTTCGAGCAGTTGGTGCGTGTTGAGGCTGAGGAACCCGATGCGGTCGTCCTGCCGGACGCCGGCCTGCCGGAGCGCCGACGCCAGTTTTTCGCAGCGCTCGCCGAACGCCGAATAGGTAAACCGTTTTTCGCCGCAGACCACGCCGACCTTCCCGCCATAGAGATCGATTCCGCGATGCAGGCATCGCAGCGGTGTGAGCGGAATTTTCATTGGAGCACCATTTTCATTTGAAGCCACCCGGCGCCCTCAGCATTCTATCGCGCTGCCTCTTCACGGCATGGCGCTGTTGTAGAATTCCAGGGGTGACCCCGTCTACCGCCAAGCGGAGAACGAGGGCTCTCGAAGAGTCCATCCAATCGCTCCTGCGCCCGTTCGCCCGGCAGCCCATTACGCCATCCATTACACGGCCGGTGGCCCAGGCCTGGCAGATCCTCTGCGGGCTGGTTGTATCGGGCTTCCTCCTGGCGCTGCCGGGCGGGCTGCTGCCGCTGTGGGGGTACCACATTCACCCCGATTTCGGCACTGCCGGCAACTATTTTCTGGCGCTGGGGGTGGGCATCATGGGCGGCGGCTGGCTCGGTCTGCGCCTCGCTCGCGGTTTCCCGCTCGGGCGGCTGCTGGCCGGAGGATATGCCGCAGCTACAGTCTCGTTGCTGTTGCTTTCGATCGCGGCGCCCCCGGCGCAGGTCTGGTATCAGACCCTGGCGCTTTTTGTGACGGGCGCGGCGGCGGGAATCATGAATTGCGCTGTGCTCGAAGCCATGACCTCGTGCGGCGAGTCCAATCCGGCGAACATCACGCTGACCGGCGGAATCTTTTTCGGCGCCGGCAGCGTGTTTGCCGCGCTGCTGATGGCCCAGTCTTTCGGGGATCGAGGGGCCACGCGCCTGCTGGCGATGACGGCGCTGCTGCCCGCGGCGGCCGGTGTTTCGCTGGGCCGTTTACGAATTGCGCGGCGCGAAGTGCCTGAGATTTCGCTGACGCAGTCGATGGACGACCTGCGCAGTCCTCTGGCGATCTTTTTCGCGCTGCTGCTTTTTTTCCAGTTCGCCAACGAATGGTCGATCGCCGGCTGGCTCCCTGTATACCTGATCGATCGGATGGGCCTGAGCCCGGCGACCGCGGTTTCCCTGCTGGCGCTCTACTGGCTGGCGCTGATGGGCGGACGGATCGCCGTGTCGAAGCTTCTGCGGGCGGTGCGCCACTGGAGGTTGCTCGGAGGCAGTGCTTTCTGTGCGCTTTTCGGATGCGCGGCGCTGCTGGCGGCGGGGAGCCGGTTCGGCGTCGTGGTGGGTCTGCTGCTGACAGGCGTGGGATTTTCGGCTATCTATCCGCTGGTGGCGGAACGCATCGCCAGCCGTTTTTCCTATTACCATCCAGGCTATTTCAACGGAATCTTCACGTTCGCGCTCATGGGCGGCATCCTGGCGCCGTTCGCGCTGGGACATCTGGCGGTCGAGGCCGGTTTGAAGGTGATCCCTCTGGCCGCGATGCTGGGAAGTCTCGCCGTTTTCGGGCTGGTTTTGCTGATCTGGCTGGGCCGCAAAGTCACCGGACATTGAGCGCCGGGTTTCAGGCCGCGTTTCACGCAGGTTGACGCTGCCGTGCACCCGTCCTACAATGGAAGTCGAAAGGTGGCCGTTAAATGTTTGCGCAAAGCTTTCAGACTGCCGGTCTTGGTGGCCTTTCCGGAACGGAGCTCCTGGTAGTACTGGGGGTCGCGGTGCTGCTGTTTGGCGGCAAAAAGATTCCGGAAGTGGCGAAGGGCTTGGGTGAAGGCATCAAGAACTTCAAGCAGGCACTCAAGACAGACGAAGAGCCCTCCGTAGAAACCAAGAAGCAGGCTTAGGCTTCAAAATCGCCGCCGGCAAGTCGGGCGGCAACGGCTTCGAAAGAGTTCCAATCGACCAAAAACAAACCCCGCAATCGCCGGCGCGGCCTTTGCGGGGTTTTCATTTTACAGCGCGGGTTCCGGGGCGACGCCCGTCACACGGTTTGCCGGCCGCCTGTCAGGCCTTTTTTACCTTCGGCGGAACGATCGCGTCCTTCGCCGCTTTGGCGACCCGGAACTTGACCACTTTCTTGGCCGGGATCTTGATCGATTCACCGGTTGCGGGATTACGGCCCAGGCGAGCCTTCCGATCCACGCGAACCAGTCTGCCGATACCCGGCAACACGAACACCCCGTTCTTCCGGACTTCGCTGACCGCCAGACTGGAGAGGTGCTCCAGAATCGCGCGCGACTGCTTATTCGTGACTTCGCCTGCTTCCGCCAACCCGCGGACCAACTGGGTTTGCGTCATTCTCTGAGTGGCCATAAACCTCCTGTTTCTTATTGCGCGAGCCGGCCGCACGCACGAACACCCTGTATTTAAAGGGTTGCGGCGCATACCCCGGCCCGCGAGACGTTACAATCATACGGAACCCGGCAAACGATGTAAAGCGGAAAAATGCGTCAAAAGCCCGGTTTTCAGGTGTTTTTCGAATTTCGGCGCCCGGGCCGGGCGGCGGACACGGCCGCCCGCGCGACGGGCGCGACAAAGTAGACTGGTAGTTTCATGCCATTTGAGGAAGTCGTCGAGGCCGCGGGCCACCTGATCGATTCGCACGTCATGGAGCAGATCTTCGACAAAGTGGTCGAGTCGAACGGCCGTTTTGAAGTGGAGCAGTTCCGCATCGGCCGTACGAATGGCGATCCGTCCTATCTCCGGCTGCGCGTGGAAACGCCCACCCGCCGCGAGATGGAGCACGTGCTCGCGCAGTTGCTGGCTGTCGGCTGCTCGCCCGCCGAAAGCGGCGACGCGGTGCTGGGGCCGGTGGAACGCGATCGTTGCGCGCCGGAAGATTTTTACTCCACCAGCAATCACCGGACGTACGTTCGCATCGGCGGCGAATTCATCGAAGTCCGGAACCAGCGCATGGATGCGATGATTGTCGTCACCGGCGCCGGGACTGAAAATCCGGAAGCGTACTGCCGCCGCCTGCGGGATCTCAAAGCGGGCGACATGGTGGTGACCGGCATGCGCGGTATCCGCGTCGCTCCGGAATCGAAAGAGCGCGACCGGCTGGCGTTCTCGTTCATGTCGAACGAGATTTCCTCCGAACGCCAGGTGGAAACCGCGGTGCGGCAGACGGCGGCGCTCGCGCGGCACGCGAAAGAACAAGGCAAGACCATCGTGGCCGTCGCCGGACCGGTGGTGATTCACACCGGCGGCGCGGCCGGACTTTCGAAGCTCATCCGCGAGGGCTGGATCGACGCCGTGCTCAGCGGCAATGCGCTGGGCGTGCATGATATTGAATCGTCCCTGTTCGGCACGTCGCTCGGCATCCGGCTCGCGGACGGGCGCCAGGCCGAGCACGGCCACCGCAACCACATGCGCGCCATCAACGCCATCTATCGCGCGGGCGGGATCGAAGGCGCGGTGGAAAGCGGGCGGCTGACCTCCGGCGTGATGTATGAGTGCGTGAAGAAGGGCATTCCCGTGGTGCTGGCCGGAAGCCTGCGCGACGACGGCCCTCTGCCCGAAACCATTACCGACATGAACGCCGCGCAGGACGCCTATGCCGCCGTGCTGAAGCCGGCCGGCCTGGTGATCTGTCTGGGCTCCATGCTGCACTCGATCGCGACCGGGAACATGCTGCCGAGCTGGGTCAAGATCGTCTGCGTCGACATCAATCCGGCGGTGGCGACCAAAGTGAGCGACCGGGGCACGGGGCAGGCGGTCGGGGTTGTGACCGACGTCGGGCTCTTTCTCGAACTGCTCAGCCGGGAGCTTTGCCAATGAGCGCGGAATACACGGATCTGCACGCGCGCGCGGGCATCGACGGGCCGTTTCCGGAGATCGAAACCTGGCCCAATCAGTTCCCCGGCTACGAGATCGAAATTGCGATTCCGGAGTTCACTTCGGTCTGCCCGAAAACCGGCCTGCCCGATTTCGGAACCGTCACGATCCGGTATGTGCCGGACCGGCTCTGCCTGGAACTGAAGTCGCTCAAGATGTACACGCTGGCTTATCGCGATCTGGGAATTTTCCAGGAAAATGCGGTGAACTGCTTTCTGCGCGATATCGTCAAGGCGTGCCAGCCGGTGAGCGCCACGGTTACGGGCGAGTTCGCGTCGCGGGGCGGTTTGAGTTCGCGGATGGTGGCTTCGTTTATGCGAACGGAACCGGCGCATGGCCGCTGAAGCGCGCGGAGATTCCGCGCGGATCGCGGAACTGAGCGCCATTATCGAGGCCGTGCGGGACCGTGTCCGCGCGCGCTATCCGGACGGGAGCGGCGCACCCGGGGCCGCGATCGCCGACCTGATGCCGCTCGTGCATGCGCGCGATGCCGCTCAGGCGAAGATCGCCGCGATCGGGAGCGTCAATCCGCGCGCCGGCGGGCTGGTCAACGGTCTGATTCAGGGGGTGAAGAAGACGGTTGCGCGCTCACTGCAATGGTTCGTGCGCGATCAGATCGCGTTCAATCGCGAAGTGGTCTCGGCGCTCGAAGCGGCGATCGAAGCGCTGAACGAACATAACCGGGCGCTGGCGGACGTGCATGCGCTCAAGGACATGCACCGCCACTGGGAGGAACTGCGCGCCGCCTGGGATAGCCGGGTCGCGACCAACGAAATTCAGTTCCTGCGCAACACGGCCGATTTACAGGGCGCGTTCCAGCACCGCGTCACGCTGATCGAATCCAACTTCCGCGAGATCGTGAAGGCCCAGCACGCCGACTATCTGGGGGCGCTCGACCGCACTACGGCCGATATTCAGAAACGCCTGTTTGCGGATTTCCAGAAGGTTCGCGCCGAGTTCGGGCAGCTGATTCACGACGAACTGCGCATTATCCGGTTGCGCCAGACAACGCCCGTTGCGGCAGCGCCCGTTGCGGCGGCACACGCGGCAACTCCGCAGCCATCGCCGGCGCCGGAGTTCGATTACACGCGTTTTGCGTATCGTTTTCGCGGTCCCGAAGACCACGTGCGCCGCTCGGAGGAGGTTTATCGGCCGTATTTCGCCAATTGCCGCAATGTGCTGGATATCGGGTGCGGACGCGGCGAGTTCCTCGACCTGATGCGCGAGATGGAGATCCCGGCGCGCGGGATCGATCTGGGCGAGGAATCCGTGGCGCAGTGCCTCGCGAAAGGGCTCCAGGCGGAAGTTGCCGATTTGTTCGTTTACCTCGGCCCGGATACCGGCGGGGAATTCGACGGCATTTTCGCTTCGCAGATTGTGGAGCATCTGGATCCGGCAAGGTTGCCGGAGATGATTCGCCTGTGCGCGGCGAGTCTGCGGCGCGGCGGCGTGCTGGCCATCGAAACGCCGAATCCCGCGTGTCTGGCGATCTTCGCGACGTACTTTTATCTCGATCCGACGCACACGCGCCCGGCGCCGCATCCTCTGCTGGAGTTCTATATGGAGGAAGCGGGGCTGGGATTTATCGAGGTGCGCGAGTTGTCGCCTGCGCTCGAATCCATTCCGGAGCTGGCGGGCTTGCCTGAGGCTTTCAGAGAACGTTTTTTCGGCGGACTGGACTACGCCATCGTGGGACGCAAGCTGTAGAAGAACACTCGTTGTATACTGAATTTCGGCGCGTTCGCGTCGATTTCGCCGCACATGCGGCGCCTCCTTGCTGGGAGGTCGTCCAACGGTAGGACTGCAGATTCTGGATCTGCGTATCGGGGTTCGAATCCCTGCCTCCCAGCCAAACTCCTTGTGAAATTCCCTAACGCATCCGGAGCAGCGACGGTTCTGCCGGAACTTCCGTGGTAATCACGAGGTGCAGAAACTCGCGGCCCGCTCTCGCCAGTTTCTTTTTCTTCCGGTGAACGATGCCCGTGGGCCGCACCAGCTCAGGCGCATGCAGCGGGATCGAGACCAGGCGCCCCTGCTCCACCTCGGTCTGCAGCGTCCGTTCCGGGAGAATGCTGATGCCCGAGCCGAGCACCACCGCTTCCTTGATCGACTGAATGTTGTCGAATTGCATCACGATGCGGATATCGACTTCGTGCTCCCGGAAGAACCGGTCCAGTTCCCGCCGGATGATGACCTCGTCGTCGAAGGAAATGAAGTCCTGGCCGTCGAGGTCCGTCGGCCACAGCCCCGCGCGCCCGGCCAGAGGATGAGACGGATAAACCGCCACCGTCATCTGCTCCTCGCGCCAGGGAATGACCGTCAGATCGCGCCGATGCTCGGGATAGCTGATGAGACCCAGATCGGCCTGGTCTTCGAGAACCGCTTCATACACTTTGTCCGGCCGCAGATACTCGACATGCAGCTGGGCTCCGGGGCAGACGCGGCTGAATTCCTCCCGCAGGCGGGACATTTCCGAAAGGCCGATCGAATAGATCGACGCCACGCGGACGGTGCCCTCCGCCTCGGCCTTGATCTCGTCCAGAGCCGCGGCAAACTCCTCTTCGCGGCGCAGAATGTCCCGGCACAACTCGGCATAAAGCTTGCCGCCCGGCGTCAAGCCCAATGGACGAGTGGAACGGTCGAGCAACTGCACGCCCAATCGCTTCTCCAGTTCCTGAATATGCTGGGTAGCGGCCGACTGGCTGATTCCGTTAATCGCGGCCGCCCGACTCAGACTCCGCGCATGCGCCACATCGCGGAAAAGCTTGCAATCCCCGAAGATCACCACCGGCTAATATAGCATAAGAAATCTTGATAGTGACGGCGTATCAAAATTCGTTTGCGTGATAATGCTGGATTTTGGCGGCCTTCCGCGGGCAGGGTCCGGAAGCGATAGAATATGAATCGATGAAACCGCAAAGACGTGAATTCCTCCGCACCGTCGCAGGCGGCGCCGCCGCGCGCGGTTTGTCCCGCGCGGCTTTTGCCCAGGCGCTCCCCGCTGCGACCAGGCTCAGTGAAAAAGCGACGCTGATTACGGGAGCGGGGAATAACATCGTCGCGCTCGCCGGCGACGGCGGCAGTCTTCTCGTCGATTGCGGCGAAGCCTCCCATGCGCAGGACGTCCTCAGGCTTGCGGGCAACGTCAAAACGGTCATCGATACCCACTGGCACCTCGAATCGACCGGAGGCAACGATGCGATGGCGAAGGCCGGCGCGAAGCTTCTTTCGCACGTGAACACGGAATTGTGGATGACCCAGGAGATCGTACACGATTGGGAGCGCAAGGTCTACCCGCCGCGCGCGAAGGACGCCCGGCCGACGGAGACATTCTATACCACGGGCAAAGCAACGTTCGGCGGCGAGCCGATCGAATACGGCATCATGCCGATGGCCCACACCGACGGCGATATCTACATTTACTTCACGCAGTCGAACATTCTGATGGCGGGCGACGCCGTGCAGCCCGGCAGGTTGCCGCTGCTTGACTGGCGCTGCAATGGCTGGATCGGCGGAATGCAGGACGCTCACCGGACGCTGCTCCGTCTCGCCAACGACTCGACGAAGATCGTCCCCGGCGCCGGGCCGGTGATGACGAAGGCGGATTTGCAGGCGAATCTGGAGACCGTGACGAAAATCCGCGAGCATCTGGTGAAGCTCGTGAAGCAGGGCATGGGGCCCAAAGACATGATCGCGGCGAAGGCGATGAAGGACTTCGAAGGGCCGCTCACGGGGGACCCCGATCCGTTCCTTTACACCGCCTACCGCGGGCTCTGGGCGCACGCCCGCGAACTCGGCGGCATCGTCTAGTTTTTTAGTTTTTACGGGACTTGAGTAACCCTTCCCCCTGGCGTTCCGACCATATAGAATGGAGCGGCCCTTCCCATAATGCGTACTCTACTGCTCGCCACGTTTGCGGCATGCGCCCTTGCGGCGGCGCCGCAACAGTCCGATAAGCAAGCGCCCGGCGCGGCGGCCGATCCAAACAGGGCGCTCGTCAATCGCTACTGCGTTACCTGCCACAATTCAAAGCTCAAGACCGCGAACCTGGCGTTCGACGCGATCGATCTCGCCCATCCGGCAAAGGACGCATTGACCTGGGAGCGCGCCATTCGCAAACTGCGCGGAGGCATGATGCCGCCTCCCGGAGCGCCCCGGCCTCCGCTGGCAGCGGTCAATTCGTTTGCAACGTATCTGGAAGACTCTCTGGACAAGGCCAGCGCCGCGAACTTCGACCCTGGCAGCGTCCGTATCCATCGCCTGAATCGCGCCGAATATGCGAACGCTGTGCGCGATCTGTTCGGCATCGATGTGGATGCGGCCGCACTGCTTCCGACCGACGATATCAGCGGCGGTTTCGACAACATTGCCGATGTGCTGAAGGTGTCGCCCTCGTTTCTCGAACAGTACATCATGGCCGCGCGCGCCGTGGCGAGGCAGGCGATCGGAACGCCGCCGGCGGCCAAAGAGGTGAAGACGGTACTGCGGGGGACGGACGCGGACGTGCCTCTGCCTCCAGGAGCCCGCGGCGGAATCACGGCGCAGTTCCTGGCCCCTTTTGAAGGAGATTATGAGATCCGCGCGACGAACAATCCGGCGGTTTTTACCGTGGATGGAGCGGTCGTCGATACGAAGGGCCGCACTCACCTGAAGGCCGGGCTGCACACGATTCTTTCGGCGAACGCCGGACACAGTTTCGTCGAGAGCGAGGGCGAGTTGTTCGGTTTCGTGCCCGGTGCGGCGGGGACCGGCTATGCCAGCACGGGCACCGTGGCGGGCGGTCCGATCGGTGGCGGCGGACGCGGCGGTGGACCCTCCGTTACGGTCGACGGTCCGTTCAATCCCACCGGCAATCCGGTCGAAACGGCCAGCCGCGCGCGCATTTTCGTGTGCCGCGCGCCCGATGCGCAGGAGGAAACGGCGTGCGCCTCCCGCATCCTGTCGAACCTTGCGGAGAAGGCTTTCCGGCGCCCGGTGACCGCGAAGGACCTTGCGCCTCTCATGCAGTTCTACAGCGACGGCCGCAAGGCCGGGACCGCTGAAAACGGCTTCGAAAACGGCATCGAGAGCGCGACGGTCGCGATGCTGGCGAGCGCCAAGTTTCTGTATCGCGCGGAACCGCCGCCGGCGGACGCCAGACCCGGCAGCATCTACCGGCTGAACGGCATCGAACTGGCCTCGCGCCTCTCGTTCTTCCTGTGGAGCACCATTCCCGACGAGGAACTGCTCGCCGCGGCCCGGCAGGGCAAGCTGAGCGATCCAAAGGTGCTGGAGCATCAGGCGCGGCGCATGCTGGCCGACCCTCGCGCCGAGACGCTCACCACCAACTTCGCTTTTGAATGGCTGAAGGTCCGCGACCTGGCCGCGATGGAGCCGGACCCGTTCGTTTATCCGGCCTTCAACGCCCCGCTCCGAACCGCGTTCCGCCGCGAGATGGAGCTGTTCGTCGACAGTGTGTTCCGCGGGGATCGCAGCGTGGTGGATCTTCTGAGCGCCAACTATACGTTTGTCAACGAGCGGCTGGCCGCGCACTACGGCATTGAAAACGTGCGGGGCGACCAGTTCCGCCGCGTCACTCTCACCGATCCGAACCGCTTCGGGCTGCTGGGCAAGGGCGCCGTGCTGATGGTGACGGCGTATCCGAACCGCACCTCGCCGGTGCTGCGCGGGGCGTATATTCTGGAGAACATTATGGGCACGCCGCCCTCTCCGCCTCCGCCGAATGTACCGGCGTTCAAGGAAAACAAAGACGGCGAACAGGCGAAAACCATTCGCGAGATCATGGAGACGCACCGCGCGAATCCGACGTGCAACGCCTGCCACGGCGTGATGGATCCGCTTGGGTTCTCGCTTGAGAATTTCGACACCATCGGCGAGTACCGGTCGATGGACCGCTTTACGCGCACAAAGATCGATACCAGCGGCAAGCTGGTGGATGGAACCCCGGTGAACGGCCCGACCGATCTGCGGAACGCCATTCTGAGGCACCCCGAGCAGTTCGCCCAGACGTTCACGGAGAAACTGATGACGTATGCGCTGGGCCGCGGCGTCCAATACTACGATATGCCGGGCGTGCGCGCGATTGTGAAGAATGCCGCGCGCGATAACTACAGATTCTCGTCCATCGTGATGGGAATCGTTGCGGCTCCGGCGTTTCAGTCGAACATGGTTGAATCCGTGGCCGCGCCCAATCCGGTGCAGGTAGCCGCCAGGTAGACAAAGGAGCCGCCGAAATGTTCGTTACCAGGAAGCACTTGACGCGCCGCACCGTACTGCGGGGAGCGGGCACGGCCCTTGCGCTGCCGCTGCTGGACGCCATGATTCCGGCGCGCACGGCGCTCGCGCAGACGGCGGCCAACCCAACGCCCCACCTTGGATTCATTTACTTCCCCCATGGCGCGGTGATGGATAAGTGGACGCCGACCGGCGAAGGCAAAATCGGCGAGTTCGGGGACATCCTGAAGCCGCTCGACCCCTGGAAGGCGATGACCACGGTATTCAGCAACATCGACAATCAGGCGCCGGTGGGCCCCGTGCATGCGCTGGCGCCGGGAACGTGGCTTTCCTGCGTGCACCCGGCCATCAGCCAGGAACCGCACGCCGGCACCACGGCCGACCAGATCGCGGCGCAGCACATCGGCCAGGATACGCCGCTGCCTTCGCTTGAGGTCGCGACGGACAACCGCGGCGGCGGCGGGTTCTGCGACCGCGACTACGGCTGCTCCTACGCGGCCACCATTTCCTTCCGCACGCCCACGACGCCGCTGCCGGTGGAGATCGATCCGCGCAAGCTGTTCATCCGTTTGTTCGGCCAGGGAGACAACGCGGCCGAGCGCGCGCGGTTGTCGCACCAGTACGGGTCTCTGCTCGACATGGTGGGGGAAGAAACCGCGGAGCTGCAGCGCGTGCTGGGGCCTTCGGACAAAGCGATGCTCTCCGATTATCTGGAAAGCGTGCGCGAGATCGAGCGCCGCATTCAGAAAATGGAAGCCCGCGATTTGTCGAAGGTCGCCATCCCCGACGCCCCCGGCGCCGCGGCGCTTCCGTTCGACAAGCACATCGCCCTGATGTTCGACCTGGTGGCGCTGGCGCTGCAGGCCAATATGACGCGCGTATTCACGTTCATGGTGGCGGCGGAAGTCAGCGGCCAGACCTATCCCTTCATCGGCGTGCCCGACGCGTTCCACCCGCTCTCCCATCACAACAACGAGCAGGCCAAGATGGAACGTCTGGCGAAGATCCAGATCTATCACACGCAGGTGTTCGCGAAGTTCCTGGACAAGCTTTCCAAAATGCCCGATGGCGACGGCACCATGCTTCAGCATTCGCTGTTTCTCTACGGCAGCAACATGAGCAACAGCAATGCGCACAACCATTACCCTCTGCCGACCTCGCTCGTGGGCGGATGGAAGACGGTGAAAGGCGGTCAGCATCTGGTGCTTCCGGAACACACGCCGCTCGCCAACGTATTGTTGACCATGCTGGACCGCGCGGGCATCCCGCAGGAGAAGCTTGGCAACAGCACCGGAAAACTGCTGGAGGTCTGAGCCGCGATGAAAACCCTGATTGCCGCCGCGCTTGCCGCGGGCCTCATGTTTGCGGCAGACCCTCCAGTTCCGGAAGCTCCGCTTGCGGCCGCCATCAAGGCCGGCCGGCGCGCTGAGGCGATCGACGCGATCGCGAAAAAACAAGCCGACGTGAATGCGTCCGAAGCCGATGGCTCGACGGCGCTGTTGTGGGCCGCAAACCTGAACGAGACGGATGTCGCGCTGCGCCTGTTGAAGGCGGGCGCGGATCCGAAAGTCCGCAACCGGCTGGGCTCCACGCCGCTCACCGAAGCCGCGTTGAACGCGAACAACGCGCTGATTCAGGCGCTGCTCGACGCGGGGGCGGACCCGAACGAAGCCGGGGCGGACGGCCAGACTCCGCTCATGATCGTGGCGCGGACGTCGAATGTCGCGGCCGCGAAGATGCTGCTCGACAAGGGCGCGAACGCCAACGCGAAGGAGACCCAGCGCGAGCAGACCGCGCTGATGTGGGCCGCGGCTTCGAGCCAGGGTCCCATGATGCGGGAACTGCTGGCCCGCGGCGCGGAAGTGGACGCGGCGTCCGCCACCGATCTGATGACGCCGCTGGTCAGCGGGGAGCCGCGCGCCCAGCCTCGCCCTCCGGGCGGGATGACGGCGATGCTGTTTTCGGCCCGCGAAGGCTGCATGGATTGCGTGAAAGCGCTGGTGGAGAAGGGCGCGAAACTCGATCTGGCGGACCCGGAAGGCGTGACGCCGTTGATTACGGCAATCTTCAACACGCATTTCGACGTGGCGAAGTACCTGATCGAGAAGGGCGCGAATATCGACAAGTGGGACTGGTGGGGCCGCAGTCCGCTGTATCTCGCGGTGGACTACAACACGCTGCCGCATGGCGGACGCCCGGACCAGCCTTCGCTCGATCGAACGCTGCCGATCGACATTGTCCGGATGCTGCTGGAAAAGGGAGCGAACCCCAATCTTCAGTTGAAGCTCTTTCCGCCCTATCGCGCCACGGGCGCCGATCGCGGGCTGGATGGCATGTTGACCGTCGGCACGACGCCTTTGCTGCGCGCGGCGAAAGCGCAGGACGCCCCGGCCATCAAGCTGTTGCTCGAACACGGAGCCATTGTCGATCTGCCCACCAGCCAGGGCATGACGCCCACGGTGGCGGCCTCGGGCATGGGCTCGGTGGATGCCGACACGCGCGGCTACTACTACACTCCCGATATCCAGGAGCGCGCCATCGCGTCGCTGGATCTGCTGCTCGCCCACGGAGGGGAATTGAACGGAAAGGCGGGCCGCCTGGAACAGGCGCCTCTCGACGGCGCGGCGTTCTGGGGCTGGAACAAGGTCGTCGAATATCTCCTGAGCAAGGGCGCCGACATCAATATCAAGGATGCCCGGGGATACACGCCCGTGGATTACGCGATGGGACGCGCGGGCGGCAACAGCCGCGGCGGACAGCGCATCGATGTGCACAAGGATACGGCCGATTTGCTCATGGCGAAAGGCGGAATCGCGGGAACCGACATCAAGCAGCTCGCGAGGCCCGGCGGCCCCGGACGCTGACCTATTCGAACTGAATCTGCGCGATCACCAGGCCCGGCAGGGCCTGATTCCACTCCTCCGGTAAATCGTCGAAAGCGAGGCGGAACGCCTTCGAGGCGCCGGGCGCGAGCGCTCCGGGGGCGCCGCTCGACGTTCCGCCCACGATCGCCTCTCTCTCGCGCGTAATCTCGCGGCCGCTGTAATCGTGGAACACGCAGGTCACCTCCGCCAGCTTCACGGTCCGATTGCCTTTGTTCGCGATATCGCCCAGAATCTCCACCACCCTCTGGTTCACCAGACTTTCCGAAGCCTGCATGCGGACGTTGTTCAGCACCAGATTATTGAGATACTGCTTCGCCTCCACGGTCAGCACGGGCGGCGGCGCGGGCGGCGGTTTCGGCCCGAACGTCAGCCACCCGAACGCACCCAGAATCAGAATCATGGCGAGCGCGATGACAATGCTCGCGGGCGAAATCTTAACGTCCGGCAACAGTCATTTCTCCGAGCATAAGGGTCGGGGCGGAGACGGAACCGAGGAACTCCAGATCGTTGCCGATCTCCGCAATGCCGTTCAGCATCTCCTGCATCGTACTGGCGATCGTCACTTCGGACACCGGGAACGCCAGTTCCCCATCCCGGATCCACATGCCGGCGGCGCCGCGCGAATAATCGCCGGTAACGGTATTGACTCCGCCGCCGATCAATTCGGTCACCAGAAAACCGTTTTTCACGCCGCGAATCATTTCTTCCTGCGACCGGTCGCCGTTCCCGATGAAAAAATTCCCGTGCCCGATCCCGGCGTTCCCCGTGATGCCGCGCGAGGCATTGCCGGTGGTCTTCATGCCCAGTTTGCGCGCCGTATAGGTGTTCAGCAGATAGTTTTTCAGGACCCCGCGCTCGATCACGAGAGTGCGGCGCGTCGGGACGCCTTCGTCGTCGAACGGCGACGAGCCGAACAGCCCCGGGATCGTGCCGTCGTCGATGAGCGTAATTCGTTCATCCGCGATTTTCTCGCCCAGTTTCCCCGCGAGGAACGAGGCTTTGCGGTAAATGGCCCGGCCGTCCACCGCCTCGAAAATATTCCCGAGCAGCGTGCGCGAAAGTCTGGGCTCGAAGATCACGGGCGCCTTCTGCGTCTCCACCTTCACCGCGCCCAGCCGCCGCAGCGCGCGCGCCGCCGCCTTGCGCCCCACGGTCTCGGGCTCTTCAAGGCCCTTGTAATTGCGCGCGATGGTGAACCAGTAGTCGCGCTCCATGCTGCCGTTTTGCGTGGCCACGGGAACGGCCGAAACCGAGCAGTAGCTGCTGCGGTACGACCCGAGAAATCCGCGCGAGTTCGCGAACACACGCCCGCTGACGCTCGAATCGAAGGACGCCCCTTCCGAGTTGGTGATGCGCGGATCCACCGCCAGAGCCGCGGCTTCGGCGCGCTTCGCCATGTCGATGCGGTCTTCGGTGGGAAGCTTCGCCGTTTCGTCGGAGAAGAGATTGAGATCGCCCGGGAGCGAGCCGAGTTCTTCCGCATCGGGCAAGCCCGCGTGCGGGTCTTCGGTTGTCAGAGGCGCCAGATCGATGGCCGAACGCACCATCTGGCGGATGCCTTCGGGCGTCAGATCCGACGTATAAGACGCGCCCATGCGCCTGCCGATCAGCACGCGGAGCCCGGCCCCGCGCGATCCGGCTTCCTTCAACGTTTCCAGTTCGCCCATCCGCACGCTGGCGGAGAACTCATTGCCTTCCGAAATAGTGCATTCGGCATCGCTCGCGCCGGCGGCGAGCGCCTGTTGAATCGCGTCTTCGGCGATTTGAGGGAGACTTTCGAACGTCAAGCGGTTCCCCCGACGGTCATGCGGTCGATCCGGACGGTCGGGATGCCAACGCCTACCGGCACGCTCTGGCCTTCTTTGCCGCACATGCCGACGCCTTCATCCAGCTTGAGATCGTGGCCCACCATGCTGACATACTTCATGGCTTCGGGGCCGTTGCCGATCAACGTCGCATTGCGCACGGGACGCGTGAGCTTGCCGTCTTCAATCAAATAACTCTCGGAAGCCGAGAACACGAAATTGCCGCTCGTGATATCCACCTGCCCACCCGCGAAGTTGGCGCAATAGAGACCGCGCGGCACGGACCGGATAATATCGGCCGGGTCGCTCTGGCCCGCCAGCATGAACGTATTCGTCATGCGCGGCATGGGTATGTGCTCGTAGCTTTCGCGGCGCCCGCTGCCGGTAGCGGCTGCTTTCGTGATGCGGCTGGAGAGTTTGTCCTGAAGATAGCCCCGCAGAATGCCGTTCTCGATGAGCACATTGCGCTGCGTTTCGTTGCCTTCGTCGTCCACGTTGAGGGAGCCGCGCCGCCCGCCGAGGGTGCCGTCGTCGACCACGGTGCAGAGTTCGCTCGCCACCTTCTGCCCTATGCGCCCGCTGAACGCCGAAACGCCCTTGCGGTTGAAATCGGCTTCAAGGCCATGTCCCACGGCTTCATGCAGCAGTACCCCGGGCCAGCCCGGGCCCAGCACCACAATCTGTTCGCCCGCCGGAGCTTCCACCGCATCCAGCTGCACGATCGCCTGCCGCGCCGCTTCCCCGGCAAAGTATTCCGGAGTGCGCTCCTTGTGGAAAAATTCGAGTTCGTAACGCCCGCCGCCGCCCGAGTGCCCCTGCTGCGGAACGCCATCCCCGGCGCGCGCCAGAACGAAAACGCTCATGCGGGCCAGCGGCTGCCGGTCGAAATTCAGTACGCCGTCGCTGGTTGCGACCATCACGTGCCGCAGGCTGTCGGCGTAGGTGACCTGAACCTGAAACACGCGCGGATCGTAAGCGCGCGCCGCGTGGTCGGCCCTCTGCGCCAGCTCCACGCGCTCCTTGAACGCCGTTTCGTTCGGAGCGGTCAGGACGGGGTAGAGATTGCGTTTCCGGCCCTCTTCAAGAGGCGTCTGCTCCACCTTCGCGGGACCCGACGCGATGAGCGCCGCCACCTGCGCGGCGTGCCGGATCTTCTCCGGGCTGAGATCGTCGCTGTAGGCGTAGCCGGTGCGCTCGCCCGCGATCACGCGGACGCCCACGCCGAGCGAAACCCCCTGCGCGGCGCTTTTCACGATCGATTCGTCGATGCCGATCGAACTCGTCGCGAGGTATTCGAAGTACAGATCGGCATAGTCGCCGCCGCGCCCGAGCGCTTCGGAGAGGTGGGCTTCCAGATCCCGCCGCGTAATGCCGAATTTCGCGGCGAAAAAGGATTCGGAAAAGCTCATAACTACTCCCAATGTTAGCAAGCTGGATTTACAGCCCGGCCTTGATCCTCCCCGCGTCGGCTTCGGTCAGCCAGTGCTCGCGCAACATCCGATCGACCTCCTGCGCCGCTTTCGCCGCGTATTTCGCGTGGTCGCCGTAGAGCGATTCGAGGCGCGCCCAATCGAACGGAACCGTGCGGCCCAATTCGCGGCAGGTGCCGGGGCCGGCGGTGGTGGTGAAGTAATCCGCCATGGGGAAATCCGCCTGGGGACTGCGCACGCCACCCGCCGCAATGCCTTTGCCAACGCCATCCTTCAAAGAGACACGGTCCGCTTTGGGTGGGGCAAGCCCCTCGCGCGCCCACCGTTCGAGATTGACCATCGCGCCATCCAGAATGTACTTCTGCAGAGGCTCTGCCTGGAGCAGAATCTCCGGGTCGCAACGCACCGAAAAGGGCCAGTCGACGGTGCCCTGTCCCGGAGTTCCCAGGGCCGCCATCTGGTCCTGCATCGAAGCCATGTCGCGATAGGCCCACTTGTCGATGTGCGCGGCGCTCGCCACTTCGTAGAGGCGGTAGCGGTCGTTCGGCTCGTCGCTGTCCGGGCGGCGATAGTCTTCGGCGGCTTCGCCCTGGGCAACCACCTGGATTACGGGAACCCCGGCATTGCGGATCGCCTGGCGCGCGTCGCCTCTGGCAGGCGCGGGTGCGCAGCGGCGAATGCGGCCCAGGCTCGCGGGGCTCTTGATCAGGAAGCCGTCGTAAACCGGCTTGCCGTTTTCGAGCGTGACGTGAGGCTGAATGGCGTTGATGTAAGTCAGAATATCGGCGCCCTGCGAGGTCATATAAAGATGGGTTGCGTTCAGGCCCGCGCCGTTTTTCAGCGCCGCGCCCACCTGAGCGATCATGTCCCAGCGGAGCCCGTCTTCGTCAGTTGCTGTCGCGGGGCAACTCTCGGAGGGGTCCGGATTGGGGAACCCCGTGGCCGCCGCATAGCGCGCGCGGTTGAACGTGGCAAGCGTCTTGACACTACCCGGCATCGTAATTCCCACCCACGCGTCGCCGCGGTCCATCAGGGTGTCGCGCAGATAGCCGGACATCATGGCCCAGTCGAAGCGGCGCGCCGGATTCATCAGTTCCACCACCGCATTGCCGCTGAAACGCGCCGGGTCCGCGGGATGGCGGATCAGAATGCGGGTGGCATACGGAGCGTTCGGGATCTTCACCGTCAAGGCGCCATCGGCGGCCCAGTCGTACACATTGGCCGTGCCGCTGACAATGAACTCATCCTCCACGTAGCCTGCCTTCTTCAGATCGACGGGCTGAAAAACGCGGCCGGCGGACAGGAAGGGGAAGGAGTCGGACGCGACCGGAATCGGACCGGTCAGTTTGGGAAGCGGCGCGGAGGAAGCGGCGAAGATCGCGCCGGACGCGCAGGCGAGGGCGGCGAAGGCTTTCAGCATGTGGCTCATTTGGTTTCGGCTCATTCGGTTTCATTCAGCGTACTACCGTTTTTGCCGCGCGGTTATCCGGCAGAATTGTCCAATGCAAGATGATCATGAAACCGGAGCGGATTCCAATGCGGGACGATCGGCATGGACGTGGTTCCGGACAAGTCAGACAGCATTCAGGTCCAGAACGGTCCTTATCGCGCGGTGGTCCGGCGTAGCTGGACGGGTAGTCCAAAAACGTGGCGGCTGACGGAACACAAGGCGGGAAGCGAATAACGCCATCTGCCGGAAGGATGATCGACGTTTCCGGCACTCACGGGGAAGGACGACAAGCTCCCCCTCCCGGTGGCACTGTAACAGCCCTCCGCTGCGGATAGTCTCGACGCCAGCAGCGCTTTCCCCGGGGAAAGTGTCCGAAGCGACTACCTCGAACGAGAACGGTTCAGAACCAATATCGCGCCGCGGGGCGTCGTAAGTCAATACATGCGGAAGCCGGGCGAAGCCGGGCGCTGGACCGTCCACGAGGCCGCCCAGCACTCCTTAAGAGAGCGGCGGGGCGCCTCCCGACCGCCCGGTTCCGACTCCAGTATAATTCACCGGAAGAATAAGGAAATCAAGGCCATGACCGAAAATTCCGTTGTTCGCGCCCGGATCGATGAACGCACCAAAAAGGAAGCCGCGGCGGGGCGAACTGACCAGGGCCGGCAAGCCGGACAAGCTGCTGCGCAGTCTGAATGCGGGAGATTAAATACGGGCGGCACGGCAGGAAGCTGGACGCCATGCCGATGGAGGTTCAAAGTGAAGCGGAACATGAAACGGACCGGAAGGACATACGTCCCGGTATTCGTGACTGGAAACGCGCCGCCACCCGTCCCGGCTTCGTGCCGCGTTTTCCGCATTCGACAGGCCAGGTTTGCGAAACTGAAACTGGATATCACGGAGGCAATCGGCTAATGCAAATCGGAATGGTCGGTCTGGGCAAGATGGGCGGCAACATGTCGCGGCGGCTTGTTCATGGCGGACATGAAGTCGTTACCTTCGATCTCGACGAGGCAAAGGTCGCCGAGTTCGAAAAGGAAGGAATGAAGGGCGCGACGGATCTCGCCCGTTTCGTCGAGCACCTCCAGAAACCGCGCGTGGCGTGGTTGATGGTCCCGGCCGGCGAACCGACCGAATCCATGGTCAACAAACTCGCCGCGCTGTTCGAACCCGGCGATATCCTCATCGACGGCGGAAACTCTTATTACAAAGACGACGTGCGCCGCGCCGTCGCGCTCCGCGAGAAGGGCATCCAGTACGTGGACGCCGGCACCAGCGGCGGCGTCTGGGGCATCGAGCGCGGTTACTGCCTGATGGTCGGCGCCGAACCGGATACCTTCAAACATCTGGAACCGATCTTCAAAACGCTCGCGCCCGGAACCGGCGACGTGCCGCCCACCGCCGGACGCCCGCTCGCGGGCCGCACCGCGCACCTGGGCTACCTGCATTGCGGACCCAATGGCGCCGGGCATTTCGTGAAGATGGTGCACAACGGCATCGAATACGGCCTGATGCAGGCCTATGGCGAAGGCTTCGACATCATGAAGAACGCCGTGTCGAAGGATCTGCCGGAGGCGCACCGCTATAACCTCGATTTGGGCGAAATCGCCGAACTGTGGCGGCGCGGCAGCGTGGTCAGTTCCTGGCTGCTCGATCTCAGCGCGATCGCGCTCGCCGAAGACCCCGGTCTGGCAAGCTATACCGGCTATGTGCAGGATTCGGGCGAAGGCCGCTGGACCATTTCCGCCGCCCTCGAAGAAGCCGTGCCGGCGGAAGTTCTGACCGCCGCGCTCTACGTCCGCTTCCGTTCGCGGCAGGAGCACACCTTCACCGAGAAAATGCTTTCCGCCATGCGCCAGCAGTTTGGCGGCCATGTGGAACAGCATCCGGCGGGAAAGTAACCCATGGAGAATAACGAAGCCCAGCCGCATCCGGCCGCTCCGCGCGTGCGGGCTCCGGAAGACCGGGGCCGCGTCGCCGATCGCTGCATCATGGTCATCTTCGGCGCGTCGGGCGATCTCACTTCGCGCAAACTGCTGCCCGCGCTTTACAACCTCGGCCGCAACAATCTGTTGCCGCGGGAGTTCGCGATCCTGGGCTTCGCCAAAGACGAGCTTTCGGAAGAAGACTTCCGGAACAGAACCAGGGACGATATCCGCAAGTACGCCGGCGCGCCGCAGGACTGCTCGCTCTGCGACTGGATTGCCGATCATTCTTCCTACATCGCGGGCGATTTCAAAACCGCGGCCGATTTCGTCAAACTGAAAGACAAAATAGCCGAACTCGAGGGCCGCCATCATACGCAGGGGAATATTCTTTTTTACCTGGCGACTTTGCCGCAGTTCATCGCGGAAATCATCCGGCAACTGGGCGATCAGGGGCTGACGAACGAAGATCCCGGCGCCTGGCGCCGTGTCATCGTGGAGAAACCCTTCGGCAGCGACCTCGAATCCGCGAAGGCGCTGAACCGGGACATCGGCCAGGTTCTCAAAGAGACGCAGATCTATCGCATCGATCACTATCTCGGCAAGGAAACCGTTCAGAATATTCTGATTTTTCGCTTCGCCAACGGCATTTTCGAACCGGTGTGGAACCGCCGTTATATCGATCACGTGCAGATTACGGTGGCGGAGAGTCTCGGGGTGGAACGGCGCGGCGGCTATTACGAACGCGCGGGCTGTTTGCGGGACATGATCCCGAGCCACGTCCTGCAGCTGGTTTCGCTGACCGCCATGGAGCCGCCGATCTCGTTCCAGGCGGACGCCGTCCGGGACGAGCAGTCGAAAGTGCTCCATGCCATCCAGCCGATTTCGCCGGAAGACGTGCTGACGCGCGCGGTCCGCGGCCAGTACAACGGGGGCGCGATCGGCGGCGAGGATGTTCCGGGCTATCGGCATGAGGAGTTTGTCGATCCGCACTCCAGCATCGAAACATTTGTCGCCCTGAAGCTCCAGCTCGACAACTGGCGCTGGGCGGATGTTCCCTTCTACATCCGGACCGGCAAACGGATGCCGAAGCGGGTCACGGAAATCGCGATCCAGTTCCGGCGGGCGCCCTTCGTATTGTTCCGCGACACGCCGGTCGATAAGCTGACGCCCAACATGCTGGTCATGCGCATTCAGCCGGATGAAGGGATTTCGCTCAGCTTCGGCGCCAAGATCCCCGGCGAGCATGTGCGCGTGGGCGGGGTCACGATGGACTTCGAGTACAGCGATTATTTCGGCGCCGAACCCAGCACGGGCTACGAGCGATTGCTCTACGACGGCATGATCGGCGATGCTACGCTGTTCCAGCGGGCGGACATGGTGGAAGCAGGCTGGAGCGTGGTGGAACCGGTGCTGGATGTTTGGAAGGCCCTGCCGCCGCGCGCATTTCCCAACTACGAATCGGGTTCCTGGGGGCCCAAAGAGGCCGACGAACTGATGAAGCGCGACGGCCGCAAATGGAGATCGGAATAGCGGCGTCCGGAGAACGGCGCGGCTTTGCTACGATAGTGCTGTTATGGCAATCCCGAACATCAAGCGCTTCCGCCCGTTCTGCCCGACCTGTAATGAAAACTACACGTTGATGGCCGTGCTCCCGAAAGACGCCAACGTAGACGCGTTCCTGTCCGAGGCCATTGGGCGTCACGATCACAAGGCTTTCAAAGACGCGAAAACGGCAATGACCAAAGTCCGCGTCGGTCAGCAGAAACAGCAGAAGAAGAAGTAGTTTTCTTTCAGACGCCGAGGCGAGCCCTGAGCGATCTCAGGGCTCGCAAGCCCTCCTGCGCGACATCGCTGTCGGTATCCCTGCTGATCTTGTCCAGATACGGCAGAGAAGCCTTGTCTCCGCTCACGGCGAGTACGCGCGCGAGGTAAATCTTCTCGTCTTTCGTGGCGTCTCCAAGCGCCGTGTACAACGAATCCCGCACCGGCCGGCGCCTCGCGCCTTCCGCCAGATAGGCATAGGCGACATCGTCCCAGGCGGCCGAATTCAGGGTATCGATCAGATAGCGGAAGGGGCTGTCCTCGGCGAGAGCCAGGCTTCCGTCCATCGTGAGCGCGAATGCCGAGGCGAGGCGGGGAGCCATCCTGTCTTCACTCTGCCAGAGTTTCTGGAGCGCGGGCTCATCCGCCGGGTTGCCGATTCGCGCCAGACCTTCCACCGCGGCCACGCGCAGTTTCTCATCCTTCGCCCCCATTTCACGCAGAAAGAGTTCGCGGTCCTGGGCCTCCGGCATCATCGCGATGGCAGCCAGCGCCGCGCGTTCGGCTTTGCTGTTGCGGGGATTGGCGACGATGCGCCGCAACACCGGCAGCGCGTCCGTGCTCCGGAGAAGGCCCGCGGTTTCGATCGCCGTGGTCTGCACGCGGTCGTCCAGATCCCGGAGCAGATAGGTGATCTTCGGGCCGGCCGCGGGGTCGCGAATCTTCTGCATGGCCGCGAGGGCTTCGTACATGACGTCGTTGTCCTTCGAACGCAGCGCGTCCACGAGGTCGGGCAACGCGGCATCGCCACGCAGTATCCCGATGGCGCGGCAGGCGTTCGCGCGCGAATCCATGCTGGCGCCGCTGCGGGCGAGTTGGCCGAGCGCCGCGATCGCTTCCGGGCGCACGATCACGAAAGGGTCGATCAGTTGATCGTTCTTATCGTTGAATTTAGCCTTGATCGACGCGCCGGCCCGCACCAGCGACGAACCCAGCCCCTGTTTGACGTATCCGGGGAGGTAGTAATTGACGAGACCGTCGGTCGCGCGGATCTGAACCTCCGGATCGGCGTCCCGTGTGGCCAGAATCAGGGGATCGATGCTGTCTTTACCGCCGAGCGCGGTCAATTGTTTGACCGCTTCGATGCGGGTATCGACGCTCGCGCTGTTCAGGTACCCGGCGACCGTGGGTATGGCTGTCTGGCCTTGTTTGGCCACCGCGCGAACGTCTTTGGGCGTCTGGGCGGAGGCGAATATGGGGACTATGCAGAGGACGAAAACGGCGCGGCGCATCAGAATTCGATTATCCCGCGAAACGCCAGTGTGCAGCGTTCAGGGGAGGAGATTTCGAATGGCGACGGTTTGTTCGGGGCGAGTGGGGCACGAGGCGAGATCGCGCTCGGTGAGGATCGCCGTCTCCCGGTATTCGCCGTGCGCCGGATTCCGGTGGACGATCAGACGGCGCGACTGGAGATCGAGCACCCAGTACTCGCCGACAGACGCTCTCGCGTACAGATCCCGCTTCGTGGTGAGGTCCTGCCGCAGACTCGTGTCGGACACTTCCACTACCAGCAGGAGTTCGTCTCCGCGGGGATGCCGCTTTCCGTAATCGCCGCCGGCTTCCGCCAGTACCGCGAGGTCCGGCTCCGGAAGGCTCCAGTCGCTGTCTCCAGGCTTTGCCTCAATGGGGAGTTGCATCTGCAGGCGGCCCGGCCCGAAGATCCCGATCAGCCAGAGGAAGAGATTCCGAATCGCCTGTGCGTGAGGAGGATTCTGACCCATTTTGTCGATGAGATCCCCGTCGATGAGTTCGCAGCGCTGGCCGTCGAAGATGCCGAGATCCTGCATACGGTCGACTTCACTGCGCGTGAAGCGTTTCCGGCGCAGCGAATCGGCAGCCGGGGAAGCGGGCAGAATCGCAGCGGACATAATTCTTATCTTACGCGAACTCAGCGCACGAATTCGACTTCGACACGATTCGGAATCAGACCCACTTCGTAGCCCAGATCCAGCAGCTTCTGCGCGGCCTTCGGAACGATATCGCCCGCATCGACCGTGAAGTGATTGACGTACATCCCGACGAACTTCTCCGCCAGACGCGGATCCATGTCGCGCGCGAACTGCAGCGCGTACTCCAGCGCTTCGGCGTGGTTATCGAGCGCGTATTGAATACTGTCGCGCATCATGCGGCAGCATTCGCTCTTCACGTCGTCCGGGAGCGATCGCAGCAGAACGTTGCAGCCGAGCGGCAAGGGCAGATCGAACTTGTCCTTCCACCATTTGCCCATATCGAGCACACGGTGGAACCCGGTCTTGTTATAGGTGAGCTGCGCTTCGTGAATGATGAGCCCCGCGTCCGCGGCGCCAATCTGAACCGTTTCCAGGATCTTGTCGAACGGAACGATGACCGGCTCGAAGTCGGGCTCGAAAATCCTGAGCGAGAGATAAGCCGTGGTCAGTGTGCCGGGGATGGCGATTCGCTTGCCCTTGATTTCCTCGGGCTCCATGGGATGGAGCGCCACCACCATGGGGCCGTATCCATCGCCCACGCTCGATCCGCTCGCCATCAGGACATATTTGTCCACGACATAGGGATAAGCATGATAGGAAATCGCGCTGAGATCGTAAACGCCTTCCATCGCCTTCCGGTTGAGCGTTTCGATGTCCGAAAGGACGTGACGAAACGTGACGCGCGAGGAGCGGACCTTTTTGGTGGCAAGCCCGTAAAACATGAAGGCATCGTCCGAATCCGGACTATGCGCGCTGACGATTTCAAGTGGATTTGGGTCCAGCATACGAAGGTGGGTCGGAATCGTCAGTATCTCATGGCGATGGCGATGCGCGGCGTTTTCGATGCCGGGGACGGCAAAAACTCCGAATTGGGAAGCAGGGAAAAAGCGGCGGGGAAAAAGAAGGGCGGCTTCCTCGCGAGGCTTTCGGTCCTCAAACTACTGGACCGATCTTCCCCGGGAGATTAAGCCGCCCTCTGTCTGGTCCGGTTCTATAGTCACCTCCTGCCACCCGATTGACGAATCGAGCAGCCACTGCTGACTCAGAAGCCCCTGCTGACCACTGGCTTCTGTTCACATGATCCTCCCATTGCAAATCGATGTCAATGCCCCCCACCGCGACGGAGATCGCGTATCGGTACACTTGAGCATGACTCGCCGCGATCTGCTGGTACTTGCACCAGCGCTGTTATTGCCCTCCTGCTCACCGGCGCCGCCGGCGAAGACCGATTCCGAGAAACCGCCGGAGCCGGTAACGGGGCTCCACGCCCTCTATCAGATGTACACTTCGGCGCGCGCCTGGGCACAGGACCTGCAGATTCTGCGCTATTCGAGCATCAACATCTCCGAAGTGCGGCGGCAACCGGGAAAAGCGGCGGCGTGGCAGGTTGTATTCGTGTCGCCCGCGCTCGGCATGGCCCGCACCTGGACCTTTTCCGTTTACGAGGCGAGCGCCACCCTGCATCAGGGGATCTTCCCGGACGCGCCTGAGAACTGGTCGGGCGGCGGCAAGCCGTTTACGATCCAGGCGGCGAAGGTCGATACCGATGCGGTTTGGGAAACGGCGCTGAAGCACGGCGCGGAGTACAACGGCAGGAATCCCGACATCCCCATCTCGTACACCCTTGAAGTGGACCGCGGCGCCGATCCGATGTGGCGCGTGATCTGGGGACGGAGCGCGGGAGACAGCAGTTTCTCGGTTCTGGTGGACGCCTCCACGGGGGATTTCGTTCAGATCCTGAACTGAGCGGGCTAATTGGCGCGGCGGCGGCTCGTTTTGCGGGGCGCTTTGCTGCCCCTGGTCTTGTGCCGTTTCACCTTTACAGTCGGGGCGCCGGCCGCGTTTGCGGAAACCGCGACGAACGGAGAACAGAGGGCCAGTGCAAGGACGATATAGCGCATTGTTCTTCCAATCTTAACCGATTCATTGCCCGGGAGCCGGAAAGTTGCGGTACACCATATAAAAGCTCCAGACCGTGAGCAGCACGCAGAGCGCGGCAAGCGAGCGCCACATGCCTTCGCGCGCCGGGGAGGAACGCACGGGAGTGCCGGCGGCATAGCCGATGACGAAGCCCGCGGCGAGGCCTCCGATATGCGCCCAGTTATCGACGCCGATGCCGGGAATGAGCCCGAACGCGACGATGTAAACCACCCAGCGCGCATAGTGGTTCCGGATCGCGCGGCCCGCGGACGACCGGTTCGCGACACCGAAGGCGATCATCGCTCCGATCAAACCCATGATCCCCGCCGAGGAGCCGAGGGACGGCGTCAGAGGATTCACCACGGCGCTCAGATAGAAGCCGCCGACCGTGCCGGCGAAATAGAGCACCAGGAACCGCGGCGTTCCGTATACCTCCTCGCACTGGGCGCCCAGATCGTAGAGCACCCAGCTGTTCATCAGAATGTGCAGCCAGCCGCCATGCAGGAACCCCGCCGTGACCAGACGCCAGTACTCGCGATCCTGGAAGATGTAAGGCCCGAACTTCGCGCCCATGGCTCCGATCGCGCCGTTTTCGCCCATGGTGCGGGCGAGCAGGGTGGTGCCGATGAACAACCCGAAATTAATCAGCAGAATCAGAACGGTGGTGAAGTGCGCCTGGGGAATCAGGCCGCCGAGGATTGCGCCCGGCTGCCGGACGTCGATGGCGCGCGGACCGATGTGCTGACCGCAGTAGGGGCAGTTATGGTCGCTGCTGGCGATGAAGGCCCGGCAGCTCGGGCACATGCGCCGTTTATCCAAGATTTTTATCCACGTGTCTTATCCACGATTTTTCCTTCGACCAGGCCCGCATCGGGCATGGCGGCGGCGTACTCGCGCACGAAGTGGTCGCGGTCCGGCTTCAACCGGATCGTCAGGCGCACCGCGAACGCAAATCCGAGGACCAGCTTCAGAATGTCGAGGCCGGAGTAGATACCGTGCAGCAGCCAGAATCTCCGGGTTTCCGGATCGGTTGCGGGAAGATCGTCCACGCGGCGTCCCAGGTCGGTGATTTGGGATGTGAGGAAGAAATGCTCCGCCGCCACGATCAGCAGCATCGCGAGACACAGCCCCAGCATGAGCTTCTGCGGCCGGGCGCCGAAGAGGAGCAGAGCGAACAACACGCCTCCGAGAGCAAGTTCGACCCGCTCCCAGTTGAGGAAGATCCAATTGTTCTCTTCGCCCGCGTTGCGGCGCAGGACGGCGCGCTCCTCGGCGCGCCCGATTTTGTTCAGTTCAGTCGAGGCGGTCACGCTGCCGGGCGCCTGCAGAAAGCGGTCCACGGTTTGAAAATTCTGGGTGACGGCGATATCGGTGAGGATGCCCGCGCCGAGCCACGCGCCCAGAAGGAGGGAGGCAAGCCTGCGATACTGGATCACGTTCGCAATTGTCGCAAATGCGCTTGCGTGCGCGCTTTACCGGGTGCGGGGGCGGCTGGCGGGCGGGACGATGCCGTTCATCCGCAGGTACTCGACCATCTGCCCGTAGTGATCGTCGGTGTGCCAGTAGAAAATCGCGACGGATTCGATCCGGGGGCTCTTGCCGCGGGGGTTGAACGGGCTGGCCGTGAGTTCCATCAGGTTGTCGTTCGTCAGGGTGGCGATGGCGCGATGGGCGTGGGCGAACGCGTCTTTCAGGTACTTCACGATGTCGTCTTTGCTCGTGAGATTGTCGGGCCCGTTGTCGTGTTCCTGGCTGGGAACCGGCTCGGCGAGAAGCGCGTCGGCAACCGTGTTGAGTTCGAAACCGATATGACGCGCTTCCAGCGCGAAGGTACGCACGCCTTTGAATTCGCCGCCGGTGGGGACGAAGTTGAACTTCTCGGCGGGCATGGCCTCGGTGAGGCCAACGACCTCGCTTTCGATATTGCTCAACTGGCGGTCGAAGATCTGCCTCGCGTTGGGAGGGGCGTCGGCGGCCAGCGTCGGAAGGGCGCAAAGCGCGATTGCGGTCAGGAATCGGATCGGGGTCATCGACCAACCAGTTTACCTTTTTGCGCGCGTCAGCCGGTTCACGTCCCATCGATGGCTGAAAGCCGCCTTGCCGTGTCCGATATAGTGAAATTAACCCATGAACCAGAACAGCTTTGGCGCCGCGTCCACATTGCGTGTGGCTGACACCGACTATCGTATTTTCCGTCTTGCCACATTGGAGGAAAAGGGCGTTGCCGGCGTCTCACGCCTTCCCTTCTCGCACCGCATTCTGCTCGAAAATCTGCTGCGCCACGAAGACGGCCGCAAGGTGCGGGCGGCGGATATCGAGGGACTTGCCCGCGGTGGCGCGACGGGCGCCGCCAGTGAGGATGCGAAGGAGATTTCCTTCATGCCGGCGCGCGTCCTGCTGCAGGATTTCACCGGCGTGCCCGCCGTGGTCGATATCGCCGCGATGCGCGATGCGCTGGCCGCCATGGGCGCAGACCCTTCGAAAGCCAACCCGCTCATGCCCGCCGATCTGGTGATCGATCACTCGGTGCAGGTGGACGATTACGGCACGAAAGATTCGTTCAGCATCAACGCGCTGATGGAATTCCAGCGCAATCGCGAGCGCTACATGCTGCTGCGCTGGGGCCAGACGGCGTTCCGCAATTTCCGCGTGGTGCCGCCCGATACGGGTATCGTGCATCAGGTGAATCTGGAGTTTCTCGCGCCGGTGGTGTTTCGCGCACAGAGCGCCGGCGGCTCATGGACAGCCTATCCCGACTCGCTGGTCGGCACCGATTCGCACACCACGATGATTAACGGCCTGGGCGTGCTGGGTTGGGGCGTGGGCGGGATCGAAGCCGAGGCCTGCATGCTGGGGCAGCCGGTTTCCATGCTGCTGCCCGCGGTCGTGGGGTTCAAGCTCCACGGCAAATTGCCCGAAGGCTGCACCGCAACCGATCTCGTGCTGACCGTGACGCAGATGCTGCGCAAAAAGGGCGTAGTGGGCAAGTTTGTCGAGTTCTATGGCGCGGGCCTGAGCGCGCTGAGCGTGGCCGACCGCGCCACCATCGCCAACATGGCCCCCGAATACGGCGCCACCATGGGCTTCTTCCCGGTGGACGACGGGACGCTCAGCTATCTCCGTACTTCGAACCGCGACCGGCACACCATTGAGCTGGTGGAGGCGTATTCGAAGGAACAGATGCTGTTCCGCACGGACGCGACGAAAGACCCGGTCTTCTCCGATACGCTCGAACTCGATCTGGCGAGCGTGGTGCCTTCGATGGCCGGCCCGAAGCGCCCGCTGGACCGGCTGACGCTGCCTGAAGTGAGGAAGAATTTCCACGATGCATTCAAGGATGCGTCGACGAAGAAGGCGACAGTCGCAGTGCACGGCGAGACGGGTGAGATGGAGAGCGGCGCGGTGGTGATTGCGGCGATCACGAGTTGCACGAACACGTCGAATCCTTCGGTGATGATCGGCGCCGGGTTGCTGGCGAAGAAGGCCGTCGAGAAGGGGCTCAGGAGCAAGCCGTGGGTCAAGACCAGTCTGGCGCCGGGCTCGAAAGTGGTGACCGAGTATCTGAATAAAGCGGGGTTGACGCCTTATCTGGAAGCGCTGAATTTCAATCTGGTGGGCTATGGGTGCACCACCTGCATCGGCAACAGCGGCCCTCTGCCGGAAGCGGTTTCGGCGGCGGTGAAGAGCGAAGATCTGGTGGTGGCGGCCGTGCTCAGCGGGAATCGCAACTTCGAAGGGCGCATCAATCCCCAGGTGAAGGCGAACTATCTGGCGTCGCCTCCGCTGGTTGTGGCTTATGCGCTCGCGGGGACAGTGGATTTCGACATGTCGAGCGACTCGCTCGGCACGGGGAGCGATGGCGCTCCGGTCTACCTGAAAGACATCTGGCCGTCGCCGCAGGAGATTAACGACACGATTGCCTCCACGATCGACGCGGAGATGTTCCGGAACGAGTACGAGAAGGCTTTCGAGGGCGACAGCGGCTGGCGGCATCTGCCCGTGCCGACCGGCGCCATTTACGCGTGGGACGACGCTTCGACCTACATCAAGAAGCCGCCTTATTTCGACAACATGACCGACCCGAACGCGCCCATTGCCGATATCTCGGGACTGCGCGTGCTGGCGATGCTGGGGGATTCGATCACGACCGATCACATCTCGCCCGCCGGGTCGATTGCGGTAAACAGCCCGGCCGGGAAATATCTGATGGAGCAGGGAGTGGCGGCGAACGATTTCAACTCCTACGGGGCGCGGCGCGGCAACCATGAAGTGATGGTGCGCGGCACGCTGGCGAACGTGCGGCTGCGCAACCAGATGGCGCCGGGCACGGAAGGGCCGTGGACCGTGCATCTGCCGGAGGGCGAGCGGATGTTCATTTACGACGCTTCGGTGCGCTACGAGCAGGAAGGGACTCCGCTGCTGATTCTGGCGGGCAAGGAGTACGGGTCGGGCTCGTCGCGCGATTGGGCGGCGAAGGGCGTGAAGCTGCTGGGCGTGAAAGCGGTGATCGCGGAGAGCTTCGAGCGGATTCACCGGACGAATCTGGTGGGGATGGGCGTGCTGCCGCTGCAGTTTGTACCGGGCGAGACCGCGGCGTCGCTGAAGTTGACGGGCAGGGAACTGTTCCACATCACGGGCGTGCGCGAAGCGGTGGAGGCGGGGACGCGGGTGAAGGTGAAGGCGATTGCGGCGGATGGAGCGGCGATCGAGTTCGAAGCGGCGCCGAGGGTGGATACGCCGCAGGAAGCGGAATATTTCCGCAATGGCGGGATTTTGCCTTTCGTGCTGCGGCAACTGGCCGGACAGACGGCTACGGCATAGTCCCGAAGCCCGCGTCGGTCGCGGCTTCGCGCGAGGCATTGTGGGGCAGCCACTCCGCCGGAGATACTCCGGCGCGCTGGCGGAAGGCACGGGCCAAAGCTGCCGGACTCGAATAACCGACCGAAGGAGCGACGATTTTGAGAGGCTTCCCTCGCTTCAGGAGAGCTTGGGCCACGCCGACGCGCCAGTCGGCAAGATAGTCGAATGGCGTAATGCCCACTGTCTCACGAAAATGCACGGCAAAGCGGGCGCGGGACATGCCCGCCGCATGAGCCAGTTCTTCCAGCGTCCAGGCGTGCTCGGGCCGCTCGTGGATCGCGTTAATCGCCTGGGCCAGCCGCCGGTCGGCGAGTCCCATTAACACGCCGCCTTCGACGAGCCGTGCTTCCATTGCGGCGCGTAACAGGAGCACCAGAAGGTACTCCGTCAGGCGGTCCACGGCAGTCTGACGGCCCGGGCGCCGCGCAAAAGCTTCCGCAAAGAGCAACTCCACCGTCGGCGCGAGTTCCCCGGTCGACTTCAACGGCACAATCAACACTTCCGGGAGTGCGTGTACCAGCGGATTCAGCATTCCCGCGCCGAACGCGATGGAGGCACATACGATTTCGGCGCCGTTTGCTTCATCCGCCTGCAGGCGATGGCGGCAACGCCGGGGATAAAACAAAACGGAAGGCCGATCGATAACCATTCCAAGGCCTTCCGGCTGCATCAGCGTAAGCGTGCCGCGGCGCAGTACGTGCAGATGTCCGGCGTCGTCGTCGTGGTCGCCCGAAATGCCGCAGAGCCGGCCGGAATAGAAGACGCGGGCCGAAAGGGAAAAGTGGGCAAAAAAGGGCGACAGCCGATCCGTAACGATACTCCGGGATCTGTTTTTAATACTTCCGATGACTTATCGTATCGCAATCCACGACATGATTGGAATGTGAGGCCCGGACAGGCGGTTCACGGAAAGAGGCAGTCGTGACAGATACATATGAAAAACAAAAAGCAATCCCTGGCGAAAGCGGCTTCGTCAGACGAATGTACACCCTGGCCGCCGCGTCAGACCGGATCGGAATGGGCCTGCTGCGTATTGGTCTGGTTCTTGTTCTGGTCTGGATCGGCGGTCTGAAGTTTGCAAAGTACGAGGCCGATGGCATCGTGCCTCTGGTTGCCAACAGCCCTCTGATGAGCTTTTTCTACCGCCACCCGGCGCCGGAATACAGACAATACATGAACAAGGAAGGGGAACTGAATCCCGCTCACAGGCAATGGCAGGAGACGAATGGCACTTATCCGTTCGCCATGGGTCTCGGGATTGCGATCGTGTCGATCGGCATCCTGATCGGCATGCATCCGATCCTGCCGCAATTTGCCGCAATCGGCAGTTTCCTGCTCATCCTGATGGCTTGTACCACCTTGTCCTTTCTTGTGACCACGCCTGAGGCATGGGTGCCTGCGCTCGGGGATGCAACTCATGGATTTCCGTACCTGTCCGGAGTCGGAAGGCTGGTGGTCAAAGACGCTATCATGCTGGGCGGTGCAGTGGTGACGCTGGCCGATTCCGCGAAGGCCTGGCTGCGCCGGGCGCATTAGCGCCGGCAGAGTTGGTTCAGCCAGGCGGTAGCGCGTTTTCGAGGCGCATCGCGACCAGGGAATTCGATACGGTCAGGCTCGTGCCCGCGCCCGAGGCCACCAGACGCATGGCCACCAGACCCCAGGGGCCACCGAAGTCTTCGCGCGCCGCCTTCGCCACTTTCGCGAGCTGGCGCGCGAGTTGGCGGCGCCGCTTCTCGAAATCGCGATGCCCTGTATCGCGCACCGCGAGGAGTTTCGCGCCGGCCGACAGCATCGCGTCCCTCCACCACACGACGTTCAGGTAATCCGCGCCGATGGTGGAGATCGAAGGCTGGGGAAGATCCGGGAAAAGGCTCGCGAACTCGGGCGAAGCGACGTTGCCGATCTGGAGCATCTTCCGCCACAGGGCGTCATCCTGGGCGGGTCGCAGCCGGTAATCGGCAGGATCGCCGGGCGGCACGATCGCCTGGATGGCGGCGCGGCCCGCCGTTTCGTATTCCCCGGCGGAGTGTTGAAACAGCGCGGTGGCTGCTGCGTCGTCGTATGAGACATCGGCGTTGACGACGGTCTGGCCGAATTCTTCGACGCCCGGCGGGAGTTTGGCCATTGCTTCGCCCGGTGTCATGAGGCCAAGCCCGGCGCCCAGCAGGAGGCGGTCGCGGAGTTGGGTGCGATTCGTGCGCACGGTGGAATCGAAATATGTGTGATGGATGGCAAGCGCGGGCGGGGCGGTAATCGAGCCGGACGCGCGCCAGGCGGCGGTGATCAGCACGCTCGTGGAAAGCAGGCGCCGCAGCCTCTTCGAACCGGCGCCGAAGTTCAGCACCTCGACGCCGAGTTGCGACGCGCTCGCCGCATCGATCAACGTGAGTTCGCCCGATGCGGCGTCCCAGGCGGCCGCTCCCGCGGTGCCGAGCGAAGAAACATGGAGCCCATTGTTAACGCCGAGGAGGGTCACCTTCCAGGTGTGGGTGAGCGGCTTTTCGGTGGTGATGAGCGTGCGGATGGCCTGAATGCCGGGGGGAAGCGTGGGCGCGGGCAGCGGGAGATCGCCCTGGAGCGCCCTGGCGAGGAACTTTCGGCCGTCGTCCCCGAGCGCCGCGAGATCGGCTTCGAAGAGGAACATGGCTTCGGATGCGGCCGGGGCATCGAGTTCGAGGCTCACGCCCAGCGCGAGAGTGCGATCGATCGAGCTTTGTACGGCGGCCTGAAGCGCGGGTGTGGGGCTGACGGGAACACCGGCGCCAAGCGCGCGCAGCAATGACCCGGTCAGATCGTGGCCCTCGATTGTGGCATCGACGGAACCCTGTGCGGTAGCCGTCACGGTGAAATCGCTCTGGCGCCGGCGGTAATAGCCGAGGCGGAAGCGCCTGGCTTCGAGCCGGGAGATGCGAAGTTGAAAGTCTCCGGAGAAACGGTAGCCGGCCGCAATTTTGAGCGAAGCGCCGCCGGCGATATCGAGCGCGCCGGCGACCGGCAACGAAGCCGAAGCCAGCGGGTTGATCGCGCTCAGCAGATTCACGGCGCCCGAGAAGTGCAGATCGCCGGTGCGTTCGACCGTCACGATAGCCCCCGGCGGCATGGCGTCGATCTGCTGGAGGTTATCCGGAACAACGAACGCCGCCTGAGTCCGTGCGATCGCCTGCGCGGCGGAAGGCGCGAGCGCCGCGGCATCGAAACGCTCGAGGAATCGGCTGGCGCCAAGCTGGATCGAAACATAGCGCTCGTTGAGCCTGACCGGGATCGGATCGCCAAACGGATCGGGATCGAACAGCGGCGCGCCATCGCGCGCCGGCGCGAACACGGAAACGGTTCCCGGGCGAGGCATTTTACTGGAGCAGCTTGTCGATTTCGGCGGCAAGACCCGCGGCCGTGAGCGCCCGATCCTCAGTGCCGTCGAAGTCGTCGCGGATGGCGCCGTTGCCGTCGACAAGGAACAGGTGCGGGAAATGCATGTTCATGTTCCCGGGCGTAAGACGCAGGTAAGAGATCATGACCTGACCCGAATCGAACAGCACCGGCCAGGGGATCTTATGCCCGGCGACGAAATCCGCGACGGTCTGGAAGTTATCGGGCAGCGCCACAATCGACAGCACGGCCACCTTATCGCCGTACTTCGATTGCACCTGGACCAGGGTATCGGCCAGGCTGTTGCAGACCGGGCAGGTGGTCAGCATGAAATCGATCAGCAGCACTTTGCCGCGGTAGTCCTGCGGATCGTGCTGCCGGTACTGGGAATCCATCAGGGAGAAACCCGGAGCGCGGCGGTTGGAATAGTCGCCGGCGGCGAAAAGGCTGACCGCCGCGACCAGCATAAGGGCCGGGATTTTCATGTTATTTTCGAGACGCGAGGTCGCGCAACGCTTCATTATACGGGGCGCGCGCGATGCCGTGCTCCGTGATGATGGCCGTGACGTAACGATTGGGTGTGACATCGAACGCCGGGTTGCGTACTTCCGTTCCTTCAGGGGCGATGCGAAAGCCCTGCAGGTGGGTGACTTCGGCCGCGCCGCGCTCTTCGATGGGGATGTGCGTGCCGTCCGGCAGCGTGAGATCGAGCGTCGAGACGGGGGCCGCGACATAAAACGGCACGTTATTCTCTTTGGCGAGCACGGCGACACCGTAAGTGCCGATCTTGTTGGCAACGTCGCCATTGGCCGCGATGCGGTCGGCCCCGACGATCACGCAGCCGATGTGCCCGCGATGCAGAAAGTGCCCCGCCATGTTGTCGGTGATCAGCGTGGCGCGAATGCCATCGTGCTGCAGTTCCCAGACCGTGAGCCGGGCGCCCTGGAGAAACGGGCGGGTTTCATCGGCATAGACGTCAATGTTTTTGCCGGCTTCGACCGCCGCGCGCACCACGCCGAGCGCCGTGCCGTAGCCCGCGGTGGCGAGCGCGCCGGCGTTGCAGTGCGTGAGCACGGTGCGGCCGTCGGGCACGAGCGGCGCGCCGTGGCGGCCGATCGCCCGGTTGATTTCGATATCCGCTTCACACACCAGCTTCGCTTCGGCAATCAGCCGCTCGCGAATCTGCTCCAGAGGCAGGTGCCGGATGGAGGCATAGAGCCGCTTCATGCGGTCGATGCCCCAGAAGAGGTTGACCGCGGTGGGGCGCGTGGAGGCGAGCGTGGCGCAGATCCGTTCGAATTGCGCGTCGAGACCGGCGCGGGCGGCCAGCGCAACCCCTAACGCAACGCCCATGGCAGCCGCAACGCCGATGGCCGGCGCGCCGCGGATGATCATGGCGCGGATGGCGTCGGCAACCTCTTCGTAAGTGCGGCAGGTGACGTATTTCTCTTCGGAGGGGAGACGGGTCTGGTCGATCATGACGACGCCGGCATCGCTCCATCTGATGGTTTGGATCATTGAATCGTTTGACTCACGGTTTGTGAGGCGACTGCATTCCCGACACAAGCAGCGTCAGGAACGGCAGCGAATTATAAGATATGTGCGTAATGGTGGAAGCGCGCGTGGAGCCGGAAACGTGGCGGACCACGCCAAGCACGAAGCCCACCAGCGTGATGAGCACGCCGCTCTGCCAGATGAACGCATTCTGGGTCAGGTGCAGCGCGCCGAAGAAGACGGATGTCGCGAGGATTCCGGGCAGCACGCCGATCGAATCGACCATAACCGGCTGGAGGAAGCCGCGGAACAAAAGCTCCTCGATTATGGGACCCAGGGTGACGCCGAAGAGCGCGATGGCGACGCGGCTCGTCGCGTCGTTGAGCAGTTTGTCGAAAGGCGTCTCCACGTTGGGAAAGCCCATGATGTTGCCGAGGAGCACCACCGCGACCGCCAGCAGAACCCCGAGTACGGCGAGGTGAAGCGTGCGGAACGGCTGCGGAACCCAGCCCAGCGACGCAAACAGCGGCTTGCCGTGCCGCGCAAAAAGCACCCGGAGCGCGAGAAAAACGATCGCGTAGCCGATGAACTCCGCGAGCAGAAGCACGAGGCCCGAACTGCCATCGCGGTGCAGAAACGAGGCTCCGGCGCGCACGGCGAAACCGCCCGCGGCCACCGCGGGGATAAACAGAGCCACGATGAGCAGCACCTCGGCGAAGCCCCAGAAGGGGCGCTCGGGTCCTGCCAGATAAACGGGTGGCGCGGAAGCCTGGGGGCTCAAGGCGTTTTCTCGATTAAAGCCGCCGCAGGCGCTTTCTCGACCGGCGCCGCAGGCGCTTTCTCGACCGGCGCCGCAGGCGCTTTCTCAATTAGCGCCGCGGCGGTTTTCTCGATAAGAGCCGCGGCAAGCAGCGGAATCATGATTTCATGATGGCCTGTCAGCGAATACCCGTGTCCGCCGGCTTGGGCGTGAGGCCGCTCGACCACGTTGACGCGGGGGCGATAGTGTTGCAGGAAATCCAGATTGACAGTGGTGAAGTTGCGCAACTCAGTTCCGAGATTGCGCACGCAGGAAACAGCCTTGAGGAAGACTTCCGGCATGACCACCGCCGAGCCCGCATTAATATAGACGCCGCCATCGTTGAGCGCCGCGACCAGGCTGCAGAACAGGCGGAAATCGTTATGTGTCGCGCTGCCCAGCGTTCCCGCGTTCGCCGTGGGGTGCGTATGGGGCGTGTCGGTTCCGATGGCGACGTGAACCGTGACCGGCACGCGGGCGCGCCACGCCAGCACCAGCAGGCTGGCGGAGGTGTGTTCTTAGGGCGCAAGGCGGTTGAGCGCGCGGCCCAGCGCCTAGCCCAAGCCCGAGGCGGGTTCGAGCGCCCGGTTCCATTCCCGGCCCGTTTCTTCGGCGGAACCGAAGCGCCCGTCGGGCAGCACGGCTTCGACGTCCTCGCTGGTCTGCCCCACGAGCGCGATTTCGAAATCGTGGATGGAGGCCGCGCCGTTCATGGCGAAGGATGTGGCGAAGTCGCGCCGCATCAGGTCGATCAGGACATACGCGAGGCCGCACTTGATCACGTGGCCGCCCATGCCCCAGATCACGGGTTTCTTTTTCCGGCGAGCGGCGAGGATGGCTTCGACCACGGACCGGAGAGTGTCCCCGGCCAGGATATGCGGCAGGCTCGCAAGCAGGCCATCGATGCCCGTGCCGGGCCGATAGACGCGCGCGAAGTCTTTCTGCTTGACCTTGCCGCCGCGTTCGGCGAGCGAGATGGTCTTCAGACCGGAGAGGTCGATCGGGTCGACGCCGTAGTAGTTACTCACAGTCTTGGTAGTTACTCACAGGAGATGGGAGTTGCCTCTCAGGCGATTATATTAGAGACCGCATCCGCGCTGTCATGCTCGCGCGATCGGCACAAGTTTCGACCGCCGGATTTTCCGGTCGCGGGTTACCAGCGGGACTCGGTGGACGATGCTGGTTGCCGCGATCAACTCATCCGCCGGATCGCTCTGGAAGTCCAGTTCCGCGGACTGTCTGCAAACCGCCCGGTCGAGCGGCCAGACATGCACCCGTGCGAAGATCCGGCCGAATTCGGCGGACTCCAGGCCGATGGCAATACGGCCCGACTGTGCGAGCTTTGCCACCTCCCAAAGCACGATCGCCGAGATTCCCCATGACTCCCCCTCCAGCAATCTGCGTTCGGAGGGCGTCAGCGAACCGTCCAGAGCGAACAGCAGAATGTGGGTATCAAGATTGAGCATCCCACTTGATTCCGGTGGAGAAAATATCGCCCGTCACCTTCAGCTTGCCCTTCATGCTGCCGATCAGGTCCGCGCAACCGGACTCGATCGGAATCAGCCTGGCTACCGGCTTCCCGTGTTTTGTAATGACGATGCCGGCGGGATCGAGACGGTCGAGCAGAGACAGGCACTGCTCCTTGAACTTCGACGCATTGAGCTGTTCCATGCCCCGATTATACCAGCCAATATTATTGACCGGTCAATTCAATTGACCGCTATTCAGGCGGCGCTGCCCGGCTGCAGCACCTTGCGCAGCGCCTCGCCGGTGAAGCTCCTGCGCGACCGCATCACCTGCTCCGGAGTCCCCGCCGCCACCAGGCGCCCGCCGTCCTCGCCGCCGTCGGGGCCCAGATCGATCACCCAGTCGGCGCACTTGATCACGTCGAGATTGTGCTCGATCACGAGCACGGTGTTGCCCAGATCGACCAGCCGCTGCAGCACTTCGAGCAGCTTGCGCACGTCTTCGAAGTGCAGCCCGGTGGTGGGCTCGTCCAGCACATAAAACGTGCGCCCGGTTTGCCGCCTGCTCAGTTCCTTCGCGAGTTTGATGCGCTGCGCTTCGCCGCCCGAAAGCGTGGTGGAGGACTGGCCGAGGTGCACGTAGCCGAGCCCGACATCGAGCAGCGTCTGCAGCTTCGGCCGGATCTGCGGATTGGTCTCAAGCACCGGCAGCGCCTCCTCGATGGTGAGCGCGAGAAGGTCCGCTATGGAATGACCCTTGTATCGCACCTGCAGCGTTTCATGGTTGTAGCGCCTGCCCCGGCAGACGTCGCAGGTGACGTACACGTCCGGCAGGAAGTTCATTTCGATGCGCTTCAGGCCGTCGCCCTGGCAGGCTTCGCAGCGGCCTCCCTTCACGTTGAAGCTGAAGCGGCCGGGCTTGTAACCGCGCTCGCGCGATTCCGGCAGCAGGGCATAGAAATCGCGGATAGGCGTGAACAGGCCGGTGTAAGTCGCGGGGTTCGAGCGCGGCGTGCGCCCGATGGCCGACTGGTCGATGCGAATCACCTTATCCACATTGCCAATGCCGGAGATCTCTCCGTGCACGCCCGGCGCTTCGTGGGAGCCGTAGATTTCATGCGCCAGCGCGCGATACAGAATATCGTTGACCAGGGTCGATTTGCCGCTGCCGGAAACACCTGTCACCACGATCAGCCGTCCCAGCGGAAATTCAACGTCGATCCCTTTCAGATTGTGCTCGCGGGCCTCGCGGATGTGAATCGATTCTCCATTGCCGGCCCTGCGCGCGGCCGGGACGGGGATCGAGAGCGTGCCTGCGAGATAGCGGCCAGTGAGCGATTTCTCGTTCGCGCGGATGTCGGCCGGAGTGCCGCTGGCCACCAGTTCGCCGCCGAGACGGCCCGCGCCGGGGCCCAGATCGAGCACGTAATCGGCGCGCTCGATGGTCTCCGCGTCATGTTCCACCACCAGCACCGTGTTGCCCATGTCGCGCAGGGCGGTCAGGGTATCGAGCAGGCGGTCGTTATCGCGCGGATGCAGGCCGATCGAAGGTTCGTCAAGCACGTAGAGCACGCCGCGCAATTTCGAACCGATCTGAGTGGCCAGACGGATGCGCTGCGCTTCGCCGCCGGATAGTGTCGAAGCCGCGCGTTCGAGGCTCAGATAGTGCAGCCCGACGGACTCCAGAAATTCCAGACGGCGGCGGATCTCATCGACCACGCGTCCGGCGATCTGACTCTCGCGATCCGTCAATTGCCAGGAACGCGCCGCAAGCAGAGCGCGCGAGAGCGGCATGGCGGTGAACTCCGAAATCGAAATGTTCTTGACGCGCACCGCGAGGCTCGACGGGCGCAGCCGTTTCCCGCCGCACGACGGGCACGGAACGGGCGACATGTAATCCGAGAGCCAGTCCTGGTAAGTGTGCGGCGAATGCCGGTAAATCCCGCCCAGAACGGCGATGACAGCGGCCAGCAGGGCTTCCCTCGTGGCTTCGGGCAATTTTTCCCAGGGATTTTTCAGACGGGCGCGCAGAGACTTCGCCACCTCCTGCACCTTCGCCGTGACTCTGCTCGAACCCGCGCCCGGGCCGAGAGCGCCTTCGAGCAGCGGCTTCGTCTGGTCCACGATGATTTTGTCGGGATCGAACGTCCAGACGCTGCCGATGCCGGAGCACTCTTCGCAGGCGCCGTAAGGGCTGTTGAAGGAAAAAGACCGCGGCTCCAGTTCCGGCACGCTGGAACCGCACTCCACGCACGCCAGTTTCTGAGAATAGAGACGCTCTTCGCCATCGACGACCGAAATCAAAACCAGTCCGTTGGCAAGCCGCGTGGAGGTTTCGATGGAGGCTTCGAGCCGCTTGTCGATTCCGGGTTTGACCAGCAAGCGGTCCACAATCGCTTCGATCGTATGGTTGCGGCGCTTGTCGAGCGGAATATCGTCTTCGAGCGAGCGGATGACGCCGTCGATGCGGGCTTTGACGAAACCCTGGCGCGCCAGTTTCTCCAGTTCCTTTTTGAATTCTCCCTTGCGCCCGCGCACGATGGGGGCCATGACGAGGATGCGATCCTCCGGGCGCAGGGAAAGAACGTGTTTCAGGATTTGTTCGGTCGTTTGCCTCGAAATTTCACTGCCGCAAACCGGACAATGCGGTAACCCAACGGAGGAATAAAGTAGTCTTAAGTAATCGTATATCTCGGTAATTGTCCCGACAGTACTTCTGGGGCTGCGGCCGGTGGTTTTCTGGTCGATGGAAATCGACGGGCTCAGGCCGTCGATCGAATCGACGTCGGGGCGCTCCATCTGGTCGAGGAACTGACGTGCAAAGGTCGATAAAGTCTCCACATAGCGGCGCTGACCCTCCGCGTAGATCGTGTCGAAGGCAAGAGAGGACTTGCCGGAACCGCTCAGGCCCGTGATGACGGTCAGCGTATTCCGGGGAATTTTGACGCTGATGTTTTTTAGATTATGCTGGCGCGCGCCCGAGACTGTGATTTCTTCCAACATGAAACGATTTTCAAATTAAACCGAATGCGAAACTGCATGAAATGCGGCGGAAGCCTTTCGCGCCGCCCACGCCACCCGATCGTGAAGATCTTCTGGCATGCCGCGTTCCGCTGCGACGACTGCGGCGCGAAAATGCACTACAACCGTCCGTTCCTGGCAGTCTTCCAGCGTTACTGCCACTGTCCCGTTTGCCAGACTTGCGAGTTGACCGCACTCAAAAGGGCGGATGGGGTCGACCGCCTGAGCCCCAACCCCCTGCGGCGGCTGCTTCGCCTGTTCGGATGCCCACTTTACCACTGTACCCTCTGCCGCCTGCAATTCCGGGATTGGCGCGGGCTGCATCCGGATCTGACGGCCCACCGGCTACCATCTGGAACAGATGCGCTTGCAGGCGGGCGAACCCGATCGCGGTAAACGGCTCGATGCTCTGTTGCACGAGCGCCTTCCCGAATACAGCCGTTCGCGCCTGCAGAGTTGGATTCGGGCGGGCCGCGTGCAATTGAATGGAGTCACGGGAAAACCCTCTTCCACGATTCGCGGCTCCGAGGAGATCGATGTCGAGCCGGCCCACCTTCCCGCCCTGAAGGCCGAAGCGGAAGATATCCCGCTTTCGGTGCTCTACGAAGATGCGAGCCTGGTGGCGATCGACAAGCCGGCGGGTATGGTGGTCCACGCAGGTGCGGGGGTGCATAACGGCACCGTGGTCAATGCGCTGCTGCATCGCTTTCAGTCGCTGTCAACCGTTGGCGGCGATCTGCGGCCCGGCATCGTGCACCGGCTGGACCGGTTCACCACCGGCGTGCTGCTGGTGGCGAAAACGGATGCCGCGCACCGGGATCTGGCGCTGCAATTTTCCTCGCGTGAGGTCGAGAAGGTGTACCTGGCGCTGGTGGAAGGGGACCTGCCCGGCGCGGGCCGCATCCTGAAACCGATTGCGCGCGATCCGGGAAACCGCGCGCGCATGACCGCCCGTCTGAGCACGGGTCGGAGCGCGTTGACGGACTGGAAAGCGCTGGAGCGCTACCGCGGGTTCACGTTCCTTGAGATTCGCATCGGCACGGGACGCACGCACCAGATCCGCGCGCATATGGCTTCGCTCCGGCATCCCGTGGCGGGAGACCGGCTGTATGGCGGAAAGGAATCGCCCTGGAACCGCTATTTCCTGCATGCGCACCGGTTGGGATTCCGCAGTCCCGCGACCGGCGAACGGGTTACGGTGGAATCGCCGCTGCCGCCGGCTCTGGTGGAGTGGCGGGATTCGCTCGAGCGCGCCTGACGGCGCAGTTCTTCACCGTTGCCGATCGCGAAGCGTTTTGGTGCGCGGTACACGGCGCGCGGTATGCAGCCGGTCCCGGTCCGTTTTGTCCTCAAGCTGCTTCGCGGAGCCGCCGGGCAGGACCTGGAAGGTTCCGTTATTCCGCCATTTCACTACGATAGTATTCTCTTTGCTCATGGGTCGTGCTTTTCCTGCTGCAACGATTCGTAATCGAGAGCCGCGCTCTGTATGGATTGCCCGTCGGAATATCAGCGTAACCCGAGGCCCGAAGGTTGAGTCTGTCATGCACGGAAGCGCGATGGCGTTCGCATTGGAGCAGCAGGCCGAAGTCCCGCTAGAATGGAAAAAGTAAACTCACGTGAAACTCGCCAAATTCCTCCTCCCGCTCGCGCTTGCCGCTTCGCTTCCCGCCCAGAATCTGCAGGAATTCGCGAAGCGCGTCACCGAATTTACGCTCCCGAACGGCATGCACTTCATCGTGCTCGAACGCCACGAAGCGCCCGTGGTTTCTTTCCACACCTACGTGAACGCCGGCTCGGTGGACGACCCTAAAGGCCGCACCGGTCTCGCCCACATGTTCGAACACATGGCCTTCAAGGGCACCGAAGGGATCGGCTCCAAAGACTGGCCGGCGGAAAAGAAGGCTCTCGATAATATCGAACGCGTCTACGACGAACTCGACGCCGAGCGCAACAAGGCCGCGAAGGCCGATCCCGCGAAGATCAAGGCTCTCCAGACGCAACTCCAGGCCGCCATCGAGAAAGCCGATTCTTACGTGGTCCCCAATCTCTACCCGCGGATCATCGAAGAAAACGGCGGCGTCGGCATGAACGCCAGTACGGCCGAGGATTCCACGGACTACTTCTACAATTTCCCCGCCAATCGCGTCGAACTCTGGTTCTATCTGGAGTCGGCGCGCTTCCTGCATCCCGTCTACCGCGAATTCTATAAGGAGCGCGACGTGGTGCGCGAAGAGCGCCGCATGCGCGTCGAATCCGATCCGCAGGGCAAGCTGGTGGAACAGATGCTGGCCACCGCCATTGCGGCCCACCCTTACCGGGTGATGCCCGGCGGATGGGCGAGCGACATCGAAAACCTGCGCGTGAAAGACGCCGAGAAGTTTTTCGGCCAATATTATGTGCCCGCGAATATCACGATGGCCGTGGTGGGCGACGTCAATCCCGCGCACATTCGCAGTCTCGCGGAAGAGTATTTTGCGCGCCTCCCGAAGCGCCCTCTGCCCGAGCCGGCCATCACGGTGGAACCGGCGCAGGAGGGCCCGAAACATACCGAAGTCGCCTCGCCCGCGCAGCCCATGGAGTTCATCGCGTATCACCGGCCCGATCAGTACGACAAGGACGATCCGGTGTTCGACGTCGTCTCCGGCCTGCTTTCCGGCGGACGCACCAGCATCATGTATCGCGACATGGTCCGGGACAAGAGGCTCGCCCTCGCGGCGGGCGCGGAATCGCAGTTCCCCGGCGGCAAGTATCCGGCGCTTTTCTTCTTCTATCTGATCCCGGGGCTGAACCATACGGCGGTCGAGAATGAGAAGGAACTGGATTCCATCGTCGCGAATCTCAAGAAAGAGAAAGTGGATGCGGAGGCTCTGGCCCGGGTCAAAACCCGGACGAGGGCGAGCCTGATCCGCCAGCTCGACGATAATGCCGGTCTGGCGCAATTGCTGGCGAGCTACTACGCGAACTATGGCGACTGGAAAAAGTTGTTCACTTCCATTGACGACATTGACAAGGTCACCGCGGATGACGTGCAGCGCGTCGCGCGCCAGTACTTCACGACGGATAACCGCACCGTGGCAGTGACATTCCAGCCGGAAGAAGGTTCCCGATAATGCGCCGCGCGCTCCTCCTGCTGTTCCCTCTGCTCGCCGCGGCCCAGCAGCCCGCGCCTGTTCCTTCACCGGTTCCCGCGTCGTGGAAGGATCTCAAATATGCCCCGCTCAGGCAGATCCAGCTTCCGAAAATCGAAGAAGCCACGCTGCCCAGCGGGCTGAAGATTTACCTTCTCGAGAACCATGAACTCCCGCTCGTTCGCGGCCTCGCGCTCGTGCGCACGGGCAATCTCTTCGATCCCGCCGACAAGGTGGGGCTTGCCACGATTACCGGCTCGCTGATCCGCGCCGGAGGGACCGCCGCGAAGACCGGGGACCAGATCGACGAAGAACTGGAAAACATCGCGGCGTCCGTCGAGAGCCAGATCGGCGAAAGCTACGGATCGGTATCGTTCTCAACGCTGAAAGAGCGCACGGACGAGGTTCTCGGAACCTTCCACGACGTCCTGACCGGCCCCGCGTTCCGCGAAGACAAGCTCGATCTGCTCAAGACTCAGCTGCGCAGCGGCATTTCCCGCCGCAACGACGATGCGCACGGGATTTCGGAGCGCGAATTCGCGGCGCTCGTCTACGGCGCCAAAACGCCCTACGGCTGGCAGACCGAATACGCCACGCTCGACAACATCAGGCGCGACGATGTGGCGGCATTTTACAAACGCTACTACTTTCCGGCGAACGTGATCCTTGCGGTGCAGGGCGATTTTTCGGCTCCGGAGATGAAAGCGAAGCTCGAGAAGCTCTTCGGATCGTGGAACGCGCAGCAGCCGGCGGTCCCGCCGTTTCCGAAGGTCGAAGCCAGCCTCGAACCGGGCATTCACGTTGCCGGGAAGACGGATGTCACCCAAACCAGTCTCGTGCTCGGCCATCTCGGCGGCGAACTCAACAGCAAGGACTACCCGGCGCTCGAAGTGATGGCCGACATCCTCGGCGGCGGGTTCCAGAGCCGCCTGTTCGAGAAGGTGCGAACGCAGCTCGGCTACGCCTATTCGATTTCAGCCGACTGGGGCGCCGACTACGACCACCCCGGTCTGTTCGAGATCTCCGGCAGCACCAAATCCGCCAGCACGGCCGAGACGCTGAAGGCCATCGACGCGGAAGTGGAGCGCATGCGCACGCAGGAGGTGACTGAAGAGGAGCTGAAATCGGCCCGGGATACCGTAATCAACGGCTTCGTTTTTAATTTCGATACGCCGTCGAAGACGCTCAACCGGCTGCTGACGTACCGCTACTACGGTTACCCGGACGATTTCATCTTTCAATACCAGAAGGCCGTCCAGCAGGTGACGCGCGCCGATATTCTGCGTGTCGCAAAGCAGTATATCGACCCCGCGAAGTTCGTCATCGTTGCCGTGGGCAATCCGAAGGACTTCGGCACCCCGCTCGCTTCCCTGGGACTCCCTGTCAGTACTCTCGACATCTCGATTCCCGCGCCGAAGGCGAAAGCGCCCCAGCCGCAGGCCGCCGCCGGGCCGCCCCAGCCGAAAGGCGCGGCGCTGCTCGCGAAGATGGCGCAGGCCATGGGTGGCGAAGCGAAGCTTGCCGCCATCAAAGACATCACGGAGAAAGCCGAACTGAACCTCGATCCCGCCGCCGGCGGGCTCAAGGCGAGCCAGACCGAAGCCTGGATCGCAACCGGCCACTTCCGCGAAGAGAACGTTCTTCCGATCGGCAAAGTCATGACGTATTCCGACGGCCGGACGGGATGGGTGTCGAGCCCGCAGGGGGTCGCGGCGCTTCCCGAGGCCGAGCGGAAGCAGATTGGCTTTGAATTGTTCCGGGCGTGGGCCCCGCTGCTCGCAAGCGCCAAAGACCCGGAGCGCGTTATCGAAGACCAGGCCAACGGCACGGTCCGTATCTCGGACAAGGCCGGAAATACCGTGCTGCTCACCATCGATCCCGCGACCGGCCTGCCCTTGAGCGAGAACTATTCCGAGGCCGGGACAGCCGGCGAAGATGTGATGGAAACCTATGCCGACTGGCAGGAGACCGGCGGCCTCAAACTGCCGCGCAGGATCGCGATCAGCCAGAACGGAAGGCATTTTGCCGACGTGAAAGTGCTGAGCGTCGCGATCGATCAGGGGCTCACGCCGGAGCAACTCGCAAAGAAGCCATGACCCGGAGGACGTTTGCGCTGTCGGTTGCCGCCGGCGTCGGGGCCGGGGCCGCGCTCGGAGCCGAAACATCCAAAGATCGCGGCAAGCGGCTGATCGAGCGGACGATCGAGGCGCTCGGGGGCGACGCCTTCCGCAACATGCGCACGCGCACGGAAACCGGCCGCGCCTATTCCTTCTACCGCGATGAGGTGACCGGGCTTTCCGTCGCCACATTCCAAACGAAGTATCTGCCCCGGGAGGGACAGGAGGGCCTCTTCGAAATGCAGCGCCAGGTGTTCGGCAAGCAGCAGGAAGATGCGGTCCTGTTCACCGCGAGCGAAGGCTTCGAGGTCACCTACCGCGGCGCGAAACCGCTCACGGACGACCGCGTGAAACAGTTCCGCGAGACCACGCTCCATGAGATTTTTTACGTCCTTCGCGAGCGCCTGGACGAACCGGGAATGGAGTTCGAAGCCGCGGGTAAAGACGTCGTCGAGAACCAGCCGGTGGAAGCCATCGACATCTTCGATGCGGAGAACCGGAGGATCAGGGTGTGGGTGAATTCCGACACGTTTCTCCCTTCAAAGCAGCGCTTCTACCGGTGGGATGCGATCATCAACGACCGGCGGGAAGAAATCACGCGCTACTCCAAATACCGGGATGCCGGAAACGGCGTGATGTGGCCGCACACGACCGAGCGCGAACGCGACACGGAGAAACTCTTCCAGATGTACTCGGACCAGGTCACGGTGAACGACCCTCTGCCCGACAGCCTGTTCGAACTTCCGAACGGGATCAGGATGCTGAAGAAGTAAGCACCGCCGCGCCCCCTGGATTAACGTCTGGCGCAGCGCTGGGCGCGGGCAGTTCGATTTCGACCAGCAGCCCCGGCCTCTGGTTGGCCGCGCGCATGGTTCCGCGGTGCAGCTCGACCGCTCGTTTGGCTATGGCAAGCCCCAGGCCGACGCCGCCGCTGGTGCGCCCCCGGTCCTTTTCCACCCGGTAAAACGGATCGAAGATGTGGGCCAGCGCCTCCTCCGGCACGCCCGCGCCAAAATCGCGGACGGCGACTCTGAAAACAGAGCCGGAACGCTTCAGGCTCACCTCGACGCGCCCGTTTTCGGGCGAATAGCGGATGGCGTTGCGCACGACGTTCTCGATCGCGCGGCGCAGCAACTCCGGGTTGCCCTCCATCTCCGCCTCGCGGACGTCGACATCGATTTCGATGTGGTGGCGCTCAGCTTCGATGTGAACGTCTTCGACGATCGTGCGCACCAGATCGTCCAGCCGCACCGGTTCCGTGCTGAGGCCGGCCGGATCGCCCTCCGCGCGCGTCACCTGGATCAGTTCGCCCACCAGCATGTTCAGCCGGTCCGCCTCGCGCTCGATGCGATTGAATGCGATCTCGGGATCGCCGCCGCCCCGCGCCAACTCCACCGCCACGCCGAGGCGCGCCAGCGGCGAACGCAGCTCATGCGAAATATCCTGCAACAGCCGCCGCTGCGATTTGAGCAGACTCTCGATGCGCTCCGCCATCTGATCGACCGCGCGCCCGAGCTGGCCCAGCTCATCGGCCCGCCGGGTGTTGACGCGCGCCGTGAAGTCGCCGCGCCCGAAGCGCTCGATGGTCTTCTGCATTTTCCGCAGCGGCGAAGTCAACTGCCGGGCCAGACCGTAGCAGAGAGTGGCGAAGATCGCCAGCATCCACCACGTCTCGCGCGGCACTTCGACGGACCAGCCCTCTCTTGCGGGATCGCGCACCGGATAAATCGCGACGAAGTAGAATTTCTTGTCCTTCGACAAAGTCGCGGTGGTGAACCCGCGGCCGCTCTCAATCCGCACAAAGGGCAGAAACGGAAGAATGGAGCGCGGAGCGCGCGCGCCCACCGACCGGATTTCCTTCGACCAGTCGCGGCCCGTAATCACGTCGCGTCCGGAAGCGTCGGCCAGCCCCGCGTCGGCGCCCGTGGCGTCTTTGAGCCGGTTGAGAAAGCGCTGGAGGCCCGCCTGGCCTTCGCTTTCCCACGCCGAGCGCGCTTCGCGCAACTCAAAAGTGAAGCGGCTGAACTCGGGCTGGCGGGAGCGGACGAAGATGCTGGATACGTAAAAGGTCAGAGTGAAAGTGACCATTACGGTGAGCAGGAACCAGAGCAGAATCTTGGTAAACAGGCTTCTCATGCCGCCGCCTCCGTCTCCGGCGACCGCACAAACTGGTATCCCACGCCGCGCACCGTGACGATCAGGGGCTTGTCGCCTTCCAGTTTCTTGCGCAGATGGCTGATGTGCATATCGACCGAGCGATCGTACGGCGTCGCTTTGCGGCCGTAAAGCTCTTCCATCAGTTCGTCCCGCGAGACCACGCGGCCGGCGGACCGCATCAGCGTCTCCAGAATATCGAATTCGAACGTGGTCACTTCCACGCCCGCGCCTTCGCGCATCACCTCGCGCGTGCCGGGGTCGATCGCGATGCCGTTGATCTCAAGCCGGACGCCGGGATTGCGTTGTTCGAGCCGCCGCATGATGGCGCGGATCCGCGCCACCAGCTCACGGGTATTGAAGGGCTTGGGCAGGTAATCGTCGGCGCCGAGTTCGAGGCCCACGATGCGGTCTTCGTCCTCGCCTCTCGCGGTCAGCATCAGGACGGGCAGACGCGTTTCACGCCGGATGCGGCGCAGGATCTCAAAACCGTCGAGCCCCGGCAGCATCACGTCGAGCACGAGCAGATCGAAGCCGCCGCTCAGAGCCGCGGCGAGGCCCCGCCGGCCGTCGTTCTGACATTCGACGCGGAAGCCTTCGCGAGTGAGCAGCTCGGTCAGAAGGCTGGACAGCTCCTCGTCGTCATCCACAATCAGGATGCGCACGTTCATGAATCTATCATTGCTCCCGCTATTGATGCGGTAAAGCTTTGTAATGGGGCATTCCGGACCGGATTCCCGCGGCG
>VFSW01000677.1_pt1 | contig 50626 bp, 39 predicted proteins | sample 5358111 | NCBI WGS metagenome assembly VFSW01 (sample SAMN11554181, study PRJNA540505) | mine drainage metagenome | isolation source: sediment from site ElyBrook_90M | place: USA: Ely Copper Mine, Vershire, VT | collected 2017 | reverse complement strand
CCGCGCGGCGACCGCGGGGTCGCCGGCTATAACCGCGCCCGCTCCTTCGGGGGCGACGCGCGCGTACCGAGCGAGGTCGACGACTCCTTGCTCGCCATCGTGCAGATCGAGTCGGCGACCGCGCTCGAGCACGTCGAGGCCATCGCCGACCTCGACGGGGTCGACGTCCTCTTCGTCGGACCGAGCGACCTATCGACCTCGCTCTCGATCCCCGGCCAGCTCGAGTCGCCGACCTTTCTCGCCGCGCTCGACCGCATCGCTCGCGCCGCCGCGTCGGCCGGGGTCGCGGCGGGGATCCTCGCGGCCGACCCCGCGAGGACCGGTTGGTACCACGACCACGGCTTCTCCTTCGTCGCCGTCGCGTCGGACTCGACCCTCCTGCGAGCGGCCGCCACCGACGCGGCCCGTCCGCCCACCGAGAAAGGCCCGACATGACGCCATCGACCGAGGCAAAGGGGGAGCGGGTCGGCTTCGCCGGACTCGGCACGATGGGGGCCCACATGGCCGCGAACCTCGCGCGCGCTGGCTTCGCGCTCAGCGTGTGGAACCGCACCCCTGGCAAGGCGGACGCGTTGGTGAGCCTCGGCGCGACCGAGGTGGCCAGTCCCGCCGAGCTCGGTGCGGCGAGCGACGTCGTCGTCACCTGTCTCACCGACTCGCCCCAGGTCGAGGCCGTCCTCTTCGGGCCCGGCGGCCTCGCCGAGGGCCTGCGGGCCGGATCGCTGGTCGTGGACACCTCGACGATCAGCCCCACGCGCGCGCTCGAGTTCGCCCAACGCCTCGCGACCCACGGGGTCATGATGCTCGACGCGCCGGTCACCGGCGGTAGCGAGGGCGCCCGGCTCGCCACGCTGACGATCCTCGTCGGGGGCAGCGAGGTCGAGTTCGAACGAGCCAGCGCCGTGCTCGGCGCGATGGGCAGCACCGTCACGCACCTCGGCCCGCTCGGGGCCGGCCAGTGGGCCAAGGCGGTCAACCAGGTGATCCTCGCCGGCACCTCCCGCGGCGGCGCCGAGGGAGTCGTGCGCGCGATAACGGCGGGCCGCGACGCCGAGAAGATCGGCGGCGCCCTCGCCGGCGGCGCCGCCGGCTCGTGGGTGCTCGCCAACCGCAGCAGCCGCATGATCGAGGACGACTATCCGCTCGGCTTCAAGATCGAGTTGCACCGCAAGGACCTCGGCATCGCGCTCGAACTGGCCAAGGGGGTCGGCGCGACCCTGCCCGTCACGGCGCTCGCGGCCGCCTTCGAGGACGGCATCATCGCCCAGGGCCACGGCGACGACGACAACGCCGCCCTCGCGCGGGCCATCCGGGGGCTCTCGGGTCTCTGACGTACGTCGTCGCCTCCGCGCGTCGCGACGGCGCCGCACGGGCGCGTCGCTACGATTCGACCATGTCCCCCTACGAACCTTCCCCCACCCGCTACGACACGATGCCCTACCGACGCGCGGGGCGCAGCGGCCTGGCCCTGCCCGCCATCTCGCTCGGCCTCTGGCACAACTTCGGTGACGACCACCCGATCGACACCCGCCGGGCCATCCTGCGCCGGGCCTTCGACCGCGGGGTGACCCACTTCGACCTCGCGAACAACTACGGCACGCCCTACGGCAGCGCCGAGACCAACTTCGGTCGGATCCTGCGCGAGGACTTCGCCTCGTACCGCGACGAGCTGGTGATCTCGACCAAGGCCGGCTGGGACATGTGGCCCGGCCCCTACGGCGACCTGGGTTCGCGCAAGTACCTCCTCGCGAGTCTCGACCAGAGCCTGCAGCGCCTCGGGCTCGACTACGTCGACATCTTCTACCACCACCACTTCGACCCGACGACCCCGCTCGAGGAGACCATGGGCGCCCTCGACCACGCCGTGCGAGTCGGCAAGGCCCTGTACGTCGGGATCTCGTCCTACTCCGACGAACGCACCAGCGAGGCGATCGCCATCCTGCGGTCCCTCGGGACACCCCTGCTCATCCACCAGCCCTCGTACTCAATGCTCAACCGGTGGATCGAACACGGACTTCTCGACGCGCTCGACGTCGAAGGGGTCGGCTGCATCGCCTTCTCACCGCTCGCCCAGGGTCTCCTCACCGACCGCTACCTCCACGGCGTGCCCGAGGGGTCGCGCGCCACCAAGGGCACGTCGTTGCCCGCCTCGATGCTGAGCGAGGCGAACCTCGCCCACGTCGCCGCCCTTGCCGAGATCGCGAGAGCTCGTGGCCAGTCGCTCGCGCAGATGGCCATCGCGTGGACGCTCCGCGATCGCCGGGTCACCTCGGCCCTGATCGGCGCGAGCAGTGTCGCCCAGCTCGACGACAACCTCGACGCGCTCGACTACCTCGAGTTCACCCCCGAGGAGCTCGCCGCAATCGACGAGCACGCCGTCGAAGGGCACATCGACCTCTGGCGCGACGTCGCCTCGCGTTGAGGCGAGCCGAGCTCAGATGGCGGCGTGCGCCAGCGTGACGACGGTCACCAACCCGACGGCGACCACGATCGCGACCAACGCGTAGGTCACCACGCGACGGGTCCCGCGCATGCGGCGGTTCTCGGGCAGCCGACGTTCGAGCAGGACGAGGAACGTGAGGACAACCGGGAGCAGTGCCGCGTTCATGACCTCGACGTCGACGGCCAGTCCGACCAGGTTGGTGACCGCTATGACCACCGAAGCGCTCGCCAGGAGACCGAGCACGGCGACGGCGTAGAAGCCCTTGGCGTTGCGCGGTCGGTCGTTCAGGCTGTGCTGCCAGCCGAAGACCTCGGCGATCCCCCACGCCCCCGCGACCGAGACGACGAGGGCCGCGACGACCGAGGCGCCGACCATCCCCAGTCCGAAGAACAGCACCGCGTCTCGTCGGCCGAGGAACGGTGTCAGCGCCGTCGAGATCGCCCCCACGTCGTTGAGCGACCGTCCCTCGTGAACCGTCCCGAGCGTGGTGCCGGTCACGACCACGACGGCGACCATGATCACCTGGGTCACGATCGCCCCGATCAACGTGTTGCGCCGCGCCTCGGACAGGCCCCGTTCTCCTCGCGCGCGGTAGCCCTTGTCGATGACCGCCTCCTGCTGGTAGAAGATCATCCACGGCATGATCACGGCCCCGACGGTGGCGGCGAGCAGCGTCCCGAAGCTGTGGGTCAGCGACCAGCCGCCCCCGAGGCTGCGGGCCAGGGCGGCGACGTTCGGGTGGGCGTCGACGGCCGCGACGACGAAGAGCAGTTCGAAGGCACCAACGACGATGCCGACCACCTCGATGCGTCGATAGCGCCCTAAGACAATCAGGAGCGTCAGGCCGATCGCGGCCGTTCCCACCGACACCCACTTACTGAGACCCACGAGCTGGCCGACACCGGCGACGCCGGCGAACTCCGAGACGAGGGCGCCGGCACAGGCGACGAGCAGGGTCACGGCCGCGCCGACCGCCCACGGCGCTCCGTAGGTCGCGCGGATCAGCGCTCCGTGGCCCTTACCGGTCGTGATGCCGATGCGCACCGTCATCTCCTGGACCACGTAGAGAACGGGGATGAGGAGCAGTTCGGGCAGGACGAAGGCAAAGCGGTAGAGGGCCCCCGATTGGGCGGCGGTGATGACGCTCCCGGCATCGGTGTCGGCGAGCATGACCAGTAGTCCCGGACCTACGAACAGTGCGGCCATCGCGAATCGCGCGTTCCCGGAGCGAGGTCGCCCGTCCGTGGCGAGTCGACCGTCAAGGGGCGACGCGAACCGCTGCGTCGCGAAGCGGCGCTGAGCCCCCCGCGGTCGAGTTGGACTATGCAACAGTCCGACCTTGTCACGGCGGGGACGGACCCGTCAACCCCAGACGCTGGTAAATCGACCTTCTCCCACCACGACAGAACAGTTCAAGCGCGATTCGAGGTCACCGACGCCGTCCATCTACCGTGTCGAGCGGCTTGGTGGAGACCAGGCATCATTCGTTGCCGAATGAGCATTGCACCATTCCCGATGCGGGGCGGTCCTCGCACTAGCGTTGCGACGACGCTCTATACGGAGGACGCACAACCGGGATGGACACTCCATCGGGGCCGGTGTTCATCCCAGTCGACGGCATGGGGCTCGGGAGAGACGCCGACGCTGGAACTCAGAGACAGCGCTCAGTGATAGGAACCGTTCGACGGGCCTTCGACGTACGACACTTCGCCTTCATTGGCCTGCTCGTGGCGTACGTTGGTTGGTTCATCCACCAGAGCTTCGCCATCTACAACGGATACGGTTCGCCGCCCTTCGATATGGCGATCTTCGACCAAGGTCTCTGGTTGACCTCGCATCTTCGAATACCCTTTGTCACCGTCATCGGGCGAAACCTTTTCGGGGACCACACGTCGTTCATCCTCGGACTCATCGTCCCGTTCTATCGACTGTTCCCCGAACCGCAGGGTATCTTGGTCATCGAAACCCTCCTGCTCGCAGGAGGGTCGATCCCGGTCTACCTCCTGGCACAGAAGTTGCTCCGCAGTTCCGCAATGGCGACGATGCTCGCGGCCGCATTCCTCCTGAACCCGATTCTTGAACGCGGCAACCTCGACCAATTCCATCCGGAGGCGTTTCAGGTCGTCTTCTTTGGTATCGCGATCTACGCCGCGTACGAGCGAAAGTTCCCCCTACTCATTGTCATGGTTGCACTGGCGTTGCTCGTTAAGGAAGACGCCGCCACCTTGATCGTTCCCCTCGGAGTCTGGGTCGCGATACGACGCAACCGTCGGGTAGGTATCGGCATCGTCATCGGCGCCTTCGCTTGGTCAGTTGTCGCCAACTTCTACATCATCCCCGCGCTCTTGGGGGGGGCTACGTTCTATACGAGGCGAGTCCCATTCGGAGGCTTCGGCGGCCTTTTCGGCGCGGCCGTGCAGCGCCCCCTCGCCGTCATCAAGTACTTTCTCGCTGCTGGACGTCCCTTCTACATTTGGCAACTGCTCAGTATGACCGCCTTTATCAGCTTGTTGGCGCCCGACATCCTCGCCATCGGCGCACTAGTCGTCTTCGAGAACCTGCTCAGCACCGACGTCTTGATGCACGGGATCATCTTCCAATACACGCTTCCCCTAAGTTCGCTCCTCCTGATGGCCGCGGTCATCGGGATTGCCCGTCAGAAGAAGCGTCGAGATCAATGGTTCCTCGCGGGCGAAGTCTTAATTGCCGCCACGCTGGCGTGCATCCTATGGGGCGGCGCGCCGTTCTCGACTGCCACGATCATGCCGCCATGGGTGACGCCATCTGGGGTACGAGCGCTCAACTACCTCGAACGCTCCCTCCCACCCGATGCCGTCGTGTCTGCCTGGTACCCGATCGTTGCCCACGTCGACCACCGCCCTGAGGTCTATATGTGGCCCAATCCCTTCGCCCAAAGTTACTGGGGCCTTCAGAATCACAGTGGCAAACCACTTCCGGTCTCCGCCCAAGTTCAGTATCTATTGCTACCGACCAAATTGAGCAGTATCGACTTTCCGGGTCTCTTTCACAAGATTGCCCCACATTTCATTCTTATTGATCGACGCGGCGGCTTCGGTCTCTTCGAACGGAAACCAGTGGCATCATCACCTTCCACCCAACACTCGCAATAACGCGACTACCAGATGCACCAGCGTCCACCGCCTGGACCCGTGCGAGGTTCAACGTCGCAAATGCCCATACGAAACGTTCGCTCGCACGGTCACACCCCTCGCCGTCCAATCGAGCGAGGAACTCTGCACCTCGTTACAACTCTCTCGTAAAGCGGAATCGAACGAGAGCCCCGAATGCACCAATACCGTCTCGCCACGTGATCTTCTTTCCTTCACGAACATTGCGGCCAGAATACTGGATAGGAATCTCCATAATGTCAAAACCCTGGCGCAGGACTTTCGCCGTGATTTCGGGCTCAAACTCAAAGCGATCGGAAATGATTCGAACCGGATCCAGAACGCGGCGATCAAACAGTTTATAACATGTCTCCATATCACTGAGTCTCTTCAAATAGAGGATGCTCGTTATCAACGATAAGAACCGATTTCCAAACTTATGTAATCCAGACATGTGTTTGCTCGGCCCCTTGAACCTACTTCCATATACCACGTTGGACTTACCTTGCACAATTGGTTGAATCAACCGGGGCCAGTCAGACGGGCTGTACTCTAAGTCTGCGTCCTGAATGATGACGAGATCACCAGTCGCAGCGGCCAGTCCGGTACGTAACGCAGCTCCCTTGCCTTTGTTCACTTCGTGCGTCAATACCTGCACCCTGTGGTCACGAATACTCGCCAGCCTCTCTCCAGTCCGATCACTCGATCCATCATTAATCACTACCACGTCAACAACTAGGGGCAAGTCGACAAGTAGGCAGTTAGACACAATCTGCTTGATCGTATCCTGCTCATTGTAGACAGGCATCAATACCGTCAACGTTCGGTATTCAACCTTCGGTAGCACGCGATGTCGCAATTCATCTCCCCGTAGACGTGGACACAACCGGTATCTGACTACGACTTCACGACCTACTCACTGACGCTCCGACAATGCTCAATGGTGTTCGCTAGTCCAGCCTCGAGCGAGACCGTAGGACTCCATCCCAATAGCGTCTCAGCTCTCGCAATATCAGGACAACGCCTCTTAGGGTCGTCCGTCGGCAATGAGCGATACTCAATACGGGAAGCGGAGCCGGTGAGACTGAGGATCCGATTCGCCAAACTATCAATTGTAATTTCCGTTGGATTACCTAGATTTATGGGCCCAGTTACTTCTGAATCAATGAGTTTCAATAGACCGCTAACCATATCCGACACAAAGCAGAGGCTCCTTGTCTGCGTGCCATCTCCGTACACCGTTAGTGGCTCGCCAAGTAGTGCTTGGTGAATGAAGTTGGAAACAACCCTGCCGTCGCTCGGCGACAACCTCGGACCGTAGGTATTAAAGATTCTCGCTATTCCTACGCTCAGTCCGCTCGTTCGATGATGCGCCATAACCAGCGCTTCGGCGAAACGCTTTGATTCGTCGTATACACTCCGGAGTCCTATCGGGTTCACGTGGCCCCAGTAGTCCTCGGTTTGAGGGTGAACCTCCGGATCGCCGTAGACTTCACTCGTCGATGCCTGCACGAACCGAGCCCCGCTCGACTCGGCAAGGTCGAGTAGACGCCGCGTCCCTTCACTACCCGCTGCCAAGGTTTGCAATGGCCTATCCAGATATGCCGGGGGCGAGGCCGGAGAAGCAAGGTTGATTACCACATCAACGATTCCATCGACGGGAACCATTACGGATACATCAGCACCAATGAATTGAAACCGCGGATTCAACTGGTGGTTGGTCAGGTTTTCGAGGTTTCCGGTCGACAAATTATCGACAATGACGACGTCATCACCGCGTCCAAGCAAGCTATCGCATAGATGTGAACCGAGAAAGCCTGCACCACCCGCAATCACAACCCTCATCGTTGGCCGATTCCGATGTAGGTGTAACCCACACGACGTAGCCACTGCGAGTCCAAGAGGTTGCGCGCGTCAACGATGATTGGACTTGCAACTAGATGGTGAACACGTTCGAAGTCAAGAAATCGAAACTCGTCCCATTCCGTCAGAACTATGACGGCGTCAGCTCCGGCGGTCGCTTCGTACGCATTGCCAAAGATTGAGATATGGCGGAGGTCTGACGCATCGTCACCCGGAACCACCGTCGGGTCGTACGCATTGATGGTGGCGCCTAGCGCTTGAAGGCGCTGTGTGATCCACACTGCTGGCGAATCGCGCCGATCACCTGTAAGGGCCTTGAAGGTGAGCCCGAGTACCGCGATGGAGCGACCGCGCAGGGAACCACCAACGGCAGATTCGATCGTCTGCACCAAACGGGCCATATGGGTGACGTTCCCATCAATCGCCGCCTGCACGATCTGGGCTTCAGTTCCTGCCCGATGTGCAATGGCAAGTAACGCGGTCGCGTCCTTTGGTAAGCATGACCCCCCCCACCCCGGTCCAGGGCGTAAGTACTCGAAACCAATCCGCTTGTCCGAGCCAACACCGAACGCCAAATCGGCGACGTCCGCTCCAACTGCATCACAGAGATTGGCCATTGAATTGATGAAGGTGAGTTTCAGGGCTAAAAAAGCGTTCGAGGCGTACTTGATCAACTCCGATGTCGTGGCGTCAGTGATCAACACCGGTGCCCTCGTCTTGCTGAACAGTTCGGTGACCTGAATGGCTGCTTCACGGCTGTCGCCACCGGCGACGATGCGATCTGGGGCCAATGAGTCGGCGATCGCGGTTCCCTCACGGAGAAACTCGGGATTGGACACCACCGCTACATCCGCTCGTCCCAGGATTTCCTGAACCGACTTGAGCGCCCCCGGTGGCACCGTCGACTTATTGACAATTGTTGCACCGTGCTTCAAACTTGGCCCTATTTCCGCTGCAACCGACTCAATGTAGGAGGGGTCGGCGGCACCATCTACCCCCTGCGGTGTCTCTACGCAAAGAAACACGAAGTCGGCACCAACGACAGCCTCGACTGCCGACCTTACGACGGATAGGTGGCCCGCCAGCATCTCAGCATTCAGCATCTCGGTCAGTCCTGGTTCGAAGAACCCAGCTGTTCCCTGGCGTAGCAGATCGAATTTTGACCCATCGCGTTCAGCCACAACTACTCGATGACCAAAATTCGCAAGTACCACCGCAGTGGGAAGCCCCACGTGACCGGCTCCGATCACCGCGATGCGCCGCGAACGAAAGCCTGAGGTCGAATCCGTCGTATGAATTACTCGCAAACGTGTTCACTCCAACAAAGTCGGTCAACGAACTGTACTTTGAATCGGTCCGGAATCCTGGAAGGCTCCAATTGTGACGCACAGACCGATCGAGCCGGCAACCGATCTCGCCAGCGCACTTCGCCGCCTTCGCCACCCAGGCGTCTCTAATGTGAGTATTACTGGGTACGCAAGTTTGGGGGGTGACTACGTCACGAAAGCGAAGCAACTACGACCTCGACTCGGGCCGCTCAATCGAATCGTGGGTACCGTCAATTTGTCTCCCGCCGAGAATGCCTGCCCATGCGGCCTGACACATCGGGACTCGAACGCCACTCGACGATTAACCGCACGATCAGGGATCCGCGGCGCGCACGCATTACGAGCATCCTCGCCACCGCCGATACGCCTTTCCTACCCGCATTACTTCTCTTTGCAGCCGCCGTTAGTTTTGTCCACCTACGATTGACCCACGTCGCTAATGGGAACCTAAGTTTCTTCATTCAATCAGGGTCGCGGTTCGCCAGCTTGAACAAGACACCCGCAAACCTGGTCACAATACCCGGAGCTGGTTACGACGGTCAGTTCTACTATCGAATGGCGCTTGAACCGTGGAACTTCGCGCGCGCGGCCTTCGGGATCCGGATGGACAACCTGCCGTATCGCCTCCAACGCATTGGCTACCCGTTCTTGACCTGGGCACTTTCATTTGGACGAGCAGCAGCAGTGCCTTTCACCCTCATTACCGTGAACATCGCCGCATTGACTTTTACTGGTTACGTGTCCGGTAAATGGGCTCAGAGTTTAGGCCGCCACGCTCTCTGGGGGATGCTTCCGGCCGGCTACTTCGGTCTCGTATGGAGTCTCAGCCGTGATCTTACCGAGATCACATCTATCGCCCTACTGGTGGCTGGAATAGTGGCGTGGAGAAATCGTCACTTCGTGATTGCCGGTGTCTCCTTTGGAGGTGCCGTACTGTCGCGGGAGACAGCGGTAATCGTGATTGCCGCTCTTGTCGTGACGCGACTGCCACATATTGTTCGCAGCCGATGGAAACTAAGCCGTGAAGACTGCGCCTGGGTAATCCCGGGGTTCTCGTACGCCGCATGGCAGGTTGTGGTGGGGGTTCGCACCGGCAAGATTCCGGCTCTATCCGGAGGGGACAACCTGTCGCTTCCGTTCGTGGGTCTCTATCAAGGAGTATCTGCGTGGTTCGCTCATCCATTGCGGAATGAGGGTCTGCAATTGACGCAGTTTTTCGCGTTACTCATCGTAGTTGGCATTGCATATGTTAGCCTCCGCCGAACACAAGGCTCGAATTTCGAACGGCTTGCATTTGTCTTTATGTCAATACTTGCATTACTTCTTTCGAAAGCAGTATGGAGTAACGACCCCCGAGAGTTCAGAACAATGACGGAGCTCTATTTCTTAGGCACTGGCGTACTTTTAGGGACTCCAGCATTGCGATTACTATTAGTCACAATAATGACCTGGGGCGTCTGGATCACCCTAGCAATTTATTCGATTAGAACTGGTTGACGACGTAAGCGCGGGTGCCCGTATTCAGGGTGTGTATCTTGTATGCGGATTCACGTCTAAACATCCATTGTCAACCGTTCGCCGGAGGATCAACTTCGTTTCGCACTAACGCTAACCTGAGTTCGGCAGCAAGGTGACACACCTTGTTGGCAAAATCTTGAGTGGTGGGGAGGACGACCACGGCCCAGGCGCCTTCACGAGAGGGGTGCCCAATGCCACGGGCCGGTTCACGACTGCAGTGCTGGCGCCCCCCTCTACTTTGTGAGTGAGATGACTTACTGGGACGAGTCGCGCGAAGAGCCTTGTGCGGAACGAAATCTCGTAGGTTACGACGTTGGTCTATCTCACGCTAAAAGTAGCGGGGGGCTGGCGCGGCGGCGACCACCGCGAGTCAGACGGCCGCGCTGGACCGAGCCCAGCGCCTAAGCGCCGTTGCTTTCTATCAAATGTGGGTGTCACGCTGTTCGCGTAGTCATCCCCACTACTCAGTCCGGATCGCCGCGTCCGGCGACACGCTCACGGTGGCGTTTACGGTAGCGGACGAGAGACATCATTGCGAGAATGAACAAGGGCACTGTCAACGTCCAAATGATGATCCCGAGCAGGAACATCCAGTGCCACCCGATTGACTGTCCGAGAAGGAGGAGCGCCGGCCCTCCCCACAGTGTCGACACGTACGCCACTTGGTATCTCTTGAACGGGATACCCACGGTCTCGGGGTCACGCTCTTCCTTCGACGCAAACCCGATTGAACGAAAGCCAGTGAACACCAAGAGTACGGCCATTGCAATCACGCCGACAATCACAGTCATGAGTCAACCACGGTGTGGCCCTGTCATGCGATGTTGAGGAGGTGAGTTCCCGAGCACGGCGCCAAAACTTGTGGGCACAATCCTGGGCGGCGAGGAGATGAGTCACAGGCCGCAGACGTCGTAACGCGAGGGGCGCAGCGCCCAGCGGACCACGTCACGGGTGCGATGCTGGTGCGGCGGCGACCTCCTCGAGTCAGTCCGGCACGTGTGATCGGGCACTACGCCGTAGAGCCACCACTTTCTATCAACATCAGTGTCACCTTGCTGCCGAACTCACTCTGATCTTTGATCTGCCTACTGACGAATTCGTCAAACCATGCAATCAACGGTTCGACTCCGTCCAACTTTCGGTCAAGCTCACTGTTCGGATTCGACATCGCCGAAATGCGGATTCTCGATGAAGCCCACGTATGAACCATCGGGGGTGATCACCGCTCCGACGATGATGCCCTCACCCACATCGTTGGCATCCTCTTCGAGGGCGGCGCCCTCTTCGAGGGCCTGATCGATTGCGGCTCGGACGTCGTCGACACCCCAGTAAGTGTGGGCATCTCCCCCTTCTTCGTCAGGTATCAGCCCGAGCTCGTAGCCGGCTACTTCAAAGCCCACATAGAAGGATTCGTTGAAGTAGGGCTCGTAGCCGAGGAACGTCGTCCACCACGCCGTTGAGGCGACGAGGTCGTCAGTCGGATAGATAACTGTTCGCAGTCCAAGGAGGGTCGCCATGGCCGAATGGTATCGCCGCCGGACGTGGCGCGACGCACTTCATGCGCGACGCCTCTGAAATCTGGTCGCTTCTCCTTGGAGCGCCGTCGGGCATCGGTCGACGGAGACTCGATCTCGAATACCACGGCACCCCTCTTCGCTTCGGACCGTGATCGGTGGACAGGGAGTTGCGCGTCATGATGCGCCCGGCCCAGAATGACACAACGACGATGCCGGTGCGATTCGAGAGAACGTCGGGTAATCGCTATCAGGCTGGCGGCGCCCGTCTGGCCACCCCATCGGATCTCAACTGACTTAGGGCCCGGTCACGTACGGCTGGCAGTCGTCGGCGAAGCTGAACACTTTTCCGTCCCGGAGCGCGCTCGACGGGCTCGAATCGGCAGAGGCACGGCACGGCACGGCACGGCACGGCACGGCACGGCACGGCACGGCACGGGACCATTACGCGAAGCCGGAGCGAACACGTTGCGACGGGCGAGAAGGATCCGGCAAGACCACCGGTTCAGCCCCCGAGAACGCGCTTCCGTAGAACTGAGCCGAAGCCTCGTCGCGCGTTCTGCCGTCACGGGCTCCGGGATTGAGCCGCCCACGAGGTGTCGGCGGCGGGACTACGTTGTCCTCAAGAAGCGAAGAATCGAGGTGTCATGGCCAGTTGCCATCCGAAGGCCCGTACCGTTGCCCTACTCGGTCGAACGGGCGTGGGTAAGACCTCGCTGCTCGAAGCCATGCTGGTCGCGACGGGCGGGCTCGAACGTCCGGGACGGGTCGGGGACGGCACGACGATCTGCGGGATCGACCCCGAAGAGAAGCGTCACAAGACGTCACTCTCCATCGCGATGGCCCCCGTCTGGATCGGTGACGACAAGTTGACGCTGCTCGACACCCCTGGACTCATCGACTTCTTCGGCGAGGCTGAACGGGCCCTCGACGTGGCGGACGTGGCCGTGCTCGCCGTCAACGCCGCCGACGCGGTGCAGAACGACACGATGGTGCTCTGGCGCATGGCCCGCGAGGCCGGCGTGCCGGTCGTCGTCTTCGTGAACGCGCTCGACGCCGAGCGGGCCAACTTCGAAGCCACCCTCGGAGCGCTCGAACGCATGGTCGGCCCGTCGCTCGCCCCGGTGGAGCTGCCGATCGGCGTCGGGCCGGCCTTCGAGGGCGTCGTTGACCTGCTCACCAACGAGGCCTTGCGCTACGGCGACCAGGGGGTGCAGCGCGGTCCCGTCCCCGACGGCCTCGCCGAGCTCGAGCAGCGCGTCCGGGCGAGTCTGCTCGAGGCGATCGTCGTCGGTGACGATGACCTGACCGAGCGCTACCTCGAAGGCGAAGAGCCCGACCTCGATGCGTTGGAGACCACCCTCGGCCACCTGATGTCCGAGGGACGGATCGTGCCGGTCGTCCTCGGTTCGGCGATCCGCGGCATCGGTGTCGACCGATTTACGACCTTGCTCGATGAGATCGCCGAGAGCCGGCCGATACCCGCCGTCGAGAACGGCGCAACGGTGACGCTCACGCGCGACCCCGACGAGGACCTCGTCCTGCGAGCCTTCAAGGTGATCGTTGACCCCTACGTCGGCCGGATCGTCGTCTTCGAGGTCGTGGCCGGCACGTTGAGCGGCGAGGTGACGCTCACCAACACGCGCACCCAGACCGACGAGCGGCTGCACGGCATCGGCTACCTCGTCGGTTCGAAGGTGACGGCGCCCGACCGGGCCGTGGTCGGCGACGTGGTCGCCGTCGCGAAGCTCAACCACGTGCTCGTCGGCGACCTCCTCGCCCGTCGGGGGCGCAACCGGCGGCCCGGGCCGACGGATCGACGCACTCCGGCGATGACCGTCGCCGTTATCGGCGCGGCGAGTGACGACGAGAAGATCTCGACGGCGCTGCACCGCCTCGCTGAGGAGGACACGTCGCTGTCCGTGCGTCACGACCCGATCTCTCGTCACCTCGTCATCGACGTCATGGGCGAGATGCACCTCCAGGTCACCCTCGAGCGCCTGCGGCGGCGCTTCAACCTGAATCTCACGACCGAGACGCCGCGTGTGCCGCTCTACGAGACGATCCTCGCACCGGCGACCGTCGAGGGCCGGCTGAAGAAGCAGACCGGCGGCCACGGCCAGTACGCCGTGGTGAACGTCACCGTCGAACCGCTCGACCCGATGACGAACTTCGAGTTCGTCGACGCCGTGGTCGGCGGCGCCGTCCCGCGCCAGTACATCGGCGCGGTGCGCAACGGCATCGAACTGGCGATGGCCCACGGCGGCCCGAACGGCCAACCCGTCGTCGGCCTGCGGGCCACCCTCTTCGACGGCAAGGCCCACAGCGTCGACTCCTCGGAAGCGGCCTTCGAGACGGCCGGGTCCCTGGCGCTGCGCGCCGCGTTGGAGCAGGCCGGCACGGCCGTGCTCGAGCGGATCATGGCCGTCGAGGCGTCCGTACCGGCCGAGTACCTCGGCGACGTGCTCACCGACCTCTCGAGCCGTCGAGGCCGCGTGATCGGCACGACCCAGAACGAGTCCGGCGAATCGGTCATCGTCGCCCACGTGCCCGAGGCCGAGCTCATGCGCTACGGCCTCGACCTTCGCCGCCTGACGGGCGGCCGTGGTCGGGCCCGCGTCGAGCCTCACCATCTGACCGAGGCTCCGAAGACCGTCCTCGCGAAGTAGCCGACCTCGACCGTGATCCGATCGCGGGCGCGTGACGTCGCGAGCACGGCGACGTGGCGGAACTTGGCGGACGTCTCCCGCGCCCGCTTCTCGAGCGGCTACGACGCCATCGAGGCGCGTCGACCGTTCGCCGCGCTTGCTCGTATGAGAACCGGCCCCGCACGACGGCCACGTCGGAACCGAGCGGACCGTCGGGGGCCCCAGTACACTCCGCAGTAGTGCCACCGCGCGGGCAGCGGCGATGGCCCGAAGTGACGGAGGAGCGATGGTCATGGGAATTGTGCTCGCAATCATCGCGGCGGTGATCGTGCTACTCGTCATCGCGACGATCATGAAGTCGGTGCGAATCGTCCAACAGGGCTACGAGGGCGTCGTCACCCGCTTCGGGGAGTTCAAGGACATCAAGAACCCCGGTCTCACCTTCATCTTCCCCTACATCGAGCAGATGCGGATTGTCGACGTGCGCGAGACCCCGCGCACCGGTGACCGACAGCAGGTGATCACCCGCGACAACGTGGCCGTCATCGTGAACGCCACCATCTTCAGCCAGGTGGTCGACGTCCGGCTCGCCCTCTTCACGAACTCCGACTACCTCGTCAGCGTCGACAACCTGGCGCGCACGTCAGTGCGGGCCGTCTTCGGCAGCATCACCCTCGACGAGGCCTTCTCACAACGTGAGCGCATCGGCACCCTCCTCCAGACCCAGATGGAGGAGGCGACCGACAAGTGGGGGGTGCGCATCAACCGGGTCGAGGTCCTCGAGATCACCCCGCCCGAGCAGATCCTCCAGGCCATGGCCCTGCAGAAGCAGGCGGACCAGGAGAAGCGGGCCCGGATCCTCGAGTCCGAGGGTCAGCAGCAGTCGGCCGTCAACGTGGCCGACGGCCAACGCCAGGCGGCCATCAAGGAAGCCGAGGGCGCCCAGCAGTCCGCGATCCTGCGCGCCGAGGGCCAACGTCAGGCCCTCATCCTCGAGGCCGAGGGACGGGCGCAGGCCATCACCTCGGTCTACGCCGCGATCACCCAGCAGGCCCCCAGTCCCGAGCTCATCGCCATCCTGCAGCTGGACACGCTGGCCAAGTTCGCCGCCAGCGAGAACACCAAGTTGATCATCCCGGCCGAGAGCGCGGCACTGCTGGGGGCCGCCCAGGCCATCCGCAGCGTCATGTCCGACGTCGCCACAGCCACGCCGACGATGCCGGGGGTCTAGGCGCAGCTACACCGGCTCGACCCACAGCGTCGTGCCGTAGGCCTTCTTGACCTTCACCTGGGCGCCGGGGTCGATCGGCGTCGGCCAGTCCGTGACGGCCCGCCACGACTCGCCCTTGATCTTCACTCGACCGGGGTGACCCTCGTCGCCGACGGCGTCCTCCACGAAACCGGTCATGTTGGCGAGGCTGCTGGGTGCGGGCGCCGAGAGATTGACCACCGGCTTGTGCTCGAACCGTCGCATCGCCGCTGGGCGCAGCGAGGCCAGCGTGGCCGCCGTGACGACGACGAAGACGACCGCCTCGACGGCGAAGGGTACGCCAGCCAGGGCGAGGAAGAAGGCGACGACCGAACCGATCCCGACGAACAGGGCGACGAACGCCTGGGTGTGGATCTCGGCGAAGATGCAGACCAGCAGGATAACGAGCCAGAACAGTATCGCCATGAGCCGCAGTATACGGCGGCGTCCCCGTCGCCGACCGACCGCGGACGGGCCGCCGTCCCGGGCGTCGTTGACCACTCGACGTGGTCGCGCCACGACGCCGCGCGTCGTTCGTCGCCCCAGCGGAGCGACGAGACGAACGAATAGTGCCCCGCCGAGTCGGATCGACGGGTTAGGGCTCCGAGGTCGACGAGAGGCGGGCGGCCACGTCTGGGGCCAGACCGTTGGCGTTGCCCGCGTCGAGGTCACCGTGCCGGAGCTGCAGGGTCTTGATGAAACGCTGCTGGCCGAGGGTGAGACCGATGAAGAACCCGAGCTCGACGAGCTCGGGTTCGCTGAAGTGGCGATGGAGGTCCGACCACAGGTCGTCATCGGCGAGCTCGGGGTCCCACGCGATCGCCTCGGCCCAACGTAACGCGGCCTTCTCGCGGTCACCGAAGCGGTCTGAGCCTCTGAAGTCGATGACCTCGTCGTACTCGCGCTCGGTGAGACCCTGGGCGGCCGCGACGTGGGACCGCTGACCCGCGCAGTAGCCGCAATCGAGTGAACGGGCGACGAAGACGCGCGCCAACTCCTTCACCGTGTGGTCGAGCACCCCCGTGCGGAATGTCTCCTCCCACGCCGCGGAGAACGTCGTCAAGACGGCCGGGACATGGGCGCGGATCGACTGGCTCTCCAAACGCGGCGTGCCGAACCGCCTCGACTGCTCGAGTATGGCCGCGAGGTCCGGGTCGGTGACCGACTCCGGATCGACGTAACTGATTCGCGCCATGCGCCACCGCCCCTCACTGTCCCCACCGTCTCCCGTGACGGTAGCGAGACGGTGGCGCCCCGTCAAGACGGTAGTGGCCCGGACGACCGACTACTCGACGTCGCTCGCGCAGTACTTGCACTTCGTCGCCGCGGCCGGCAGATCGGCCGAGAGGCACTTCGGGCAGGTCTTGACCGGCGCGGGCGCCTTGGGCGCGGCGAACACCTCGTTGCCGATGCGCCGCATGTACGCCCGGTACGGCACGACGAGCACGAAGTAGATGACGACCATGAAGATGACGAAGTAGACGATGGCCGAGATGAAGGTCCCGAGGTCGACGAACTGCCCGTTCACCGTCCAGCCCAGTCCCGGCGAGCTCGAGGAACTCCCCTCGATCGCGCTGACGAGCGGGGTGATGATCGAGTCGGTGAAGGCCTTGATCAAGGTCGAGAAGGCCGTCGCCACGACCAAGCCCACCGCGATCACGATGAGGTTCCCCTGCATCAGGAAGTTCTTGAAGCCCTTGAGCATCGCTCTCTCCTCTCACCAACGTCGACGTCCGCCGTCGTCGAGAACCGTAGCGTCCCCGCCGAGCCCGGACCACCGACGCCGCCGGGACCGAACCGACCCGCTCGATCCTCGTTCGCCGGGGACTCCCGTCGGGCGCGGGTGATCGGGGCGGGCGATTGCCGCTCGGTCCCGCCCGTTACTACGTATTCTGATATAGTTCCAGGTGCGAAAGGGGGCGATGGTGGCGGTCAAGGGCTGGCGACGGGCACCGGATCCGGCCCTCCTCGTGCTCACCTCGCTGGCGGCCGGCCCAATGCACGGGTACGCGCTGATCAGCGACATCGAGGCGATCGCCGGGGTCGTCCTCGGCCCCGGGACCCTCTACGGCGTGCTGGCCCGCCTCGAGCAGGACGGCCTCGTGGAGGCCCTGCCCGCCCAGGACCGGCGCCGACCGTACCGGATCACCGGCGCCGGCGTCGAGGCCCTGCGTGAACGGCTCCTCGCGACCTCGGCCGTGGCCTCGGTCGGACTGCGCCGACTCGGGATCGCGCCCGCGTGACGAACTCGCGCCGGCTCGTCGACGTCGCGTTGGGCACGTACCCGTCGTGGTGGCGCGAGCGCTACCGCGACGAGATGGACCTCGTCGTCGAGAGCCTCCTCGCCGACGGGCGCTCACCCGTCGGCGTCGCGATCAACCTCGTGGGGTCCTCCCTGCGCGTCCGGTTCGCCGTCGCCGGTGCGCCTCCGTCGCGCGACTTCTGGCGTCGTCGCACCCAGCGCTCGCTGCTGGTCGCGGCGCTTCCCTGGTTCGCGATGGTCCCGCTGGTGGCGACGATCTACCTCGCGAACGGCCAGTACGGCTACGTGCACGGGTCCTCCCCGATCGAGCTCAGCCGCGCCGGCGAGTTCGCCCGCGCGCTGTCGAGCGCCCTGCTCTGGAGCGTCGTGGCCTACCTCGCCGTCGCCGTCCTCGGGTGGCGCCGACTGCGCCGAGGACTCGAGGGGCAGCCGCTGGCGACCGGCCGGTTCCGTCTGGTCAACACCGCGGCGATGGTGGGCGTCACGCTGGCCACGGCCGCCCTCTTCCTCGGCCAGCACGCTGCGACCTCCACCCTCGCCCAACGCTTCGCGTACGTCGGTCTCGCACTGGTCGCGCTCTCGTGGGTGACGTTGCCCGCGGTCATCGCCCAGCTGCTGGGACGAGGGGAGCTCCCCCTCTCGTTCCTGCGCCGCGAGGTGCGCCTGTCAGCGGTCCTCGCCGGCCTGGGCGGCCTCCTCGCGCTGCTGAGCGTCGCGGACCGGGTGGCCCTGGCCCTGCAGCCGACGCCGACGCCCGGGGCGAGCTACTGGCTCTACCGGTCATCGCTGGGGGGCTGGGAGGCGCCGCTGCTGTGCGGCCTCGTAGCCCTCAGCGCCTTGAGCGCCCTGGGGGCCGCAACGGCCCTGCGCTCGTACCGGCGCACGATCGACCTCTGACCGGACGCCACGGACCGTCCGGCGCACGTCGACGCGAGACGACCGATACGGTCGATCCGTGCAGCTTCGCCCGTCGTACCCGATAGCCACCGCCCGCCTGTCGCTGCGGCCCCTCTCCCCCTCGGACACCGCTGACCTGGTCGCTTACCGGTCCCTCGAGGAGGTCTGTCGCTACGTGCCCTTCGAACCGATGGGCGAGGCCGACGTCGCTCGGCGGCTCGACGGTGCTTGGTCACGCCAGGCGATCCTGGCCGAGGGCGACGCCCTCACGCTCGGCGTCGAACTCGTGGCGACGGGTCGGCTGATCGGCGACGTGATGCTCCACTTCGTCAGCGCCACGCACCGCAGCGGTGAGGTCGGCTGGATCCTGCACCCCGACCACTCCGGCCGGGGCTACGCCACCGAGGCCGCCCACGCGCTATTGCACCTCGCCTTCGATGACCTCGAACTGCACCGCGTGGTCGCCCGGGTGGACGCTCGCAACGAGGCCTCGCTGCGCCTCGGCGCCCGTCTGGGCATGCGCCAGGAGGCTCACCTCGTCGAGAACGAGTGGTTCAAGGGCGCCTGGATCGACGAGATCGACATGGCGCTGCTCGAACACCAGTGGGCCGACGATCACACGGCGAGCCTCCAGTCGTGCCCGTGGCCACTCGGTCCCTCCCCCGTCGGGCCGTAGGGGACGGCCGGTGCGGCCGGCGGATCATCGCGGTCGCGGGCCGTGACGTCGGATGCCCGCAACGTCGCCGAAGGGCTGCTCGGCGAGTTGGCGCGACCCTTCACGGTACGGCCTCGGCGGCCGATGACCACTCCCGGCGGTGGCGGCGTGACAAACTCGGTCCGTGCTCGACGTCCGAGGTTCCCGCCCCCGCCCGCTGCGTCGCGCGACGCTCGTCGCGGTGACCGTCGCCGTCGCCGGGCTCCTGCTCGCCGCCTGCGGCTCGTCGTCGGCGCCCAAGGCGACGGTCGTGTCGACGACGGTGAAGCACGTCACGGTGGTGCGCTGCCCGCTCACCGACACGCCCGCGCCGGGCAACGTCGTGCCCCAGCGCCCGGCGATCGCGATGAAGGTCGACAACTACTCCCTCGGTCCGGCCCCGGCCGAGGCCCGTCCCCAGAGCGGCCTCGACTACGCCGACGTCATCTTCGAAGAGCAGGTCGAGGGCTCGATCACCCGCTACGCCGCCGTCTTCCAGTGCCAGAACGCGCCGGGCCTCGTCGGGCCGATCCGCTCCGCCCGCTGGACCGATGTCCAGATGCTCAGCGAGCTCGGCCACCCCCTCCTGGTCCACGTCGGCGGCATCATCCCGGTAATCCAGACGATCGACGCCTCCTCCCTGGTGAACGTCGACCTCGGGACCCACCCGGGGCTCGAGACCAACCCCCCCGGCCGCTACGCGCCCTACGACACCTACACCACGCCCAAGGCCGTCTGGTCAGCGATCCCGGCGCCGGCCAAGGCCCCCGCCCCCATCTTCAGCTTCTCGGCGACGCCGCCGCCCGGCCGGGCGGTCAGTCAGGTCCACCTCGACTGGTCGGGCACCTCGGACATCTACTGGCGCTGGAACCCCGCGACGCACACCTGGCTGCGCTTCTACAACGTCGGCTCGACCGCCGCACCGGTGATCCAGCCCGACCTGCTCGCCGACGGCGTCCAGAACCAGGCCCAGAACGTCATCATCCAGGACGTCACCATCACCTACGGACCCTGGGTGGAGAACAGCCAGGGCGGCCTCGAGGCCGAGTCCCACATCATCGACAACCACGGCACCGCCTACGTGCTGCGCAACGGCGAGATGATCACGGGTACCTGGGCGGCCGGTCCGGCCGGTACCCCGACCGTCTTTCTCACGACGAGCGGCCACCCGCTCGCCCTCGCCCCGGGGCGCACCTGGGTCGAGATCTACCCGTCCGGCGCGCCGATGGTCGCGACGCCGGCCGCCACGACCGCGGGCTAGACCCCGACCCCCCCGGCGGGGACGTCGGGCGCCAGGGAGTCCTGGATGATGGCGAAGGCCCGCAGTGACCGGATGCGCTCGTGGCGCCGGGCGCGCAGCTTGCGCTCCGAGAGCGCCGAGAGCTCGACGAAGGTGCGCAGCAGCGAGCGGTGGATCCGCTCGACGGTGACGAAGGGGTTCGGGTCCTCGGGGATGACCTCGTCGATGAGTCCGAGGTCGAGCTGGTCCTGGGCCGTCGAGCGCATCGTGGCCAGGGTCATCTTCACCTGCTCGCGCGACGGGCTGGGCGTCTTGTAGAGGATGGAGGCGGCCGAGCGCGGCTCGGCCACGTAGGCCATCGCCCGGTCGAGCATCGCGATGTGGTCGGCCATCGGCGTCGTCGCGAGTCCCCCGCCGCTGCCCAGCGCGCCAGCGACGAGTGAGATCACCGGGTGGGGGTAGTCGATGCCGCGCAGGATCGAGCGGGCGATGAGGCGCGACTGGCCACGCCGCTCGCTCTCGAGGGTGGGCTTGGCCCCCAGGGTGTCGGTCACGAAGAGGGCGGGCAGGCCGAGTCGCGCGCCGACGTCGAGCACCCGCCCGAGGTGGGCGAAGTCCTCGGGGCCGGGGTTGGCCGGCCGCTTCATCACCGAGTCGCCGTAGCGCTGGTAGGAGGGCTGGGTGCCGAGTATCACGAAGGGCTGGGTGCCGAGCTTGGCGAAGGCCGCGACGATCGCCGGGTAACGGCGCACGTCGAGCTCCTGGATGTGGTTGTAGAGGGCGATGGCGTCGGTGAAGCCGTAGCGGGCGATGAACTCGAGGTCGACGCGGTTGGCGTCGGCGATCAGGTCCTGGTACTGCTCGAGCAGGGCGTCGGCGCGGTCCGTGGAGCCGGGGGGGCGCACCGCCGCCGGAACGAGGTCGGGCGACCCGGACGCGTCGTCGAAGCGGGGACCGTGGATCCCGGGGGTGCCGAAGGCGTAGACCCGGCGCTGGTTCGTCGCCGTCAGGTTGCGCACCAGGCTCTCGGTCTCCTTGGTGAGCTCCTTGTGCCGCTCGGGCGGCGCCGTCGTCGCGTAGACGGCCCCGAGGTACCATACGAGCTCAGCGACGTCGGCCAGCACCACGTCGATGTTGCGGTCGAGCAGGTTCGTCTCGGCGCTCTGGGAGTCGCTCGGCACCGCGGTGCCCTCGAAGGCCTCGATGACGTTGGGGCCGGCGAAGCCGAAGTTAGTGCCCGAGGTCGCGAGGATGAGGTCGGCGTTGGGCACGGCGCTCGCCGAGACCCCGCCCCAGACGTTACCGAGCAGCACGGCGACGTGGGGCAGCGCCACCTTCTCCTTGTAGACCCGGATCGCCTCGACCATGCGGGTCATCTGGGTCAGCCCGGCGAAGTTCTCGTGCTGGCGCACGCCCGAGGAGGCGTAGACCGAGACGAGCGGCACGTGCTTGGCGATGGCGAGGTCGGCCGCGGCCTGGAAGACCTCGCCCGAGATGACCCCCAGCGAACCGGCGAAGAAGTCCCAGTTCATCGCGTAGAGCACGACCGAGCGGCCGTCGATGGCGGCCATCCCGTAGGTCGAGGACTCGGACTTGCCCCGCTTGGACTCGCGGCCGAGCTTGTCGAAGTAGGACTCGTCCTTCTCGGTGCCGTGCCCGTGGCGCACGAGGCCGACGAGGTCCTTGGCGATGTGCCAGCGTCCGTGGCTCGCCTTGAAGTGGACGAGCTCTTGCAGCAGGAGCAGCTGGGACGGGCTGTTCACCGTGCGCCGGTTGCGCAGGTGGGCCTCGACGGGTTCGGCGAAGACGGGCAGCCCCATGGGGTAGCCCTCACCGAAGAGCGTCGCGTCGAGTTCCTCGTAGGGGGGCGGGCCCTCGGGCCCGGCGGTTTCCGACATGAGTGCCCATTATGGCACGCTCGAGCGCCAACGCCTCCGGGCGCGACGGTCCGCTAGCCGAGCTTGAAGGGGAAGCCGCTCGCTCCACCGCCCCCGCTCTCGTTTACCGGCAAGTAGGGGATCATGGCGTGGGCCATGCCGGGCAGCGTCAGGCTCTGCAGGTGCACGCGACCGGGACCCGTCAGCTTCGCGAGGAAGAGGGTGTCGGCCCCGAAGAGGATGTTCTTCACGCCCTTCACCATCGTGATGTCGATCGACACCGAGGCCTCGAAGAGCCCGACGTGGCCCGGGTGCACGAGGATCGACTCGCCCGCGGCGAGCTCGTAGGTCACGAGCTCGCCCGAGAGCTCGATCCACGCCGTGCCCGAGCCCGCGACGCGCTGGAGCACGAACCCGTTGCCTGAGAAGACGCCCACGCCGAGCTTCTGCTGCAGCCCGAGGTTGAGGGTCACGTCGGCCGTCGCGGCGAGGAAGCCGTGGCGCGAGACCATGTACTCGTGCTGGGCGTCGACGGCGATCGCCATGATCCGCCCGGGCATCTTCGCGGCGAAGGCGACCGTGCCGACCGATCCCTGGGCCACGTACTGGGACATGAAGATGGTGCCGCCCGCGACGGCGCGCTTCAGCACGCCCATCACGCCCGAGCCGCCGGCCCCGCTGGTCGCCGTCGACATCACGACGTTCGGGCTCATCCACGACAGCTCGCCGCCCTGGGAGATCACCGTCTGGCCGGGCTGGAGCTGGACCTCGAGGACGGGCATGGTCGTGCCCAGCACGCGGTGGGCGACGCCCGTCCCCTGTGGGTCGGCGAACGCCGGACCCCCACCGTCGACCTCTTCACCCATGTCCCCTCCTCTTGCCCCGTCTCGACAGTGTGCCACGCGGAGGCGACGATTGGGGGTTACGGACCGACGCCGCGGGTGGTGCGGCGACGGTCCGCGGGCGGCGAGCACCTCCTACGGCGTCGCCCGGCCCGTCTCCTGGATCCGCAGCACCGCCACCAACAGGCAGACCGGTACGGGGGCGACGAAGGGACCGATGGTGAGTAGTCCCGCCAGCGTCAAGGCACCGAGCACGCCGACGACCAGCCAGGTGGCGATGCCCACCCCCCGTCGCCCGCGCCGGACGCGGACCACGATGGTCCCGATGGCGAGCAGGGCGCCCACGAGGGGCAGCGCGACGATGACGACCACCCTTGCGCCGTTGACCTGGACGAGCGTCTGTGACGAGCTCCCGTTGTAGGCCGAGACCGTGAAGGCGGCCACCAGCAGTCCCGCGCCGTAGACAACCGACCCCAGCAACCACCCGCGCGTCCACGTGTCCAACCGAGTCCAACCGGCGCTCATCGCCACACCCTAACCATCACGCTTCCGACCGTCGGACTCACGGGTCGACGCTCGTCGAGATCCGACATCGTTCCGCGCACCGATGCGGCGGCGCCACGGCCTACGGGTTCGCCCGGTGGATACGGGAACGAGCCGACGTCGAGGTCCCCGTCCCGGCGCGGCGGCCGATCGCGTCGCAACGGCGCAGACCCGCCGCCGTCCGCCCTCCGACGGCCACGACCACCACCCGGAAGGCGGGCGTCGATTAGGCGAAGTCCTCTTCGCGGTACTCGTCGGCCGAGCGCTCCCCGGCCCGACTGGCCTCGGCGTTGCGCAGGTCGACCCGTCGGATCTTGCCGCTGATCGTCTTGGGCAGCTCGGCGAACTCGAGGCGGCGCACCCGCTTGTAGGGCGCGAGGTGGTCCTTCGCGTAGGCGAGGATCTCGCCGGCCAGCTCGCGGCTCGGCTCGTAGCCGGCGACCAGGGTGACGTAGGCCTTGGGCACGGCGAGGCGCAACTCGTCCGGCGCCGGCACGACGGCCGCCTCGGCGACCGCGGGGTGCTCGATCAGGACGCTCTCGAGCTCGAAGGGGCTGATCCGGTAGTCGCTCGCCTTGAAGACGTCGTCGGCCCGTCCGACGTAGGTGATGTAGCCGTCCTCGTCGCGGTGGGCGATGTCGCCGGTGTGGTAGTGGCCACCGGCGAAGGCGACGGCGTTGCGCTCGTCGTCGGGACCCGACTCGGTCTGGTAGCCGGTCATCAGCCCCACCGGCCGCTCGTCGGACAGGGCGACGCAGATCTCGCCATCGTCGCCCACCTCGCCGGTCAGCGGGTCGACGAGGTCGATGCGGTAGCCGGGGATCGGCCGCCCCATCGAACCGGCCTTCAACCGCTGGCCGGGCGGATTGCCGATCTGCACCGTCGTCTCGGTCTGACCGAAGCCGTCGCGGATGGTGATCCCCCAGGATCGCTCGACGGACTCGATGACCTCGGGGTTGAGCGGCTCACCGGCGCTGGCGAGCTCGCGCAGCGACGTCGACCACTGGGCGAGGTCCTGCTGGATGAGCATGCGCCAGACGGTCGGGGGCGCGCAGAACGTCGTCACGCCCGAGTCGCGCAGGACGTCGAGCATGGCGCGCGCGTCGAAGCGCGCGTAGTTGTAGATGCAGATCGTCGCGCCGGCGATCCACGGCGCAAAGACGCAGGACCAGGCGTGCTTGGCCCAGCCGGGGCTCGAGACGTTGAGGTGGACGTCGCCGGGCTGGATGCCGATCCAGTACATCGTGGAGAGGTGCCCGATGGGGTAGCTCGCCTGGGTGTGCTGGACCATCTTCGGTAACGCGGTCGTCCCCGACGTGAAGTAGACGAGCAGCGGGTCGCTGGCCGCGGTCGGTCCGTGGGGGGTGAAGTCGGCGTCGGCGTCGGTGGTCGAGGCGTAGTCGAGCCAGCCGTCGACCGGTTGTCCCACGGCGACGCGCAAGAAGTCGCCGTCGAGCTCGACGAAGCGCGACGTGATCTCGCTGCGCGCCACGACGGCGCCCGCGTTGGCCCGGGTGATCCGGTCGCGCAGGTCGTCCGCGGTGAGTAGCGTCGTCGCCGGCACCAACACGGCGCCGAGCTTGGTGACGGCGAGGGTCACCTCCCAGAGCTCCACCTGATTGCCGAGCAGGGCGAGGACGCGGGTCCCTCGCCGCACGCCGTGGGCGCCCAGCCAGTTCGCGACCTGGTTCGACCGGCGGGCCATCGTCGCGAAGCTGTAGTTCACCGCCGACCCGTCGTCCTCAACGATCCGCAGGGCCGCGGCGTCGGGCGTCTCGGCCGCGAGCACGGCGTCGAACCAGTCGATGGCGAAGTTGAAGGTCTCGGGACGGGGCCACCGGAAGGCCGCGCGCGCCGCCTCGTAGTCGCTGCGCTGCTGCTGGAGTAGGTCGCGCGCCGCGCGGAACTCGTCTGTCGGAGTTGTCATCGCCCCACCTTTCGAACCGGAACCGGTGTCGTCTCGATGGTAGGTCGTGCGCGACGGGGGTTCAGGCGCCGGTACGTCCCGCCACGATCAACGCGGTGCGCGTACTCGCCAGGGCCGTGCAGGTCGAGAAGCGCAGCCCGACGTAGGTGGCCCGCACGAACGGGGCGAGTGAGACGACGACGCCGCTCGCCACCCGGGCCCGACAGCGCGCGACCGGGTAGTTGCCGGTGTCACCGACCCCGAAGCCGACGCTGACCGCCTGACCCCGACCGAGGACGTGGCGCACCGGCATCATCCCGATACTCGCGTTCGAGGCCGCCGGACCGACGGCGCGGTGCGCCGCGCCGGCGACGGGCTGGAGGTGGGGGACGCCCCAGATCGCGCAGGCGCCGCCGACGTTGGTGAAGATGATCGGGTAGTAGCTGGTGCCGGCCGCGCCCTGGGGCCGCCCGGTGGCGACCCTCATCTGGGACGGACGACAGGACGGCGCCGGTCCGAGATCCGGACCCGTCGCCCCACCCGAGCTGACCGTCAACACGGGCACGGCCAACACCACCAGCGCACTCACGGCGATCGCGACGACCACCCTCCTCGCGTCACGCACGTCAACTCCCTTCGTCGTCGTTGCACTCCACCTACTGTCCTACACCTGTCCGCCACCGAGCGTTCCTTACCGAACCGCGGGCCGGGGTGCTGGCCGTGCCAGGATGGGGCATGCCCTCCGTCGAACGGCTGGTCGTGCCCGGCCTCACCCGTCTGCCCCAGTTCGCCCACGCCTCGCGGGCCGGCGACCAGGTCTACGTCGCCGGGACCCTGGGCACGGACCGCACCGGCGCGCTCGTCGAGGGAGGCGTGGGCGCCGAGACCCGCCAGGTCCTCGACAATCTGGCCAGCATCTTGGCCGCGGCCGGGTGCTCGTGGGACGACGTCGTCTCGGTCTCGGTCTACCTCGGCGACCTCGACGATTTCGCGGCGATGAACGAGGTCTACGACACCGCCTTCCCCGGTACCCCGCCGGCGCGGATCACCGTCGGCGGAGTCGACCTGGCCCTCGGTGCCCGCGTCGAGATGCAGTGCGTCGCCAACCGGGCGACGCCACCGGCCGACTCGACGCCGACGAGCCTCGCCCGGCGCACCGGCTTCGTCGAACGCGACGGCGAACAGCTCTTCTACGAGGTCGTCGGCGAGGGCGACGCGACGCCGCTCGTGCTCTGTCACGGGGCCGGCGGCAACCACGCCGCCTGGTTCCAACAGGTCGCGCACTTCGCCCGCGACCGGATGGTCGTCACCTGGGACCACCGCGGCTACGGCCGCTCCACCGACCGCGGCGAGCGCACCGGGCCCGCGGTAGCGGCCGGCGACCTGCTCGCCGTCCTCGACGCCGTGGGCGTCACCCGCGCCGACCTCGTCGGCCAGTCGATGGGCGGCTGGACCATCGTCGGGGCGGCCCTCGCTCGGCCCGGCCTCGCCCGTTCGCTGGTCCTCGCCGACACGATCGGTGGCCTGTTCACCGCGACCGTCGTCGAGGGGCTGCGCCACGCCCGACCGCGCGCACCGGAACGCCCCGTGCTCGGGTCCCACCCGGCCCTGGGCGAGGCTTTCAGCGCGCGATCGCCGGCCCTCGCCCACCTCTACCAGTCCCTCGGCCGGATGGGTAGCGCCGACCCCGACGTCGTGCTCGCCCGGCTGCGCGAGACGACCTACGGGGCGAAGGACGCCGCGCGGCTCACCATGCCAGTCCTCTGCGTCGTCGGCGACCACGACCAACTGTTCGCGCCGGCCGCGGTGCGCGCGGTGGCGGACCTGCTACCCGACGCCCGCGTCGTCGAGGTCGTCGGGGCCGGGCACTCGCCCTACTTCGAGGACCCCGCGACGTGGAACGACGCGGTCGACCGGTTCCTGCACTGGCTCGATGACGGGTTCGACTTGACGCGCCCAACGGCGCCCTTGGGGTGATATAGACACCGTGAGACCTAGACCGGACTGGACGGAGAGTCGGCGACCATCCGGAGCAGACGCCCCCATCGACCTTGACCACGCCGGAGTGCTCGCGTCAGCGGTCACCGAATCCCCACGCCCGCGCGACGGCGGAGCTGGCGCCCCGGACGGTCCCGGCGTCGGCGACTCCCTCTACCGACTCGCCTTCGAGAGCAACATGGCGCCATTGCTGTTCACCGATCGCGACGGCCTTATCACCGCCGCCAACCCGGCCTTCGGCCGGCTCATCGGCCGCTCCGTCGACGAGGTGATCGGGCGACGGACCGTCGAATTCACCTTCCCCGAGGACCGCGGCGTCACCGAGTCGTCCCACGAGCGGCTGCTCGCCGGCGAGCTCGACGAGGTGCGCTACACCAAGCGCTACGTCCACGCCTCGGGACGAGTGATCGACGTCGAGGTCTCCAAGTCCGCCGTGCGGGGCGACGACGGGAAGGTCAGCCACTTCATCGTCGCCGAGCGCGACGTGAGTGACGTCGTCCAGCGTGACCGCTTCTTGACCCTGCTCGCGCGCGTCCACCGGCTGGCCGTCGTCGCCTCGGACCGCTCGACCCTGCTCGACGACTTCGCGTCGGCACTGATCGATCCGGGCGGCTTCGCGCTGGTGTGGGTGTGGTCGCCCGAGACCGGCGACGACGTATCAGCCCCGGCGGCGATCGGCGACCGTCCAAGCGTCGAGCCGCTCGACGCCGTCCGAAGCAGCGCCGAGACCCGGACCTTCGACGAGCTCGCCGCTACCGGTGACCAGTCCTGGCGGCGCTTCGCGGCCCGCCACGGACTGCGCAGCGCCGTCGCCATGCCCGTGCACGTCGGTCCCGTCAACGGCGTCGTCACCGTCTTCGATGCCCAGCCCGGGGCCTTCGACGACGCGCGCACCCGCGGGCTCGAGCAAGCCGTTCGCGAGCTCGAGCTGGCGATCGCCCACGTCGACGCGGTGGGAGAGACCGAGTCGGCGCTGCGCGCCGCCAACGCCGCCTACGAGGCGCTGACCGCCACCGAGAGCGCCCTCGCGCAGTCCGAGCGCCGGTTCCGCCTCGCGTTCAGTGAGAACATGGCGCCGATGGTCTTCACCGACGTGGAGGACCGCATCATCGACGCCAACGACGCCTTCTTCGAACTGGTCGGGCGACGCCGCGAGGAAGTCATCGGCCGCGACTCGCAGTGGATCACGCACCCCGAGGACCGCGAGTTATCAGCCAGGGGGCGTCGTCGCATCACGAGCGGCGAGGCCGAACAGATCCACTACTCCAAGCGGTTCATCCACCGCACGGGCCGCGAGGTCGTCGTCGACGTGCTCAAATCGCCCGTGCGCGACGACGACGGACAGATCCTCTACTTCATCGCTTCCGAGCTCGACGTGACCGACCAGCGGCGACTCGCCGAGGAGCTCTTGCACCGGGCCCTGCACGACCCGCTCACTGGTCTCGCCAATCGCGTGCTCTTTGAGGACCGCCTCGGTCAGGCCCACGAGCGCCTCGTGCGCCAGGGCGGCTTCGGCGCCGTGCTGCTCATCGACCTCGACGACTTCAAAGGGGTCAACGACACCTACGGACACCGCGTCGGCGACCAGTTGCTGGTCGGCGTGGCCCGTCGCTTCGAGATGGTCACGCGCACGAGCGACACCCTCGGCCGGGTGGGCGGTGACGAGTTCCTCTACCTCGCCGAGAACCTCGGCTCCCCCGACGAGGTCCACGCGATCGTCCAGCGGCTCCTCGGCGTCCTGGTCGAGCCCTTCACCTTCGACGGGCTCTCGCTCGAGCAGAACGCCACCATCGGCGTGGTCATCTCGACCGACGGCGACGTCGACGCGACCGACGCCATCAAGTACGCCGACACCGCCCTCTACGAGGCCAAGCGGATGCGCCGGGGGCACTACGCCGTCTACGCCCCCGAGATGCTCACCGCAGCGGTCAACCGGTTCACGCTCGCCCAGTCGTTGAGCCGGGCGCTGCGCTCCGACCAGTTGACGATGCACTACCAGCCCATCGTCTCGCTACCGAACTACCAGGTCGTCGGCTTCGAGGCCCTCATGCGCTGGGAGTCGCCCGAGGAGGGCTCGGTGCCGCCGTCGGTCTTCATCCCGATCGCCGAGCAGAGCGACCTCATCATGCGTCTGGGCGACTTCGCCCTGCGCCACGCGGTGCGCACCGCCAGCACGTGGGGAGCGAACGGCACCTACGGGGACCAGTGCTTCGTCTCGATCAACCTCTCGGCGGTGCAGTTCCGCGACCCCGGCCTCGTCCCGCTGGTGCGCGCGGTGCTCGCGGAGACGGGCTTCCCCGCGGCCCGGCTCCTCCTCGAGATCACCGAGAGCGTGGCGATGGCCGACCTCGAGGAGACGAGGTACGTGGTGGCCCGTCTGGGCGAGCTCGGCGTCGGCATCGCCCTCGACGACTTCGGCACCGGCCACTCGTCGCTCGCCCGGCTCGTCGAGCTCCAGCCTCGGATGGTGAAGGTCGATCAGACCTTCGTGCGCGCCCTCGACGACGGGGCCGACCACGACGTCCTGCTGGAGGCGATCTTCACCCTGGGCCACGACCTCGGGGTCACCATGCTCGCCGAGGGCGTCGAGACCGAGCGCCAGCTCCTCCGTCTGCGAGCACTGGGCTGCCAGCTCGTGCAGGGCCACCTGTTCGGCGAGCCGGTGTCCGACGACGGCGTCGCCCGCGTGCTCGCGACCCGCCCCAAGGAGCGCCTCGCGCGCTTCGAGGATCGGAGCGAGGCGAGGCGCTGACCCGGACGACGGGTTCCGGCCCGGCTACGATGCGCGCAGTGCTGCGATGTGGTCAACGGACGAGCGAGTCACGACGGTGAGCCACTTCACCGAGGAGAACACGACGTGGCAGCACCTCCTCGACGCGATGGCCGATGGGGTCCTGGTCGTCGGCGACGACGGCCTCGTCGTGGCGGTGAACAGGGCGCTGTGCGCCCTGTCGGGCTACGACGAGGACGAGCTCGTGGGCGGTCCCGTCGAGCGGCTCGTCCCCGAGGCGCAGCGTCAGCGCCACCGCGATCTGGTCGCCGCCTTCGTGCGTCGCGACGGTGGGACCCGCGCCCACGGCAGTGGCCTCGACTTCGCGCTACGGCGTCGCGACGGCGCCACCGTGGTCGTCGACATCGCCCTTTCGGCGATCGACGACGGACAAGGTCGCTTCACGCTCGCCCTGCTGCGCGACGTCGGGCCGCAGCGCCGCAACGAGCTCGAGCGCGAACAGTCGGCCCGCCAGTTCCAGCTGGCCTTCGAGAACTCCATGGCCCCGATGACCTTCACCGACGCCGAGGACCGGATCATCGCCGCCAACCCCGCCTTCTGCGAGCTGCTCGGCCGGCCGCTCGAGGACTTCATCGGACGCGACTCGCGACACTTCACCTACCCGACCGACGTGGGGGTCACCGAGGGGTCCCTCGACCGGGTACGCGACCACGGGGCCAGCCGGGAGCGCTACGTGAAGCGCTACCTGCACCGTGACGGCCACGTCATCGTCGTCGAGGTGTCGCGGGCCGCCGCCTACGACGACGAGGGGAACCTGCTCTACAGCGTGTTCAGCGAGCGCGACGTCACCGAGGAGCGGGTCCTCACCGCGCAGTTGGCCCACCAGGCCCTCCACGACCCCCTCACGGGGCTCGCCAACCGGGCCCTCGTCGAGGACCGGCTCGCCCAGACCCGAGCCAACGTCGCCCGGCGCGGTGGTTACGGCGCCGTCTTGATGCTCGACCTCGACGACTTCAAGATCGTCAACGACGCCCACGGGCACCTGGTCGGCGACCAGCTGCTCATCGCGGTCGCGCGCCGGCTCGAGGAGGTCGCGCGCACCTCGGACACCCTCAGCCGCTACGGCGGCGACGAGTTCCTCTACCTCGTCGAGGGCGCCCACCGCGCCGAGGAGGCCCGTAACGTCGCCGAGCGGCTGCTCGGCGCGCTGATGCGACCCTTCACGATCCTTGGCCACGAGATCGAGCAGCGAGCGAGCATCGGGGTAGCGGTCTGGGACGCGAGCGCCCCGCCCGACGCCCCGGTCCTCGAGGAGGCCGACCTCGCCCTCTACGAGGCCAAGCGGCTCGGCCGCAACCGCTACGCCGTCTTCGCGCCGTCAATGCGCCAGTACGCGATGGGCCGCCACGAGCAGCTCCAGGAGCTGCGCCGGGCTATCCGCGGCGGCGAGATCGTCATGCACTACCAGCCGATGGTCGAGGCCGCGGGCGGCCAGGTCGTCGGCTTCGAGGCGCTGGTGCGCTGGCAGCACCCGACGCGCGGACTGCTCGCCCCCTCGGAGTTCCTCCCACTCGCCGAGTCGAGCGACGTGCTGCACGACCTCGGCGTTCTCACCCTTCGTGAGGCGACCCGCGCCGCCGCGAGGTGGCCCACCGAGCACGGGCGGCCGCTCTACGTCACGGTCAACCTCGCCGCGCGCCAGTTCTACGACGACGGGCTCGTCCCCCTGGTCGTCGCGGCGCTCGACGAGAGCGGCCTCGACCCGCAGCGGCTCGTCCTCGAGGTCGCCGAGCGCGTCGCCCTGCTCGACGTGAACGCCGCGGCAACGACAATCGCCGCGCTGCGCGAGGTTGGCGTGGGCGTCGCGCTCGACCAGTTCGGCGCCGGCCTGTCCTCGCTCTCGTACCTCATGCACCTCCAGCTCGAGTTCGTCAAGATCGACCAGTCCTTCGTGCGCCCCGCCCACGGCATCGGCTACAACGACGCGCTGGTGGGCTTCATCGTCGCCCTCGGCGAGCAGTTGGGCGTCGCGGTGCTCGCCGAGGGGGTCGAGACCGCCGACCAGCTCGGTCGCCTGCGAGACGCCGGCTGCACCCTCGGACAGGGTTTCCTCTACTCGCCGGCTGTCGCCGGCGACGAGGTCGGCGCCCTGCTCGCCGCGCCGGCGTGGACGGCTCAGTCGTCGACCACGTAGCCGTCGGCCACGATCGCGAGGCAGGCTGCCACGACGTCGGCGTCGAACGTGACGCCGGCTCCGGCGACGAGGTGGTCGATCGCCGTCTGCAGCTCGTGGCGCGGTCGGTGGGGTCGGTGGTGGGTCATCGCCTCGAGGACGTCGGCGACCGCCACCACCCTCGCGGGCAGCTCGATCTCGTCGCCCCTCAGACCGTCGGGGTAGCCGGAGCCGTCGAGGCGCTCGTGGTGGTGGCGCGCGATGTCGACCGCGACCGGCGACAGGGCGGCCTGCTCGAGGATCTCCGCCCCGACCGCGCAGTGGCGCTGGACGGCTTCGAGCTCCAGGGTGCTGAGGCGGCCCGGTCGCCCGAGGATCTCCGACGGCACGGCGATCTTGCCGAGGTCGTGGAGCGACGCCCCGTCCACGACCGCCCGCACCGTCGACTCGTCGAGGCCGAGCCTGGTCGCGATCGCTCCGCTCAGGGCGCCGACCCGCAGCTGGTGGCCGGCGGTGTAGGGGTCGCGGATCTCGGTGATGCGGGCCATCGCGGCCATCGTGCCCGACAGGGAGCCCTGGAGGGCCTCGAGGGCGCGCACCCGCTCGAGCAGGACCCGGACCTCGCCGAGCAGGTCCTCGAGGGCGCGCACGCTCTCGTCGTCGAAGCCGTAGATGTCGCGGTCGGCCACGCTCACGACGACCCGGCCGCGCCCGGTGTCCAACGCCAGCGCGATGATCGATTCGATGCCGTGTTCACGCGCTCGCCCGTGCCACGGCGCGAGCGGGTCGTGGTGCACGACGTCGTGGACCACCTGGGTCGACCCTTCACGCATCGCTCGGCCCGTCGGACCCCGACCGCCAGCGACGTCGGGGTCGGCGGACAGCGCGACGCCGTCGAGGAAGGCGACCTCGCCCGCCCGGTGGACGACGTCGAGGCGTCCGGCGTCGTCCACCACCGACACCCACGCCACCTGGTAGCCGCCGACGGCGACCAGGGCGTCGACGAGCGAGGCGAGCGCCTCCTCCTCGCGAGAGGCTCGCGTGAGGGCCCGGCTGACCTCGCCGAAGAGTCGCAGCATCCGCTCGGTGCGCTGCTCGCGGGTGACGTCGGTGAACGAGACGATCATGCCGTTGGGCGTCCCCTGGTCGGTCACCGGGTAGGTGTTGATGGAGAGCCATCGGCGCGGGGCGTCCGGGAAGTTGAAGCCGACCAGCACGTCGCTGTAGGGGCGGCGCGAGTCGATGGCGCGCACCGCCGCGGGGTCGTCGAAGGAGAACGGCGTCTCGTCGTTGCGCGGGACCGCCCAGCGCGGGTGGCGGAAATCCTCGCCGACGAGGAAGTCGGTCGTCGTGTGCAGCAGGCGGGCGATGACCTCGTTGCAGTCGAGCAGCACGCCCGCCTCGTCGAAGTAGGCGAAGCCGATCGTCGTCGAGTCGAGGAAGGCCTCCAAATAGGCGAGTGAGCGCAACGGGCTCTCTCTTCGCTCGTGCTGCGTCATCGTCTCCCCGACCGTGCATGTTTCGGCCACGACGTCCGTCGGTCCCGCGTCCCCAGTCTAGGGGTGGCTCGACGGTCCGACGACCACCGTCAGATGGTGAAGACCGACCCGGCGGCCACGTCGTCGAAGGCGAACCCCTCGGCGAAGAGGTCAAGGCAGCACCGCACGGCCTCGGCGTCGAAGAGCGTCCCCGCGTTCGACGCGACGTAGTCGAGGGTCCGCTCCAGCCCGACGGCCGCCCGGTACGGCCGGTGGTTGGACATCGCCTCGACGACGTCGGCGACGGCCACGATTCGCGCGGGCTGGATGATCGCCTCACCGACCAGCCCGCTGGGGTAGCCCGACCCGTCCATCCGCTCGTGGTGCTGCAGCGCCACCTCGGGGATCGGCCACGGCAGTCGGGCGTTGGAAAGGATCTCGTACCCGATGGTCGCGTGTCGCTGCACCATCCGGTACTCGAGGTCCGTCAGGCGGCCGGGCTTGATGAGCACCTCGGCGGCCAGGGCGACCTTGCCGACGTCGTGGACGGCGCCGGCCTCGCGGATCCGGTCGACCAGCGCGTCCTCGACCCCGAGCCGCGCCGCGATCGAGGCCGCGAGGGACCCGACGCGGGACTGGTGCCCGGCGGTGTAGGGGTCGCGGGCCTCGGTGACCCGCGCGAGGGCGTCGAGGGTCCCACCGAGGGCGACCACCAGCGCCCGAGCCGACTCCCCGTGGGCGATGACCCGCTCGGCCTCGTGGACGATGTTCTCCAGGCCGGCCACCGTGAACTCGTCGAAGGTGTTGCGGTGGCGGTCGTAGATGACGATGATCGCCCGTCGACCACCCGGCGAGAAGGGGATCGCGACGGCCGAGCGCAGGCCGAAGCGCAGGCAGCGCTCCCGCCACGGCGTGAGGGCCCCGTGGCCGATCAGGTCGTTCGCGACGACCGTCTCCTGGGTCCGCAGCGCCACCCCGGCCGGGCCCAGCCCGTGCGGTGACGAGCTCGAGGACGAGACGATGCCGTCGAAGAGGAAGTCGGTCGCCCCGGCCGACTCGACGATGTCGACGCGACCCTCGGGGCCCGGCTGGGCGACCCCTACCCACGCCAGGGCGAAGGCGCCGGTCGCGACGAGCGACCGGCAGAGGTGGCGCAGGGCGTCGGTCTCGGCGAGGCCGTCCACCCCGAGCCGGTTCACGTCGAGCAGCAGCGAGACCAGGCGACCCCGGCGCACGCGCTCGGTCGCCTCGAGGTAGGCGAGCAGGACGGCGGCCACCTCGCCCGCGCGGATCACCGGATAGGCGTTCACGCTGAACCACCGCTGCTCGCCGTTCGGCAACTCGATGCCCTGCACCACGCCGTAGACGGGGTCGCCGGTGCGAAGAGCGCGCGACACCGGCAGCGACTCGAGGTCGAACGGCGTGCCGTCCTCGTGGACCGGGTTCCACGTCACCCGCAGGGGGTCGTCACTGAGCAGGTCCTCGCGCGAGGACCCGAAGACCCGCAGCGCCCGATCGGTGACGTCGATCACCCGACCCTGCGCGTCGCGCAGCATGAAGGCCGTCCCGGTCGACCCGAGGAAGTCCGCCTCCTGCAGTGCCGACTCCACGGTCATCCCCGCCGCGTCGTCCGACACGATCAAACCCCCATCGCCTTCGTGCCCTCAGCGTACCCAGTGCGGCGCGCCGGCGCAACGAAGCGTGACTACGGCGACGCGACGGCCGTCCCCGACGTATCGGCCCGCTCCGCCGGTGTCGCCTCGACGCCCCTCGCCGAGCGGACCGCACCCCACAGGGGCCACGCGACGAGGGCGAGCCCCGAGGACACGAGCAGGACCTGCCACAGCCACGTCGGCCACTGGTGACGAGCCAGGACGTCGATGACCGGGTAGCGGACGAACGCCGCGGCGGCGAACACGGTCCAGGCCAGCCAGAACCACCGGAACCGCCTGCGGGTGAACGAGACCACGACGTAGAGCGCAGCGAGTCCGACCGCAATCTTGGGCAGGTCGAGTCGGGCGTAGATGACCCAGATCTTCGAGTTCGTCTGGAAGCCCGCGGGCAGCGGGTCGAAGGCGAGCAGGACCGTCAGCAGCCACGCGACGACGGAGGCTCGCACCCGTCCGCGCACCGACTCGACGAGGATCACCATCACCGCGAGGGCCATGAAGTAGTAGCCCCAGAGGTTCTCCTCGAAGACCAGCCGCAGCGCCACCGACGCCCCGACCAGCGACACGAGCATCACCGGCTCAAGGACGCGGTCGCCGATCCGCGCCTTCACCCACCACGCCAGCACGAGGGCGACGGCTATTGGCGCGACGCGGGTCGCGAGGAAGAAGGGCGCGCCGTGCAGGCCCAGCTCCCACAGGACCGTCCCGCCGTAGGAAGGGGTGAAGCCCGAGCCGATGACGACGGCGCGAAAGGCCCGTCCCGCGGTGGCGATGAGGAACGGCAGGTCGACCGCGGCCCCGGCGAGCGCGGTCGCCCCGGCGAACCACCACCGCCGGCTGGCTGGCGCCGCCACGAATAGCGGCGCCGCGACGAGCAGGGCGAACTGGTGGGTGGTGATCGCGAGGCCGACCAAGACCCCGGCCCACACCCACCGCTCTCGCAGCGCCGCCGCTAGCGCGAGCAGCGACAGCCCCATCGCGACGAGGTCCTGGGGGTGGTAGAACTCGAGCAGGCAGCCGACGACCGGGGCCGTCGTCGCCACGGCGAGCAGCGTCACCGGCTCGGCGAGCGAGCGCGGCCGCCGAGACGATCGCAGCACCGCGACGACCCCGGCGAGCAGGACGGCCCCACTCACGTAGCCGACGCGCATCGTGCGCAGCGCGGCGCTCGAGCGCACCGACCACTGGTAGATGGCGTCGTAGGCGTTGGCGCAGTGCGCCCCCAGTTGGGCCGTCGTCGGGAAGGCGATCTGGTGGCCGATGCGCAACAGGGCGACGAGAACGCCGGAGAAGATCGGGTAGAAGGGTGTGATCGAGGTGTAGGGCCGCGCGATGGGCGGGACGTGGAAGTAGAGCGCCGGGGGGTAGGCGCAGGCCAGCTGGCCGTGGGCGATGGCCCACGTGGAGTAGATGCCGACCGCCGCGTCGCCCTCGGTCACGCCCCCGAAGAGCGCGACGACGCCGACGAAGGCAGCGAGCGCGATCAGCCAGCCGGCGAGCGCTTCGAGAGGACTGAGCGGCCGTTGCAGCCACGCCCAGCCCCGCCGAGCCGTCGCACCGGCACGCGACGAGCCCTGCGCCACGGGTCCCTCCTCCGGCAAGGACTACCGGGTCCGTTGGGTCATCGGGAAGCGATTGAGCGCGTCGAGGGTGGCCTTGGCGGCCGCCACCACGTCCTCTTCGGCCTGGGCGATCCCGTAACGCTCGCTCCCGTCGGCCTGGGCGCGCATCGTGACGATGACCGGCCAGTTCTTCGAGGCCGGAAGGCTAGTCACCGAAGCCAGCGTGAACGGGACGTCGTAGCCGAGCTCGCGCAGCGCCATCAGCGTCGCCTCGGCGCCTCCGATCAGCGGGCCGCTGCGTGAGCGGCCCGTCCCGATGCGACCCCGGTGGTTCAGTTCGACGTCACAGGCGCCATCGGTGTCGTCGCACACCGCTCGCGAGAGCATCACGCGAGCGCCGTCGACGGCGCTCGGGGTCAGCACGTTATTCGCGTCCTCGACGACGATCGTCGCCTCGGGGAAGTACAGGCTCGCGATCTGACCGGCGACCCCTTCCGTCTCACTGGTGTTCAGCCCGTAGACCAGCAGCGTCACGACGTCGACCGAGCCGTCCTCGCGCCGAGACAGCGAGACGTTGAGCACCCCCGGGAGGCTGCGCAACTCCAACTCGAAGTCCTCCTCGATCCGCGACGTCATGAGCGACGTATCCCCTTCTTCTCGTAGAGCCGGTCGTCGGCGATGCGGTAGAGCTCGACGGGGTCGGTCGAGTCGCGCGGTGACGCCGCCACCCCGACCGTGAACTCCACGAGGTCGCCCGTCGATTTCAAGTGCGTGCGCAGCCGATCGATGAAGCCCGCGGCCTCGACGCCCTCGGCGTTGGAGAGGATCACCCCAAACTCGTCGCCCCCGAGGCGGGCCACCGTGTCGCCGTTGCGCACCGACCGACGCAGCGCGAAGCCGAACTGGCGCAGCAGGTAGTCGCCGAAGGCATGACCGCCCCGGTCGTTGACCAACTTGAAGTCGTTGAGGTCGAGCAGTACCAGCGTGAAGGACCAGCCGTAGCGGGCGCTGCGCGCCGCGGCCACCTGCAACGCCGCGTCGAAGTTGCGACGGTTTGCGACGTTGGTCAGCGGGTCGTGCCCGGCGCTGAAGCGAGCGAGGTGCAGCGAGAGGGCCAACTGGCAGGCCGTGCGCACGGCGTCGGACTCGAAGGCCGGTACGACGTCGGGTTCGCAGTGGACGCCGGCGGCGTCACCGAGTCGCGTCGCCATCTCGGCGGTGACCGGACGACCGCCGAGGCGGAAGCTCTGGGTGCCGAACGACTCGTGACTGAGTACGACGACGACGTCACGCAGACCGTGCCGCTCCGCCAGCCGCTCGAGCAGCGAGTAGATGAAACCGACCCCGAGTTCCCCGTCGGTCAGCTCGGCGATCATCGTCTGGAAGAGCCACGGCTCGTAGGAGGACTCGTTCAGGACGTCCTCGAGTCGGTCACCCGCGAAGGCGTTCACCACCGGGCGTCCTCCCACGCCTCATCGGTGGCGGAGCCGACGCGTAGCAGTGACTGGGGGGTCGCCCCGGTACGAAGGAGCCGGCCGAGGTCGGGCGAGGCGACGGCCTTGGAGATGAGGAACCCCTGACCACGGGAGCAGCCGAGCGCCAGGAGCTCGTCCACGATGACACTCGACTCAACGCCCTCGGCGATGATCTCCTTACCGAGGGCCCGACCGAGGCGGATGATGGCTTCGACGATGGCCCGGTCGAAGGGGTCCTTCGCGACGCCGCGGACGAAGCTCATGTCAAGCTTCAAGAAGTCGACCGGCAGGTTTTTGAGCTCCGTCATCGACGCGAAGCCCGTCCCGAAGTCGTCGAGCGCGATCTCGACGCCGAGCGCACGAAAGCCCCTCAGGATCCTCGCCGTCTGCTCCGGGTCGTCCACCACCGCGTACTCGGTGATCTCGACGCAGAGGCGATCGCCCGGCACGCCGTAGTTGATGAGGCAGCCGGCCACGAACTCGACCAGGTCGCCCATCTTGAAGTCGGCCGGCGACATGTTGACCCGTACCGTGAAATCCAGGTCCGGGTAGTCGCGCCGCCAAACACTCAACTGTCGGCAGGCCTCGGCGAACACCCACCGGCCCAGGTTGGTCACCAGGCCCGTCTCCTCGGCGACCGTGATGAAGTCCGCGGCGTTGAGCAACCCGCGGGTCGGGTGCTGCCAGCGTACGAGGGACTCCACGGCCAGCAACTTGCCGCTGTTGAGATCGACCTCGGGCTGGAAGTAGAGTCGCAATCCCCCAGTGTCGATGGCCTCGCGGAGCATCAACTCCATCTGGGACCGCTCATCGACGGCCGAGTGCAGCTCGCCGTCGAAGATGACGGCCCGGTTGCGTCCACGAGCCTTGGCGGTGTACATCGCGACGTCGGCGCGTCCGAGCATCTCGACCGCGCCCAGCCCCGACTGGGAGAGCGTGATACCGATGCTCGCCGTGTGGTTCATCTTCTGTCCCGTTATCTCGACGGGCTGGGCAATCAATTCGAGGATCCGGTAGGCGCTGGCGAGCGCCTCCATCTCGCTGCGGGCCCGGTCGACCAGGAACACGAACTCGTCGCCGCCCAGGCGGGCGGCGAAGTCCCCCGAGCGGATGCTGGTGCGTATACGGTCGGCCCTCGTAACCAGGAGCCGGTCGCCGTTTGCGTGGCCGAGGGAGTCGGTCATCACCTTGAACCGGTCGAGGTCGATGAGCATCACCGCGACGTCGCGATGGTGCTTCAGACGCTGGTTGAGCTCCTCGATCAGTGCGCGGCGGTTAGGCAGACCGGTCAACTCGTCGTGGTTGGCGTTGTGGACGATGCGCTGCTCGGCATCGATGCGCGCCTGGAGATGGACGATCATGGCGGCCACCGCCTGCAGGGCGTTGACCTCGGCCTGGGACCACTGCTGGGGTTCGTTATAGAGGAAACCGATCACGCCCCACGTGACGTCGCCCATCATGAGCGGCACCGCCGACCCCGTGATCGGGGTCAGGCCGTCAGTCGCCTGCTCGACCCGGTCGACGAACTCATCGGTGGCGTCCTGGACACCCGTCAGGTACGGCTCCTTCAGGTTCCACAACGCCTCGAAGATCGGGTCGGCGTTGTAGGGCACCTCGCCGAGCGGATCGGGGTCGGGCACGTCGTCGCGGACCGGCCACGAGGACTCGAAGATGCTGAGGCCCCGGGCGTGGTCGTGACGACGCATGAAGGCGACGTCGCTGCCGAGGAACTGAGCCAACTCTCGGGTGACCCAGTTGAGCACCTCACCGCGGTTCTGCGCGGTGCCCGACATCAGCTTCACCGCGACGCTGCTCACGAGCTCGTCGAGGCGCTGCTGGTGGCGTAGCTTGTCCTCTCGTACGTTGAGCGAGGTGACGTGGCTGAGCAGATCTGCGAACGTCCGAGCGAGCGCCCGCTCACGTTTGGACCACGCCCGTCCGTGGCGGGCGACGACGAGCGCCCCGACGGCGGCGCCACTCTCGACCCGGATCGGCTCGGCGAGCACGCCCCACTCGACGTCGTCGATCGAGCACGAAAACGACGACGTGGTCGCCCCGGCGAGCAACCACGTCCTGACCCGATCACGGACAGCCGCTATCGCGAGGTCGCCGGTCGGCGTGGCGAACGTCTCGAGACAGTCGACGGCGTCGGTACCGGGCACGTTCACCGCAACGCAGATGATCTCGCTGCCCGCGACCACCTGACGGAGGGTCTCGAAGACGAGGCGCGTCTCGGCGCGCGCACTCAACTTGAGAAGTGGATTGTTGTCGGACACTTCGACTCCGCCTTCGGTGGGCTAGTCGCCTAAACTACCAGGTCCCTTTGTCCAGGTAAAGGGCCGCACCTTAACGACACATCATCACAACGCTGTCTCAATACAACCCCTCCCGCTTCACAACCCAGCGTTTCGGTGCTACTCCGTGTTGGCCATCGGTTCGACCGGCATCGCCGTAATCTCGCTGTCTCTGCTGAAGACCTCGGAGAGCGAGCGGCGGCTACTGTGCACCGTCGGCGGTGGCGCGTGGAAGAGCCGCACGACCAGCACCGCGGTCTCGCCGTCGGCCAGGGCCCAGTATTCGCGGAGTTGGTCGGACTGGCGGGCCAGCTCGTCGAGGTGGCGTTCACCACCGAAGCACACCAGGTCGGCCTCGCTCGTGGCGTAGAGCGTCAGAGGAACCATGGGCTGAACCGCGATGCCGAGTCGTTCGGCGTTGAGCCAGAACCGTTCGAGGGCCGCCCCCGCCCGCACGTACCACGTCGGCTCGGCGCGCGGCACCGTGATCGCCGCCAGCGCCGAGCTCGATTGGACTGCGAACTTCGACGGCACCCCGAGGGCGTGGCCGCCACGCCAGTCGGCCAGGTGCCCCATGACGTCGGGGCGAACCAGCAGGTCGACGGCGGCAAAGCCGCCCGCGTCCAACTCGAGGGTGCGCACGTCGAGACCCTCGTCCAGTGGATCGCGGCCCGGCCAGCGCAGCTCGTCGTACATCGCGCGGTGGACCTCGGGGATCAGGTAGCGGAGGCGGTCGGCGTCGGCGATAAGGTCCGCGCCGACTTCGAGCTTGCCACGGTCGCTCACGACGATGAGCTTCGCCCCCTCGCGCTCCACCGACCGCACCAGCAACTCGACCGACGTGTCGTCGATCGGCACCGGTTGGCCCGGTCGGCGGTTCGTCGACCGCGTCGCCACGTAGGGCAGCAGTCGGGCGACGTCCGCGTCGAGCGAGCGACCGCGATGGAGCGTGGCCACGTGGTTGGTCGGCCGACCCTCGGGGAAGAGCTTGACGGGGCCGAGCTGCTTCACCGACGCCGCGGCGACGCGCGCGTTGAAGAGCGCCGCTCCGATCGCGAGGTAGCTCCCCCGATGCTGCACGTCCCAGATCGACGTCCGCTCGGGGACGAGGTAGAAGCGCACCTCGTCGTCGTTCGCCTCGAACCGCCACGGCTGCATGTTCCCGCCCGACGGGGCGCGGCGTGCGGCGTCCACGATGAAGGTCACGGTCTCGGTCTCGTCGAGCGGGCCGTCGTCCGGCGGCGTGCTCGCCAGATCGATGGTCGTTTGACGGTCGATCTCGATCTCGGAGAGGTTCGCGATGATCTCCTCGACGTCGATGCGCACCCGACCCGACGGCAGGTCGCCGGACGTGCCGAGCCGGCGCACGGCCGTCGCGACGGCGGCGGACCCGAGCGAGACCTCGCTCGCGAGCTGGGGCCACCCGGTGATCGAATGCCCCACCTCGAGGAACGAGGCCGCACCGCGCGACGACGCCTCGCTCGGCCCGATCAGTCGCGCGACGTACGGTCCCTTCTGGGCCAGAGTGAGATTCGCCAGCTTGGACGAATCCATGTCGCCGAAGAGTCCGTGGAAGATCGGGCGGTCCGGTTCGAGGTCGAACCGTTCGACGTCGAGGATGCCCCGGTCGCTCGTCTCCATGATGACCGGGATCCGCCGGTCGCGGGCGGCCTCGCGAACGAGGAACTTCATGTCGATGGAGTCGCACTCCTCGATGACGACGTCGAGCCCGTCGAGGAACTCAGCCAGGTTGTCCGGACGCACCCCCTCGGTGAAGGCGACGACCTTGAGGTAGGGATCGGTCTCGGTGATCCGGCGGGCGGCGACGACGGCCTTGTTGACGCCGAGGTCGAGCACGCTCGCCGGCAATCGGTTGAGGTTCGACACGTCGACGGTGTCGAAGTCGGCCAGGCGCAGCTCGCCGGCCAGGCCCTCCATGGCGAGGATGTGCGCGACACTGTTACCCGTGCTGACCCCGACGATACCGATGCGCAGGGTCCGCAGTCTCGCCTGCTCCTCTCGGGTCAGCTTGTTGCGATTGCGGTCGAGTCGCAGCGTCGAGAACGACCGCGGTCCGAGGAGGCGAACGGCGGCGCGGCGCCACGGGTAGTAGACCCACCGCGAGTCCTCGTTCGTCAGCGACGTCGACGGCGCCGGGACGGTGGCCGCCAACTGGTCGCGCTGGGCGTCCAAGCGGTCAACGAACTGGATGGCGTCGTTGCCGCGCAGCACTTGGAGCATCTCGCGGTGCGGCCGCGTCGTCACATCGATGACCAGGGGCTGCCACGACCTGGTTCGCGTCGACGCGACGTCCAGCTCCGTCGGACTGGTCGCTACGGGGCCCCGCGACAGCTGTTCGGCCTCCATGCGCATCGCTCGTTGGTGCTCGGGGGTGCTCAGCTCGTCGGTGTTCCACCGGTACCAGCACACGGCCACGGTCCGGTACCGCTCGTCGGGGAAGGGGACCCAGTGCTCGCCGAACTGTCGGCCGCCCGCCTCGGAGCCGATCGGGACGAGCGCGTCCGAGACCGCGGCGATTGCGAACTCGGCGCCGAGCCAGTTCATCGCGTGGGTGACCGACCTCGACATCGCCGCCACCTGGCGAAACCCGATCGCCGCCTCGCCCTTCGACCACGCGCCCTTCACCTCGAGCACGCCACCGCGGATGTGGTCGCCGATCAGCTGTTCGAGGTCACCGATCTCCGGGGAGTCGACCATCTCCTCCATCAGCGCCGCCTTGTACGTGCTCTCCAGCGGCCCGTGGAAGCGCACGCCGCAGACGGCCTCGTCGTTCTCGCCGAAACCGAGGATGAACAGTGAGACGCCGTGCCCCTGCTCGAGCTCCTTGCGACGAAGCGTCCCCTCGAACCCGTGGTGGCGGTACCGCCCCTCGCCCTCGTCAAGGTAGACCTTCCACAGGTCCGGGCGTTCGAGCGGATGGTGGCCCTCGAATCGCACACCGGTGATTGGGTCGACGTAACTCGCGCCGTACCGGTATCGATGACTCGCTACGTTGCCCACAAACAATCCTCTCAGTCGTCGGCCGGGGAACCGCCGAGTTGCGAATAGCCGTGTACCGTGGGTCCTCCTGTCCCTCGAACTATAGTGAGGCGACCTACGAAATTGGTGCATCCACAGTCGGTCCAAAGGGCGTACGACGTGCTCGATCCACTCTCGCGAAACGACCGGCTACCGATGCGACGCCACAGCGCGAAGATCGCGCGACCACGCGAACGGTCGAGGCGAAGGTCGTTCGGCGCCACGTGCTAGGTCTGCTCGTCCTCTACTGCGCGCTGCTCGGGCTGGTCGTCGGATCGTTCCTCAACGTCGTGATCTACCGGGTCCCGCGCGGTCGCTCGATCGTGCGGCCACGGTCGGCCTGTCCGCGCTGCGACGAGCCGATCACCGCACGCGACAACGTGCCGATCGTCTCGTGGGTCCTGCTGCGCGGTCGTTGTCGCCACTGCGGTGAGCCGATCTCGGTGCGCTACCCCCTGGTCGAGCTCGCTACCGCGATCCTCTTCGGTGGAGTGGCCGCCCGCGTCGGCTACCGCGCCGACCTGCCGGCCCTGCTCGTCCTACTCGCGGGGCTGTTCGCCCTCGCCGTCGTCGATGCCGAGTTGTTGGTGCTGCCCAGGCGCATGGTCTACTTGACGCTCGCATTGCTCGAGGCGTCGCTCCTCGGGGCGACCCTTGACGGGAGCCAGTGGCACCGCTTCGGCGTCGCCACCGTCTGCGCGCTGGCGTGGTTCGCGCTCTTCTTCGTGATCAACGCGGCCAGCCCGCGCGCCCTCGGCTTCGGCGACGTGCGCCTCGCCCCGGTGCTCGGACTGGGCCTCGGCTGGCTCGGCGTCGGCTACGCGCTGCTGGGCTTCTTCGCGGCCAACCTCATCGGCGCCGTCGTCGGTGTCGCGCTGCTCGCGACCAAACGGATCGAACGTCGCCAGCCCATCCCCTACGGCGTCTTCCTCGCAATCGGCGCCGGGTTCGCGATCTACGTGGGACCCGAGTTGCTCGCACCGTTCCAGAACCTGCGGTGGCACTGGTAGGTCAGAGCACGTACTCGGTGCGCAGCCCCTCGCTGTCCCACTCGGCGTCACTCGGGATCCGCTTGGCCGCCTTGCCGTTCACGCGCCGGGCGGTCCACATCAGGGCCACGGCGTCGAGCAGGTGTTTCTCGGGCACCCCGACGTCGGCGTCGAGGATCATGCCCACGTTCTGGATGCGCTTCACGAGCAGCTCACGACGCTCCTCGCGACCCTCCTCGCGCAGCTTCGAGTACCGCAGCGGGACGTCGCCGTTCAACTGGTAGAAGCTCAGCTCGGGGTGGCCCTCGAAGACGACGCGCTGGCGGAAGGGCGACATCTCGGCGTAGAGCTCGCGGTAGCGCGCCAGGCGCGCCAGCGTCGTCGCGTCGAGCCCGGTCGTGACGACCTCAGCGCCCGGGCGCAGGCTCGCGCGCGTCGGCGCGCCGGCGATCGTCGAGCCCCGTCGGCGGAGCAGGAAGCGCGCCTCGAGGTCGCAGGTCCGCGGGGGGTCGCCGACCTCGTCGCGGTAGCCGATGGGTGCGTTGACGACGATGGTGGCGTAGGCCGGTCGCTCACTGACCACCTCGAGGAACGTGGCGAAGAGCCGCGGCGGTTCGGGCATGAAGGTGGCGGCGTGGTGCTTGGCGCCGGCGAGCAGCCAGCCCCCGCTCCACGGGGTCACGCCGGCTACGAGCAGATACGGCAGGTCGGGACCACGGTGAATGGTCACCGCGACTCAGGCTTTCGCGCCCTTATAGCCCAGGAACTCCAAGGAACGGGTCAACTCCTTCGGATGGGCGCTCGTCGCGAACGCATCCTCGTAGGATATCGTCCCCGCGACCACGAGCCGAGCGAGGTCGGCCTCGAGGATCTGCATACCCTCCTTGGCGTTGGTGAACATCACGTTGGTCAACTGGTTCGATCGGCCCTCGCGGATCAGGTTGCGCACGGGGCTCGTGGCGATCAGCACCTCGAAGGCGGCGACCATCCCGCCACCGATCTTCGGGACGAGTCGCTGGGCAACGATGGCGCTCAGTGACGCGGCAAGCTGCACCCGGGTCTGCTCCTGACGCCACGCAGGGAAGACGTCGATGATGCGGTCGATCGCCTGGGCTGCGTCGTTGGTGTGCAACGTCGCGAAGACCAAGTGCCCCGTCTCGGCCATAGTAAGAGCGATCTGAATGGAGTCGATGTCGCGCATCTCGCCGATGAGCAGGACGTCGGGGTCCTCGCGCAGAGCCGACCGCAGGGCTCGGTCGAAGGACGGGCTGTCGAGTCCGATCTCCCGCTGGGTGACCGCGGACGTCTTGTGATGGTGCACGTACTCGACGGGGTCTTCGATGGTGAGGATGTGCGTCGCGCGCGTCTCGTTGATCCGGTCGATGATCGAGGCCAGCGTCGTCGACTTACCCGAACCCGTCGGCCCCGTCACCAGGACGAAGCCACGGGGCTGATCGGCGACCCACCCGGCCGCCCACGGCAGACCAAGGTCATCGAACGACGGGATCTTGCTCGGGATGATTCGCAGCGACATCGCCGCTTGGCCGCGCTGCGTGAACACGCTGCCGCGCACGCGAGCGAGGTCACGCCACGAGAAGGCGAAGTCGACGTCCATCAACTCGTCGAACATCGCCCGCTGGCCCTTGGTGAGCAGCGGCATCGCCATCTCGTTCACGTCGTCGACGCTCAAAATCGCCGATCCCTCAACGGGGATCAGCTTGCCGTCGACGCGAATCCGTGGCGCCGATCCAGCCGCAACCAGAAGGTCCGATCCACCGTGCTCCCAGAGGATCTGGAGCCACGGGTCAACTTTTCTTACGTCCACGTCCGGCATGCTTACCCACTGTCAGTTCGGCGACCACGGCGCAACCCGGGTGTCCAGCTCAGTGGCCAAACACCCGGGTCACATCTCCGCAGGTTCTACTTGATCTCTTGAGAACTCCCCGCCGCTGCGCTATGCGGCCAAGCAAGCCGCGATCGGGTACAACGTTGCGTCGTAGTAGGTTGATCCAACTTTCACCAATACGTCGCCATAACTGGCATTCCCAGAGGTCATGCCATTGCCACCCGAGTAAGCCTGCCCCGGCGTGACGTTGCTTTGAACGACTATCGAGTAGTTGTTAGTCGAACCAACGCCACCACCCGTCGGCCACGACTGCAGGAACGGATAACCGGTAGTTGTCACGTTATTGTAGACAGTCGATGTTTGTGCCGTTAGCAACCCCGGCCAATCGGCGTTCGCAGTCACGCTAATCGACGGGTTCTCAGCCCCGAAGGCGGCGACTCCAGTGGCGACGGTCTTCGCGTCGGTCTGGCAGGCGGCCTGCACGCTCTTGCCCGTCACGCCACCGAGGGCGAAGACGACGATGGCGGCCAGGATGCCGAGAACGACGATGACGATGAGGAGTTCAATAAGTGTGAAACCCCCCTCGATTTCGCCGGCTGCCCTGCGCCGTTGAATTCGTTGATACGTCTGAATCATGCTCTCTGCCTTTCGTCAATCGAGATCCGACACCCCGAACAATCCGCACGAAGCAGACCGCCCGGCATTTCTAGCATAGGTAGGTGGTAGTGGCCAAGAGCGGATACCCAATTCCGACTCAACGAACGGCCTATCACTTCACATAATTAGCACAACGGCAACCGCTCTCCAGCGCTCCGGGCCTTCACGTACCGCGTCGAACGAGTCGCCTCCCTCGCAGGGTTGGTCGAGCACGACGCACGCCATCAGCAGCTCCACGTGGGCGTCGTCGTCGTGGTGCCGAACTCGTTGGAGCCCGTCGCCCCCCTCACCACGACGTAGTAGGTGCCGCTGCCGCTCGGGATCGACGGCGACGTCGCGGCCAGCGCGTTGGCGTTGGCGACGACGACGTTCGTAGCCGGGTAGACGAGGTTCGACGAGTAGGAGGATTTCGACACGAACCACACGGACGAGGGACTCGTGAAACCGGTGCCCGTGATGGTCACCGACTGGCCGCTGCACGAAGTCGGCTGCGCTGGGGCGATCGCCGTCACCGTCGGCGGCGCCACGTTGAAGGCCCACGAGAGCAGCTGGATCTGGGAGCCGCAGGTCGAGGTGGTCGCCGCCGTCGTTCCGGGCGTGCAGTCGGAGCTCGCGCCCGACGACGGGAAGTCGTCGTACGAGACGATCGACTGGAGGAACGGGTGGGCGCCACAGGACTGAGCCGAGAAGCTAGTTAGGCAGGTCGAGACCGTCAACACCCTCGTCGAGAGGGACGCCGGGCTCCACTGGGTAGAGCACCACGTCGCCATCGCCACGCCGCTCTCGACGGGGACCGAGGCCGTGCACGGCACCGGGATTGGTGCGTTCAACGTGGTCGGGTCGAAGATGGTCCGCTCAGCCTGGATGGCGACAGTCGCTGCGCCATCCGCGGCCGTCGTGTCGTTCTGCGCCACGGCGAAGCTCACGGTGCTGCGCAGGGCCGCCGCGGTGAGCCCGGCCATGGAGATCACCAGGAGTCCCACCACGACGAGAAAGACCAGGGCCAAGATCAGCGACGAGCCGTTGTCGCCCCGCGAGGTCGCCCCGCGACGGAGCCCCCGCCCGGGGAGTCGGTCGTCACGTCGAGAGTGGTGGCGCAACGCGGCGGTCACACTCAACCGCCGTTCGTGCTGAAGACGATCGAATCAGGGGCGCTGACGCTCCCGCCCGCCGCGGTCACGGTGACGTTGTACGACCCCTGCACCGTGCAGTTGGGGTTAGGCGAGAAGGTGAGGGTGATCGAGGACAGCGTCACTCCAGAGGTAGCGAAGCTCGGCAGGCAGCCGTTGCCGCTGCTGCCCTGGGCGATGGTCACGCCCACCGTCGGGTAGAAATTCGTGCCGGTGATGGTGCACTGGGTGTTCTTGTTCCCGTGGTCGCGGGGTCTGAGGTGTGCCACCACGTGGTCCGAATGGCCCGAGAACGTGACTTGACACGTCGAGTCGTCGTTGGGGTCCGAAACCGCGATGATGGTCGGTGGCGGGTAGGAGACCGTGAAGGGGTACTGGGGCGAGACCTGACCGTCGGGGTTGGCGACGGTCACCCAGTACTGTCCCGGGGGCGTGCCCGCCGGCCCGTCGATCGTCGTCGAGATCGACGTCGCGGAGTTGCCCGTCCCGGGCGGCGTCGAGGGGCAGGTGCCGCCCGACGAGCTCTGGAAGGTCACGGTGGCGCCGGACTGGAAGTTCGTGCCGGTGATGGCCAGCGCCACGTTATTGGACCCCGGCAGAATGGTTGACGGGTTCAGAAGCGTGATCACCGGGCCGGAACTCACCGAGAGGGTCGTCGACGCGGTCGCGCCGTCGGGATTGGTCAGGGTGAGCGTCACGACCCCCGAACCCGTCGGGGCGGCCGCCGCGACGTTGACCTCGGCGGGGATCGAGGTGGACGAGTTGACGACCCACGTCGGCGAACTCGCCGGCGACGACGCAGAGCCGGTCCCAGTGAAGGTGACGCCCGGGCTCGGGTTGCCACTGCCCGGGGTCGACGAGAAGACGGCGGTCGTCCCGGTCCCGGTCGACGTGAAGCCCGTCCCGGTGATCACCACGTAGAGGTTCGACGTGCCCGGCGTCAGCGAAGCCGGGTTGACCGAGGTGATCGAGAGCGGGCTCGCACCCGGAGCGATCCGGTTCACGACAACGTACGACGTCGCCACCGTTCCGTTGGGCTGACGTACCGTCACCATGAGCTTCTGGGGAATGGAGGACCCGGCGCAGCTGGAGGGCGGAGAGGCCCACGTCTGCGTCGTTGACGACCAGTCACCGACCACGGTGACCGTCGCGGTGTACCCGGCCGGGGCTCCCCACGACGCCGAGTTGTACGTCGAGTTCGGCGCCAAGCAGGGGTTGTAGAGCGGATTGGTCGGCTGCTGCTGCACCTGAGAGAAGACGCTCTCGGCGACGGTTCGAAGCGCCACGTCACTCGAGACCAGCTTGCGGTCAGAGGACGAACCCGAGATCGAGCTCGAAAACCCCATCAGGAGGGCCACCGACGTGATGCTCACGACGACGATCGTGAACAACACCTCAAGTAACGTGTCGCCACGCTCATCCGCGCGGCGCCACCGTCCGACTGGTCTGGTCACGGCACACCTCCCACTTCTCCGACTCGAGCCACTCGTCATGACGTCACGTTGATGGTCGTGTTCTGGCTGAAGGACGCGGTGGCCGCCACGATGAAGGAGGCGTTGAACGTGCTGTTGTTGGTGCTCGTCAGATTGCCGCACGGCACGTAGACGCCGCCGTAAGTGCCGCTGCCGTTG
>VFSW01000676.1_pt1 | contig 50718 bp, 42 predicted proteins | sample 5358111 | NCBI WGS metagenome assembly VFSW01 (sample SAMN11554181, study PRJNA540505) | mine drainage metagenome | isolation source: sediment from site ElyBrook_90M | place: USA: Ely Copper Mine, Vershire, VT | collected 2017 | reverse complement strand
GGACACATCCCTTTCACGGATGCGACCGGGGTTCGAATCCCCGTGGGGACGCCATTTCCGCCGCGAACTTGCCGCCCTTAAGTCAGCGCGGCGGTCCGAAAGCGACATGGATCCGTGAAAAGGCCTGCGTAATCGGCAATACTGTATTCTTCCAATAAGAAAACGCGGTCACACGTAAACCATGGGAAAGCGCTGGGCATTGCTGGGATGGATGGTGATGCCGGTCTGGGCGCACGCCGGATGGGTGTTCGATCCCTACACGGGCGTCGACTTCGAGCAAAACAACAATCTGTTCGCTGTTCCGACGGCTTATGCGGTTTACGACCCGCGCGGGATTCCGCGCATGGGGGATTTCGTGACCACCGCCCGGGTGGGTGCCGAGACGGATTACCAGTTCGACCGCCAACGCGTGTACAGCATCTTCGAGGGCCGGTATCTCGACTACGAGCACTTCACCGACCTCAACCACGCGGAGTATCTCGCGAACGTGGGGATGGACTGGAAGTTGCTGACGATCTTTGATGGACTGCTCGATGCGAGGCAGAGCAAGCAGATCGTGCAATTCGCCGAGCGGACCGTCACCACGCTGACCTACGTCACCGACAAGATGATCAAAGGCACCTTCAACGTCGCGGTCACCCCGGATTGGCGCGTCGAGACCACCGGCTACTCTCACCGGATGGATTCGCCGCTCCAGGGTGCGCCCGATTTCGCCCTGCACGAGACCTCCGAGGATCTGGCGATCAAGTACGTCGGAATCGCCAACTTGAGCTACGGCGTCGACGTCCAATACCTGACGGGGCACTATTCCGGCGCCCCGGTCGCGCTCGGGTTCCTCGATTACACGCAGACCTCCGAGAATTTGACCGCCAATTATTCGGTGAGCGGTGTGACCAAGCTCAATGCGGCCGTGGGGTACACCCAGCGGACGCTGCAGGGCACGCCTACGCCGCTCGGCGGCGTCACAGGCACCTTCGGCTACCTGCGCCAGATCACGGGCAAGACCTCGGTCAACCTGCAGTTCAACCGCGCGGTGAACAGCTATTTCAACGCCGGCAGCACGGAGATCGACACCTCGGAGCTCGGGAACGTGCTGTGGCAGGCCACCCCGAAGGTGAGCGCGGGGCTCACCTATCAGCACATGCATAGCGTGTTCGAGGGCACGGCCTACTTCGTTGCCGATACCCAAGGGCGCGTCGATGACATCAATAACGGGACCTTGGAAATCAAATATTATCCGCGACGCTGGCTCATGATCCGGCCGTACGTCACGCGCCAAGTCCGCAATTCGACGGTGCCGCTCTTCTCGTTCAACGACACCATCTTCGGCATCGAATTCCTGGTACGCGACTCACCGACCAAGCGATAGCGCGAGCGAAAGGCATCGACGCCTATCTGCCATCCAGCGCTTCGTCGAATGCATTGATTCCATGAACCCCAAATTTGCACTCGGCAAGTTGCGACTGGTCAGCAGCGCCGTCATGGATCAGGCACTGCTGTCGGGAACGAATTTCCTCGCCGGCTTCCTGCTGATTCGTCTCGCGACCGAACAGGAGTACGGCACCTACGTGCTGGTCCAATCCGCGTTGCTGCTGCTGGTCACCATTCACAATGCCTGGCTGGCGGGCCCGGTGTCGATTCTGGCGCCGCGGCTCGCCGTCGAAGATCGTCATCAGACGATTGCGGCGATCAAGATCACGCAGCGCCGCTGGCTCCGGTGGATCGCAGTACCCTTGGTGACCCTGCCGCTGCTCGCGCATGTCGCCGGGCTGCTCGATGCGCCCGCCGCCGCGGTGCTGACCGCCGGGATCGTGGCCGGCTGGGCTGCGCTTCGACGGGAATTTCTGCGAAGCATATTGCTGATCTATTCCCGGCCGCACCACCTGCTGGGCGCCGATGCGGTCTATTGCCTCGCGCTGCTGGTAGGCGTCCTGGTCGCCGTGCTGACCGGGCGGCACGCTGCGGTGGTCGCCTCCACGGCGCTCGCGGTTGCCGCGTGGGCGGGGGCGGCGGCGGCGCATCGTACGCTCGGCCGCGATCCGGGGTGGCGAAGCGCGCGCACCGTCACCCTCTGGCCGGACATTCGGCGACTCGGCCTCTGGGCCATGGTGGGCGCGGGCATCTACTGGTGTCTCGGGCAGAGCTACAGCTACATGCTGGCGACCCGACTCGACTTGAAGGCGGTCGCCGATGTCAGCGCCACCCGGCTGTTGCTCAATCCGGCCATCATCCTGACCATCGGCGTGGTCTCGCTGCTGGGTCCGGGTGCCGCGCGATGGTACACACAGATCGGCGTGCATCGCATGGTGCGCCGGCTGCTGCTGATCATGCTAGCCCTCGGTGCGCTCGAGATGCTCTATTGCCTCGTGGTTTGGCTGGGGCGCGACTGGCTGGTGCATGATCTGTTGCACAAGCAAATCGAGGACAGCGACCGGCTGATCGGCCTCTGGGCGGCAGTGGCGTTGATCGCGGTGATCCGGGACGTCATGCAGTGTGCCTTGATTGCCATGGGGCAGCTCAGGCTCTTGGCCTGGCAGGTGGGGGTGAGCGCCGCGGTCGCGGTGGCCATCATGTGGTTCGGCATCCCGATTTGGGGTGCGGCCGCGGTGCTGATCGGTCAGATCGTGGGCGAACTCATCAACCTCGGCGGAATCACCTGGTCCCTTCGCCGCTCCACGCGGCGGTCGGTCGAGCCGTCGACCGCCTAGCCAAGGGCGCACCTCGTCAATCGCGAGCCGCAAACGCCCGGCGGATATCGGTGATGTCCGTGCCCGATTTCGCGGAAATCATGGCGGAATGGTGGACGGGCCCACGTTTCGCCTTGAAGGCATCGAGATCTGCCGGACCCAAGGGGGCGGTCTCCCAGTAGCAGAGCGTGCGGATCACCGGATCGTGCCAATGACCCGATTTTGCCGCCAGCACCTGATCCGCGTACAAGCCATAGAGAATGTACTCCGAGAACCCACTCAGGGGCGCGATTGCCTGCTGCCAGGGCTTGCCGCAGGTCTCTTGAACCCGCTGCACGGCGGCGAGCGCGTTCAGCCGGCGCCACCAGATCAATTGCCCCACGTAGTTCAAGTCGAAGTCCTTCTGGGGCGGAATGCCCAAAAGGTTCGCGCAAATGACCTGCCACTCATCGTTGGACGGAATGAGTCCGCGTTGGCCCGGCTCGGCGAACAACGGGACATCGCCGTCACGCTCGAAGCTGCGCGGATCGAAGGGCGCGATGAAGAACATATCGGAGTCCGCGTAGAGCAGCACGTCCTCGGAAACGGCCGCCGGCACGGAGAGCTTGACGATCTGCTGCAAAATCCAATTCTTCACCGGGCGCGTGCGCAGGCTGACCCAGAATCGGCGGAGCCCGGGTACTCGGAATAGCCATGGTGGGATGATGTCTTCGACGATGATGAGGGACGTGCGGTTCGTGAGCATGGGTCGAAACAGCGGCAGATCGCGTTTCGCGATGACCAGGTAGTGACGAACGTCCGCAGGAACCCAGCGCTCCGCCGTCTCGAGCAGGAACCGGCAGCGCTCGACGTCCATCCAATAACTCGGGGTGACCAGGGCAAAAGTCGTGGACGTCATGGGTCAATGATGCCTTTGATGGATGGATGCAAAATTACGGCTTCTCTTGGGCGGTGTCGGTCGATCCGTCACGTGGCAGTCCCTCCGTCGAGGAACCAACGGGCAGTCTCCTGCAGGGAGGCATCGAGATCACGCCAGATGAGACCGAGTTCGGATTCGACCCGGCGCACGTCGAGTCGAATGTCGTGACCCATGACGCGAAGTAGCGAAGGCGGGATGGGCGGCGGCAGGCGCAGTGTGCCGACTCGGGCGACCCGCGCGAGTATCTCCGCAATCTTGAGGGGCGGCGCCAGCAGCCGGGTCTCGATGCGCAGACGTCGTGCGGATAGTCGCCGGACGGGCGTCGCCCCCAGGCTGATGGCGAACCGAATCAAGAACTCGTTCCACGTCGGAGGATCGGGTAGCGATAGGTTATAGGCCCGGCCATGGGCGAGCGGATTCCGAAGAGCGCTCAAGACCGCCTGCGCGACATCCCCGACATGCACGAGATTGCAGCAGCCGTCCCCGGCCGGGCCCAGATCACCCAACCGACGAGCCAAGAGCAGTCGGGCCATCCGCACCGACCACTGCACGCTGCCCGGGCCGAAGACGCAGCCCGGCCGCAGGATGATGGCCTTGGGATACCGCCGAGCCACTTCTTCCGCCGCGATCTTGGCCTGCGAATACGGTCCGATATCACCGCGCAGCGGCGTCTCCTCGCCCACCAGCCCGGTTGTGCTGCCGTAGACCGCCATGCTGCTCAGATGAACGATCCGCGGTCCCCTAGGATCACGCTGCGCGGCGGTGATCAATGCCATCGTGGAGCCTTCTATGGTTCGCTCATCCCCGGCCACGCAGTTCACCACCGCCGTCGTCCCGGCCATGACGGCGGCGACCGAATCCGAGTCGGTCGCATCGACGATGCGCTGCTCGTGCCCATGAGTCGTCGATCTCGATGCGCGGCGCACGCCGAGGATGGGCGAAGCCCAATCGGATGCGGCGAGTCCCTTCACGACGGCTCTGCCTATGAATCCGTCGGCGCCCAGTACGAGGATGGATTCCTGCATAATGGCTAGAGCTTGTAAGCTCGTTCGTGGTATGTCAATCTCAAGTGCTTAAATTAATTGATATTTATTGACTTGGGTCGCAGATTTTCCTGGCCCGACTGATGTGGCGAAAGTCCTGATCCTTGTTGTCGGGTGTGTTCGGTGCGTGCTTCGCGAATTCCCAACGGATTCTCGATGGAGGAAGTCCGAACGCCGAAGGAAAGCCGGGGAGCCATTTGGCCAGAATTCATACGCTAAATAGCATTATCGGATCCGCGGCGTTCACGCCATGCCTCGCGCAGACAAGCCGCGCTTGCGTTTCAGCAGTAGCAGCGCGTTCGGCGTCCTCGCAATTCATTACCTAATGGATCACCATGTGGGCCTCGTGATTGCGATTCCGTGACTTGGTGCTGTCGTCGTTGATCTACCAGAATGTTCCATGTGTTTACCTCAGTTGATCATGGGTCCATATGCCTTGGCGAGATTTCCTAATCCCGATACGCCGGTCAATTTTCAATTGTCTCCATGGCACGCCGAGTGGCTAACGAGGATTGGATGCGCATGATCTACATGGCGACCGCCCTTGAGTTGACCGAAGTCATCACGTTAGTGCTCGTGCCTTAAATGTCGAAATGGTCCGGATTCAACAGACGACAGTGGCGGCGGTTGGCCCTCGGATGAACGTGGGTGATATCAGATTTGACTTGGTCGGTAACGTAAATTGCTGGCTCGAAGTGACGCTAGATTTGGCGAAGCGGCTCTTAGATGGGTAGATGGGCCGCAATCACTTAGTCAACGGCTCACGACGCGGAAATAGTTTTGGACGTCTGGTGTCCGCTTATAGTGGGTCGAGTGTTGTGGACATGTCATTTGCGATTGCCCCTCGATGTAGGTCATCGCAGATGAGGGGGGCAGGCCCGCCCCGTATCGATTGAGCCACAATGGAGATCATCATTCGCAAATCTCCATTGAAAAGTTACAGCGAGAACCGCGGAGAAGTTGGATGACGGCCCTTGTGGAACGCTTGGCTAAGCTCTGCGCGGAAGATTCTGATTGACGAAGCCACGCCACATCGATCCGCGCTGTAGATCAATTGCCGTGTACCGCTTATGGAAGGCCTGGTCGAGAAAATAAGGGAAATCCATGTCGGAGACGGAAGCTGTCAAGAAGAATATCGTATCAATCCAGATTCTGCGAGGAGTTGCCGCGGCCAGCGTAGTGTATTGGCATATCGGTGTTGCGCCGGAATTTGGGAGCTTCGGCGTCGATATTTTCTTCTCTATCAGTGGATTTGTGATGGCGCTAATAACGGATGGTAGCCCAAGACCATCGAGATTTCTGATCGATAGAATTTCCCGTATCGTGCCCCTCTATTGGGTCTTGACTACTGGCCTGCTCATCGCAATTGCCGTTTATCCGAATGCTGCGAATTCCACAACTTTCAATCTGCAAGACTATTTTAAGTCTCTCTTCTTTATTCCGTATCTGAGAGAGAACGGGAAGATGTTTCCGCTTCTCTTTGTTGGATGGACGCTGAACTACGAGATGTGCTTCTACGCGTGTCTTTCAATTTCACTGGTCGTCTATAAGAGACATCCATTAATTCTAACTTCGCTCATTCTGACTGCCGCATTTTTCATCTTTGGCAGGTGGATAAAGAACCACACGTTGAATGCATTCTTTGGAAACACCCAAATATTCGAGTTCATACTTGGAATGGCCGCATATAAGGTCTATAGGTCACCATTATTGCGCAGGTGGCCAAGGCGTCTTTCCGTAGGATTGGGAGTATCTTCATATGCGTTTATGGCGGTCACGCAGGCGCAGTCGGTGCAATTCGAGGTGTTCTTTCTCTGCGGAATTCCGTCCTTTCTCTTGATTATTAGTGCAGTTCAGCTTGAGAATTCTATCGGCGGACGCGTTGCCGGATTCTTGAAGTCTGTAGGTGATGCGAGTTATGCGACGTATCTTTCTCACGCCTTCGTGGTTGATGGCACGATCAGAATTATATCGAATAGGTATGGACTTATAGATCCATATGCGCCTGTTGGTATCTTGGTCATCATGTCAGCCGCATTAATTGTGGGGCATGTTATTTATCGGACAATAGATAGACCGGCGAGCCATTCTGTTCGCATGAAATTGGTTGGCGTCATGTCGATATCAAATCATCCTTAAAGAAGGTCGCCAGCACGGCACTTGCTGGGTGCGTGCGATAGAGGGTCTGCATTTTGACTCCTTCTGCGCTTTGGTTCCTTGCATTACAAAAATCCGACACGCACCTTGCTCTGGTTCTTAATCGATGTGCAAGAACTAGAGTCATGTTGCGCGTATTCCGCACAAGTGCTCGCTTTCGAGGCGCAAGACCATGTGCCGAGACTCAGCGTGAATTAAGCGCGGTGGCTCGAAGTTGCGCCGCCAATCGCAGCGCCATCGCCACGATGGTCAACGTGGGGTTGGCCTGGCTGGAGGTCGGGAACACCGCGGATCCCGCGATGTAGAGATTGTCCACGGCGTGCAGTCGGCAGTTCGAGTCGACGACGCTCGACCGCGGATCGCTGCCCATGCGTGCGGTGCCGATGTGATGGCCTCCGTAGGCGCCGTAACGGGTCATCTCGAGCTCGACCTTGGCGGGATCGTAGTCAAGTTGGCCGACTCCGCTGGCGGCGAGGTCCCGCGCGAGAATTTCCAACGCTCGAGTGACGGTATGTACGTCCTCCGGCAGGTAATGCCAGTCAATCTTGATCCGCGGCATGCCCAGGGCGTCGACCTGATCGTCGAGGAGCACCCGGCTCGCGGGGTTCGGATACTGCTCGGCGTGAAAGTCGATGCTGTAAAGGTTCGCCTTCGAGTTGATGATGATCGAGGGAAATTTTCGCTCCGCCAGCTTTCGATCCCGCAACATGTGCCAGGCGAAGCCGGCTGCCTCGGCGGGTCCCGTGATCACGTTCGCGACGTGCCGAAACCAGTCGCCCGCCGAGCTGGCATCATCGCCGTGCAGGCGCTGCGCGTATTCGTACGGGATGAATGGTTTGGCGAGATACAGCAGGGAGAGAACGGCGTTGCGATGCGCGGGATCTGTGATTCGCGGATGGTGCAGGCGCGCAATGAAACTGCCGATGCGCTCCCGGCGCTGCGCACCCTCCTCGAGAGCGAAGCGCTGCCGGCAATACACCCCTTCGGCGGATATCCGGTACCCGCGAAACACGGCGCTCGGTGGGCAGGTGAATCGGATGGCGCCAATGATGCCGGCCAGATGGCACATGTAATATCGGCCGGCCACGTCGTGGCCGTTGCCGATGCCCGTCGGGTGCCGATCGCGATTGGCGAGTAGGAGACGGGCGGTCTCGAGGCCGCCGGTCGCGAGGACGTAGTGGCGGCCGCGGGCGGTGAGGCGTTTGCCCGCCAAGGTTCGCAGTGACAGGCCCACCACGCGGGTACCGCTTTCGTCGAGTTCGATCCGCGTCACATTGGCGTGCAGCACGACTTGAAGGTTGGGAGCCCGTTTCAATTTGTGCTGGTAACGGGTCGCGAAGTTCGTCGGGCAGCTGAACCGCTCCAACCGGTGCGTGGAGAAATCTGCGCTGGAGAACCCCTCGACGATCGGCCGCGCGGCCGCACCAAAGGTCGATTCCGTCGTATAGGCGAACGGACCCGCCTCGCACAGGGCGTTGGCGCGCGGGTAATAGGGCTCGAGGTCGGCGCGCGTGAGCGGCCAACCGCTGCCGGGAACGTAGTCGCGCTCTTCGAAATCGATCGAGTCGAAGGGCATGCAGCGCCCACCCCAGATCGTGGTGGTGCCCCCCAGGCGCCGTTGGCGGTACCGATCGGGCGGACTGTGCAGCCTAGGATCGGCTACTGCACCGGAATAGAGCGCCTGCGTGTCCGGCTCTTCCTCGAAACCGCCGGATTCGAGCAGGAGTACCGTCAGACCCGAGTTCGTCAGGTCGAGCGCCAGGGTGATGCCGGCGGCACCGGCGCCGACGATCACGATATCGGCCTGTACAGCCTCCTGGTCGGAGAAATCCGTGGCATCGCGCAACATTCTGGGCAACCGTTCTCGGATATACTTTCGGGCGAGGCGGTAACTTGTTGATTCACCGTGTATTCAGGAAAGTATGCCAGGCTTTGCCGGCAGCGACGTGGGTAAATTGACGAAATTCATTGCCGACGTCGCGCGCTCGATGGGAGCATTTCTATAAATGGTCACATTTCGACCGAGGGAAGCCAATCGATGTATTTAGTGACGGGCGGCGCCGGATTCATCGGATCGAACATCGTCGCCGCCTTGAGCGAACGCAATGCCGAGGTCGCGGTGTGCGACTGGATGGGCAATGACGAGCGATGGCGTAACCTCGCCAAGCACGAGATCGCCGATCTCATCGAGCCGGAGTCCCTGCGTGAGTGGCTGCATCGTAAGGGCGATCGGCTGCGCGGGATCGTGCACATGGGCGCGATCAGCGCAACCACCGAAACGAACGTCGATCTGATCGCCACCCGGAACGTGCGTTCGACGATCGATCTGATCGAATGGTGCGCCGAGGCCCGGGTTCCCCTGATCTATGCCTCCTCGGCTGCCACCTACGGGGACGGTTCCGCGGGGTTTGATGACACCTTCACGCGCGCCGCCCTCGCACGCTTGCGGCCGCTGAATGCCTATGGCTGGAGCAAGCATGTCGTGGATCGGCGCATCGCCCGGATGGCGGAGGTGGGCGCGAAACTGCCGCCGCAATGGGTGGGCCTCAAGTTCTTCAATGTCTACGGTCCCAACGAATATCACAAGGGCACGATGAGCAGCGTCGTCGCCCGCAATTTCCCGGTGGTGCGGCGCGGCGAGCCGTTGCGCCTGTTCCGCAGTTACCGGCCGGATTATGCCGACGGCGGCCAGAAGCGCGACTTCATCTACGTGCGCGATTGCGTGGACGTCACCCTCTGGTTTCTTGACAATCCCGCCGTCAGCGGCGTGTATAACCTCGGTACGGGCCAGGCGTGCACCTGGCTGCAGTTGGCCCATGCGCTGCACGGGGCACTCGGCCGGCCGGCGAACGTCGAGATGATCGACATGCCGGTCGAGCTTCAGTCGAAGTACCAGTATTTCACCCAGGCGAGGATGGATCGGCTGCGCCAGGCAGGCTACCGGCGCGCCTTCACGTCGCTCGAGGATGGCATCAAGGATTACGTCGAGAAGTATCTGATCCAGGCGGATCCCTACCGATGAGGATATGGACGCAGGTCGCAAAGGAAGAATGAATATGTTGCAGGCAGACAGAACCCCCGCGGCCGACCCGTCACAGGTCGACACGATCTTCCAGCACGAGTTCGAGCAGCACAAGAGCGTGGTCGATGCGACCGAGCGGGCCGTGCGTCGCGATTTCGGACTGATGTTGAACATCATGGAACAGAGCCTGCGGGAGGGCGGAAAGATGCTTCTCTTCGGCAACGGCGGTAGCGCAGCGGATGCCCAGCACATCGCCGCCGAACTCGTCATTCGCTACAAGACCGACCGCAAGGCGATCGCCGCCATCGCTCTGACGACGGACACCTCCACCTTGACCGCCTGCGGAAACGATCTGGGCTTTGACGCCCTGTTCGAGCGGCAGATCGAGGCGTTGGGCCGGCCGGGCGACGTGGCCCTTGGCATCTCCACCTCAGGCAAGAGTCCGAACGTGTTGCGCGGGCTTCGTCAGGCGCGCAGCAGCGGCCTGAAAACCGTGGGGCTCACGGGCGGAACAGGCGGAGAGATGGCGGCGATCTGCGATGCGATGATCACCGTGCCGTCCTCGGTGACTGCGAGGATTCAGGAGATGCATATCACCCTGGGCCATCTGCTTTGTCTCGCTCTCGAAACTCGCCTCGGCCTTGTCTGACCGGTCATGCGACACCATGAGCTGATCGACATCCTGGATCGCGTGCACGCCGTGCGGGTGCTGGTGCTCGGCGACGTGATGCTGGACCGCTTCGTCTACGGATCCGTGGTTCGGGTCTCGCCGGAGGCCCCGATACCGGTGCTCGAAGTATCTCGCTCGCTCGACTCGGCGGGCGGCGCGGCGAACGTCGCGCGCAATGTCGCCGGCATGGGCGCAAGCGTCACGCTCATCGGCGTGACTGGTGACGATCCATGGGCGGCCGATTTGAGAACCCAAATCGGGGTAGCTGCTACGATCGATGCGCACCTCATCGTCGACTCCAGTCGACCGACCACCGTAAAGACGAGATACGTTGCGGACGGACAGCAGGTGCTGCGCGCGGACCGCGAGGTGCGCGCGCCGCTCGGCCCGGAGGTCGAATCGAGGCTGCTCGCCCAGTTTCGCGAATCGTTGCGGCATGCGGACGTCGTGGTGCTGTCGGATTACGCGAAGGGCGTATTGTCCGATCGGGTGACGGCGGCGGCGATTCGGGCCGCGCGCGAAGCGAACAAGCCGGTGATCGTGGACCCCAAGGCGAAGGATCTGCGCAAATACTCGGGCGCAACCGTTCTGACGCCGAACCGCTTGGAGTTGCAGACCGCCTGCGGCTTCGATTGCGCATCGGACGACTCGGTGGAGAGCGCGGCCCGTTCGTTCCTCGACGGCGCGGTGTGCGAGTCGATGGTGGTGACGCGCGGCAAGGACGGCATGTCGGTGGTGGGCCGTGGCGCTGCGGCGGTGCACCTACGCACGATGGCGCGGCAGGTCTTCGACGTCTCTGGTGCCGGAGACACGGCCGTCGCCGCGATGTCGCTCGGCTTGGCGGCGGGAGCGGACATCGTGGCGGCGTCCACGCTCGCGAATCTTGCGGCCGGGATCGTGGTTGGAAAGCTCGGCACGGCGGTGGTGACTGCGTCCGAACTGATCGAACAACTCACACCGCTGAACGCGCGGAGCGGCGACAACAAGATCTTCACCCTCGAGAGCGTGCTGCAACTGACGCGCACCTGGCGGGAACAGTCGCTGCGAGTCGCGTTCACGAATGGCTGCTTCGATTTGCTGCATCCGGGGCACGTCTCGCTCCTGGACCAAGCGAAGCGCTCGGCCGATAGGTTGGTGGTCGGTCTGAATGCGGATGATTCGATCCGTCGATTGAAGGGGCCCGATCGCCCCATCCAGAATGAAATCGCCCGGGCCACGGTGCTCTCATCGCTCAAGTTCGTCGACGCGGTGGTCATCTTCGCCGAGGACACGCCGATCGACCTGATCGAGGCGCTGGCACCCGATGTCCTGGTGAAGGGGGCCGATTACACCGTCGACCGGGTGGTCGGCGCGGACCTCGTCCTGAGCCGAGGCGGAAAGGTGGTTCTGGCGGATCTGGTGGAGGGTCAGAGCACCACCAGCATGGTGCGCCGCGCGGCGGCGCCGCGGGCGTCGTGACGCGGCGGGCGCCGGCGGGTCCCGTATCAGGGCGTAAGGTCGTGGTGCTGGACCGCGATGGCACCATCGTGATCGATCGTCACTATCTCGCCGATCCCGACGCGCTCGAGTTCGAGCCAGGTGCCGCGGTCGGATTACGGAAGATGGCCGCGATGGGCCTGGGACTCGTGGTTATCACCAATCAGTCCGGAATCGCCCGCGGGCTGTTCTCGCCGTCGCGCCTGGAGCAGATCCACGAGCGCCTCAAGCAGATGGTGCAAACCGCCGGAGCGCGGCTGGAAGGCATCTATTTTTGCCCGCACGGTCCCGAGGACGGCTGCGATTGCCGCAAACCCAATCTCGGTTTGATGCGGCAGGCGTCCGAGGAATTGGGATTCGATATGAGCGAGTCGATCGTGATCGGCGACAAGGAGAGCGACGTCGAGTTCGGGCGGCGCGCGGGCGCCGTGACCATGTTGGTCGGCACGAGGGGCGTTCCGGGCGCCACGGCCGCCGACTACGTCGTCGCGAATCTCGAGGAGGCGGCCGACATCATCGGCGCCGCAGCCTGCTGACTGCCTCGCGAGGTGAGTCGCGATGCCGTATTCAGGATTTCTCGCGCTCGGTGCGTACCCATTCACTTGTTTTGCGGCCCAGCAGCAACCAGAGCCGCCACAGAATGAATCCCGGCACATGGGCGAGGGCGGCCAACCCCCGGATGCCCATGCCGCTCAACTGCCAGCCGCGCAGCACATGCAGCATGAGGGCGGCGGCGCAGGCCAGCGCCCACCATGCCCAGAGTGGCGCCGACGGATCCCACAGGGAGAGGGCCATCGAGGCAAGCCCGAGCAAGACGATGTTCAAGGCCAGATACGACAGTGGCGGCACGATCAGATCGGCGGCGAGATCGAGACACAGGAGACTGCGGCGCCGAATCGCCGCGGCGAGCAGCGGCCCGGTCCGGGAGCGGACGAGTTGGAAGCGCCCCTGTTCCCAGCGTTGCCGCTGGGAGCGCGCGGTCTTCTCGCTCGCCGCCATGTCCGCATCGGCGTGCGCTTCCCAGGCGTACTCGACGCGGCAACCGGCCATTCCGAGCGCGATGCCGTACTCTACGTCCTCGGTGAGCGAGAAGTAGCGGTAGGGGAGTTCGCGCAGTAGCCCATGGGTCACGCACCAGCCGTTGCCCCGGATTCCGCAGGACAGGCGCAACCGCTCGCGCGCCCGCGAACGCACCACGTGAAACGCGCCCTTGGCGATGGTGATGAGCTGCGTACGCCACGAGGCCCATGGATTTAAGATTCCGTACTGGGCCTGAATTGCCCGAGCGCCGCGTTCGATCCGAACCGCGAAGGCCTCCAGAAGGTTCGCCGAGACCTCGGCATCGGCGTCAACCACGACGACCGCGCTCGCGAAGCCATCCCGCATGCTCGACTCGAAGGCGAAGGCAAGCGCGTATCCTTTGCCGCGAAGCGTCGGATTGTTCCGCTCCAACACCCGCGCGCCGGCGGCGCGGGCGACGGCTGCGGTGGCATCATTGCAGTTGTCCGCCACCACGAGCACCCGGAATCGGTCGCGCGGCCAGTCCATGGCCAGCAGGCTCGCGACCGTGCGCACGATGCCGGCCTCCTCGTCATGCGCGGGAACGATCACGTCGAAGCGCAGTTGCCGCGAGGAGCGGCCCGGCGAGGGCAGGGGCCAGGAAAGCGCCGTGAGCAGTGCAAGGTAACCGCAGGAAAAGGTGGCGGGCAGCGCCAAGGCGGCGAGCAGCAGTTCGCCGAGCACGATCACGTCAAATTCCAGAACGCCGGGGCGGTCGCACCACGACTCGGCTCGCGCCAACGTAAGCGAAGAACTTCGGTCCACGCACCAGATAACGCCAAGCCAGCCGACGCGGATTGCGCAGCAGTCGATGGAGCCATTCGAGCCCCAGACGTTGCATCCATTTCGGAGCGCGCTGCTGCTTGCCGGTGACGAAGTCGATCGAGGCGCCGATGATGAAGGCGAGTCCGCGGGCGCGTCCACGCGCCGCCACCCGGTGAGCGACGATGACGCCTTGGGGATCGCCGACGGCGACCAGGCAGAAGCGGAAGGGACTGGACGCTTCGATGAATTGCAGGCAGGCCTCCACGGCCGCCGGCTCGCGTATGAAACCCATCGGTGGGTTGTGGTGGCGCAGGTCCTTGAGCCCGAACCGGGCCCGCAGCATTTGCGCCTGTTCCTCAGTCGAACCGATGAGTACCACGCGATCGTCGGGCTGGATCACTTGGTGCAGCAAGGCGGCCGTCAGATCGCTCCCCGGGCTCACCGGGACCCGTACGCCGTGAACCAGCCGGAAGAGCAGGGCGGCGACCCGGCTGTCGAGCAGCACGTAGGCGGCCTGGGCGTACTCCGCCCGGAACGACTCGCTCTCGTACACCCGGATGAGTCCATCGACGTTCGGTGTGGCGACGTACCCGTATCTCTGCATGCCGAAGCCCGACGCCTCCTCGAGGAACGCCGGCAAGTCGTAATCGTCGAGTTCGTAGACCACTCGGTCGCGTCCGGGTGCCACCGCCGAACTGCGGTCGGCATGGCTCATGCGGACGCCCTTGCGCGGGGGCGGCGTGGGTTGGCGTCGATCGCCGCAAGAATTCGCTCCGCGGTGATCGTGCTGTTGTCGGCATCCTTACGATAGGAACAATAATCGGGCGCGGTCGAAACCACCTTCGTGCCGATTCCCCAATCGTCGATTTCTGGCGCCGACGTTGGGCTGAAAAATGCCGTAAACGGTACGCCCTGCGCGATCCCGAGGTGCAGCGCCAGGCTGTCGCTCGAAATCAGGTAATCGAGACCACCCACCGCGGCCGCGAGATGCTGCACCGATTCGTCGGTGCAGATCGCCGTGAGCGCCGGTTCGCCGCGGCTCGAGACCAAGGTCTGGTTCTTGGCGAAATCCTGACCCGCACCGATCAGGACCACTGCGACGCCCGCACCAAGCGGCGAGGAGCCGTCGAGCAGGCCATCGATCAGGCGCTGCAATTCGAGGGGACGCAATTCCTTGGACGGCCAGCGGCCGCCCGAATACGGATTGATCCCTACCCGCAGAGGCGCCGTGGGCAGGTTCACCTCGGCCCAGCGACGGCAGGAATCGTCGAGATGGAATTCCGGCTCGACGTGCTCGACCCCGAAGATCGAGGAGAAGATCTGCGCGTGCGAGCGTTGGTTGAGTCTCTTGAGTTCATCGGCGCGCTCCTTGCCGAATCGCGACAACAGACCCATGTCGAACCACTCGGCTGAATCGGGCGTGTAGGTGGGGCGTCCGCCGTCCAGAATCGCGCCGGTCACGGCGCCGGTCGTCAGGCCCGCCACACCCACGAGCGTATCGGGTTCGTCGTCCAGCGAGAAGATGCGCTCGAATCGAAAGGGTTTGGCCTGCTCGAATTCGAACCAGAGATCATCGACGCTCGGGTTCAGGCGAAGCAGGTCGGCGCTTGCCGGGGCGGTGATCCAGGAGATGCGCAGCTTCGATCCGAACCGCTGCTTCAGGGCTTTGGCGAAATACGAGGTACGTACCACATCGCCCAACGCGCCTTTTTTGACGACCAGAACGTGCATGCACAGGACTCTTGCAACGGAGAGGAGACGCCCATCGAGCGCTTGAAGAGGATAGCATGCTCGATGCGCCTCGGAATGAGACAGAATGCCAAATTTCGGGGGTTTCGCCGCTCAATTCGCGAAATGCGACAGCAACCGGACGTACGCGGATTGATAATAGATGCCGGGCTCGGTGATCGCCCAGGAGCTCTCCGGCCACGGCACGTTCCAATCCCGGTACGACTTCTGCGGCGGCTGCCCGCTGGGCGGCATCAGCGTCGCCGGCACACCCGCCTTGGTCGCATCGGCGTTCGGTCCGCCCGGAACGAAACCCGGGGCGGGGCCGCAGTCCGAGGTGCGCACGTCGCCCCAGCGGGTGCGATTCCAGAACCACGTGTGGTAGATCGCATTCACCGACGAGGTCGCACCGTACTCGTACATGTTGCTGAGATAGACGATCCCGAAGGGGTTCACCCCGTGAAAATAATGCAGCAGCTCGAGCGCGCGGGTCTCGAGGTCCCGCGCGTGGTTGCCGGCGAGGTCGAACCGGACGGCGTCCAGATTGCTGTTGCCATAGTTGGCCCGCGGCTGATTGCTGCCCCAATGATATTGAGGGGTAGGCAGGAACGCCCGGTACAAATCATCCCCGGGTTGGAAGCCGTAGATCTGGTTGCCCGCCTGCACGTCGCGCTGCTTGTCCGCAAGCAGGGTCTTCTTCAGAGCAGGATCGGCGTCGGGCAGCGAGGTATAGAACAGCAGCGCCTCGCCCTGCTCGGGCTCGTAGCGTGACCAGCCGGAGTCGCGGTACGGTCGGGTCTCCCGGTAGTGAGCCTCGAGGAAGTGCTGATACTCCGGATCGCCCGTCAAGGCGAAGAGGTAGACGGAGGCGACCACCGCGGCCGAGGTCTGGGCGGCCTCGTTCCAGTCCGCAATGCCGGCGCGCACCGTGCCGTCGTCGCAGTGGATCTGCTTGGCGGGCGCCTGCTGGTAATTCTTCCACGCGGCGATCGCCCGCATCTTGAGCGTGGCCGCATCGGGTCGCAGCGCGTCCACGGAGCGATAGACGTAGGCGGCATGGGCGAACATCCCCGCGATCGCAATCGTGGCCGAGGTGCAGCTCGGCACGTAGAAGCGAGGCTTCGGGTCATCGCCGGGTCTCGAGCCCATGGTGTCGACGATCTCGCCGACCTTGAGCGACGCGCTCCCGTCGGGATTCTGCATGCGCTTCAGCCATTCGGTTTCCCACCGCACCTCGTCAAGCACGTCCGGGATGCCGTTGCCGGACTCCGGGATGTTGAAATCATCGGAAAACGCCGCGGGATTCGCCTCGTAGGCGGTGAGCAGCTGATGCACCGCCGTGGTCGCGAAGGTCACGTACTTGTTCGTGTCGCCGGCGTCGAACCACCCGCCGGCCATGAAGCGCGCCTTGGCGGCGTTGCCGCGATCGGTGACGTCGCGCGCCTCGGTGTCCTGCCCGGGGCCGATGTACGCCGGCCGGTCGTTCCAGCAGGCCTCCGCGAACGGGGCTTGCTTGGCGAAGCCGCTGCGCTGATAGAAATAAGTGCGCATCGCGGCCTTGAGGATGTTCTTGTAGACGTCGGGAGCAATTCGAAACGTGGCGGATCGCACCTTCTTCTCGACGTCGTAGAGGAAGTAAGTGCCGCCGGCCCGCAGCTCGGAAAAATCGAACCACCAGCCGCTGTCGCCGGACGACGCCTCGACCGCGCCGCCGTTCCAGGGCTTCGGTGCGCCGGTAAATACCGACTGTCCGTCGGTCGCGCGGCGAACTTCGTAGCGAGCGCCGGGGGAGAAGGCATCCTGGGCATCGAATCCCACGTGGGGGGTTCGTATCACGGCGACCTTGGGGTCCTGCGGCCGGTATCCGAATTGATCGACCAAGATATGGTGATCGAAGGTCACGGTGGCGCTCATGCCCGGCGCCTCGGGTCGCGGCGCGGCATCCGCCGGGGCGCACCACGCCGCGCCGAGCAGGCCGACCCATGCCATCGCCGTCAGAGAGGATCTCGCCCGCACTGCTTGAACCTCATCTCGAGATCAACGGGAAAACCGTTCAAAAGCCTAGCACGGATGAGACGCTCATCAAGCGATTATTACCGGCAATGTCGGATACTGTAGACTGTTTCGGCAACTTCGGCGTGCACCTCAGTGCCGATGCGGGATTTCCCGCGGACCGGAGTCCACCATCGGCGCGATAAACGGGACAGGCATTAATGAGTGAGAGCGGTCAACACTATGATGTGATCGTCGTAGGCACCTCCTTTGCCTCGTCGTTCTTCTTGTTGCGCTATCTCGAGCATGCGCCCGCCGGAACCCGGATCCTGGTGCTCGAGCGGGGCAATGAAGACACCAAGCCCTGGCAGCTTGCCAATCGTGCCCACTCGAGCATCGAGGCGGAGCAAGTCTACGAGAACGAGACGCTGGCCAAGGACTGGTACACGAGCCCCGGCTTCGGCGGGAACTCCAAGTGCTGGATGGGCGGCACCACCCGGATGATGCCCGGCGACTTTCAGTTGAAGACGCGCTACGGGGTGGGCTTCGACTGGCCGCTGACCTACGACGACCTCGAGGCGCATTACGGCGTGGTCGAGCGGGTGATGAACATCTCCGGGCCCACGGACAGTCCCATGCCGCGCTCGACGCCCTTTCCGTTGCCGCCTCACACCTTCTCCGACCCGGACGCGTTGCTCAAGCGCCGCTTCCCCGACGGGTGGTTCGGCATGGCGACCGCCCGGGCGAGCACCGCGAAGGCCGGCCGGGGCGTGTGCTGTGCGACCGGCTTCTGTTCCTTGTGCCCCGTCGATGCGAAATTCACGATTCAGAACGGCCTTGCATACGTCTACAAGGATCCGCGGATAACGCTCAAGTTGCGCTCCGAGGTGCAGACCATCGACACCGCCGCAGGTGTGGTGCGGGGCGTGAATTATCTCGAGCAGGGTACGGCCCGGCGCGATACCGGCGACTTGATCGTGCTGGGGGCGAGCGCCTTGTTCAATCCGCACATCTTGCTGCGCTCCGGATTCGATCACCCGTTGATCGGCCGGCGCCTGCACGAGCAGATGCCGGTCTACGTCACGCTCGACCTCAAAGGGGTGAAATGCTACAACGGCAGCACCGTGCTGTCGGGTCTCGGGTATCTGTTCTACGAGGGCGAGCATCGGCGCGACCACGCCGCGTGCATGATCGAGACGTGGAATACGCCGTTTGCGAGCCGGCCGGACGATACGCTGCTGCTCGAGCCCGGGCGGTGGAACGAGCGGATGATGCTCGGCTTTCTGTTCGATGACATTCCGCAGGACTCGAATACCGTGACCGTGAGTCCCAACGATCCGCGGCTCGCGAGGGTTCAGTTTCGCGATTATTCCGATTATGCGAAGCGGGGCGCGGAGCAGATTCCGCGGATGATCGACCGGCTGGCGGAGGCCTTGCCCATCGAGAAGCTGGTGTCGGTATCCCTGGGGAATACCGCCGCGCACATTCAAGGAACGGTGGTCATGGGCAACGATCCGGCGACCAGCGTGGTCGATAGCTATCTCGTGGATCACAAATATCGCAATCTACTGGTATTGGGCTCGAGCGCCTATCCGACGGCGAGTCCGGCTTATCCGACGTTGACCTTGTCGGCGCTGTCCTTACGGACGGCGGACCACGTACTCGGCAGGAGCGCCTGAGGATGGACCGGCGACGCTTCATCCTGGGGTTCGTCGGAGTCGGGGTTGCGGCCGGGGTGATCGTTCCGGTGTTCGGCCGAATGGGCGTCGAGGCCGAGATCGTGGCGGCCGTGCGCAAGCGGCTGTCTTTTCTGCACTTGGACGACGACGGATTGCATCAATTCGCCCAAGATCACGTGGCGATCTTTCTGGCCAAGCGGCCCAGCCTGAGCCGTATCAAGACGCGCATCAGGAACCTGTTCGCCAAGCAGCCGCCGCCGTTCGGCTTCTCCACGGATCGGCGCTCCAAGAGCCAGCGTACGGCCGATAATCTCGCTACGGTCTATCTGCTCTCGAGTGATTTCTTCGTCAATGGCTCCGATGCCTCGAGGATCGTGCAGTACGTTGCCCACTACGATCCCCTGAGAGCCTGCAGCAACCCGTTCGCCCGCAAGCCCCCGTCGGCCTGAATCCGATGCGATTGCCCATTCGGACGTTGGTGGGGGTGCTGACGCTGGTGCAGCTCCTGGGGTGTTCGCCCGAACCGCGCTCGAGCGAGGTCGTCCGCGCCCCCGAGGGGCAGTGGGTGAGCCTGTTCAACGGCCGGAATCTCGACGGTTGGACGGCGAAGATCGCGGGGCAAGAGGTGGGGGACAACTACCGGGACACTTTCCGCGTCGAGGACGGACTCTTGAAGGTGTCCTACGACAAGTACCAGGAGTTCGGCAATCGGTTCGGCAGCTTGTACTACGACAAGCCGTTGTCACGCTATTGGTTGCGGGTCGAATACCGCTTCGTCGGTGCCCGGGCGCGCGGGGCGCCGCGCTGGGCTTACAAGAACAGCGGCATTCAGCTGCACAGCCAGGCTCCCGAGACGCTGCGCAAGGCACAGCAATTCCCCGTGTCGGTGGAATTCGATTTCGTGGGCGGTTGGTACGTCGGGTCCCGTCCGACCGGTGACGTGTGCCAAAATGGAACACGCGTTCTGATCGGTGGCGCACCGCTCGTCGGGCAGTGCTCCAAATTGAGCGACCTCACGATCCGCGATGATCGCTGGGTCACGGTCCTCGCCGAGGTCGATGGCGACAAGCGAGTCCGGCAGTTCGTGAACGGCATACCGACCGTCGAGTACACCGCGTTGGCGCTGGACGAGTCCAATGCCGATGCCCGCGACCTGATCAGCCACGGCGCCAGCCGCACGCTGTCATCGGGCTACATTTCCCTGCAATCGAACGGGCATCCGATCGAATTCCGGCGAATCGAGATCCTGCCGCTGCAGGAGAGCGGAATCTGACCTGTCGCCATTTGCCGACAATGATTGGCGTCCGTCTTGATTCACCGACAGTTTGCGCGTAACGCGAAACCCACCTGTAATTCGCCCAGATCTTGGCAAAGGTGTCGAAAGGCACCGACGCAAAGCCTCCGGTCTGCGGGTCCGCATGAATCCCTAGATAGCGGGGTTGCCGGCAGCGATGCACCGATTAGGTGCGCTGCCGCAAAACTCCGATATCCGCCATGCGCCCGCGGCCGAGCACTGAAGTCTGGCGAATACGGAGTCCGAATACATGTTTCAGCCCATTCGACCGTTGTCCATGGTGGGGAAGTTCGCGGCGTCCGCGAGCCTGATCGCCGGCCTTTCGGCATGCGGTGGCGCGTTGAGCGTCAGCCCATTGGCCAGCACTACCCCGGCGTCAACCGCCAGTTCAGGCTCGTCCACCAGTTCCAGCAGCGGAGCGGGATCAGCCTCCGGTACGACCAGCACACCGACCACCCCGTCCACCCAGAAGGTGGCGCCCTTTTACGTTTATCAGAACGACTCCGGCACCGGAGCCCACGGCCTGAACAAGTACTGGGACTACGATTATTCTTATGGCGGGAGCTCCGGAACTGTCCCCATCGAGTACACGGATAAAACTCACGTGCAGCCGGGGCACACCTACGATATGCATGTTCCCAAAGGGATGGCCTGGCAACCCGCGGCAGACGCCAATCAGCCGTTCGGCGTCGGACCCTTTGGTCACGATATATCCCCATTTACATGGATGACCTTCGATATTTGGACGGCTTATCCGAATCAGACCTACGACATCCTGTGGGAATACGCGGGAAATGCCGCGACGAAGACGGCAGACCAGCCTTCGTCGGCGTATGTACCCAACATTCAATCGATACCGGGCATCGCGCACCTGAATGGCAACGGTTGGACCACCGTCAAGATCCCCCTCGCGTATTTCGGCAATTTGGGTATGCACGCGGCGTACAAATTCTATATCCGAGATAACACCTCTTCGGGACTACAGGAGTACTTCCTAGACAACGCAGGATTCGTGCCGGGAAGTCATTCTTGGATCTATGATGGGGGTGCCGTCATCAGTTGGAACAGTTCCGCGAGTACTTGGAACTGGGATCCCAGTGAGCCGATCAACGGGTGGGCTGACGCCACGCCGTCAGGATCGATCGCCAATTATTCGTTTAACCCAACTGCTCTGACATCTTCATTTCAATACGTTGGGAATTCGCTCAATGGTCTAGTTACGCCGGGCTACGGTCCGACCATCATATCCACCAATGCGATCGAGGTGTCCACAACCATTGCCGGCGGCATGTGGAAGGTCACGAATTCGGCGGGATTCACTTTGGCCCCCTATCAATATCTGACATTTGGCGTAATGCCCACAAATAAGACTCGCTCGTTCAAGGTCCAGTTCTATTCGACCAACGGCACCCCGATAGGCAGCGCGCTCGATGCCGCCCCCTATACGAATGCGGACTGGGGTCCGACGGGCGGGCATTGGACGGTCTACTGCATTCCGCTCGCCGACTTCGGCTCGCTGCCCGCTCAAGTCGGTGGAATGTCGATTCAGGATACCAGCGGTCTGACCACCAATACGTTCTACATCAGCGCCCCGGGCTTCTTCAATTAGCAGGAGAACTGGTCCGGGCGGATTGCAAGAGTGATCTTGGAGCCCCTCATGACCGGGTGAAGCTGGCGTAGTACATCACGCGCAGCGCGATTGGTGGCGGACGCCGCCAAGCAACATGGTAGCATTCGGGCAAAGGTTGCCCGGATATTGGACACCATGTATGTACATCCGAACTGGAAGGTGGCCAGAGATATCCCTGATGCTGGCGGCCATTTTGGCCTTGCTGCTGTTTGGTATAGTGGGAGTCGGTCGAGAGGGTGTATTTAATTTCGACGGCAGCGTTTTGTACGCTGCCGGGGTTACCTGGCTGGCACATGGGAACCCCTATGACCACGCCCAACTCGCAGCAGCCGTCAAGGACGTTCCGGGCGTGGGGATGGAGACCCTGGGATTCTTCTATCCACCCCAGGCCGCGGCCATTTGCCTGACACTCGGGCTATTTCCATACCGTATCGCTGAATCGCTCTGGCTTCTGGCCAACCTCACCGCAATTGCGGTAATCGTCTGGACTGTGGCGCGCGTGGGGGTAGAACGCGGCTGGAAGGCATCGGTTCCGGCAGCCCTCGCGATCGGCAATCCGTTCACTTTGCACGTCGTTTGGATGGGTCAAACCAGTCTGGTTGCGTTCGCGGCCACTGCGGCCGCTTGGTCGCTATCGAATAGGGGTAAATGGTTGGGGGCGGGCATTTGCCTTGGACTTGCGAGTTTTAAGCCTCAAATGTCAATCGCGGTAGTTCTCTGGTTCCTGCTCGATCGAAACTGGCGCGCCCTCGCGGTTGCGGCGGCGACCGCCGCCGCGATGGCCGTGATTCCCTTGCTGCAGCAGGGGGGGGCGTTCGGGGCCCTTGCTGCTTGGTACGACGGTCTTCATGCGGGCTACGGATTGCCGTTCAATCTTCCGAATTTTTCCCATAAGGTCGGGCTGCAAAGTCTCATCTTTGCCATCGGCGGGGTCTCGGTGCCCAGCGTCATTCTGACGAGTCTCTGTGTCGTGCTGACGATCATGCTATGGCTCTATCGACGACGATTCGATTCCGTGACGACGCTCGCTTTGTTGATGATCGTCACCGTGACATGTTCCGTTTATTTGCACGACTACGATTATGTGGCGCTCGTTCCTGCGTACGCCGCGCTTTGGCGGATCGCGCAACGAGATCCGAGCGGAATGGCGCTGGGCGTGGTCCTGCTGGGCCTGCTATTTGTTCCACAGCGAATTATTCGTGCGACCGACATCACGCCACTGTATCAATGGCGAAGCCTCGTTGTCATCGCGATCGGCGTGGCAATCACTCTTGGGATGAGGGTGCGCACCAGGCCGGACGACTCCCCGGCCTTCTTGGGAGAGCATCGTTAGCTGCGTTGACCTCGCGGCGGCAGCCACCATGCACGTGAAGGCCGGAGCGTGCACATGATTTCCGTCGATCACTTCTCCACCGGCTCGCGACCCGGGTGGTGTCGGCCATCGATGAATCGAAGGGCGTCGGGGAGATGATTCACGGTACGTCAACGCGCTGCATGGAACTCGACGCCATGGAGCACGGGATAACGGTGGAGATGCTGGGACGTTCCCGATGCCGGGTGATCAGTGAGGTGCCTTATATGGATCGAGGCCGTTCGGATGCCCGGTGTACTGGTGGATATGGAGGTGCTGAATGACCCAGCCGCGCGGGAGTGGTGCATCTTGCACAGCAAGCGCATCGCGGGCGAACTCGCGATAGTGAACCCTTTCTTGTGGAGCGGTCGGCGAGCCATCCCCGATTTGTCGATCCAGCGGAGCGGCGTTGCGGCGTGGAAGGTCCACGGTCTTGGGGGTTCGGCCTCGCGGGTGTCGTATTGGCTTTGGCACAACTGGCAAATTACCCGGCAATGGGCGATGAATGGACGGGGCAAATGATTGTTGAAGAGTCTCGCTGAGATGTCTGCGGAGGAGCGAATGCGTTTCTGTGCGCTCGAGTATGCACCATGCAGATAGGTAGACGACCTGCTCCGGGGCGGGTGGGGCGTTCACCGGTCGCCCCTGCAATGCGGCGGCCGGTTCCAAAGAGGGCCTCGAGCAGAAGCCGCATCTTTGCCATGCTTCTGTGGGCCGAGTTCATTTATTTGGTGGGTCCCTGGGATCTTTTCAATGATCGGCAAACCATTACCATCGGCGTGGCCAACGAGGTATCCAGGGCTATCAAGCTGAGCCTCATGGTGGTAGGTCTTTTGCTGATCGCATCGAGGTGGTCCGTCGCGTCAAGGCTGAGGCGGTATCTGAATCGCTATTACGTCCTGTTTCTCACGTTGGTCCCTCTTAGCATTATTTGGTCCATCGATCGCGGCTCGACCGCAGCGCGATATATGTCGCTCATGTCACAAGTCATCGTATGCTTTGCATTCGCCTTGGATGACTGGCGGCCGAATCGGTTTCAATCGGTGATCAGACCCATCGTTACGTCAATATTGTTGGGATCCTTGGTGTTCGGTCTTCTCTATCCCGACCTGGCTATCGAGCATGGGGAGGGCACCTTGAAGAACGCATGGCACGGCGTTACCGACCAGAAGAATCAATTGGGTCAAATGGCGAGCTTCGGGGCCATCATGTGGCTGCACGCGATCTTCGCCCGGCAGGCGAAATTGTGGGTCGCATTCATGGGCTTTGGGCTCTCGATAGTGATGCTCTTCCTTTCACGCAGCTCCACAGCGTTTTTCGCAACGGTGTTTTCCCTGATGCTGCTGTTTTTCCTGCTGAGGCTGACGGCCGGATTGCGGAGATATGTGCCGTACCTGGTGGGGGGATTTGCGACCATCGTCATCGTCTATGCCATTGCGATGCTGAAGTTGGTGCCTGGCCTTTCGTTGGTGCTGACTCCGATTACCTCATTTACGGGTAAGGACATGACTTTTTCGAATCGCAGCGTGATCTGGGACATCATTGAGGAGCACATTAGACGGGCGCCGATTCTTGGAACGGGTTACGGGGCGTATTGGACGGGGCCGTTTCCGACCTCCGCATCGTACGAATTCCTGGGTCGCATGTATTTCTATCCATCGGAGTCCCACAATGGCTACCTCGAGATCATCAACGACTTGGGTTTTGTGGGTTTGATAGTCTTGCTCGGTTACCTGGCAGTCTATGTCAAGCAGAGTCTGGCATTGTTGCGTCTTGATCGACCGCAGGCAGCGCTTTACCTGGCCCTATTCTTCCAGCAGCTGATCAATAACTTGACCGAGTCGACGTGGATGTCGACCACGTCGGCGCTCCCAACGACGGTGATGCTCGCGGCCACCGTGATGATAAGCAGAGACCTGATGGAGCGGACTAGATTGGTGCAGCACATTAGGGCATCACCGCCCTACGGTAGGCCTGCGCGATGAGCGAGCGGGCGTACGCACATCTATCATGAAGCCGCGGATCATCGTGCTGGGTGGCGGCGGCTTCATTGGCAGATGCATTCTGCGTGTGCTGGCTGCGGATGGCGGCTTTGAGACGGCTGCAGTAAGTAGAAGGGCCGGTGCCGCCCTGGCCGGCACCGGCGTAGAGACACACGATGCGGACGCTTCGGACGCCGAACGACTGACGGAATTGATGGGAAGTGCGGCAGCCGTCATAAATTGTGTGACGGGTGAACCGGAGGTGATAAGGCGCAGTACGGACGCAGTGCTCATAGCTGCGAAGCGAGTAGGCGCCCCCATTCGGATCGTGCATCTGAGTAGTCTTGCCGCCTATGGCTCGGCCAGGGGCAGGGTGGATGAGTCGGCGGCTCTGCTGGGCGATTTGGGTCCCTATTCGGCGGCCAAGGCCTCCTCGGATCGGCGGATGGCGGAGCACGACGGAGCCGTCATTTTGCGACCCGGCATAGTGTTTGGCCCCGGAAGCGTGTGGTGGAGCGACCGTATAGCACGTTTACTCGCGGCGCATCGGCTGGGCGATCTTGGGCCGCATGGGTTGGGCATCTGCAATCTGGTGTATGTCGAGGATGTCGCAGCCGCGGTTCTCAGCGCACTGAAGGTGCCCGGAAGTCGGCTAGGGGCATTCAATCTGGGGTCACCGGTGCCGGTCACCTGGAACGAGTATTTCGCGCGTTACGCCGCCGCTCTTGGTAGTCTACCCCTGCACCGGATCTCGCGCGGCCGCTTGGTCTTCGAGACACGGGTGGTCGGGCCACCCCTCAAGGTGCTCGAATTTCTACTGCAGTCGCCGCGATGCGCGCGATGGAACCCGTGGCCTCCGATTCGGCCTTGGCTGACGGAACTGTGCGAGCAGGATATCCATTTGGACGTGAGCAAGGCGGAGCACAGACTGGGTTTGATTTGGACTCCAATCGATCAGGCATTACAGGCAACCGCGACCTGGTTTCGGGACGGCGGCCGTACCATTCTTTAGCTGCTTTCCTCTGATCCGGCGACGGATGATGGCAGGCATAGCGGATCTTCGGAAGCCGTGAAGAGCCGTGCCTCCGTAAAGTGGAAGTGCGGGGCGGCGAATCTTGTCGGAAGGGCCTTCTCACTGGGTCGCCGCATTTTCTTCGAAGCGATCTTCGGCCATAACTTAGGTGCAATAATCAAACAGCGCGGAGTCAGACTGCATTCGCTCGACGCGATTCGCGGAATTGCAGCGCTGTCGGTGGTCTGCTGGCATTGGCAACACATGTACCTGTTGGGTACCGCTAAGACAAGCTGGCCACCCATGAGCGGCTCAATTGACCATGTCATGGAGCCTTACCACGCCCTGCTTTGGATTTTCTACGAAAAGGGCTACTTCGCGGTTGATATCTTTTTTGTGATCTCCGGTTTTATCTACTTTTGGTTGTACAGAGAAAAGCTGGAATCCAAGGCGCTGTCCATACGTGAATTCACTCTCCTTCGATTCAGTCGGCTATATCCCTTGCATATCTTAATGCTCGTCGCAATAGCGGCTCTGCAATTCCGGTTCAAGGAGCTGGTGGGCCAGCCTTTCATCTATTCGGCAAATGATCCCAGGCATTTCCTCATGAGCGTGGCGTTCATGCAGCGAATGACAAATGCCGGATTCAACGGACCAGAATGGTCCTTGACGGTGGAAATATTGATGTACGCGGTCTTCTGCGCATTGGCGCGAATTGGAGCCCTGAGAAATGTGATCGTTCCCTGCATTCTCGTCGCCATCGGATTCATGATTGCCGCGCATACCGCGAATTTTGCGCGCGGGCTCAGCGGATTCTTCGCCGGCGGAATTACATACATGCTATTTGCCCGAATTCACAAGCTGCCATACGCCCGAACGCTCCTGGCAATCTTGGCGTTGCCGGTCACATGTGGATGGCTGTTTCTCCTCCTAAGTCTCTACTTCCCAATGCCACGGAGTCCATCACAAGACGGATTGCCCGGATTGGTGGAACAGTCGTTGGCGGTGAATGCCGTTCGTTATGCGCTCTTTCCTGCGACGGTGTTGCTCGCGGCGTTGCACGAAAACCTAACTGAGACTAGATATAAGGCGCTCGCTTGGTTGGGGGAGATCTCCTATTCAAGCTACCTGTTGCATTTTCCACTCCAACTCTCGGTGGGGGTGATTCTGGCCTACGGGCTAATCAGCGCCCAGTCCGCCCGCTCCACACAGTCGTTTACATTGTATTTCGTCGTGTTGATTCTGCTCTCTCTTCTGAGCTACCGGGCATTTGAGCGTCCTATCCAACGCATCCTGCGTAGCCATCTGACGAAGTATGTGAGCTAGTGCCAAATCGATTGGCATCGATAGCGGGCACCGTCTCGTGTCTAGAGGCAATGGAGACGGGGAGCGGCGGCAACGGTGCGCAGAGATCTCGCGGAAGTGCGTTGGAGGGCGGTCAGTTTAGAGGTGGGCCGTAGACCGTAAATTGGCGTGAAGCGGCGACGAATACTCGTCCGTTGGCGATGATTGGTGCGACGAACTTGATCGCGTTGCCGGCGGCGTCGGTGCTTATGGTGCTGCTGCTGTATAAGGCGGTACCGAGATTTGTAGCATCGTATGCGTGTAGAACGGCGGGCCCAGTGGCCGCGCCGTTGGTTCCGTTCTGGGAGTCATCAAGCGCCCAGAGTATGGCTCCGCCATTGGGTGTTGCGGAGATGGCCGGAGTCGGTCCGGGAAACCCGTAGAAGTCGGCGCTCTGCGATGAACTCGCGGCATAGCCAGTCTGTGCATTAACGCCAAGAATGCCACCGGCCAACGGGAGCGCAACAATATATCCATTGCTGTTCCCGATGTAGATGACGCCTTGATAATAAGCGGGCGTGGAAAAGACGCACTCGGTGCCGCCACAGCTTGCTGGGCTCAACGGGACTTGCTGCACAGCCGGATTTACCGCGGTGTTGAATCCGCCCATGCTCGAGCGATCGAGCAGCCAGAGATGCGCCTGCTTATCGGAGCCGAAGAGCAAGTCAGGGTGTGCGCTCGGGCCCGCGCCGTCCGGCAAAACGATCACTCCCGAGGAAGAGATGTCCATATCCTGGCCAGACCACGTGGCCTCATTGGCGGGAGAGTAGAAATCCTGCACGGCAAGCGAAGTGGAGTTGAATTTAATGAAGCTCATGCTGAGATCAATGCCTGAGGGAACCGGTGTGGGGCTATTGCTGGTGTACGCAAAGCTTCCGTTACCGGTGGAGAGATAGACGCTGCCGGATGAGTCGCTCGCGGGAGCGCCCCCCGACATCCAGATGCCGCCCCGGCCGCCTGCGGTATTCGGAGTGACAGGAGCGGCAGCAGTCGGCGTTAGGGAGTTCGCATCGAAATTCATAATCCAGCCCGTATAGGGCGTGACGTCACAATGAGATGACCAGCCGATATAGATATAGCCGTTTGCGAGCGCCAGTGCGCCGCGCTGATTGTTCTTGAGCGGATCGAAGGCGTTATAGACACCGGTGGCCGTCACGGTGACGGGCGATCCGGATTGCTCTAGACCAGTCGAGAGGCTGACTCGGTGCAAGCGCTGAAACCAGGCGCCCCCTTCCTTGGTGGCCGCTACGAAATAGAGGGTTTGACTCGCCGGATCGATGACCGGGGTGCCTGTAATGCCAATTTCGCCCTGGATGTCTCCGCAACCGGTGTCTCCGGAAGGTATCGAAGTCACCGTGGAGCTGACCAGATGAATGACCCAGTACGTAGTACACGCGGGAGAATCAGCATCGAATGCATAAACGCTGTCGTGCTCGGTGGCGACGAAGACCACATTGTGATTGGCGCCACCGATTGACAGGTTGGCGGCATATAGCGGCTGGGCGTAGATTTCCCCATCTACGGCACAGGACCAGACCTTGCCGAATTTTCCGCTACTTACGAACGTAGGCGTTAACGCGTATTCATGTAAATTCTGCCCGGAGCGGGCCAGGTCGTTGTGAAAAGTGTAGACGCCCGCGATGTCGCTGACCGCGGCGGTCGCGGTCGCGGACACGGTTGAATCGATGGAACTCGTCGCGCGTATCGTATGAAGGCCCACCTGCGTGCCGGGCGCATAGAGTCCGTTTGAATTGATGGTCCCCACGGTGCCGTTACCATTCGTGACCCCATCGACGCTCCATACGGAGCCGGCGCCGCCCGGTTGGGTTGCCGTGAACTGCTGTGATTGCGAGACCGTCAACGGCACGTACTGGGGAGACACGGCGGAGCCGGTGTTCGTCACGGTCAAGGTGGCCGACGCGCTCGTCACGCTGCCGACGCTGTTGGTGACCACCACGGCGAAGGCGGCGCCGTTGTCCGAAGCGGTTGTCGCGGGGGTGGTGTAGCTAGAGGCGGTTGCGCCGGCGATGGCCGCACCGTTCTTCGACCATTGGTAGGCCGGGGTCGGTGCGCCGGCGGCGGTGACGGCGAAGATGGCCGGGGAGCCCACGGTCCCGGTCGGGGTCTGAGGGTGTGCGCTGAGGGTCGGCGTGCTGTTCACCGTGAGCGTGGCGGATGCGCTCGTCACGCTGCCGACGCTGTTGGTGACCACCACGGCGAAGGTTGCACCGTTGTCCGAGGTGGTGGTTGCAGGGGTGGTGTAGCTCGAGGCGGTGGCACCGGCGATGGCCGCGCCGTTCCTCGACCATTGGTAGCTGAGCGGCGCCGTACCGACCGCCGTGACCGAGAAAGTTGACGTGGCGCCCGCAAGGACCACCTGACTCACCGGTTGGCTCGTGATGCTCGGGGCGGCGGGCGAGGCAGTGACCGCCAACGTGGCGGCACTACTCGCCACGCTGCCGAGCGAATTCGAGACCGTCACGGTGAACGAGGCGCCATTGTCGTTCAGCGTCGTCGGCGGAGTCGTGTAGGTCGGCGCCGTCCCGCCCGGGATGGCCGCGCCGTTCCTCGACCACTGATAGGTGAGCGGTGCGGTGCCGACGGCGGTCACCGAAAAAGTTGCCGTCGCACCTGCCAGAACCGACTGATTCTGGGGCTGGTTCGCAATGCTCGGGGCGGCGGGCGCTGCGGTGACCGTCAACGTGGCCGCCGGGCTCGTGACACTGCCCACCACGTGCGACCCCGTCACGGTGAACGAAGCGCCGTTATCGCTCAGCGCCGCCGGCGCCGTGGTGTAGGTCGATGCGGTCGCGCCGGCGATGGTCGCACCGTTTTTCGACCATTGATAGTCGAGCGGCGCCGTGCCGACGGCGGTGACTGCAAAGGTGGCGGTCTGTCCGGTCAAGACGGATTGGCCGGAGGGCGCGACGGTGATCGCCGGTGCGGTATCCGTGGGTGGGGTGCCGGATACGCCGACGTTCGAGGGTCCGCCACAGGCAGCCGCCAAGGCGGCAATCGTCAATATCGCGTATCGGCCGCTCGCGAGCAAGGTGCGTACCGTAGCGCCGTAAGCTCCGGACAATCGGCTCTGAACTGGCATCTGATCCCCAAGGCCGCGCATCGGAATACCGGCGGGCGATGCGCATTGGTCATTGCGTGTCGTCCGGGGCGGGCTCGCTTTTGAGTACGGTACCAGAATGATGGCGGCATAGGCAGCCTACCTCGCGAGCCGGGTCAGGCGGTAACGCAATCGACAACGGATCCGGTTCGCGCATTGCACGATCGAGCGACCGATGTGCGGCATCAGCCTACGTGATGCGCCCCGACGCCATATGTTCAATCGATTTCAGGCGTATTCGCGGTAGCGCCAGCCCAAGAACACCGACAGCTTTCCGAAGTTCGCCGCGGCCTTGATGAGCCATGCCGCGCCGCGGTGCCTGCCCGCTGGCCAGGCCACCAGTGCGAGCAGGCATGCACCAATCAATTGAGCCAGCGCGCGGCTGAACAGCGTGAATCGGCCGTGTACCTGTAGCGGGCCGTAATGCCCCGCCATGGTCTTGCGAGCGAACTCCTGCCCGCCGCTCAAGGCCCGTTGCAGCAGCCAGCCCAATGACTGGCGCGCCGGCTCGATGGGCTCACGCACGTAGGCTTCCTCGCTCCATACGATTCGCGCACCGCGGTTCATCAATCGAATCAGCAGGTCCGCGTCCTCCCCCGTGGTCAACTCATAGGCCACGTTGAACGGTCCCGGCTCGGAGCGCACCAATTCGCCGCGCAGGATCACGTTCCCGAACCGCATGCGGTTCAGGGGCACCGGGGTGCCGCTCGGTAGATGCGGAAAATCATAGAAACGGCCGCGCCGTATCCACGCGGGCGCGCTGTCGGGCACCACCGGCTCGACGGGACCGAGCACGCCGTCCGCGGAATAGTGCGTCGTGGCGTCGATGAGCTGCGCGAGCCAATCCGCCGGCGCTAGTTCGTCGTCGTCGATGAACGCCAGCCAATCCTCGCTCGCCAGGGCGACCGAACGGTTCCGGGTCAAGGCGATGTTGCGAACGGGCTGGATCTCGTAGCGCATTGGAAAGGGGGCCGTGGCCGTGAAGGCGTCGACGACCCCGCGGGCGCTGCCGTCGGCGTCGTTGTCGACCACGATCACCTCCTGCGGCAGGAGCGACTGCGCCGCGAGGTCCCGCAGGAGCAGGCCGAGCCGCTCGGGCCGGCGGTAGGTCGCGATGCACACGCTGATCGTCATGATGCGCGCAAGGACTGTCGCCTGCATTAGAAGCGGTTGATCGTCGCGCCCAGGATGAGTGCGCGGGTGCTCGCCAGCCGCCGCACCAGCTCCCGCATGTCCTTGAACAAGGTGTGCTCGGCCCGGGTGACGATCAGGGCGCGTTCGGTCAGGGTGGCGATGGCCAGGGCGTCGGCATACAGGTTGACCGGCGGGGTGTCGATGACGATGAACTCGTTGGCGTTGCGCCAGTCGTTCAGCAGGCGCGAGAAGCGCCCCCCGGATATCAATTCCAGCGGATTCGGCGGCACCGATCCGGCCGTGATCAGCGACATCTGCGGCAGGCCTTCGACGTTGTATTGATAGGGCTTCTCGCTCCGCACCAGCGCCTCGCCGAGACCGCGTTCGTTGCCGGCCGAGAACAGCAGGTGTTGCGACGGCTTGCGCAGGTCCCCATCGACCAGCAGCGTGCGCCGCCCGAGTTGCGCGAAGGCGATGGCGAGTTCGGCCGCGAGCTGCGACCGGCCCTCGTGGGGCGACGGGCTGACCAGGCACACGATGTTCGTGCGTCCCGGCTCGTTCCGCAGCAGCAATTCGGTGCGCAACGAGCGGATGGCCTCGCTGCGCACGCTGAAGGGGTCGTAGGCCAGGGTGAGCTGAGGGCCCGGCTTTACCGTCTCGCCGGGGCGCACCACCACCTACCGGCGTTCGGACAGCTTGCGCAAGGCCTCCTCGACCAGCCCGGCCCTCGCTTCCGCGGGCGATTCGGCCAGCCAAGCCGCACTCGATTCGACGTCTTCGCGCGTGACGAAAGCGAGGTCGACGGCGCATTCGCTGAACGTCATGCCGGTCTCCCGCATCGCGGCATTGATCCGATCGATGGCGGCGCCCGACAGGCCGCAGCGTTCGATCAGCGCCGCGCGCAGCTCGACCTCGTCATGCGGGTCCCGGTTCTCGCGCGCTGGAGAGATCATGCCGGCCTCGCGGCTGAGGGGATCGTGTCGAGTTCGATCAACACCGGAATCTGGAAGGACCGTTCGATGTCGTCCTGGCAGCGGATCAAGCGATTGAACAGGAATTCATAGGCGAGCGGCCCCGCGATTCCCAGGCCGAGGCCCGCGAGGATGCTCGCCAGCATGATCTTGAGGATGTTCGGCCTGGACGCCCTCAAGGGAGGCACCGCGCGGCTGACGAAATTCACGTCAGTGGTGTGGCCGCCGGAGGCGAACATGATTTCGTCGTAGCCATCCAAGGCACGCTTGTACACGGTCTGCGCGGATTGCAGTTCCAGCAGGTACTTGTTGGCCTCGTCCTGCAGCTTCTTGACGGCGAGCACCTTGGTGCGCTGCTGTTCCACCGCCAATCGCAATTTCTCCTCGAGTTGCCGAGAGGATTCCAGATCGGTGCTAGCGCTCGAGGAATAGTTGCGACTCTCGGCTGCGAGCGAGGCGCGGGTGGCATCGAGCTCCGATCGAATCTCCTTGACCTTCGGGTGGTTCGGGCCGAGGCTCTGGCTGACTTGAGCGAGCTGCGCTTCGAGCGTCACGACCTTGGTCTTCAGCTGCTGCACCATGGCGGAGGCCATGTATGCGCCGCTCGTGGTCTGATCCGCGCCGACACGCACTTCGGCCGCCCGCCGTTGATTTTGCGCCTCCTGGTAGCGCTGCTCGAGTGAAGTCAGCAATTCCGAATCGACGTTGCCCTGGGCGGCCACATCGGCGACCACGCCGGTTCGCTGTCGGAACGCGGTGACTTCCCCCTGCGCGAGGTTCACCTTGTTCTTGAGCTCGGAGAGCTGCTGGGCGTAGCGCAGGGCGCGTTCCGTGGCCGGACCGGTCTGCCGATGCAGTTCCTGGTCGGCGTACACCTCGGACACCGTATTGGCGATGGCGGCCGCCTTCACCGGGTTGCGCGCGGTCGCCTCCACCGTCAGCAGCTGGCTGCCGAGGGCGCCTTGCTCGATGTCCAGATTCTTGGAAAGCGTGCCGACGACGTACTGCGGCAGAGCGCTGGGATTGCCCGAGAATCCGCTGGTGAACTCCCGGTCCTCCGTGAGGTGCAGCTTTTGGATCACCGGATTCAGCACTTCGGCGCTTTTCATGAGCTGCACGCGCGTCGACATGTAATTGCTGAGCAGCGCCATGTCCGCATCCTTGCGCGCGAGCGGATCGTTGATCTCGTAATTGACCATGAGCGTCGCGGTCGCCGAGTAGGTCCGGGGCAGGACGAATTTGACCACCAGCGCGGTCGGTATCACGACCGCCATCAGGATCATCAAGGTCATGAATCGGTGCGCCCAGACGATGGCGTACACCTGCTGAAGCGACAGGCCCGAATCGGTGGACTCTTCGGAGCCAAAGGGTGGCAGAACGGCCGGATCTTCCTGGCCCGGCCGCACCGGATAGGCCGCCGAAAGGATCGGAAGATGACGCGAGGTCTTCAAAAGATGCTCTCCTTCACACGAATCACGTCGTTCGGCTGCACGAGGTCCGATAGCTTCACTTTCACGACGTGCTCCACGCCGTGGGCGTCCTTGCGCTTGACCTCGAGCCGGTTTTGGCTGCCGCGCACCGTGACCCCGCCGGCGCGGGCGATCGCCTGCAGATAGGTCATCCCGGCCTCGATCTTATACATGTTGGGGGCGGTTACTTCGCCGAAGATGTAAAACTGCGGCGCTTTGGGCACCAGGATGGTGTCACCGCCCCGTAATGCGACCGGCGGTGCCGAGACCGCCGGGTCATAGAGGCCCCTGATGTCGATCGAAGACCGGGTGATGTTGCCGTCGGCATCCGGCCGCAGCAGCAGCACCGTGTCGCTGCCGGTGTCCTTGGCGCCGCCCGCCTGCGCGAGCAGGTCGAAGATCGTGGTATTCGATTCAATCGGATAGCGCCCCGGGGCGCCCACCTCGCCGAGCACCGAGACGCGCTGGCTGCGCGCGTTGGTCACGGTCACCGTGACCTGCGGGTGGACCAGGATCTTGCCCTGGACCAGCGCCGTCTCGATGCGGGTTGCGGCCTCGGACGGGGACAAGCCGCGCACCAGGACGTTGCCCACCAGCGGCACGTTGACCGTGCCGTCGTCGGCGATGTTCACGGTGGTGCTCATGTCCGGCTGGCCGAACACCTGGATCGCGATGCCGTCGCCGGGCCCCAACTCGACCAATCGGCGATTCTGGACGACGGCCGTGCTCTCGGGGATCTGCTCGGCTTGCTGCGATGCAATGGTTTCCCCAAGAGCCCCTAGGGATCCCACGACCAACGCCGCCAGCATCGCCCAATGACGAAGTGCGCTTTGTGCTCTGCTCGGCATAATCATCCTTCGGTTCCGCGGCCCATGGGCAGGCGCCGCAGCCCACCATTATGACCATTCAATAATGCCAGGCCCATGAAAATCTAGGCGCCAGTCGCGCCTTTGCGCAGAAAGTCGGCAAATCCGCGCGGCGGACGACTCAAAGGTTCGGCGTCGAACCGAATCGCCCGCGAAGATGCCGGCCCAAGCGCACCGCCAATGCCACGATGCTCAGCGTCGGGTTCGCATGACCTCCGGTGGGGAATACCGCCGATCCCAGGACGTACAAGTTCGGCAGATCGAAGACCGCGAGATTTGCATCCACGACGCCGCTCCGGGCGCTGGCGGCCATGCGCGCGGTACCGATGTGATGGCCGCCGACCGGGGCCGCTCGGGCCACCCGCTTGCGCAGCAACTCGGTATCGACGTCGAGCCGGCAGGGGCTGCCGCGCTCGAGCGTGCGGCGCAACACCTCGAAGGCGCGGCCGACGGCATTCACGTCCTCCTCGCTGTGTCGCCAGTCGATCTTCACACGTCGAATGCCGTGCGCATCCCGGTCGTCGATCAGCGTGATGCGGCTCGATTCGAGCGGTGTCTGTTCGCAGTTGAACTCGAGCGGATAGCTGCCGTCGGCGTTGGCGATCAGCGTGTACGGCAGTTTTCGCGTCGCGAGATTGCGGCGGAACACCCAGTCCGTCCCGAACCGGAGCAGCTGCGGGACCCCGCGCAGCACGTTTCGCGCGTGCTCGGCATTGGGGGAAATCACGCAAAATTCCGCATCCTGCTGCAGGATGTTCCGGTATTCCGGCAAGAGCCTCGATTTGGCCAGATAGATCGCCGACATCACGGCGCTGCCGTGCGAGGCATCCGAGTAGGAGGGAAAGTGCAGACGAAATGCCGTGTTGAGCAGGCCGTGCCGGCGTTGCGCGCCCGGCGAGAACTGGAACTTCCGGCGGCAATACACCCCTTCGCGCGTGCGCTCGAAGTCGAAGGCGACCGCGGCTCCGTTGGGGATCAGGCGGCCGACCGCGCTTTCGAGGTGACAGGAATAGTAGCGGCCGAGCTTGTCGTACCGGTTGCCGAAGCCACGGCCGGCGGGGTCCGAGGCGAGCAGCAGCCGGGTCGATTCGATTCCGCCGAGCGCCGCCACGACGATCTTGGCCGATAACTCATGGCGCGCCCCGGACGGCGCGGCGACCTCGATGCCGGTGAGCCGATCGCCGTCCGTCGCCTTGGTGAGCCGCGTGCATCTCGCATTGAGCACCGCGGTCACGTTGGTCGAGCGCCGCAGCCGGTCGCGGTAGCGCCGTCCGAAGTCGGTGGGCAGGCTGTAGCGCTCGATCACGTCGACTTCCAGGTCCTCGCCGCCCTCCAATCCCGCGATCGCGCTGCCCGCGCGGCCCGTCGATCCGGATCCCGTGAAATCGAAGGCGCCGGCATCGCAGTACTCGAGCGCGCGCGGATAATGATCGGCCATCTCCCGGTAGGCGATCGGCCAGCCGCTGTTCGCCACGTACTCACGGCGCTCGAAATCGATCTCATCGAGCGGCACGCAGCGGCCTCCCCAAACGCGCGTGGTGCCCCCGAAGAGCACCCGCCGAAACTGGTCGGCCGGCGGATGGGGCGCCAGCGCCTCGCCGCGGTAAAAGTCCTCGTCGCGGCGGGATGCCCGGAATCCGCCGGCTTCGATCAGCAGCACCTTGAAGGGGGCGTCGATCAGTTCGCAGGCGAGCGTCACGCCCGCGGCGCCGCTGCCCACGATGCAGACCGTGACGTCGCGGGCCACGTCTTGGGTCAATTCGGCGATGTCTATGATCATAGGATCCTGGCGGTGAACACCAAAGATAGCTCATGCGAGGGGCAATTGGCGTGCGGATCTTCACTTATCGGTGCCCCATCATGAATAATCGCCCCATGATTGATCAGCCCAGCGCCACCGTCGGCGTCTGCATCCCGACCTTCAGGCGCAACAGCCGATTGCGGGCCCTGCTCGATGACCTGGCGCGCCAGGATCACCCCCCCGATCAGGTGATCGTGGTCGACAACGATGCGGCCGGAGCGGCTCGGGCCGTGGTCGATGAGTGCCGGGGTGCGCGCCCGCCGTTTTCGATCGATTATGACGTGCAGCCGGTGCCGAACATCTCGCTGACGCGCAATCGCACCGTGCAACTCGCGCACACTGAATGGCTCGCGTTCATCGACGATGACGAGAGGGCTCCACCCGATTGGATTCGTCGCCTTCTGCAGGCTGCCGGCGACCACCGCGCCGACGTCATACTCTCTCCGGTGCTTCCGCAAGTCCCTCCGACGGCGCCGTCGTGGATTCGACGAGGCCGCTTCTACGATTTCCCACATCAACCGGAAGGCGCGCCGGTGCCGACCAATTGCATGCGCTTTGGCAACGTGCTGCTGCACGCCGCGCTGCTGCAGGGCGAGCCGGTGCCCTTCGACCCCCGTTTCGGTCTGACGGCGGGGGAGGACATCGATTTGCTCGCACGCCTGGCGCGCAAGGGCGCCAGGATCATCTGGACCGAGACCGCTCCGGTCTTCGAGCCGATCGAGGAAAAGCGACTTGCATTGCGCTGGCTGCTGCGCCGCGCGTTGGGCGGTGGCCAGGGATTCGCCCGCTATGCGGTTGCCGGCGGATTCGGGCCTCTCGGTCCGCTGGGCCGCTTTGGCTTCTACCTCCGGGCGCTCGTGCAGATGATGGCGGCCTTTGCGCTCACGGTGCTCGCGTTGCCGTTCGGTCGGCACCACGCGGCCCAGTGGCTGATCAAGGCCACGGCCAATGCCGGCAAGTTCTCAGCGCTTTGGGGTGCTCGCCACGAGATCTACGGGCGCGCGACGTGAATGGCGGTCCGAGTGCTTGTGCGTTCCGCGGATCGTGCTCCAGCCGGCGGGCAGCGAGTAGAGCTCTTCGGACAATATCCTGGTCAAGGTCATCCGCCTTTCGCGCCGGGTGAACTCGTGATCCGCATCGTCGATCGTGATGAGCCGGAAACGCGCGGATAGCTGCGCGAGCGATACGCCGCTCTGCGTCTCCAACAGCGTGATGCCGGGCTCACCTCGGGAGAAGACCATCACGATGTGCACGCCGCGGGCATCCAATTCGCTCAGTTCGGCAAGCAGCGGGCTCTTTACGTGGACGCCGATTCGGCGCGCCAGGCCGCGCAAGGCAGCTTTCATGGCGACCATCGCGCCGATCAGATAGATCTTGCCGATGCGCCACAGGCTCACTCGCCCCGAGAGCAGCTGCCGCCAGGAGTCGAGGGACCGCGCCCGCGTCAGATACGCCACAGGTTTGTGCGTGACCTCCCACGGTTGTACGACGGTCAGGTCGGTGCCGTCCCCGGCCAGAAAATTCAACGGGTTCACCATCAGAATGCGGTTGACCGGCAACCGCTCGACCGCCGCGCGCAGCGCGTGATAGGCGCCGGAACATAGCCCGGCCAAGGCGATGTCTGCGACGCCGCATTCATTGCGCATGAACCTCACCGCGAGACCAATGTCCTCGAGAGCGTTCGCCGGAAACACTTCGTTGCGCGCCTGCCCCGGCAGTTCGGTGCTGTCGCCGAGGCCGGATAGGTCCAGGCGCAGGACGGTATAGCCGTGTCCTGCCCATGCTCGCGCCAGATCCACGTACAGTCGGCGCGGACCGATGTGATGGTCCCCGCCCGAGTTCAGCAGGACGACGCCTCGGCGTCTCACTTCGCCGGGATCCGGCAGGGTGACGATGCCGAACAGCGGAGGATCCGTCCGCAGCATGACGGCTTGCTCGGTTCGCGCCGTGCCGCCATCTCCGGGGAGCACCAAGGGATGCCGGGCGGGCGTGTGCGGCTCCCGGCTGGCGATGGGAATCACCAAGTTCGATCCGAGCAACCAGTCACACGCCGTACGAACCATGTGCGTTGGGACGACGGACAAATTCGGCGGACGCATCATCGGAACGAAACCCGGCATGCGCTCCTGGCGCACTCGTGCGCCGGCGGCGGTCAGGCGGTTCGGCCAGTCCTGCGCGGCGGGCAAGTCGTCTCGATCGATGACCAGCGCCTCGGACACCCGAGGAACCGGCTCCGTGAGCAGATCGATGCCCGAGAGCGCGTTGACGGTGGGCGCGTGCAGCAAAAAGCCGCTGACCTCGAATGGCGGGGAGTTCACCGGCTGCGGTTCGTTCATGTTGGGCAGCGGCGGGGGGCTTCCCGGGGATCGTGCCGCCGCCAGCGCAAAATTGCGCAATTCCCGCAGGTACCGCTTGCCGCTCATGACCGGTGCGACCAGCGCCAACCCATCGACCGTGCGATGTTCTCGAGCCGCGAGAACCGCCAGCAGTGCACCGAGCCGGATGCCCAGCAGGCAAATTCGCCCGACTCCCGTGGAGCGGCGCAGCTCGTCCATTGCCGATCCAATGTCCTGAACCCACAGCCGCACCTGATCGGCACTTTCCGGCGGATCGTCCGAGTCACCCGTACCGGCGTAATCGAAGCGCAGGCACGGGATCCCGCGTGCGGCGAACGCTTCCGCGAAGGCCCGCATGCTCTGGTGGGCACACATGGCCTCGAACCCGAAGGGTTTGCAAATGACCACGCCGACGCCCGCCGGGCCGCCGTCATGGGTGGGATGCAGCCACCCGAAGAGCGTGCGATCACCGGACGAAAAATAGACCGGTTGCGCCGTCATTTGGATTAGCGTTCGTACAGCTTGACGAAATCGCCGAAGGTTACCGGGAAGCTGCTGAGGTTCTCGAACGGATCGAATCCGAATGCGTCTTCCAGACGTGCCACGATCAGCGCGAAGCTCAAGGAATCCAGGCCGCAATCGAGCAGCTTGAGGTCATCCGACAGCGCTGCGAGCTTTCTTTGCTGCTCTTCCGCCACTTTCTGGAACGTGGTTGAAATCGTGCTTCTGGCAGTCATGCTCTCGCCCCGCCGGAGACTAAGCCGGAGACCGATGAATCATATACGACCCTGCCCATGCCGAACGTGAAGCGCAGCGCATTGAGTGCATCTGTTCGGTTTTGAAAGGCGCATCTCATTCTACGTCATCCTTGACTGCTATCATTTTTGATGGAATCGGCCCCGATTTTCCTATAATTCGCCGGGCTTACGATAGTGCCACTCCATATGCCAGTCGTAATCGAATCTCCGCGGCCGGAAGGCCGCACGCGCTCCGGCCGGCTGGTCGTCGGGCTGGTGAACAACATGCCCGACGCGGCGCTGCTCGGAACCGAGGTCCAATTCAAGGGACTGTTGGCCGCGGCCGCCGGCGATCGCGACGTCCGGCTGCGTCTGACGTCGATTCCCGAAGTGCCCCGCGGCCCGGAGGCTCACGCGTCGATTACCGAGCGATATTGGCGAATCGAGGATCTCATCGCCGATCCGCCCGATGCGCTCATCGTCACGGGTACCGAGCCTCGCTCGGCGGCCCTTCGGGACGAACCCTACTGGACCCGCCTGGTGCAACTGGTGGAATTTGCGGAGGCGCACACCGTGGCGAGCCTCTGGTCCTGCCTCGCCGCCCACGCGGCGGTGCTGTATCTGGATGGCATCGAGCGTCGGCGCCTGCCGGCGAAGCGCTTCGGCGTCTTCGGTCACGAGATACAGGCCGACGACCCCTTGACCGCGGGCCTGGGAGCTCGTATCCGAACCCCGCATTCGCGCTGGAACGACCTGCCGCTCGGTGATCTGCGGGGGGCGGGCTACGGGCTCCTTGCGGTCTCGGCCGCCGGCGAGGCGGACGTGTTCTGCAAGCACCGCCGCGCGCATTTCCTCTTCCTGCAAGGTCATCCGGAGTACGAGCCGCGCACCCTGCTCAAGGAGTACCAGCGCGACGTCGGCCGTTTCATCACCGGCGAATACGCCGACTACCCCAAGATTCCGCCGGGTTACTTCGATGCCGCGGGGGTGCGGCTCGCGCAGGACTTCGAGCGGGCGGTGCGCGCCGGCCATCTCGAGCGGCCGCAGGAAGCCTTCCCGTTCAAGGAGTTGGCCGACACCCTGAGCGTCGATTGGAGCGCCTCGGCCGCCGGCCTCTACCGGAACTGGCTCGGCCTGATCGCCACGCGCAAACTCGAGCGTGCGGCGCGGTGACGGTCATCGCGGTACGAAGAACTCGCTGTAATCGACGATCAAGCCGGCGCGCGCCTCGACCAGATCCACGAGCTCGGTCGGCACCGTGATGCCGGTCACTTTGGAGTAGATATCCGCCCGCCAGCGCACGGCGGCCCGCGGCGCCTCGCGCACCACGGAGATCCGTTCGTAGTGGGTCACCCGAAACACCTTGGTCATCATCGCGAGCCACGGCCGGAACTCGGCGATGCCCCGGGCCGTGAAGGCGATCGCCTTATCGGCGCTCGCGCCGCGTATCTCGAACTGCCCGTCGGCGGCGAACAGACGGCACATGCCGTCGAGATCGCCGGCCACCCGGGCCGCATGCAGCGCGTCGATCAACTCGAGAGTCACGGTGTTCCCCGTCGTGTATCCAGGCCGCCGTCATCCCAGGCGGCGCGCACCTGCGCGCCGATCTGGGCGAGCGCCGCGCGCGCCTGGGGAATGACGCCGCCGAGTCCGTAGAACAGATGGATCATACCTGGATGGCAGGTGTATGCCACGCGGCTGCCGGCCTGCCGCAGCCGTTCGGCGTAGTCGAGCGCCTCGTCGCGCAGCGGATCGAATTCCGCGGCGTGGATCAGGGTGGGCGGCAGGCCGGAGAGATCCGCGGCCGCCAGCGGCGAGATCCGCGGATCGGCCGGATCCACGCCCGCGGGCAGGTAGTGCAGCAGATCGTGGGCGAGCGTCGCCGCATCGACCAGGTAGCCGCTCGCGAATTCGCGGCGCGATGCGCTCGCGCGGCGGTGATCGAGGATCGGACACAGCAGCAGCTGCAGCGCCGGCCGCGGCCCGTCGCGCCGCGCGAGCGCTTGGCAGGCGGCGGCGGCCAGCGTGGCGCCCGCCGAATCGCCGCACACACCGAGCCGAGCCGGATCCAGGCCGAATGGCGCCGCCTGGGCGGCGACGTGGCACACGGCCGCGACGGCATCCTCGACGGCCGCCGGGAAGGGATGTTCGGGCGCCAGCCGATAGCCGACCGAGATCACGCGGCAGCCCGCCGCCTGCGCCAGGGCCCGGGCGATCGGATCGTGCGTGTCGAGGTCGCCGGCGATCAGGCCGCCGCCGTGAAAGTAGACCAGCCCCGGGCCGATCGCGCCGGCCGCGGCTTCCGGTGTGTACACCCGCACCGGCAAATCGCCACCGGCGCCCGGCGCACGCCGGTCGGCGATGGCGTACATCGGGATCTCGGGTCCGGCGAATCTGGCGAGGTCCGCCACCGCCTGGCGCCTTTCCGGCACGCTGGTGTCGAGCGTGGCGCGCGGCTTGGCGGCGGCCAAGAGGTCGAGGAACCGCTGGGCGCGCGGATCGAGCGGCATCGGGGCGGTCGTCGGCGGGCGCTAGAGCCCGAGGACCGCCCGGGTGGCGGACGGCCAGCGCGCCGGATCGACGCCGTGAATCGCGAACAGCGCCACGGTCAACCGATCGATGCCGAACGCCACGCAGCTGGTATGCGCGAGCTCGCCGCCCGCGTCGTGGATGCCCCAGACGTTGCCGAAGTGCTCGCGATGGTAATTGAAGCTCATGCAGGCGGTCGGCGCAGCGCCGGGGTAATAGGGGACCAGCAGCTCGAATTTCAGCGCCTGCTGGCGTTGGCTCACTGCTTTGACCCGGCCGACCCGGCCGAAGAACGGATCGTTGGCCACGTCGAGGGTGTGGGGCAGGCCCAGGTCCCCGGCGATCCGCGGCGCGTGCGCCATCCAGCGTTCGCGGTACTCGAGGATCTGCGCGGCCGAGCCGATGCGCACGAACTCGCGCATGCGAAAGGACTGCAGCCGGTCGAGGCTCAGCGACGGCTCGCGGCGGAACACGTCCGCTTCGATGTCGAATTGCAGGCCGTCCACGGGCAGGCGGCCGCGCTGCGCCACGATCGGATACCCGGGGTAGCAGGCGGCCGGGGACAGCACCAGATCGGACGCCGCCAGCGAGGCGGTCCAGCCGCCGTCCGCCTCCGGCCGCTCCGCGGCCGCGCGGATCGCCGCCTCGGATCCGTGCAGTGCGCACACGCAGCCCAGCAGATTCGGAAAGCTGTCCAGATAGCCGGATTTCTCGAGCTGCTGCCGGCTCATCACGGGCGGGAAGCGCAGCACCTCGACACCCGGTTCGCGCAGCGCGGTGATGTATCGCTCCAGGCCCTCGAGCACCTGCAGGTACAGGGCCGTGCGGGCATACACGCCGTCCACGCCCATGGAGCGGAACAGTTCGTCCGCGAGGTCCGCAAGAGGGCTCGCGGCGGCGGCGCTCGGCTGGGGTTCCATCCTCTTCAGCCGCCCACGCCGGCGGGCAGCGGCGTCATCAGCGAAGTGGTGGCGAGATTCGTGAGAATCCGGTCATTGTTGATCATCAGCGGCGCGGACAGCACGTCGCGCAGGTGCCGCCCGATGCTGAACTCGGTGTCGTTGCGAAATCCGGTCAGGCCGCAGGCGCGCATCGAGCTCATGACGATGGCCACGGCCAGCTCGGATGCCTGCACCTTGGTGAGCGTGATCATGGACTGAAACTCGAGCGAGGCGAGCGCCTTCTCGTCGCCCATCGCCGCCTGATAGCTGCGCAGCGCCGCCGCCAGCACCCCGCGCAGCATGCGCAGCGAGGACACCGCCTGGGTGAAATGGGCGGCGCCGGGCGGCACCTGGCCGCTCGACTGACGCATCGAATGGCGGATCAAGGCCTGCGCCTTGCCCGCCGCGGCCGCGGCGATGCCGGCCCATACGGAGCCCCACAGCAGATGCGCATGCGGCACCATGGTCTGCGAATGGATCCGCTCGTACGGCTCGGGCAGGACTTGATCCGCGGCGGCCTTGGCGCGCAGCGTGAAACCCTCGCTGTGGGTGCCGCGCATGCCGAGCGTGTCCCAGCCCTGCAGCCGCTCGAGCGAATAGTCCGCCTTGAGCAGCACCAGCAGCACCTGGTCGGAGCCGGCCGCGTCGGCCGTGCGCCGCGCGGTGGTGACGATGCCGTCCGCCTCGAGGGCATAGGAGATGACCGTCGCCTTGCGCTCCAGGGTCACCTGCTCCCCGACGTGCTCGACGGCCGCCTCGCTCGAACGGACGTTGCCCCCCGCCTGGCCTTCGGTGGTCGAGGAGGCGAGCAGCAGTTGTTCCGCGCTCACCCGGCGCAGGATGCGCTCCAGGCTCGCGCCCCCCTGGGCGTGCCGTGCGACGCAGGCGACCTTGATCTGATGCATGGCGTAGATCAACGCCGTGGAGGCGCACGCCTGACCGAGCGTGTAGCACACGTCGGCGACCTCGGCGAGGGCCGCCTCTTCGCCGCCCATCGATCGCGGTACGAGAATGCCGAGCAGCCGCTGCTGGCGGATCTCGTCGAAGGCCTCGCGCGGAAAGCGGGCGTCGCGGTCCACGTCCGCAGCGTGCGCTCGGGCGACCTGCGCCGCGGCCTGCGCGCGCCTCTTCAGATCCTCGCTGCGGGCGCCGCTCATCCGTGCATCCTGCGTGGCCGACTTCTGCGCATCCATCATCATGAGCAACTCCTGACCATGATCCCGTGGAGGGGGAACGTTCTCGCGACTGCGTATGTTTTGTAGCCTAGCCTCAATCAGCGAAGCCGGGTGAGAGCGTTTTCGCGGAACGGCGGGCGCCGGCGCGCATGGCGCGGCCAAATGGCGGAAATATCGACCAATTCCGGCGGCGCATGGTCACATTCACTATTATGTCAAAGATTTCGTGGCGCGCCGAGGGCGCGCGACCGGCCGTGCGGCGGTGCAAGGGTATGATCATGGCATTCTTGTTGGGAGGGGCCTCGGGTGAATTCGCGCAATGACGCCGTGACGGATCGACTCGCCCGACTCGTCCGGCAGCTGATGGGACCGCAGGTGCGCCTGCCCGAGCCGTTTCCCGTGGACCAGCAGCTGAGCGACCTCGGCGTGACCTCCCTCAAGATGGTGAACCTGATGCTCGCCGTCGAAATGGAGTTCGACGTCATGATCGCGCCGGGCGAGATCACGCCCGAGAATTTCCATTCCGTCGTGACCATCGCCGGCCTGGTGGACAAGACCCTCGCGGCGCGCTGAGCGCCCTCAGGGCACGCCGTCGAAGGCGGCCACCAGCGCCTCGACGTCCGCCAGGGCGGTTTCACCATTGGTCGCGCAGATGCGCACCACGTCGCGGCCTTCCAGGGTGGTGGGTGCCACCCAGGCGGCCCCCGAGGCGACCACCCGGCGCACCAGGGTGCGCACGTCGCCGAGCCGTGCCGGCGGCAGCACGTCGAGCACCGCGAGCCCCGAATCGTTCGCCCCCGCCCACCGGCGCGCGCGCCGGCGGGCGCGTACCCGCGCTACCACCTCCCGGGCGCGCTCCCGGGGCGGGCCGAGACCCTCCCATCCGGCGCTGGCCAGCGCGAGAAACAGCCGCAAGCCGATGAATCGCCGGGACCATTGCACCGAGTTGAGGTAGGGGTCCAGGCCCGAGACGCTCGACGGCATGAAGCTGGTCGAGGCGTGGAAGGCCTCGGACAGGACGCCGCGCCGGGTGGTGAGGAACATGGCGCAGCCCATGGTGGTCGCGAACCATTTGTGCGCATCGATGGTGATCGATTCGGCCCGCTCGATGCCGTCGAGCAGCCCGCGCAGCCGCGGCGACGCCAGCGCGCCGCCCCCCCAGGCGGCATCCACGTGATACCAGGCGCCCGCGCCGCGTGCGATGTCGGCGCAGGCGGTGAGCGGGTCGATCATGCCGGCGCCGGTCGTGCCGGCGGTGGCCACGACCATCACGGGCACCGCGCCGGCGCGCCGGTCCGCCGCGATCATGCGCTCGAGCGCGGCCGGGTCCAGCCGGCCGCGGCCGTCGGTGTCGACCAGCCGCAGCGCATTGCGGCCGACGCCCGCCTGATGGGCGATCTTGAGCCAGGCGATGTGGCAATCGCGGGAGGTATAGAAGGTCACCGGTCCGGCAAAGGCGCGCACCCCCTCGGCCGCGAACCCGGGGTGGGCGGCGGTCAGGGCGCACAGCAGGGCGGTGTAGTTGGCCTCGGACCCGCCGGTGGCGAAATGCCCGCCGGCGGGGTCGGGCAGCCCCGCGCGGCGCGCGACGGCGCGGATCGTATGCGCCTCGAGCGCCACGGGAACCGGCGAGGATGCCGAGCTCGCGAGCTGCGGGTTGAACAATCCCGACAGGCGATCGGCGCATTGCGCCGGGAAGTTCGCGCCGGGATTGAACAGCCCAAAGTAGCGCGGATGGCTCATCTGCACGATGCCGTGCTCGAGCCGGTCGATCGACCAGCGCAGCAGGTCCTGCAGCGGACGCGGTGCGCCGAAGTCGAAGCCCTCGAGCTCGGCGCGGAATGCCTCCAGGTCGAGCGTCGGGCAGACCGGACCCGCTTGGATGCGGGCGAGCGCCTGCGGCAGCTCGCCGCTCAGCCACTCCTCGATGCGCCGGCGCTCCGCGGCGGGCGGGAACAGGGCGCCGACCGGCGGCGGCAGCGGGGCCGGGCTCATGCCGCCGCGGAGGCCCGGAGCGCCTGATCGAGATCGGCCAGGATGTCATCGATATGCTCGATGCCGACGCTCAAGCGGATGCTGCCCGGCCCGACGCCCGCGGCCAGCTGCTCCTCAGGGGTCATCTGCCGATGCGTGGTCGAGGCCGGGTGACAGGCGAGGGACTTCGCATCGCCCAAGTTCACCAGCCGCTTGAACAGCTTCAGGGCGTCGTAGAAGCGCATGCCCGCCGCCAGTCCGCCGCGGATCTCGAAGGTGAGCAGCGAGCAGGCGCGCCCGCCCAGGTACTTCTGCACCAGCGCATGATACGGGCTGTGCGCGAAACCGGCGTAGTTGACCGATTCGACCTGCGGGCTCGATTGCAGGAACTCGGCGACCCGGCGTCCGTTCTCCACGTGCCGCTCGATTCGCAGGGCCACCGTCTCGATCCCCTGCAGCAGCAGGAAGGCGTTCATGGGCGCGAGCACCGCACCCATGGTGCGCTGATAGACGCTGCGGCACCGTCCGACGAAGGCGGCCGCGCCGTAATGCTCCGTGTACACGAGCCCGTGGTAGGAGGCGTCCGGCGTGGTGAGCATGGGATAGCGGTCCGCGTGCTTCGTCCAGGGAAACGCGCCGATGTCGACCACGATCCCGCCGAGCGTGGTGCCGTGTCCGCCCATGAACTTGGTCAAGGAGTGGACCACGACGTCGGCGCCGTATTCGCCGGGCCGCACCAGCATGGGGGTGGCCACGGTATTGTCGACGATCAAGGGCATGGCGTGCCGGTGCGCGGCCGCCGCCATGGCCTCCAGGTCGCAGACGTTGCCCGCGGGATTGCCCACCGTCTCGCAGAACATGGCGCGGGTGTTCTCGTCGACCAGCGCCTCCATGTCCGCGACGCGGTCGGACTTGGCGAAGCGCACCTCGACGCCGAGCCGCGGCAGGATGTGCGCGAACAGCGTGTAGGTCGTGCCGTAGAGCTGCGGCACGGAGACGATGTTGCGGCCCATCTCGGTGGCGTTGAGCGCCGCGTAATAGAGCGCGGTCTGTCCCGAGGCGACCGACAGCGCGCCGACCCCGCCCTCGAGCGCCGCGACGCGCTGCTCGAGGACCGCGGTGGTCGGATTGCTGATGCGCGTGTAGCGATAGCCCTCGACCTCCAGATTGAACAAGGCCGCGCCGTGCTCGGCGCTGTCGAAGGTGTAGGCGGCCGTCTGGTAGATGGGCACGGCCACGGCCTTGGTCGCCGGATCCGAGTCGAACCCGCCGTGGATCGCGATGGTTTCTCGTTTCATGGATGCCGATGGATTGGCTGAATATGGCAAAAGTCTACCGCGAATGGGACTCGGCGGACGTGGTACGGTTCGCAACTGAACCCCATGAACGCGGCAATCGACAGCAAATTCGCGCGCCAGGCGTGGCTGCGGGCCCTCGCACTGACGGCCGCGGTCGAGCGCGAGCCCGGGCTCACCCTGCCCGTGCTCGTGGCGAGCTGGGCGCAGGCGCGTGGCGCCTCGCCCGCCTTGCTCGGGCGCGAAGGCGAGCTGAGCTACGCCGAGCTCGCGCGGCGCAGCCATCGCCATGCGCGCTGGGGCCTCGCCCAGGGCCTGTGCGCCGGCGACGTCGTGTGCCTGCTCATGGCGAATTGCCCCGACTACCTCGCCATCTGGCTCGGGCTCACGCGCCTCGGGGTGGTCGTGGCCCTGGTCAACACCCATCTGGCCCACGAGGCGCTCGCGCATTGCATCCGGATCGCCGCACCGACGTGCCTCATCGCCGATCCCGAGCACGCCGCGGCCGTCGCCGACATCCGCTCGCGCCTGCCCGGGAATCTGCCCTGCTGGGTCCTCGGCGGCGCCGCGGGCGATGCCCGGCCGCTGGAGCCGGTGCTCGACGGGCTGTGCGGCGATGAGCTCTCGGCGGCCGATTGCGCCCTGCCGCCGGTCGATGCGCCGGCGCTCTACATCTACACCTCGGGCACCACGGGCCTGCCCAAGGCGGCCAAGGTCAGCCATCGGCGGCTGATGCAATGGAGTCACTGGTTCGCGGGCCTGCTCGACGTGCAGCCGGCGGATCGCATGTACGACTGCCTGCCGCTGTATCACAGCGTCGGCGGCGTCGTGGCGGTCGGCGCGACGCTGGTCGGGGGTGGGTCCGTCGTGATCCGCCGCCGGTTCTCGGCATCGGAGTTCTGGGCGGACGTGCGCGACACGCGCTGCACGCTGTTCCAGTACATCGGCGAGCTGTGCCGCTATCTGGTCAATGCGCCGGTCCGGCCCGAGGAGCGGCAGCATGGCTTGCGCATCGCCTGCGGCAACGGCCTGCGCCCGGAGGTCTGGGAGAAGTTCCGCACCCGCTTCGGGATCGGGCGCATCCTCGAGTACTACGCCTCGACCGAGGGGAATTTCTCGCTCTACAACTGCGAAGGCGAGCCCGGCGCGATCGGCCGGATTCCCGCGTTTCTCGCCGCGCGCGTTCCGGTGGCGCTGCTGCGCATCGACCCGGACACGGGCGAGCCGCGGCGCGACGCGCACGGCTTCTGCGAGCAGGCGGGCGTGGACGAGCCGGGCGAGGCCGTGGGCCTGGTCGCCGCCGCGGCGCGCGCCGGCGGGCGGTTCGAAGGCTACGCCGATGCCGAGGCGACCGAGCGCAAGCTGCTGCGCGACGTGCTCGAGTCCGGCGACCTCTGGTACCGGACCGGGGACTTGATGAGGCGCGATGCGCGCGGCTTCTATTACTTCGTCGATCGGCTGGGCGAGACCTTCCGCTGGAAGGGCGAGAACGTCTCGACGGCCGAGGTCGCCTCGGCGCTCGCGGCCGTTCCCGGCGTCCTCGAGAGCGTGGTCTACGGCGTCGCGGTGCCGGGTGCGGACGGCCGCGCGGGGATGGCCGCGCTGGTGGTCGGCGAGGGCTTCGAACTCGGCGTCTTTCGCGCCCGGGTCCACGAACGGCTGCCCGCCTATGCGCGTCCGTTGTTCCTGCGGCTGCTGCCGGCTCTGCAGGCCACCGGAACCTTCAAGCCGAAGAAACAGGAGCTCGCCGGCGCGGGCTTCGATCCCCGGCTCATCGCCGATCCGCTGTACGTCGACGACCCGCGGCAGGGCGCCTTCGTGGTCCTCGACGCGCCATGGCACGCCGATCTGCTCGCGGGCAGACGGCGCCTCTAGCGTGGCTAGGCCGTGTTGCCGGCATCGACCGTGATCACCGTGCCGGTGATGTTGCGCCCCGACTCGCCCATCAGGAAATCGACGCTGCGCGCCACGTCCACGGGGTCCGCGAGCCGCCGCAGGGCGCTGCGCCGCTCGATGTGCTCGCGCTGCTCGGCGGTCAGATCCTTGGTCATCTCGGTGGAGATGAACCCCGGCGACACCGCGTTCACGGTGATGCCGAGCTGGCCGAGCTCGCGCGCGAGGGATCGGGTGAAGCCCACCAGCGAGGCCTTGGTGGCGCTGTACACGGACAGGCCGGAGTAGCCGGTCGCGGCGACCACGGAGGCGATGTTCACGATCCGCCCCGAGCGCTCGAGCATCATGGAGCGCGCCGCGTACTTGGCGAGCAGGATGGGCGATGCGGTGTTGAGGGTGATCAGCCGCTCGACGTCGGCGTCCAGCATGTTGGTCAGCAGGCCGCCCAACCCGAGCCCGGCGTTGTTCACCAGTCCGTAGATAGGCCCGTGCTCGGTGCGCACGCCGCGCACCAGGGAGGCCAGCGCGCCCAAGTCGGCCAGATCGGCCGCGCGAAACTCGATGGCGCCGAGGGCCTGCGCGGCCGCGGGGGGGGGCGCCCCCCCGCGCCCCGGGGGGGGCGGTGGCGCGCCCCCCCGGCGCGGCCCGCCCGCGGCCGGCGCGGGGGGG
>VFSW01000675.1_pt1 | contig 50778 bp, 48 predicted proteins | sample 5358111 | NCBI WGS metagenome assembly VFSW01 (sample SAMN11554181, study PRJNA540505) | mine drainage metagenome | isolation source: sediment from site ElyBrook_90M | place: USA: Ely Copper Mine, Vershire, VT | collected 2017 | reverse complement strand
CGTGAACCTGGCGCAGGAGCGTGACCTGCTCGCGCGGGTGATCGCATCGCTTCCGGAGAAGTGCCGAGAAGTGCTGACCTTGCGCAAGATCCACGGCCTGTCCCAGAAGGAAATCGCGCTACGGTTGGGAATTGCCCCGCACACCGTGGAGAAACACATCAGTCATGGCGTACGGCTTTGCGCCGTGCGTCTGCGCGAGGCGACCAGCAGCGCTCACCCTGTGGCGGATTCGCCAGGCCGGGGACGAGTGCATGCGCATGACGGATGACAACGACGAGACCCGCGCGGCGGACTGGCTGGCTCGCCTGGACCAGCGGACCCTGTCCGATCCCGTCCATTGCGAATTCGAATCCTGGTGCAGGGCCGATCCGCGCAACCTTGCCGCGTACCTGCGGGTGCTCGCGATCTGGAACCGGTTGGATGCGCTGAAGGCGGCCGATGCCGTGAATTCGGAGCGATCGCCGCGGCCGCTCCGCGCATCCTGAGTTTCCCCGTGCCCAGCCGGGCGCTGAATCGCGGCTGATGTTCCTGATGGTCTGTCAGCGCCGTCGTGAAGGCTAACCGCTCCGCGTTGGCCCGGCGCGTCTCGATCTGACTCGAGGCCCGGCCGGCCGCCGGGCGCCCGGCGCCCGCCGGCCAGTGCAGCCCATTCCAAAACAGAGATGGGTATAAGAAATTGAATACAAGTTCGCGCGGTGGCGGCATTGACGCTCGCATCGCCCGGCGGTGTGCATCAGACTATCGTCCCCAACCGCGGAGGCGCAAGAATGGCGGCAATCTCCTCTGTCGTGATCGCGGGCGGCGGGATCGTGGGCCTGGTGTGCGCGCGCGCCCTGGCGCTGCGCGGCATCCGTGTCACCCTGCTCGAGCGCAAGCCGACGATCACCGACGACGGCGGGATCGGCATCGGCATCCATTCGCAGGGCTGAAGTCCCCGACTCAGATGGGCCACATCCCCTGCAGACGCCGCGCAGCCAACCAAACCTGGCTCCTCTCGGCGATCATGCCCCACAACTTCAATCGCGAACTGTAGATGTCCGCGCACAACCCGGAGCGCGCCACCAGCGAGCAGCGTCGCCCCTGGTGGTGGTTCGTGCGCCTCCGCACCCGCCGAATGAGGCTGGATCCAACGCGCCGGACGGCTGACCCGCCCCAATGGGCGCCTGACGCTCACGATGAGCGCCAACACTGCCGTTAAAGAAGAGCTGCTGCATTACCTGGACGCCGCTGTCTGAGGAAGTCACACCGATTTATGCAATGATTGGGTTTGTGCAATGATTGGGTGCAAAATGGATATTGGTTGGATGCGATGTAGGCCGCGTCTCTACGCCGCCTAACCGGTGCCGCTGAATTTGGATTGTAATAGAGATTTATCGAATCTTGTGAACCCCCGTATGCGTTTCTCACTGCAGTTGGGCTTTGCGCGTTACCCGGATTTCCCGGTGATCGCCCAGGCTGCCGAGAGCGCCGGTTTCAGCTCGATCGGCATTCCCGACAGTCTTTTCTATCCGAAACGCACCGAATCCGAGTACCCCTACGCTGACACCGAGGCGATCCGCCGCTACATCGAAGTGACGCCGTTCATCGAGCCGATCGTCGCCATGAGCTGGATGGCGGCCGTTACACGCAGGATTCGCTTCTACCCGAGCGTCATGAAGGTGCCGATGCGGCAGCCGCTGGTGCTCGCGAAGGCACTTTCCTCCCTCGCCGCGCTGTCGGGCGAACGCATCCTGCTCGGTGCCGGCCTAAGTCCCTGGAAGGAAGATTACAGCTACAACGGCGTGTCCTTCGAAAAGCGCGGCCGGCTCATGGACGAGTGCATCGCCATCCTGCGCGGCGCGATGAGCGGGGAATACTTCGAGTACCACAGCGAGAGCTTCGACTTCGGGCCGATCAAGATGCACCCCGTGCCGAAGCGGCCGGTGCCAATCCTGATCGGCGGCCACTCCAAGCCCGCGCTCTCGCGCGCCGCGCGCCTCGGCGACGGTTGGATTTCGGCAAACACCGAGCTCGCCACGCTGAGCTCGCTCGTCGGGGAGCTCAATGCGCTGCGCGCCGCCGCCGGTACATGCGCGCGTGCAGACTTTGAGTTGCACGGTTTGGATACGGCGGCGCGCACGGTGACCGATTTCAGGCGCCTCGCCGAAATCGGAATCACCGACGCGTGCGTGGCGCCGTGGGGATTCAATGCGTTGCTGCCGCTCGCGGGTCAGCTCGATGCCCTCAAGCGGTTCGCCGACGACGTCATCGGCAAGATGTAGCGCCGACTGACAGCTGGCTATCGGTCGGCGAGTGGGTATTCGCCGGCCTCGAGGTCATGACGGTCGGGCTCGGCCTCGAGCTTATCCAGACGATCGCGCGAGAGTACCCATGCCCCGCACCGAGGCCTCCGGCCCTATCGCGGCCACCGCCGGCCGACCATCAATGGCGCCAGATTGCCCTTCACGCCCACGTTCATCCGACCGCCGAGACTGACACCGTGCGCGCCAGTGGTGACGACTCGGGTGGCGCGACGCTCCTCCCGGCGTAATATGGCGCCCTGTCGGGGGCATTGGCTACTACTCAGTACGTACATTCGCGAGTATGCACATGCAGGGTAGCGATTCTCCGGGTGTCGAAAGAACAATCGAATCATCTCTGGAGTCTTCTGCACCCAATCAATGCATAAATCGGCCTGACTTCCTCAGACAGCGGCGTCCAGGTGATGCAGCAGCTCTTCTTTAGCGGCAGTGTTGGCGCTCATCGTGAGCGTCAGGCGCCCATTGGGGCGGGTCAGCCGTCCGGCGCATTGGATCAGACTCATTTGGCGGGTTCCGAGGCGCACGAACGACCACCAGAGGCGACGCTGCTCGCTGGTGGCGCGCTCCGGGTTGTGCGCGGACAGCTACAGTTCGCAATTGAGGGTTTGGGCCATGATCGCCGAGAGGAGCCAGGTTTGGTTGGTTGCGCGGCGTCTGCAGCGGATGTGGCCCATCTGAGTCTGGGACCTCAGCTTTGCGAAGATCGCCTCCTTCGCACCATACCCGTTGTGCAGCGCGAGGAGCTGGCGTGCCGTGAGCGTCGCGTTGGTCAGTATAACCTTGAACTGATAGCCGTACTCGTAGGGGGCGAAGAGAGTCAGCTGCACCAGACGCTCGAAGGGGAAAGAGATCGTATAGTGGATGCCGAGGGCATCGAGCGCACTGACGATCTCGTCGGAGAAGAACGCGCTGTCCATGCGCACCTTGAGGATCACCTTCGGCAGGATTTGCCGGATTTCATTGAGGCAGGCGAGGATGAAGACCCGGGCACCGTTCGAGTCGTGCACGTTGCCGGGGCAGTGCCAGACATCCAGCACCTGACCGGTCTGCGCACGGTGCAGGAGAGCGGGTAGTAGCTCCTCGGGCCTATCTTCATTCTTGTTGTAGCCGACCGCCGTGCCCTCGGCCATGCGCGTGGTGCCGATTACCGAGCCGTCAAAGTCCAGCGTGAGGCATGCCGGAGCAAGCCTCTTGAGCCGATCGAGCACCAGCGAACGAGACAGTGCCCGCAGATGCCTCACCGCCTCCTTGTCCACCTCGTCCAGTGTTCGGCTCACCGTAGTCCTCGAAGCGGATCTCAGGCAGCGCACGGGCTTTCCAGTGGACCTCGGTCTTGCTATGCTTCATCGATACGGTCGCCTCTATGGGTTCGTTGATGTGTCGCAACACAATCATAACAGAGGTGAGGCCGTCTTTTCTTTTGAACACCAACACGTCGGCCCTTCTCAACTTTCACCCAAAGTGAGAGTTGCCGAATTCCCAAAGCGCGCGCTTCTCGTCCTGGGATTACAGGCCTTCGAGCATCGGAGGCGCGCAAAATATGCATCTGGCAGATACACGCAAAAGGCTACGCCATGTCGCTATACCTTGAAGACATCGAGCTGATCCGCCGCCTCAAGTACAGGTACTGGCGCTGCATCGACACCGGAGATGTCGCTGCGCTCCTGGACGTGTTCACCGAGGACGTCAAGATAGATTACGTGGGTGGCACCTATCGCTGGCAGCTTGCGGGGCGGGACAAGGTGCTTGAGTCGATTGCAGCCGCCTTCAATGCCAACGCGGTGGCGTGCCATACCGGACATCATCCGGAGATCGACATTCTCACCGAGACGTCCGCAGAAGGGACCTGGTATCTCACCGATGTGTTCATCAACTTGGTGGAGAAAGCGCGCACGACGGGAAGCGCTCTGTATCGGGACAAGTACGTGAAGACTCGTGACGGCTGGCGGATTCGCGAGTCGGTCTACGAGCGGCTGTACGAAGAGGTCGAGAAGTACCAGGAGCCGCCGCGGCTCACGGCTCACTATCTGGCCCGCGTGAAGCCGCCATCGCCGGCGGGATGAGCTCCGTGGCTGATCTCGCCGGCAGGTTGTTCGGGCCATCGGCACCTCCCGCCGGAGCCGATTCCACTTGGAGCTCCAAGAATCGGCTCAGCGAGCATTGGCTTCGCGTAGCGCGATCTTCTGCACTTTGCCGGCAGCATTCACGGGCAATGCGGCGATGATCTCGAGGTAACGCGGCACCTTATAGTTGGCCATGTTGGCCCGCGCCCAGGCGAGCAGTGAGGCGACGTCCGCCTGCGCGCCCGGCCGCAGCACCACGTAGGCTTTGCCGACTTCCCCGAGGCGCTGATCTGGCACGCCGATGACTGCGGCCTGACCGACTGCCGGATGCTCGCACAGGAGTTTCTCGATCTCGGCGGGATAGCAGTTGAAGCCGCCGACGATGAACACGTCCTTCAAGCGGTCGGTGATGCGCAGGTAACCCCGCGCATCGAGCACGCCTACGTCTCCGGTGTGCAGCCAGCCGTCCGCGTCGATCGCCTCCGCAGTGGCCTTGGGATCGTCGAAATATCCGCGCATGACGTTATAGCCGCGCACCACCACCTCGCCCGGCTGCTCCACCGGAACGATGCAGCCAGCCGCGTCCACGCAGCGTACCTCGATCCCGGGGATGGGCACGCCGCAGCGCGTCGCCACCGTTTCATCGTCAGTGTCGGGTGGGCATACGGTGACCAGACCAGTCGATTCGGTGAGGCCATAGGCCGTCAGCACGGTACGGAAGCCGAGCTCGCTGCGCATACGGGTGACGAGTGCGGGCGGCACGCTCGCCGCTCCGGTCACCGCCAGGCGTAGCGACGACAGATTGCGTGAGCCGAGCCCCGGCTGCGCGAGCAGACTCTGGTAGAGTGTTGGCGGTCCAGGCAACACGGTGATCCGCTCGCGCTCGATTGCATCGAGCGCTCGCGACGCATCGAAGACTGCGAGCGGGTAGATGGTCGCACCCCGCAGCAGGCATGCTAACCAGCCGGCCTTGTAGCCGAAGCTGTGAAAGAAAGGATTGACTACGAGATAGCGGTCGCCCTGGGCGAGTCCTACGATCTCGCTCCAGATATGGAACACCCGGACGTTCTGCGCATGGCTGGAGAGCACCCCCTTGGGCTCCCCGGTGGTGCCGGAAGTGAATAAGATGTCGGCAATGTCCTCCCCGGCCACGCGCTCGCTGCGGGCGAGCACGCGCTGCTGTGCAAGCGCAACGCCGCGAAGCTGGAAATCTTCCCAGGTCTCGACGCGACGATCATCCGTCGCTGATTGTGCGGCATTGCCGAGTACCAGTATACGCTCGAGATCGGGCAGCGGGTACCCGGCGAGCAGTTGTGGATAGCGCGTGTCGAGAAATTCACCGATCACAACCAGCATGCGCGCCCGCCCGCGGCGCAGCAGAGCGGCCGCTTCCCGGCCCTTGAGCCGGGTGTTGAGCGGTACCAGGATACCACCGCAGCCGAGCGCGCCAAGCGCGGCGACGATCCATTGCGCGCTGTTCGGCGCCCAGATCGCGACGCGATCGCCAGGCTCGAGGCCGCTCGCGAGGAAAGCCGCGCTCGCGCGGTGTACGCGTCCCTCGAGCTCCCGGAATGTCAGGCACTCCTCGCCCACGATTGCTGCCGCATCGCCGAACAGTCGTGCCGCGCGCGTCAATACGCTCGGTACAGTCGCGGGGATCTCGGCAAGCATGACTTGAAAATATCAGACCAGTCCGTAGCATGCCAGCATGGTCAAGCCTACTGCGGAGATTCTCCTGCCTGGGGCCGTGGTGCTCGTCACCGGCGGATCGCGGGGCATCGGTGCCGGCATCGCGCGCGCGTTTCTCGATAGTGGAGCGGTGGTAGTCGTGTGCGGCCGATCGACGCCCTCGGAGGCTGAGCTTCCGGCGAGCCGCGGACGACGGGCGGAGTTCGTGCGCTGCGACGTGCGGAATGCCGATGCCGTGACGGGACTTTTCGCCGAGATCGGTGCGCGACATGGACGGCTCGATGTGCTAGTGAACAACGCCGGTGGCGGACCCCCGGGAGATGTCGCGAACGCTTCGGCGCGCCTCCTCGAACGCCTCATTCAGTTGAACCTCTACGCGCCGCTGCTGTGCGCACAGGCGGCCCATCGACTCATGCGCAGTCAGGCCGAGGGCGGGTGCATCATCAACATCTGCAGCGTGGCCGGGGAGCGCCCCTCTCCGGGGACCGTGGCTTACGGGGCTGCCAAGGCAGGCCTCCTGCACGCCACCCGCAGTCTGGCGATGGAGTGGGGCCCGAAGGTGCGCGTGAACGGAATCGTCGCGGGCTTCGTCGCGACCGAGAACGCCCGCGAGCATTACGGCGGGGCGGAGGGTATCGAGAGGATCAGCGCGAGCTTTCCTCTCGGGCGCCTCGCCGAGCCGGCAGACATCGCCGGCGCCTGTCTTTACCTTGCTTCTCCGCTCGCCGCTTATGTGAGCGGCGCGTTGCTGGCGGTGCACGGCGGCGGCGAGCGGCCACTGTTTCTTCATCTGGCTGCGAGTCGGCAATGAGCTCGATCCGTGAGGAGCGTCTCGCGCTGATCGAGGCTCTCAACATCGGGCTGCGCTCGGCCTGAGTCACGAGCTTCTACTCCCTGGTGATCGGAACGCGTGGCCGGGTGTCGCACGTCACGGCCCGCGCAGCTCGCGCGGCAACCCGAGCGCGCGCTCGGCGATGATGTTGCGCTGCACCTGGTTCGTGCCGCCGTAGATGGTGTCGGCGCGTGAGCTGAGGAACACGCGCGGCAGCAGATCCCACTCGTAGGGTGCGTCGCGGGCGATCTCACCGGATGGCCCCAGCACGTCGGCGGCCAGGACGCCGAGCTTCTTGCGCCAGCTCGCCCAGAAGATCTTGTAGGTATAGGCCTCGTTGGGAAGCGGATCGGCTTCGCCGGCCGACAGCATGCGCAGCGCGCTGTAGCGCATGATTTTCAGTCCTACGTGCGCATGTGCCACGCGCTGGCGAATGTCCGGGTCAGCGATGAGTCCGTTGGCCTTGGCGGCCGCGATGATGCTTGCGAGCTCGTTGCGGAAGCTCATCTGTTGCGCGAGCGTCGAGACTCCGCGTTCGAACGACAGCGTGCCCATCGCCACTTTCCATCCCTCGCCAGGTTTGCCGACGATGTTCGCGGCGGCGGTGCGTGCGTCCGCGAAGAACGTCTCGTTGAACTCCGATTCGCCGGTCATCTGCCGGATCGGCCGCACAGTGACGCCGGCTTGGCGCATCGGGACCAGCAAGTAGGAGAGACCGCGGTGCCCGAGCGAGCCTACCTCGGTGCGGCACACGACGAACGCCCAGTCGGCAAACTGCGCGAGCGAGGTCCAGATCTTCTGGCCGTTCACGACCCACTCCCGGGCGGCATTCGGACCGTCCTGCAGCGATGCGCGGGTGCGAACGCTGGCGAGATCCGAACCGGCATTCGGTTCGCTATAGCACTGACACCAAAACTCCTCGCCTCGGGCAATCGGCGGCAGGAAGCGCCGCTTCTGTTCCGGCGTGCCGAAGGTGAGAATGGTCGGTCCGGCGAGCTCGATGCCCATGTGGCCTATACGGCCAGGCGCCCCGGAGCGGGCGTACTCCTCCGCGAAGATCACCTGCTCGGCCAACGAGGCGTTGCGTCCGCCGTACTCCTCGGGCCAGCCGATACAACTCCAGCGCGCCGCTCCCAGTACCCGCTCCCAGTGCTGCCGCCGCTCGAGCATACCGGTCATGGAGGTTACGCCACGGATATCGCGGAATGGACCCGAGAGCTGCTCCTCGAGCCACGCGGCCGCCTCGCTCCGGAAAAGCTCTTCCCGCGGTGTAAAGCCGAGCTTCATGGGTGCCCTCTATTAGAATCGAGGTGTCGTGATGGCGCCAGGGGCGATGCGCTGCGCCAACCGCTCGCGTTGCCACGCCGGGCTTCCGAGCAGCGTGCTGCACGCGCGAGCACGCTTGAAATACAGGTGCGCCTCATGCTCCCATGTGAAACCAATGCCGCCATGTAGTTGAATCGCATTCGCAGCGCACTCGAAGAAAGCGTCGCAGCAGTAGCTCTTGGCGATGGCGGCGGCTTCGGCGAGCTCATCGCCCCCCTCATCGACAACACAGGCGGCATACCAGGCGGCCGACCTCGCCGCCTCCACCTGGACCATCATGTCAGCGAGCCGGTGCTTGACTGCCTGGAAGCTGCCGATCGGTCGTCTAAACTGGACGCGCTGCTTCGCGTAATCCGTAGTCATCTCGAGCACGCGTTCGGCACCGCCGAGCGCCTCGGAGGCGAGCGCGATGCGCGCCAGATCTAGCCCATTCTCCACTGCCGCCGTGGCCGTCGCCGGCTCGCCGAGCAACTGCGCGCGTGCGACGGCGACGTCAGAGAATTCAATGCGGGACATCGGCCGAGTGAGATCGAGCATTATGTGCGGGCGGATCGTGACGCCGGGGGCGTTGGCCGGAATGACGGCGGCGCTGATGCCGGTCTCCCCGCTCGAACCTGCCGCGCGTGCGAGCACCAGCAGGAGATCTGCCGAGTCGCCATGGATCACGAAGTCGCTCATGCCGTTGAGGATGAAACCATCCGCTCCGACGGCGATCTCGACAGCCACGCCCGCGCAGGGCGGGCGCCCGTCGGGCCCACCGAGGGCGCAGGCGATGCGCGCCTCGCCGGCGGCGATGCGTCCGAGGAGGTCCTTGCGCTGGGCCTCATTTGCGGCCGCTGCGATGATGGGGGATGCAAGCGCCACTGTGGCGAAGAACGGTGAGGCAGCGAGACGTCGCCCCTGCTCCTCCTGCAAGATGCACAGCTCCACCCAACCGAGGCCGGTACCGCCGTACGATTCCCCGATCGCGATCCCGGTCCAGCCGAGCTCCGCCGTCATCTGTCGCCAGACCTCGCGGTCGTAGCCACCCGGCGCGCCCATCGCCGTGCGCACACGCGCAGCATCGGCGTGTTCGGCGAGAAAGTCGCGCGCCGTCGCGCGGATCAGCCGTTGCTCCTCGCTATGGACGAACTGCATGGTTCTCAGGCAACGTGCGAATCCTGCGATGAGACCTGTACCGGCGCCTCGTAGGCCGGGTAGCTCGTGTAACCCTGGGGTCCCGACGTGTAAAGCGTGCGTCGCTCGAACGGGGCGAGCGGCCAGCCATTGGCGAAGCGCGCGACCAGGTCCGGGTTCGAGATGAACGCGCGCGCGTAGGAAATGGCGTTTGCTATGCCGTCGCGGACTGCAGCCGTGCCGGAGACGAGATCGAAGCCGTCGTTGGCGATCAGCGGACCGTCGAAATGATCGCGGGTGAGTGCGAAGGCATCCAGCTGCGCGTCCGGTGAGCGGATGACGTGCACATAGGCGAGCCCGATGGGCGAGAGAGCGGCAAGAAGTGCGCGGTAGGTCTCGGCCGGGTTCGCGTCCTCGATGTCGTTGAAGGGATTGCCGGGACAGATGCGCAGGCCCACGCGATCTGCGTCCCACACGTCGCACAGTGCCTCGAGTGTTTCCACGGTGAAGCGCACGCGCGCCGCGAGGCTCCCGCCGTAGGCGTCGCTGCGTTGGTTGGTGCCGGTCGAAAGAAACTGCATCGGCAGGTAGCCGGAAGCGCCGTGCAGTTCGACGCCGTCGAATCCGGCTAGCTGCGCGGCACGGGCGGCGTGCTGGTACTCCGAAATCACGGCGACCACTTCGGCAGGCGTGAGCGCTTCGGGTGGATCGAAGTCGACCAGGCCGGCGGCGTCGGTGAACATCTTACCCCGCGCGCGGATCGCCGACGGCGCCACCGTCCGCGCACCGGGAGCCTTGTTGTAATGACTCGCGATACGCCCGCAATGCATGAGCTGCAACACTATACACCCGCCCGCCGCGTGTACCGCAGCAGTCACGCGTCGCCAGCCCGCGATCTGGTCCGCACTGTAGATGCCGGGCGTGCGACAGTAGCCCTTGCCGTCGCGGCTCGGCTGGACCCCCTCGGTGACGATCAGGCCGGCGGCCGCGCGCGCGCCGTAATACTGCGCGGCGAAGTCCGGTGGTACATCACCCGGGCAGGCGCGGCTGCGTGTCATCGGAGCCATGACGATGCGATTGCGCAGCGTCAGCCCCCCGAGCTCGATGGGTTCGAACAGTCCGCTCATCGCTCAGCGCACGCGAATCCTGGGATCGGGCGCGCCGCGACGCATCGTAGTCAGGAACTGTCCGAGCGGGGCGGGGGCCGCGACCTCGGGCAGCCCCATCGGCGCGTTTGCCCAGAATTCTTTCCACGACGGCCACAGCGCGTGCCACGAGCCCTCGTACGGCTCGCGGCCCGGCCAACGCATCTTATTGTCCCCGATGGGGGGCTTGTTCAGGTCGGTGGCGTACCAGTAGCACGGCAGCCGACGCCGGAAATACCAGCGACCGCCAATGCGCTCGTAGTCATCCCAGTAGAGCATCTGCATGATCACCCACTCCGCGCCCGCCTCGTGCTCGTTCTTCGAGTAAACCACGCCGTGCGCATGATGTCGGTCGGCGAACTCGATGATGTGGCCGCCGATGTGATGTGAGGTACCGGTGAACTGGTTGCGCAACGTCTCGTCAATCCATGCCTTGAGGTGCGCGCGCCCGATACGCTCGCGGCCGACGCGGATGTCGGGCGCAAAGAGATTGACGTGCGCATCGAGGTCGCGCATGGCGAGCGACAGCGAGTACTTCGCCGCCAACATGCGGAGCTCCTCGATGGACTCAAGGCGGTCGATGCGGCGCGCGAGTGCCACCCGCGGATGCGGTTCGACCGCGACGACGGGCGGTCGGGCGCCCGTTCGGCGCAAAGGGGCGGGGCGAGCCGCTTGACGAGGGCGACTGCGGGGGCGAGCGATGGCGCGATTGCCGGCGGTTTGCCGGACAGAGGATCGGCTCATGTTTCACTCGTTATCGGAGTGCTCTCTAGCAAACGGAACCGCCAACGCGCGCCGACTTGCCGCTCGCGAAAAACCAACTGCGACGCATGCGCAAATGCTCCGAGGTTTAAGACCCAAATGTCCCGCGATCGAAAGTGTACTACCACCACTCCCACTTGGCAGGACACGTCGAGATTCCTGGTGCAACGTCCGTGACCATCTTCGCGCCAAGTAGTCTATACCATATCAAAGACGCATCAGCCGTTGCCTACAAAACCCTGCTTACGTGCGGGTCCATCCGACCCACGCTTCTCGCCACATCCCTGTCTCAGGGTGTTGCGATGCATCCGATCGCCGCTCAGTTTCGAGCGTGTCCTCTTTTGCCACTAGATTGGCCATTTTCCGCTTCGGCATTTGTGCGTTTTCGAACTAGTATTGACGTAAGTTGGTCAAGGGGTTTCCTCATCGGTGCCCCGCGGCGCGTGAGCCGGGCGTTGTCCATTCTCCGGGAGTTGCATGGCTGCCCGAGCGAGGGCACGGTGTCGCCCGTTGTCGCGGGCAAAGCGATCAAGGGCCAGACCTCGAAGATCGAGAAAGAGCTCGGCCCGAACCCGTCGTGCTCGCTCACTACGGCGGGTTGGTCGACGGAAGGGTGCTGGCGCAACGCCATACTGATTGCGAGACATGCCACCTACAAAGGGACGCATCCGCGTACTAGGGGGAAACGATCCGGCCCACGTTGCTTCGGGCAACATTGTGCCGGTCCCCGAGGCAACCGACCGGGCGGGTAAGGCTCTCGGCGGATCAGGGCGTCGGGCGCCTGCGCTCGAGCGAGGGCCTCGCATGGCAGGAAGCAGGCTTACGCAATTTTGCTTGGCCGGTCTTCCGTGGCTAGTATTGGTGGCTGTCTTGATCCTTCTGGTAGTGATGGCGTGGGTAAATGTTAGGCTCACCGGTCGGCCGTCGATACCTCTGTGCGGGAGGTCTTGCGCCTCCATAAGCGAATTTCTGCGCAAGTCAGGAGTCATTCGCTGAAGGGAGAATGCGTGTATGCGTCTTTCCAGCCGTCGTTTCGGTGTTGCAGCACTCCATGAGCACGATGCCGAGCGCGTAACCTCGGTAAGCTTGCCTGTGCGTCTCTGCGATACGTCGATGCGCTCGCTCGACAATCCGGAGCGCTCCGCGCGATGTGCTCTCGAGGTCGCGGCGGAGCTCTCGTGAGCTGCTGGTCGCTCACGGCCGTCAGGGCCTACCCGATCTGCAAGACACGGCTATCGGCCTGTCTGTCTCCAGAGCGTCGGATCGAGCTCGTGTCGGCTATGTTGCATCACGTCATAGCCGTATTGGAGCAGGTCCGCGGCATAGATCGAGTGGTCGTGGTGAGCCCCGAGCGACACGTGCTGCCGGAAACCGTCCTCGCCGTCGATGATCGGGGTGGAGAGCTCAACCACGCGCTGACCGCTGCTGCAGAGGAGGCACGCCGCAGAGGCGCCGACCGTTTGGTCATCGTGCACGGCGATCTTCCGCTTCTTAAAGCGGAGGAAGTGACAGCGCTCACGAGGCATCCCGGGGCTGCGGACTCGCTATTGCACCGGACCGTCGCGACAGCGGAACCAATGCCCTGTGTCTCCCGTGGCCGTTCCGGTTCACGTTCGAGTTCGGTCCGGAGAGCTTTCCGAGGTACTTGGCACAGATGGCCGCGCAAGGCTTGTCGGCCGCAGTGGTGCGATTGCCAGGCCTCGCTTTCGATCTCGATGAGCCGGCCGACCTGCGCTGCTGGTCGGGCTACCGCGAGGAGGTGATAGTCTCATGAGCGCTGCATCGATCCTGGCGCCCCCTGACAAAGACACCGCCGAAGAAGTCCACGCCCTAGAGCGAGCCGACCTCGATGGCTTGCTTGAGCGGGCGGAAGCATTGACGCTCGAGGGGCACGGAAGGATCGTCACCTACTCTCGTAAGGTCTTTATCCCGCTCACTCAGCTTTGCCGCGATGTCTGCCATTACTGTACGTTCGCGAAGTCGCCGCGTGCGCTGGACAGTCCTTACCTGACATCCGAACAGGCGGTGGCTATCGCACGCGCCGGAGCCGCTGCCGGCTGTCAGGAGGCACTCTTCACCCTGGGAGACAGACCTGAGCGGCGCTACGCTACCGCTCGGCGCTTCCTCGCGGAACACGGTTTTGTGAGCACCCTGGACTATCTTGGTGTCGTCGCTGGTCAGGTGCATGCTGAGACGGGTCTGCTGCCGCACCTCAATCCGGGGGTCATGAGTCGGACCGACATCCTGCGACTCCGTCCGGTCAGCGCCTCCATGGGCCTGATGCTGGAGACGATTTCCGAGCGCCTGTCCCAGCGGGGTGGACCGCACTGGGGCTCTCCCGACAAGGTTCCGGGCGTTCGACTCGCGACGCTCCAAGCAGCTGGTGAAGCGGCTGTACCCTTTACCACTGGCCTTCTCATCGGTATCGGGGAAACCCGCCACGAGCGCATCGAGGCGCTGATCGCGATCAGAGCCCTGCATCGGCGGTTCGGCCACATTCAAGAGCTCATCATCCAGAACTTCTGCGCCAAGCCGGCTTCCCGCATGGCTTCGGCTCCGGAGCCCACGTTCGAGGAGCAGCTGTGGACGATCGCGGCCGCGCGCATCCTCTTCGGACCGGAGATGTCGATTCAAGCGCCACCGAACTTGAGACCCGGCGGGCTCGCGGCTCTCATACGCGCCGGGATCAATGATTGGGGCGGGGTCTCGCCGGTCACTCCCGATCACGTCAACCCCGAAGCTCCCTGGCCACATCTCGACGCTCTTGTCGCCGAAAGCGCCGCCGCAGGCAGGGTGTTACGCGAGCGATTGGCGATCACGCCTCCGTTCGCGCGCGCCCCGGGCCAGTGGCTCGACGCCGCTCTGCGCCCGGCGGTTCTGCGGCGCATCGATAGTCAAGGTGGCGCGCGCGACGCGCAGTGGTTCGCCGGCTCGGGAAGTCCCGTACCCGAGTCAGCTCGCGCCTGGCTGCAGCCGTCTCGCTCGCTCCCTTCGCGCCGCGTCCTGCGCGCCTTGGAGCGGTGTGAGGCCGGCGCCGAGCCTGAGGAGACGGACATCGTCACACTGTTCGCCGCCGAGGGCGAGGACATCCATGCCGTCCTGCAGGCCGCGGACAATCTGCGCGAGCAGACGGTGGGCCAGACCGTGACTTACATCGTCAATCGCAACATCAACTATACGAACATCTGCCGTTACCGTTGTGGCTTTTGCGCCTTCTCGAAGAACGGACCGAGATCGCTGCGTGGAGCGGCCTATCAGCTCGATCTGGAGGAGATCGCCCGCCGGACTGTGGAAGCGCACGCGCTCGGCGCCAGCGAGGTCTGCTTGCAAGGCGGCATACATCCCGAGTTCACCGGCAGCACCTATCTTGATATTGTCGCGACGGTAAAGAGCGCGGTCTCCGGAATGCATGTGCATGCGTTTTCACCCCTCGAGGTGGCTCACGGGGCAAGGACGCTCGGACTTTCTCTGGAGCGCTACCTCGAAAGACTCAAAGCCGCCGGCCTCTCGACCCTGCCGGGCACGGCGGCTGAGATTCTCGACGATGAAGTACGCGCGGTCATCTGTCCCGATAAGCTGAAGGCGGTAGAGTGGCTGACGGTCATGCGCGCCGCGCACGCTGTAGGGCTAAGAAGCACAGCCACCATCATGTTCGGTCACGTGGAGCAAACGCACCACTGGGCGAGACACCTGTTATGCGTGCGGAGATTGCAGCGCGAGACGCAGGGATTTACCGAATTCGTGCCCCTGCCGTTCGTGCATATGGAAGCGCCGATCTGGCGCAAAGGGCTCGCTCGGCAGGGCCCGACGTTCCGCGAAGCGGTCCTCATGCACTCGATCGCCAGACTGGTGTTGCATCCGCACTTGATCAACGTGCAGGCATCCTGGGTCAAGCTGGGTCCCCAAGGCGCCGCCTTTTGTCTGCAAGCCGGTGCGAACGACCTCGGCGGAACCCTGATGAACGAGTCGATCACACGGGCTGCCGGTGGCGTCAATGGACAGGAAATGTCGGCGCAGGCACTGGGACACCTCGCCCGGCAGGCCGGTCGCCCGGTCGCAGAACGCACCACCCTCTATCGGTTGCGGGGCGGCACCATCATCAGTTCCGCACCCTCCGCCGAGTCGGATATGACTTTCGATCGCCTCGCCAATGCCAGAGGCGACGCCCAGTACGAGTATCAGGCGGCGGACGACGGCGTTCAACCCGATTTCCGTGAGGGAAAGACCGGGCCGCTCGAGGATCACGGACGGACTCGTATGACCTGTGAAGCCGGGTGATGCCGGTGAAGGAAAGAAGGCCTGAGCCCGGGGTCAACGCAAGACGGGGTGGGGTGATGATGACGTGATTGCTTCGAACGGGGTGGATGCGTTGGTGCTGACGCCGGAGGCCCTGCTGAGGCTCGGGGATGCAACGGATTCGCCGGCACCCTTCGATGCTGAGCCTTTCGTGCTTCTCGATCTCGCCGGGTTCGCGGGCCTTGCTGGTGCGAGCGTCGCTGCCCGGGCGGCGGCGTGGATTTCCAGTCGAAACGTACCGGTTGTGGGTGTGCTATCCGGCGATGGCGGTCCCGGTGTCGATCACTGTGTCATTGCCGGAGCATGCGATGCGACGGTAACGGCATCAGAGGCGCAAGCGATCGCCGCGCGCATCCGTCGGGCGCCGCTGGCCGCCATGACGCTGGTCCAGGTGTTGCGGACGACTGGGCAGCTACCGCTTTCTGAAGCGCTGCATGTCGAGTCGCTCGCCTACTCGATGTTGCTGGCCGGACCGGAGTTCGCGCGGTGGCGGGCGGGCCGCGCGCGATCACGAGGGGTTGCGGCGATGAACCTCGGGGAGCCGGTATTGCTGTCTCGCGAAGGCGGCGTTCTCGAGATACGTCTCAATCGTCCCTCTCGGGGCAATGCCATCTCCATCGAGATGCGTGACTCGCTGGTGCAGGCTTTCGAGCTCGTCGCGGCAGACGCCTCGATCGAGCGAGCTGTCGTGCGCGGCAGCGGACGCTGCTTCAGCACTGGCGGCGATCTGGACGAATTCGGTAGCGCGCCGGACCCCGTTACTGCCCATGGGATACGCTGCGTACGACTGCCGGCACGCTCGCTGTTGGCGTGCAGGGATCGGATCGTGTTCGAGCTACACGGGGCGTGCGTCGGCGCGGGCATCGAGCTCCCGGCATTCGGCGCCCGTGTCCAGGCGAAGCACGACGCGTGGTTTGAGCTTCCGGAGCTGGATTTCGGCCTCATCCCCGGAGCCGGGGGGTGCGTGAGCATCCCGCGTCGCATCGGCCGTCAGCGGACGGCGGAGCTCGTGCTCTCCGGGCGGCGCATCGATGCGCAGATGGCTCTGCGGTGGGGCCTGGTCGATGAGCTGATCGACTGAGGGGATTTCTGTGCCATTAGTCTCAGGAGGCGGTGAAGCTCTGGAGCGCGCTCGCGCGAGGCGCCGGCGGTTACCGCGGTCGTGCGACGGGCGGATCAGGTGAGCCTGAATTCCTCGACTATGGTGCGGGTGTCGGCACCGAGCGGCCGGGCGTGCGCTGGGCAGGCTCGCGCGCGCGCCGGGGCGACGGGCTCACCGCACGAGCGCAGAACCTCGAGCCACTCGGCGTAGCGGGCGCGACGCGCGCTGCGCGAATCCGGCAGCTCGAATGTGGCTGCGTGGGCGGCGACCTGCCGCAGGGAGATCTCGATTAGCCGACCGCCACCCGACAGGTGACTCTGCCAGGCCGCGAGCGCGGCGTGTAGCCCCGCAAGTGGATCCGCGATCGCATCGCCGCAGATCAGCCAGTCGCCGGTGACTTCATGAAGCAGCGATGTGAGCCCGGCTGCGACCCCGGCATCGTCACCGAGCGCAACCCAGCTCGCCTCCGGCTCCTGGCGCCCGTAACCCGAGATGCTGACCCACGTCGCATGTGGCCGCCGGCGCAGCACACTTTCCGCCTCGATGCCCAGTTGTCGAAGCGCGCGTGGCCGGGACGCCTCGATGACGATGTCGGCACGACTGACGAGAGAAAGCAGCAGCGTGCGCCCGCGCGCGGACCGCAAGTCGAAGGCAACGGTCTCCTTGTTCCAGTTCATGAGGTCGAAGAACTCCGGCTGGCCGGCACGAGTCCCGTCCGGCCGCGAGAGACTCTCGGCCTTGATCACGCGCGCTCCGAGCAGTGCGAGCAAGTGGCCGCAGAGCGGACCTGCCCAAAGCGCGGACATGTCGATCACGAGCGGTGGTTCGCGCGGGGCTTCAGCGGGCGAGTTCCGCCGCGGATCACTGGCACGAGCGAACGGACGTCCGGCCGACTCGAACCAACGGGCTTCCCGGACCGCAGGCTCCGCCTCAGCGACCGGCAATCCGAGCAGCCGGCCTCGCTCGACGAGTTCCGTCGCCCGACGGCGCGCCGCGGCCTCCGCCAATCTTTGCCACATGACCGGGTTGGAGGACTCCCGCCATACCGGGTCTTCCAGCCATGCCGGGAGTAACTGCCAGTCGCTCGTCCGTGAGAGATTGACTGCGATCGGCGAGGTCGCCGTCGTGAGGATCCGACACGAGCCCCCCGGGGAGATCGTGCCCCGCCGCGTCAGCCGCGCGATCGCGGCGCGCTCGGTCAGCAGGGCTCCGCCGTCGGCTTCGGGCGGCAGACGGCCCGGCGCGAGCGTGCGCAAGGCAAGCAGCGCGCCCTGGGCGCAGGCGACCAGCGGTGCTGGAGTCAGCACCGGCTGCCCTTGTGGATGTCCGGTGAGCGCCATCAGTCCGCTGCGAGCACTCGCGATGGCCGGATGCGCTTGGGCTCCGTTGTAAGCGGGTCGGGCATTACTGTCGAGCGACTCGAGCAGATGGCTCGCGTAGCGCAAGGCGAGTCTCTGATATGAACTCGAGAGAGGCAGGTGATCCATGACTTGACTTGGGAGTTCCGACGATCCAGGAGCCGCTGACGCAGCGAGACGTCTCCAAGGAGACAGCCAGTTCAGCCCTCACGCCCGGTAACGCTGAAGGGCAAGCCGTCCAGGATGATGGTCTTGGGCTCCAGGAAGTGGTGCAAACCTTCGGTGCCACCTTCGCGGCCGATTCCGGATTGCTTGAAACCGCCGTCCGCTATCGTGAAGTCGGAGTGCATCAAATTATGTCCGTCCGTTCTGGACCGCCGCTGCCGGGCCACCGCGTACGGGCGTTCCAGGTCATTGGTGAGGATCGAGTTGTTCAGTCCGTAACGGGTGTCGTTGGCGATCTCGATCGCCTGCGGTTCGCTATCCGCTGCGATGACAGGCACTACCGGCCCGAAGATCTCCTCGGGGCCGATGGTCGATCGATTATCGACTTTGCCGAATACGGTCGGCTCGACGAAGTAACGCCGATTCAGATGAGCTGGATGCCCTCCACCGCAGGCCAGCTGCGCATGGCGTTCCACAAATGGAAAGGTCGTGGCAAGCCCCGCGTAGTAATCCCAGGCATCGCCAAGCGAGCGGGCGGTAGTCAATGCAATCGCGTAGGTAAGGCCGGTTTCGCTTGCCGAGAGGCGCGCAATGTCTTCGGCACGCTCACCGGTTCCCTGACCAATCGCCCGCAGGTATTTCGCTCGCTCGGCATGCGAGAGCTGCGGCCACGGGCCATGGTCGAATGCTTCGCGCGCTGCGGCGACTGCTCTCTCGATATCCGCCGCTAGTGCCTCGGCGACGCTGACGATGCGCTCCTCGCTGCTCGAATCGAACACGTCGAGTTTCGCCGCTCTGGAAGGCTTGGACCATTCGCCACCCATGAAGAAACAGTCGGGGTTGCGGATCGGCGCGCTGTCGTTGCGGGAAGTAGTCATGGCAGTCATGGAATTTCGTGCATGGCGTTCGGACAACCGCTGCAGACGCTCTGCGCCATTCAGCCGGTACGGAGGGGTCGCATGGGGTGTGGTTTACCGCCTTGGGGCATCTCCAGCTTCGCTCGCGTTCCGGATCGATGTGGGATCCGGCGTCAGCTCGAGCGCGGCGATGTAGGCAAATGTCATGGCCGGCCCGAGAGTCGCGCCGGCGCCCGGATAGCTGCCGCCCATGACGGAGGCGGCATTATTGCCGACCGCGTAAAGTCCTTCGATCGGACGGCGGTTCCTGTCGAGTACTCTCGCCTGCTCGTCCGTGGCGAGCCCTCCGCAGGTTCCGATATCGCCCGCGTAGATCGGGAACGCATAGAAGGGCGCGGTCTCGATGGCAGCCAGCGTTGGATTGGGTTTGACGCTCGGATCCCCGTAGAGGCGGTCATACGCAGCTATGCCGCGGCCGAACTCCTCATCGACGCCTCGGCGCGCACCGGCGTTGAAGCGCTCCACGGTAGCCGCCAGATCCGCTGGCGGCAGCCCGACAGCCTGCGCCAGGCCCTCGATGGTGGAGGCCCGCTTCAGGATGGCGCGCACGCGCTTCGGCAGCAGCGAATCCGGAATGAGCGGCAACACCGGCCCAAGCGGATAGCGGTGTCGATAGCGTGTGTCAAAGATGAGCCACGTCGGGTTGGTGGATGCTCCGGGCCGGTCGCACGCCAGCATTTTCTGCCCCGCGACGTGATAGGAGACTGCTTCGTTCATGTAGCGGCGGCCCGCCTGATTGACCATGATGCAGCCGGGCAGCGCGCGCTCGGTCGTCGACAGGCGACCTCGGTACTCGCCGGGAATCGACAGTATCGGTGCCGACCAAGTGTGTCCCATATTGAGCGTCGCCGCTCCGATTGCGGTGGCCGCAGCGATCGAGTCGCCCGTGTTGCCGGCCTGACCGCCACTGCGCGTGGGATCGGGAAGTTGTGGCAGGTACTGCCGCCGCATCTCGGCATTGCGCTCGAAGCCCCCAGCCGCTAGCACGACGCCGAGCCGGGCGCGAATCGCCATTCTTTTCCCGTCATGTTGAATGATTGCGCCGACGACGCGGTTCTCGCTGCTGACGAGCTCGAGCAATGGGGTGTTCAGCCAGAGCGGCACGCCCAAATGATTGGCGGCTATCCGCAGACCACCCACCAGAGCGGTGCCGAGCGTGAGGAAGCGATCCTTGGGCGAGCGCAACCGCTGGCGGATGTCGAGGCTATAGCGTGCCAGCATCCGAAGGGCGGTGAGGCGCCAGCCCGGAGTGCGAAAGAGGAGCTGGTAAGTCTCGCTGAATCGCCAGTTGATCCGGCTGAAGAGCGATACGGCCGGTGATGCCGCGCGCATCGCGAGCACATCATCACCGAGCGCTCGCCCGTCGATTTCTAGCGGCAAATGAGTTCGATAGCCGACTTTGCCACCGGGCAGCTCAGCGTGGTAGTCGGGGTAGGGAAGGCTCTGATAGCGGACCGGGGTGTTCTCCTCGAGCCAGCGCAACATCTGTGGCGCCTCGCGCACGAACGCGCGGATGTTATCATCGGGTATGTTGGCTGCGCTCAGCGACCGAATGTACTGAAACGCCTCCTGCGGCGAGTCCTGCTGTTCCGCGGCCCCGGCGAGGTGACTGTTTGGAATCCAGACGCCGCCGCCGGAGGTCGCGGAGGTGCCGCCGAACTCGGCGGTTTTCTCGATCACGAGCACGTTGGCGTGGCGGTCCGCGGCCACCACGGCGGCCAGAAGTCCCGCGGCGCCTGATCCAACCACGAGGACGTCGATTTCTTGATCCCACGCGTACTCTGTCATGCGCTCCCCGCTTGCAACGAACATCAGTCGAAATTGGCCTGTCCGCCGTCGAGCGGAATCGTGGCGCCGGTGAGATAGGCCGCATCGGGTCCGACCAGCATGACCACGAAACGGCCGATGTCCTGCTCGCAGTCGCCGATGCGCCGGAGTGGAATGCTGCTAAAGAGCTCTTCCGCCTCCTGCGGATGAGCGGCGATCCAGGCTGTGAGACCCGGAGAGCGCGCATGTGGCGCAATCGTGTTGACGCGGATGTCGTCCGGCCCCCACTCGGCGGCGGCCGCGCGGGTCAGCACGCGGATCGCCTCCTTGACGGCGCCGTATGCGCCGTAGCCGGACATATCCCAGCGTCTGGCAGCGGAGCTCGCGAGGTTGATGATGGACCCACCGCCGCGCGCCTTCATGTGAGGATGCACGGCTCTCATCAGGCGGAAAGTGGCGAGAGGCCCGCTTGCAAAGCCTGCGAGAAGGGTGGTTTCGTCCAGCTCGAGGAGCTTCCCGAGCGGCGCGATCTGGGCATTGTTGATCAGAATGTCCACGCCACCGAAAGCGGTGAGCGTCATCGGGACGATCCGTTCCAGGTCGGCAGGTACGGTCACGTCCGCCTTGATGTGCCGCGCCCGGCCACCGGAGGCGGCAATGATCTCGCAGGTTGCCATGAGCTTGGCTTCCGTGCGACCGACGGCGGCAATCGCCACCCCTTCCTTCGCGAGCGCCAAGGCGATGCCCTGGCCGACGCCCTGGCCGGCGCCGGTCACGATCGCCACCTTACCCTCGAGGATGCGCTTCACCTTGATTTCCCCTGGTCAGATCTGCGAGAGGATCAGGCCGCTCGTCGGCACGCCGGTGCCGGCCGTGACGATGATGTTGCGGGCGTTCCTGACCTGGTTGCTCGAGGTGCCGCGCAGCAGACGCACGCCTTCGGCCACGCCGTTCAGCCCATGGATATAGGCCTCGCCCAACTGCCCCCCATGGGTATTGACCGGCAGTCGCCCGCCGATTTCGATATTACCCTCGCGGATGAAATCCTTGGCCTGCCCGGGCTTGGCAAAGCCGAGGGCTTCCAGCTGCGGCAAGACGAACGGCGAGAAATGGTCGTAGAGGATCGCCGCGTCGATATCCCTGGGCTCGAGCCCCGTCTGCGCATAGAGCTGGTCGGCGACCAGCTTCATCTCCGGCAGCCGGGTGATGTCCTGCCTGTAATAGCTCGTCATCATCTGCTGATCGTCAGCCGCACCCTGCGCTGCGCCTCGGATCAACACCGGAAGCTGTTTGGCCTTCCTGGTCCGTGCCAGGCTCGTCACCACCACAGCCACGGCGCCGTCCGATTCCTGGCAGCAGTCCAGTAGATGCAGCGGCTCCACGATCCAGCGCGAAGCTTGATGTTCCTCGAGCGTGATCGGCCTTTTGTAGAACCACGCCTTGGGATTGGTTGCGGCGTGCTTGCGGCAGGCGACGGCAACCCGACCGAAATCCTCCGATGTCGTCCCGTGCTCGTGCATGTAACGACGCGCGGCCATCGCCACCCAGGAGGCGGGAGAAGTCAGGCCGAAAGGCACGTAATAGCCATAGTGTGCGGATTCGGCGGTAGGAACGGGCGGCGGAAGATAGCCGCTGCCGAAGCGATATTGCGACCGCTCGTTCATCGCGCGATAACACACCACGACCTCAGCGATCCCGCTCGTCACCGCCATCGCCGCGCTCAGTATCAGTGCGCAAGCAGCCCCCCCGCCATAATGGATGCGGCTGAAGAACTTCAGGCTGCGGCCACCGATGTTGCGGAAGACCTCTATTTCGGGATTGTTGTCCATCGTGTAGGTGACGAGCCCGTCCACCTCGGCCGGGTCGATGCCCGCCTCGTCGAGCGCGGCCGTGATTGCCTCCACAGCCAGCCGCAGTTCCGACCGGCCGGAATTCTTCGAGAACTCCGTCGCCCCGATGCCGACGATCGCCGCCTCGTTGCGCAGGAAACCGCTCATCGTCCATTCTCCGGAAAGCCGATCGTCACGGTCGCCGCGACGTGCTCGCCGATGTGATTACGCCCCGAGACCTTCACCCGCGCCAGCCGTGCCGCCGCATCGACCTCCGTCACCTCGCCGGTCAGCTTCATCGTATCGCCGACGAAATTGGGCGCACCGAGCTTGATCGTGATTTTCCTGATCCGCGCCGACGGGCCGGTCCAGTCATTGACGAAGCGCTGGACGAAACCGTTGGTCGTCAGGATGTTCATGAAGATGTCGGGCACGCCTTTTGACTGGGCGGCCGCCTTGTCGTGATGGACATTCTCGAAATCATTGGTGGCGATCGCGCCTGCGACGATCGCGGAGGCCGTGATCAGGACGATCAACTCCGGCAGAGCCTGGCCCGGCTTCACATCTTCGAATCTCATCGCGTGCCTCATGTCAAAGGGCGTGTGTTGCCTGCCGCGATTTCCTGGCCGATCGTCGCCAACATCGGCGTCGCACCGCCAAGCGCGACCTCGACCTGCTTGGCACGCAGGAAGAAGCGGTGGATGGGATAGTCGACGTCCGCGCCCATCCCGCCATGCAGATGCTGAGCGGTGTGGGTGACGCGATGGCCGCCGATCGCCGCCCAATATTTCGCGGTGGCGACCTCGGCCTCGTTCGCCTCGCCCTCATCGAGCAGCCAGGCGGCGCGCAGATAGGCTGACCGCATCGCCTCGAAATCGATGAAGCCGTCGGCAGCACGCTGTTGCACGCCCTGCATCGATCCGACGGGGCGGCCGAACTGCACGCGTTGGCTGACATAGGCGGCGGTACGGCGCAGCGCCTCGCCCGTCAGCCCCACCTGAAAGGCGGTCAGGCCCGTACGGCCGTGCTGGACGATGAAGCGGACGATTTCCGCGCCCTGGTCAGCGGTGCCGACGAGCGCCGCGTCGCGCGCCACCACGTCGTCCAGTTGCAGCTCGACCGGCGGTTCGCCACTGCTTGAACGCTGTGCGACGGCAGTGACGCCCGGCGCCTCGGGGTCTATCAGGAATACGGCCACGCCCGCATCGGTTCGGGACGGGATGAGGATTCGCGCCGCTTCGCGACCATAGGGCACAGCGACCTTCACCCCGTGCAGCCGCCAGCGATTGCCGTCGGTTTCGGCGCGCAGCACCGGATTTGTTGGGTCGGCGTTGCCCACTTCCTCGAGCGCAGCGGTGAGGATCACTTCGCCACGCGCGACTCCGGGCAGCCAGGCCTCTTTCTGCTCCTGGCTGCCGAAGCGCTGCAACGGCAAGGCGCCGAGCACCAGCGTGGACAAAATCGGTACCGGCGCCAGCGTCCGGCCCTGCTGTTCCAGCAGCAGGCCGATTTCGACGATGCCGAACCCGGCTCCGCCATGCGCCTCGTCGATGCCGAGGCCAAGCAGGCCTGCCTGCGCGAGCGTCTGCCAGAGAGCGAGGTCGAAGGGCTCGTTGCTGGCGACAAAGGCCCTCAGTGTCTCGTCGGTCGAGCCGTCGCCCAGGATCTGAACGGCCAGGTCCTTGAGGCTCTCCTGGTCTTCGCTCAATTTGAAATCCATCGTCCGTCTCCTCAGGCCAGCCGGAAGGCGGGAAGCAGATACCCCGGCTCCACCTCGACGAAATCGAGCACCACCGGCTTGCCGCTCTAGACATCTGCGGGCTTGGCGGCGAGGATGTTGGCGACGATGCGGGGACCTTCCTCGAGCTCGACCAGCAGGATCGGCAGCGGATAGTCGAGGCCGGGTAACTGCGGCTGATGCATCACGACAAAGCTGTAGATGATGCCGCGCCCTCCGGCTTGGACCTGCGACCATCGCAGCGACCGACATTTCGGACACATCGGGCCTGGCGGATGACGCAGCGTGCCGCAGCCGTCGCATCGCTGGATCAGCAGCTTACGATTGTTGATCCCTTCCCAAAAGAAGGCGTTGTCGGGGGTGATCGCAGGGCGGGGGTGTAGAAATTTCCGCAGCTTTCCCACGTCGTCGGCTGCGGGTCCGGCTTGGGCCACCGGCGGCTTGAACTTCAGCACGCGAAACAGCATCCGTCCGACGGGCGCGCCCTCCTGGTCGGTGAATTCGTAACGGATCGTCACGAAATGGCCGGCCCCGAGGCCGGTCTGCTTTTCAGCCGAGATGTCTTCCACCACGGTTTCGGAATGGACGACGTCGCCAAGCTTAAGATAGCGGTCGTAATCCTGCTCGATGTTGGTCGCGACGACGCCGGTATATCCTGCCTCGTCGAACAGCTTCAACAGCGCCATGCTCTCTTCCCGAGTACGACCGTCGGGTCGATAGGGGGGCATGGTCCATACGTCCATCATCGCGGGCGGCGCCACGATACCGTCGAAGCCTTCGGCGCGCGCGGTGTCCGCGTCGTTGTAGATAGGGTTGTCCTCGCCCATCGCGTCGCACCAGCGCCGGATCATCGGCTGGTTCACCGGGTCGCGCGCGGTGGTGGGTGCCATTGCGGCCCGGCCGATGTAGGCGCGGGCGCGTGTCAGAAGGTCGCTCGTTTCGGTCATATCCACCTCACCGGGCTGCCCGCGGCATGCCGAGGCCGACCTGAGCGACCAGGTCGCGCAGCACTTCGGCGGTGCCGCCGCCGAAGGTATTGATCTGGCATTTGCGGTATTCACGCTCGATACGCCCGCGCAGGACCGCGCCGGGCGATCCATCGCGGATGAGACCCACGGGCCCCATTACATCCAGTAGCAGGCGCATCACCTCGATCACCACCTCGGCGCCGAACACCTTGAGGCCGCTGGCCAGCTCGGGGCGCGTGGAGCCCTGCGAGACCTCCCAGGCAACACGGTGTCCCATTGTCGCCACCGCCTGAAGGAGCGCATAGGCTTCGCCTAGCGCCATCTGCACCCACCCTTGGTTGATCAGCCGTCCGCCACCCGGTGCTTCGATCGCGCGCGCCCATTCCACTACCGCATCGAAGCAGCCGTTTGCGCCGTAGGTCAGGGCGGCCAGGCCGATGCGTTCATGGTTGAGCTGTTCGACGATCAGCCGCCATCCTCGGTTCTCCGCGCCGATCATCATCGATGAGGGCACGCGTACGTTGTCGTAATGAGTGATGTTGGTCCTGAGGCCGCCTACCGTCCAGATCGGAGAAGCGGAAAAGCCGGGCAGTTTCGTGTCCACCATGAAGATGGTGATGCCCTCGTGCGGCGGCGCGTCGGGATCGGTGCGGGTGGCCAGAAAAATATAGTCCGCGCTTTCAGCCCCGCTGGTGAACACCTTCTGGCCGTTGATCACGAAATCATTGCCGTCGCGTGCCGCCCGCGTCTTCAGCGAGGCGAGGTCTGTACCTGCGCCCGGCTCGGTATAGCCGATCGCGAAGATCAGATCGCCGATTGAGATGCGGGGCAGGATCTCGTGCTTCTGCTCCTCGGTGCCCAGCCGCATCAGCGCGGGACCCACGGTGTTCACCGTAACGAACGGGAAGGGCGCCTCTGCGAGCACCATTTCCTCGAGCAGAATCTTCTGGGTTTGCGGGTCGAACCCCTTGCCCCCATATTCGACCGGCCAGCCGGGCGTCAGCCAGCCGTCGCGGCCCATCCGGCGGATCACCTCGCGATAGGTGTCGCCGCCCTCGGCATACCGCGTCGCGGCCCGCACCTCGGGGGTCATCAGGCCGTGCAGATATGCGCGGAATTCCGCCCGGAGCGCCTTTTGCTCCCGGGTATAGTCAACGTGCAATGAAAGTCTCTCCGGTCGCGGAAAAAGGCGGAATGCCGAGCCGGGCGAGGGTCTCGTCCGTCAGGTGCACATAACGGCCGATCTCAGCATCAGCGACGTAGAGCGAATCGCTCCCGGCGCTCACCGGGTCATAGCCCTGCCGCTGCAGCTCGATCTTGCGCAGCTTGAAGGTGGTGGTCATGTCGGCGGCTGCGCTCAGCCGCACGAACAGCGGCACGGCATAACGCGCAAGATGCTCGGCGGCGTAGCGGTAGAAGCCCTGCGGATCGAAGGCAACGCCCTCGTCGAAAGTCAACGCGACCATGCCGGCGCGGCCCTCGGACCCCGGGATTCTGACGCCATAGGCATTGATTGCCCATGGACCGGCAAAGCCCGCCAGCACCCGCTCGACCTCGTGCGTCGACACATTTTCGCCCTTCCAGCGGAAGGTGTCGCCCACCCGGTCGACGAAGAAGAAATAGTCCTCCTCGTCGAAGCGAACGAGATCGCCCGAACGGAACCAGACGTCGCCCGGCCGAAACACATCGCGCAGCAGCTTTGCCTCGGTAGCTTCCTGCGATGTATAGCCTTCGAAGAATCCCTGCGGCTCATTGCCGCCTAGCACCTCGGCGATCAGCTCACCCACCTCACCCGCCCTGGCCCGCACCGGCCTACCCTCCGCATCGCGGACGTGGGCATCGTTTTCGACGTCGTATTTGATGATGCGGATGTTGGTGTGTTCGGGATAGGGCAGCCGGCCGACCGAGCCGATCCGGTTGTCGACATTAGTGAGGCCGTAATTGGCTTCGGTCCCGCCAAGCCCCTCGATCACGTCGGCAACGCCGAAACGGTTGACGAAGGCCTCCCATACATCGGCCTTCAGGCCCGCGCCGCCTATCACACGCAGTGTGTGGTCCCGGTCGTCCGGGTGGGGCGGAGCATTCAGCAGGTAACGGATGACCTCACCCACATAGTAGACGGCGGTGATCTTGTGGCGGCGGACATCGGACCAGAAACCGCTGCTGCTGAACGTGCGCCGCAGCACGAACGGGATGCCGAAAGCGAGCGCCGCGGATGGCACCACCATTCCGCCTGCGCCGTGATAGAGCGGCAGCGCGCAATAGAAGACGTCGTCCGGGCCGAAGCGCATCAACCCGCCCATCATCTCACCGGCGCTGATGAAGCGCATATGGCTCATCTTCGCGGCCTTCGGCAGCCCGGTCGTGCCCGAAGTGAACACATAATAGAGCGTATCCGCCATGGTGATGCCGGATCGCAGCCCCGGATCGGGATCCGCATCGCTCGCCGCCGCCATCTCGGCGTTGAAATCCCGGACGCCTTGCCCCCCGATGCGCTCGTCGCACGTTTCAGCTTGTTCCCACAGCACCAACCCTTCGCGGTCGGACGATTGCACCGTACGGAGTGCGCCCATCAGCTCGGACCCGGCTATCAGCGCCTTTCCCCCCACCTGCCGCAGCGCATGGGTTAGCACATCGCCGGTGGCGCTGGTGTTGATCAGGGCGGTGATGATCCCCACCTTGGACAGACCCAGCCAGATCAGCACGAATTCCGGCCGGTTGAGCATGAACAGCGCGACGACGTCGCGCTTCTTCAGTCCCGCTGCCAGCGCCGCATTGGCGATGCGATTGGCGATGCGGTTAGCGTGGGCAAAGCTGATGCGCTGATTCTCGAACAGGATGAAGGCCCTGTCGCCGCTGTCATGCGCGCGTTCCTCCAGGCGGTCGGGGGTGGTGTAGGGCATGTCCCGCCTGAACTTCATCACGCGCGCGCCGCCAAGCATCAGTCGTGCCATTGTCTCCTCGCGCGGTGGCACTCCGAGCTCAGTCATGACGGTGGCCTGACCGCACATCGCTGCCGTCAGCCGGCCAGCCATCGCCGCCCCGTCCTCGCCGGCCCAGTGCTGCTGCGCAATGGCCGTGCACCGCAAGCGCTGACACCGTCGCCACGCCCTCTGCTACTGCGGGGAGGTCCGCTGCGCGAGACAGGTCGGCTCGCCCAGCCAGGCATCGCTCGCGTAGCCGATGCCGCCGGCTGAGCGACCGCAACCATTTGGGCTGTTCGTGCTGGTTCGGATCCATGCCTAGCACTCGCTTTCACGGGATGAGGCTACTTACCGCAAATGCGGCGGTTTTGCCTCGATCCGCGCCCCACATGGCCGGAAAGGAAATATCGAAGGCCGTGTTCGACCACGGACTATGAGCGACTGTTGCAGCAGTTGCAGTAGCCTAATCGGCGGTGGCCTCATCCGTTGCTTGCGTTTGATTCGCGAACAGCAATGGCCAACGCGCATGGTTTGACTTCCACTCTTTAATGGGACCCGAACCCAGGTTTCGCACGATAACCGAGGGGGGTACTATGCGTCATCGGATTCTCCGGAGCTCCTTTCTCATGGCAGGCGTGGCGGCCGCCGGTCTGCACGTCGCGCCCGCGTTCGCTAAAACTGCCCAGGTCGGCACCATTCCCGTGCTTCAGGAAGTCATCGTCACGGCGACGAAGCACGAGGAACCACTGCAGAATGTGCCGATCGCCATCACGGCCATCGGCGCGATCGAACTCAAGAACCGGGGCGTCCACAGCGTAATCGTCCTCAACGCACTCGCGCCGAACGTGTACGTGAGCGAAAACCCCGGCGCGCCCCTGATCTCGATCATCTCCATCCGCGGCTCGACCACGGGTCAACCTGCGATATGGATGGACCCACCGGTCGGACTCTACCTGGACGGCATGTATCTCGGCAAGGCATAAGGTCAGGTGATGGATCTGATCGATCTCGATCTCGTCGAGGCAATCCGCGGCCCGGCCGACACGTCCTTCAGTCGCCACACGGAAGGGGGCGCCATCAACTTCATCACCAAGCAGCCCACCGGCCGGTTCTGCAACCATTTGGAGGTTGCCGGCGGCGAGTACGGCCACCCGATGTACGGTGCGAACGTCGACCTACCCAAGTTCAGCATCTTGAGCGTCTCGCTCACGGCGCGAGACGAGAAGATGGACGGCTGGGCCCGCAACCTCACCGGGCCGCCTCTCGGCGGCATCCATCATCAGGGTTTTTCGCGACCCGGTGAAATTCGACCCCCGACCGGGGCCTGGTCGGTACCTACGCATACCTGTAATCGAATGCGAATGACACGCTGTGCACGACCGGTATTTACGCCCTCTCCGGCTGGGAGGGGACGTTCCCGCACATTCGGCTCGTCGCCTAATCCGGCAGCGGCCTACCGCGGATACATGCTCGGCACCACGATCCAGTCGGCCCTTGCGCCCTACATCACGACCAGGCGGCCGAGCACCGTGAGCACCTTCGAGCCGGACAACAGTGCAGATTTTGATCGCGCCAAGAACACCATGCGCACGTTTACGCTCGACTACCGGCTGAACGACGACTACCACCTCAAGTACATCGACACGAAGTTCAACACATCCATCACGAACCCGATCAATCAGTTCGCCGGTCCATACGCCAACGGCTTCGACGACGGGTTGTATGTGGACAACTCGAGCCCGAAGGTCAGTGCGGCGTCGAATCTGGTGCCGCCGTATGCGCCCAAGAATACCTTCGATGTCAATATCAACGGCCGACTGTTCAAGACGAACTTTGGCAATCTTCGGCTGGTCATCGACTGGTCGTATGTGTCGACCACCTACAACCTCGTCGCCAACAAGAGCCCTAACGCGCCGAACACCGGTGGGAAATTTGTGTCATCGATAGACTCTCTCGCGCAGCGCACGAACGTCAATGCGCGGCTACTCCTCTCCCATGTGCAGGTGCCGCGCGGGACCACCGAGTTCTCGCTCGCGGTTGAGAATCTTACGAATTACGACAGACCGGTCCAGACCATCGAGTTTGGCAGGATAGTTACGGCAGACTGGGAAGCCCCACGCATGTGGAAGTTGACCGAGAGCTTCAAGAGCGGTCAGTAGCGCCACTCCGGTACGGGGAGGACGGAACCGAGTCGGTCACATGGGCAGATGGAGGACTACATGGTCGAGCGGATCAAGGGCAAGGTAGCGCTCGTAACGGGCGCGAGTCAGGGCATCGGCGAGGCAATTGCCGCACGCTTCGCCGAAGAGGGGGCGCACGTCGTCATTTGCTCGCGACGGCGAGACGCCATCGAGGCGGCCGCGGATCGCATGCGAGCGCGCGGCGGCTCGGTGAGCGCGCATGCCCTCGACGTCGCCGATCACGAGGCTCTCGCCCGCCTCGTGCAGCATATCGGCGAGAAGTGTGGCCGCCTCGATATCCTGGTGAACAATGCGCCATCGGTCACCTATGCCGCGATCACCGACATGAGCATCGAGATTTTTCACAAGGATTTTCGCGTCAATGTCGACTCCACTTTCGTTGCGACCCGCGAGGCACTAAAGCTCATGCGTGCCCAAAGGTCGGGCTCGATTGTGAATATCGCCTCGATCAACGGCCTGCGGGCGGTTCCGAACATGTCGGCTTACGGCGCTGCGAAGGCTGCTATGATTCACTTTTCGCGTTATGCGGCGATGGAGGGCGCGCGGGATGGCGTGCGAGTGAACGCCATCGCGCCGGGCGTGATCAACACGCCGGCGACTGAAGCGGGATTTGCCGGCCCGTACGCCGAGTGGGGTCGAAAGATCGCGATGCAGGTGCCGATGGGGCGTTTCGGCGAAGCACTCGAGATCGCGAATGTGGCGCTGTTCCTCGCCTCGGACGAGGCTTCCTATGTGACAGGAGTGTGCCTGTCGGTCGACGGCGGCAAGGCCGTCGAGCTCGTGATTCCCTCACCCTGAGCGCCGAATAACCCGGCGCCTTTCACAAGGAGCTGCAGCATGACCTCTCTCGACGGCAAGACGGCGTTCGTGACCGGCGCCGCCCAGGGCATCGGCCGCGCTTGTGCGCTCGAGCTTGCCGGGGCGGGCGCCCGTGTCGCCGCCTTCGACATCGATGGGGCCAAGGCGCAGGAGGCGATCGCCGCCACCGCCGATCCATCGCGGCACCTCGCGCTCTCCGGCAGCGTTGCCGACAGCGCCGCGGTGCGCAAGGCTTTTGCGGCCATGGATGCAGTCTTCCACCGCTGCGACATTCTGGTGAATAACGCCGGAACCGGCACGGCACCGAACGACGGCAGCGCACGCATGTACGAACTCATGGCGAAGCGCAATGAGGAGCTGAAGGCCGGCAAGAAGCCGACCGTCCACGTCGAGCAGGTCGTGTTCATGGAGGACGAGGGCTGGCGCGGCGTGCTGGGGGTGAATCTAGACGGAGCGTTCTTCTGCGCACGAGAGGCGCTTCGGTTGATGGCGCGTGACGGGGTCGCCGGCTCGATCATCAACATTGCTTCGACCGCGGCGCAATCGGGCGAGGGGCCGGTGCACTATGTGACGAGCAAGGCGGCGCTCATCGGCATGACCCGGGCGCTTGCCCGTGAGGTCGCTTCCCGCCGCATCCGCGTGAACGCCATTGCCCCCGGCCCGACGGATACGCCGCTGATGCGCTCGATTCCGCAGGAGTGGATCACGAACCTCCAAGGCGCGATCCCGCTCGGCCGCCTGGCGCGCCCCGAGGAGATCGCGCACGCAGTCCGCTTCCTGGCCGGCGAGGAGTCCTCGTATGTCACGGGAAGCGTGCTCGTCGTGAACGGCGGATCATACTTTTTCTGACAGCTCACAGTCTCACAGCATCCGGTCGACCCTCAGCCGCTCGAGCAGCTGCCGTGCGACCTCAGCCGGTTGGCCGGAGAGGAATTCGCAGTTGCCCTGTACACTCGGCACCGTCTGGCGCAGCAGCTCCACCCGCGGCCGGAGCTCGCTGTCTGTCAGACCGAGCGAGGCGATCGCGACCTCCGAGGGGACGATCTTGCGGGCCTTGATCATGACTTTTACCGTCGGGAAACGCGGTGTGCCGAGTTCATTGCTCACGGTAACGACGGCCGGCAGCGCGCCTTCGACGACTTCGTCTCCTTCCGGTGTCACGCGGGTGACACGCAAGCGACCCTGCTGCAGCTCGATCGCGCGTGCGAAGAGAATCGCAGGTGCTCCGAGCCGCTCCGCGAGGAGCACGGGCACCACGCCCTGATCGTCGTCCGAAGCCTGTCGACCACACAGCACGAGGTCGGCACCGCCACTGCGCTCGATCCAGGCGGCGAGCATGTTTGCGGTCACATGGGCATCGAGCTCCGGCGGGGCGGCAATGGCCACGATCTCATCTGCACCGAGTGCGGCGCAGTGCCTCAGCATCGGCTTCGGGTCAGGTGCAACCGATACCGCTACGATACGGCACTCGATCCCGGCATCCCGCAGGCGCAGCGCCGCTTCGAGCGCCTGTTCGTCGAAGCCGTTGATGCGGCGGGGGACTGCAGCCGCCTCGAGCGTGCGGCCATCGCTCGCGATTCGCAGCTTCCCGGCGAGCGCATAATTGCTGACCGCATTCGGGTCCGGGACTTCCTTCACGCACGTGACGATGCGCACGGGCTAACTCCTACGCGGATTCTTCGAGGTAGGTGAGGCTCGACTCGTCGCACCAGACGGCTTCAAAAGCGTAGCCGAACGGTTGTCGCGTCAGTTCCGTCATCAGGTACCAGCGCCACCGCTCGGGCCCGAACTCGCGGATGTCACCGGTCAGCCGGCCACAGAATTCCTGGCGACCGGCGAGGTGCGTTCCGGCGAGCAGGCGGCCCCCGTCGCATACGGCCCGCAGGCCCTGCGCCGCCGCGTCGAATCCGCTGCGGTACGGCGGCAGCACACTGGGCGCCACGGCGTCAGGATGAGGCGAATCGGTCGAAGACATCGAGCGCCTCCTCGACGAGATCCGAGAGAATCTGCCGAGCGGGCTTCATCTCCCGCACATAGTGGATACCCTGGCCGGCCGCCTCGGTCATGAGGTCCTTGCGCTGGTAGTCGAGCGATCCCTGGATGTAGTTCGCCGATAGCAGCATCTGCAACGGTGGCTTCAGTACTTCGGGGGCTCCGGGAGCCAGCCATTCGTCATGCCAGGGGCAACGTGTCGTGCGCATCGTGTATCCGGAAATGCAATCGGAGTAGACGGTGTCGTCAGTCTCAGCCTCGAGCAGTCGCTCCTTCAGCGGAAGATTCACGTCCGATTCGCGCGAGGCAAGCCACAACGAGCCGGTCCACACGCCGTCGGCCCCGAGTGCGAGGGCTGCCGCCAGGTGCCGCCCGGTGGTCACTCCGCCGGCCGCAAGCACCGCCGTCGAGCTGCCGCGGGCCGCATCGACTACCTGCGGCACGATCGAGAACGTGCCGATGTTGCCGGTGTGACCCGCGGCATCGTAGCCCTGCGCGATGATCACGTCGGTTCCTGCGGCGATCTGCTTGCGCGCCTGCCGCGGCCGCCCGACAAGGCCCCACACCTGCATGCCGAGCTGATGTGCGCGTTTGAGCAGAAATAGGGGCGGGCCGAGTCCTGAGGCAAACACCGGGACGCGTTCGTCGAAGATCACTTCGAGCTGCTCGAGCGCCCGCTTCTGATCCAGGCCTCCCCAGTGATGAATGTCCGGGGCGATCTTCGGATCGGGGACGTCGTACTTCTTTTTAATAGCCTGCTCGAACGCGCGATGCTCGGCCGGGATCATCGCGAGCAGATCTTCGACGGTCTTCTCTTCGGGCACGGATGCGGGTAACACGAGATCGACGCCGAAGGGCTTGCCACCGATGCGCTCGCGAATCCAGCGAATGTCCGCCTGGATGCGCTCGGGTACGTGCATCGCCTCGCCGAGCACGGCGAATCCGCCAGCGTTGATTACGGCAACGGCAACGTCCTTGCAGTGTGTGAACGCGACGACGGGGTACTCGATCCCGAGTCGCTCGCAAAGCGGCGTGTGTAACGGTCCAGTCATGGGGCTTCTCCGAATTGAACGCTCAGTCGGATGATGGCAGGGCCTTTGTCTGCTTCACGATGAGCGGCGCACCATCCAACGCGAGTGTTCCGGCGCCGGTCTTGGTGCAGAGAATCTCGATTGAATCCCCTGCATCGACGTAGCGTTTGCCGACGAAAGTCCCGCCGTCATCGGGCTGCGCGATGCGCAGCGCAGGGTTACGAGCTGCGCTCAGCTCGAGCATCGGTTGCCCACCGCAGCGCAGGTCGTGATCGCCCGCGACCGCGCGTATCACTATGATCTCGGTATCGCAGACCGCGCTCTTGAGGCGCGTTCCTGCCTTGAGCGATGGCATATCGTTCTCCTCGGATTCCCCCTGAACCAGCGTTCGATTCCAAGGATGAACATACCTCAAATGCGGAGGTTTCGCCTCGATTCGTGCCCAGATGGCCCGAAAGGACTTATTGGCGGCCGCATTCGACTCGACCGAGGCGTCGCGCGAGCGGGCGCCTCCGTTAGATTGACAATCTCAGATTCAGCAGTGAACCGGCTGTATGACCGGGACCTCGCGGCGGAGGTGATGCCATGGCGGTGGTACTGTGTACGCTGGGCGGAGCCATCGAGACTGGGACGCCTGAAGCGCTGAGCTTCGCGCGGCGGCTCTCTGACCAGTCTGGCGATCCTTTGCATTGGCTCATTACCGGCGCCTCGGCGCCCGGAGCCGAAACGTGCGCAGCGGCACACGGCGTTGCGAGCATGGATGTGCTCGGTGAACTGGACGGTGCCGGTCCCGATGCGCTCGTCGAGTCGCTCTGCGACTACTGCCGCGAGTCGCCGCCACGCATCGTGCTCTTCAATCAGAGTGCCGCGGTGCGGCTCATTGCGCCACGGCTTGCGGCGCGTCTCGACGTTGCGGTTGTGACGAACGTCATCGACGTTGCGTTCGCCGGTACGATGCTCGAAGTGACGGCTACCTCGTTCGGCGGAGATACACACGCGGTCTATCGGATTTCGGCGCTGCCGTGCGTCCTCTCGCTTCTGACAACTGCGATGCGAGACATCCCCGTCGCGCAATCGGGCACGCCGGTGGTGCGTAAGTTGCTGTCGCGCGGGACGTCGGTGGTCGAGCGGTACCCCCGGGTGTGCGCGGCTCCGCGCGGGGAGGGACCGAGGCTCGAGGATGCGATGCTCGTCGTGGCCGGTGGTCGAGGGCTCGGCAAGCGGGAGAACCTCGCACTCGTCCGTGAGCTTGCAGAGGCGCTCGGGGGCATGTGGGCCGGCTCGCGTGCGATCGTCGACGAAGGCTGGCTGGACTCTTCAAGACTGGTGGGACTCACGGGCAAGATTACCCGGCCGAGCCTGTACGTCGCGGCCGGAATATCGGGCGCGAGCCAGCACATGGCCGGTTGTTCGGGCGCCAAGACCATCGTCGCGATCAACAAGGACCGGGATGCACCGATTTTCCGCTATGCGCGCTACGGCATCGTCGGCGATTGTCTCGAGGTGCTGCCGGCCCTGACGGAGGCGGCTAGAAGCATGGGGGAAAGCGGATGAGCGCATTGCGTCTGCCCTGCGTCGAGGGGCTGTTTGCGGAGGATGGAGCAGCGCGGGTGCGCGGCTCACGGTGCGCAAGTTGCGGCACACCGTACTTTCCGCGGGCAGCGGTGTGCCACAACCCGGGCTGTGCCGACTCGCACATGGAGGAGTGCAGCTTCGCAGGTCGTGGCGTGCTCTGGTCCTACTCGGTGGCGAACTATCAGCCACCGGCGCCATATCGGAGCGACTCGCCGTTCCGTCCGTACGTCATCGGCGTGGTGGATCTCGACTGCGGCCTGAGAATGGTCGGACAGATGGTTGATGAGCTCGATACTCTGCGCATCGGCGCGACGGTCGAGCTCGTCGTCGATGTTCTCTACCACGAGGGCGAGGTCGAAAGGACGAGCTGGAAGTTCCGGTGCGCTCAAGATCGAGTCGGTGGCTAACAATGCGTGACGTTCTGGTTCTCGGGGTGGGACTGCACCGATTTGGCAAGACCGGCGACGCCGTGGTCGCCACCAAGAGCGTCACGGAACTCTGCCGGCACGCAGCCGAGGCCGCGCTACGCGATGGCGGGGTCAAGTGGCGACAGATCGAGGCAGTCGCCGCCGCGAGCTCGCGCTTCTCGGGCGGCAAGGGCTGGGGGTTGAACGGCAACGACATCGTCGAGGATCTCGGCTCCACCGGTATTCCCGTATACAACCTCTCGGCCGGATGTGCCGCCGGCGGCAATGCCTTCAACATCGGCTACTCCCTCATTGCAGGCGGCCTACACGATCTCGTGCTCGTGGTAGGCGGGGAGGTGATGCCGAAGGGCATGATCCAGACTTCCGGCATCGAGGAGCCGAGCGATGCGGAGTTTCTCCGTCAGCGCTGCGTCGGCATGCCCGGTCCGGCGTTCTGGGCAGCGCTCGCCCGGCGACGCATGTACGAGCACGGGACCACCGAAGCCCAATTCGCAGCGGTCACCGTCAAGGCGCGAAGATGCTCGGTTGGCAATCCTTTCGCACGATTCCAGAAGGCGGTGACGCTCGAGGAAGTGCTGAAGTCGCCGTACGTGAGCGATCCGCTGCGGTTGTTCGAGATCTGCCCGGTGTCGAACGGCGCTGCCGCCGCCGTGCTCTGCAGTCGTCGTAAGGCGCGCGAATTCCTCGGTCGACCGGTCGTTGTCGGCAGTAGCGTGGTGGCGACGATGAGCTTCGAGGATGCATTGCCACGCTCGCTCGCAGTTCCGCGACCGAGCGGCCCGAGTTTGCACACCGAAGCGCGTCAGGCGGTTGCGACCGCGTTCGAGCGTGCCGGCGTCGGGCCTCGAGACGTAAGCTTCACGGAGCTTCAGGACAATACCTGCTACTACGAGCTCGCTTTTCCGGAGGAATGGGGCCTGTGCGAGCCCGGGCAGGCCGAGCGGCTGCTGGAAGCGGGCGAAACGCTGCCTACCGGCCGGATGCCGATCAATCCTTCCGGTGGATTCGTCTCCTTCGGTGAGGCGACCACCGCGATGGGAGTGTTTCAGATCGCCGAGCTCACCTGGCAACTGCGCGGTCAGGCCGGCGCCCGACAGGTTCCCAGGGCACGCATCGGCCTCGCGCAGACCTTAGGCCTCGGCGGCAATGCCAGCGCCGCCGTGCTAATGCGGTGAGTCAGTCGGGGCGTTGTTGCGCCGCTCTGCGGTGGATGTCACGGGACTCCTTGCCGAAGCCCGGGTGCGATGCTGAACGGCCGTGTCCGCCGTGTCTGATCGAGTTCTAGGGCGTACGGGGGTATGGTAGTCCGGCGAGCCGTGTATGCGCGACCCAAGGTATGACATCCTGTTCGAACCGGTAAGGATTGGGCCGGTCACGGTCAAGAATCGCTTCTACCAAGTTCCTCATTGCAGTGGCATGGGTGCCGCTTTCCCTCGAGGTCACGCTGCGATGCGCGCCGTGAAAGCTGAGGGAGGGTGGGGTGTCGTATGTACGGATACCATCTCCATTCACCCTAGCTCTGATACCACGCCTTTCCCCCAAGTCAGATTGTGGGAAGCTGCCGACGAACCTCCCCTCCGCGCTCTTACGGACGCTATTAACGAGCATGGCGCCCTGGCCGGAGCGGAGCTGGTGCACGGCGGATGGGCCGTCGCGAACCGCTACACCCGTGAGCCGCTGCTTTCGCCGATCGATATGCCAAGCCGACGCGATCCGATCCAGGCGAGGGCGATGGACAAGTCGGACATCAAGGCTTATCGGCAATGGCATCGGCGCGCCGCGCTCAGGGCGAAGACGGTCGGATTCGACATCATCTATGCTTACGCAGCGGACGACCTGGAACTGCTGCAGTTCTTCCTCTCCCGACGGCACAATCAGCGCACGGACGAATACGGCGGATCCCTTGAAAACCGCACGCGTCTGCTGCGCGAGGTGATCGAAGACACCAAGGATGCGGTAGGAGGGACTTGCGCCGTCGTCGTGCGGCTCGCGATCGACGATCTCTCAGGATCCGACGGAATGCTCGGGCAAGCCGAGGGGAGGGATATCGTCGCGATGCTCGCCGAGCTCCCGGATGCCTGGGACGTCAAGGTGAGCGGGTGGCCGGAGGACAGTCAAACCAGCCGATTCGCGAAGGAAGGCTATCAGGAGCCCTACGCACGTTATATCAAGCGGGTGACGACCAAGCCGGTCATCGGGGTCGGGCGGTTCACCTCGCCCGACACGATGGTCTCACAAGTGAAACGCGGGATTCTCGACCTGATCGGCGCGGCCCGCCCTTCGATCGCCGATCCATTCCTGCCGCGAAAAATCGACGAGGGACGTACCGAAGACATCCGCGAATGCATCGGCTGCAACATCTGCGTGGCGAGTCAAAATGTCGGCGCGCCCATCCACTGTACGCAAAATCCGACGGTCGGTGAGGAATACAAGCGCGGTTGGCATCCCGAGCGATACCGGCCAGCCACATCGACCGATGCGGTGCTGATCGTGGGGGCGGGACCAGCCGGGCTGGAATGTGCTCAGGCGCTGGGTAATCGTGGTTACCAGGTCCATCTGGCGGAAGCGACCCGGGACCTCGGCGGCCGAGTCTTGCGCGAATCGCGTCTCTCCGGTCTCGGTGAGTGGGCTAGAGTGCGGGATTGGCGGGTCGGACAGCTCAACAAGATGAGCAATGTCTCAATCTATCGCGAGAGCCGCTTGATTGCCGACGACGCGATCGAAATGGCCGCTCCGACGGTCGTCGTGGCGACGGGCGCGAGGTGGCGCCGAGATGGATTTGGACGCAACAGCCAGAAGGCCGCGGAGATCGCCGACGACGCCCGCATCTTCACGCCGGATGACGTCATGGACGGTGCTCGAGTCGAAGGCGCGATCGTCGTATTCGACGACGATGATTACTACATGGGCGGCGTCATTGCGGAGACTCTGGTCCAGAGGGGCGCAAAGAGCGTCGCCCTTGTGACGTCTGGCGCGTTGGTCTCCGCTTGGACGGCGAATACTCTCGAACAGCAGAAGATACAGCGACGTCTGTTGGAGCTGGACATCGACATCATCACCCATCAGAATCTTGCTGCCATTCGCAAGGGAGAGCTCGAGCTGTCGTGCATATTCACCGGGAGGCATCGGGCCATGCCCGCGAGCTGCGTCGTTCTGGTGACCGCAAGGGTTCCCGAAGCGGTCTTATACGACGAGCTGCGAGCCCGGGGCGATGCGGGCGCTGCAGGTGAAATCAAGACGCTGGCTCGGATCGGGGATGCGAACACGCCGGGTATCATCGCGACTGCCGTCTTCCAAGGACGCCGATTTGCCGAGGAATTCGATCTGCCCGACGATGGACGACCTCGAGTCGAGATAGAGCCGGTCGATACGAGAGATATTGACCGGTACGGTAGCAGACACGCCCTTCGAACCATCTATTCCGGCCGGCCGTAACATGCCCCCGACGAGGCCAATGTGCTCGCGTCGCCACCGCGCTGCAGTCAGTTACAGACTTTTGCGTTGAGGAGTCCAGATGCAGAAAATCATGGTGGGCATCAAGCGCGTCGTGGAGCCCAACGTGCGCTTGCGCGTAAGGCCTGACGGCAGTGGGCTCGCCCTGGACGGAGTGAAGATGGTGGTCAATCCGTTCGACGAGATTGCGCTCGAGGAGGCGCTTCGCATCAGGGAACGTACGGGGAAAGTTGAAGTGCTCGCCGTGAGCATCGGAACTGCCGATGCCCAGCAGCAGTTGCGAACAGCCCTGGCGATGGGAGCGGATCGCGCGATCCTGGTGCAGACTGATGCTTTGCTAGATTCGCTGACAGTCGCGCAAACGCTCGTTGCTGTCGCGAATCGGGAAAGGCCGGATCTCGTACTTCTCGGTAAGCAAGCCATCGACGATGATGCCAATCAGACGGGGCAGATGCTAGCTGCCATCTGGGACCGGCCGCAGGCTACCTTCGCCTCGAAGGTGGAGCTCAGCGGCGCGAAGGTGCAGGTGACCCGTGAGGTCGATGCGGGGCTCGAGACCATAGAGGTGGACCTACCGGCCGTCATCACCGTGGATCTTCGCCTCAATGAGCCCCGCTACGTCAAGTTGCCTGACATCATGAGGGCAAAAAGGAAGCCCCTCGAGGTGACTTCGCCCGGCGAGCTTGGGGTGTGTGCCGGCGAGGTGATCAGGATGGTCAGGCTCGAGCCGCCGCCACAAAGGCCAAAGGGGCTGATGGTGAAGGACGTGTCCGAGCTCTTTGATGTATTGAAGACAAGAGGTCTCCTCGGATGAACGAAGTCCTGGTCATCGGTCAGCACGATGGCAACTCCCTGAATCCTGTCATTGCCAGGTGCGTGACCTGTGCGAAATGCATTCCGGATGCCCGGATCACGATCGTGCTTTTCGGAGCTGATACGGCTGCCGTCGCGTCGCAGGCAGCTGCTCTGAGCGGCGTCGATTCCGTGGTGCGGATCGACAGGGTCGAAAATGCGGTGCCGCTGGCTGCGGTGCTCGCTCCGCAGGTCGCCGCTCTTGCGGGTGACTACACCCACGTCCTGGGACCATCCACGAGCTTTGGCAAGGATCTGACGCCGCGTGTAGCCGCGTTGCTCGGGGTTCCGCAGATCAGCGACGTGATGGCGGTCGAGACGGCCTACCGCTTTCGCCGACCGATTTATGCCGGGAACCTCATCGCGACCGTTGAGGCGGATCCGGGCCGAAAGTTGGTTGCGACCGTGCGGTCGGCATCCTTCGAAGGCGTGGGTACGGACGGGCATGCGGAAATCCGGACGGAGGCTTTGAGCGTTCCCATTCCCACACATAGCCGGTATATTGACGCGAAGGCTGTCGTGTCCGACCGTCCCGACTTGCAGACGGCGAAACGGGTGATTTCGGGCGGCCGAGGGCTTGGGAGCGCGGAGAATTTCAGGATGCTGTTCGATTTGGCCGACAAGATCGGCGCGGCGGTCGGCGCATCGCGCGCGGCCGTCGATGCGGGCTTCGTCGCGAGTGAAATGCAGGTGGGCCAGACGGGCAAGATCATTGCGCCTGAGCTGTATTTCGCCGTCGGCATCTCCGGTGCCATCCAGCATCTCACCGGCATCAAGGATGCGCGTACCATCGTCGCCATCAATAAGGACAGCGAAGCGCCGATTTTCGAGGTCGCGGATGTCGGACTGGTGGGGGATCTGTTTCAGATTGTTCCGGAGCTGGAGCGCTTGGTGGTGAAGTCGTGATCATTGCGGATTGGACATCTCCCAGGGCTCGTTGCCGTGGACGCGGCGCTCGGGCGCGGGTACGGGATGCGTCGCCGAATCTACGGTTCAGAGTACTCATTGATAAGCGTCATGCACTGAAGGCCGCTACCGACAAATGATCACACCCGTCATTGCCATTGCCGGCGGAACAGGCAACCTGGGCCAGGCGCTCGCTTTCCGTTGGGTACGGGCAGGCTATCGTGTTCTGATCGGCTCGCGCACGGCGGAAGGAGCGCACTCGGCCGCCCGCGAGATCGCGGCGCGGCTGCAGCGGCCGCTCGAGTCGGGCACGAACGCGGAAGTCGCCGCGCGCGCGCAGATCACTGTCGTGACCGTGCCGTATGCCGCTCAGGCGCAGGTGCTCGGCGCAATTCGCGAAGCAGCCGCCGGCAAACTGGTCATCGACACGACGGTGCCCCTGTTACCGCCGAAGGTGATGCGCGTGCAGCTTCCGGCGGAGGGTTGCGCGGCGTTGCGGGCGAAGGCGCTGCTCGCTCCCAGCACGAAAGTCGTCTCGGCCTTCCACAACGTTGCCGCGCACAAGCTCGCCACGGGCGAGCCCCTCGATGGTGATGTGCTGGTATTCGGTGACGAGAAGGAGGAGCGGCAGCGCGTCGTCGAGCTCTGCCGCGCCGCGGGCCTGCGCGGCCTGCACGGCGGGCCGCTTGCCAATTCTGCGGCCGCCGAAGCGCTCACCTCGGTGTTTATCTTCATCAACCGGCACTACGCGGCCGGGGGAGCGGGTCTGCGGATCACCGGAGTGGATGAATGCACTTCCTGACCCTTACGGCTCTGCAAGGGAATGGGCGAGAGCCATCCCGCCGATGATCTCAGCGTCGATCCCATCCGGCTCGGCCCCACAGGCGCGACCGCAGGCGCGCCTTCAACACCTTGCCGGTGGCATTGCGCTCGAGCGGGCCAGGATCGACGCGCCACTCGCGCGGCAGTTTGTAGGCGGCGAGGCGCTGGGCGCAGAACTCGCGCAGCTCCGCCAGCTCGAGTTGCACGCCGGCGTGCGGTACGATTACCACCACCAGCTTCTCCCCCAGGCGCTCGTCGGGCACACCGAAGGCCGCGGCCTCCCGCGCCTGCGGGTGCTGCGTCAGCACGCGCTCGACTTCGGCGCAGTAGATGTTCTCGCCTCCGGAGATCACCATGTCAGTGTTGCGTCCGACGATCTGCAACAGCCCGTGGGCATCCACTCGTCCCAGGTCGCCGCTGTGCAGCCAGCCCTGGCGCAGCCGCTCGGCACTGGCCTGCGGACGATCCCAGTAGCCGATCATGTTTTGTGCGCTGCGTATGCACACCTCGCCGATGGCCGCCCGCGGCAACTCCGCGCCCTGATCATCGACGATGCGAAGTTGCACCGTCGGCAGCGCCCGGCCGGCGCTCTCCGGGTGCGCCAGATATTCGTCGCCCACGAGCAGCGACACCATGCCGTTGGTCTCGGTCATGCCGTAGCCGGTGCCGAGCACCGCCGTGGGGAAACGGTCGTGGATCGCGCGCAGCAGGTTCACCGGCAGCGCCTGGCCGCCGGTCCCCAGGTTCAAGAGCGATGAGGTGTCGCAGCGCGTCAATTCGGGAGCATGCAGCAGGTCCCAGAGCATGGTCGGCACGGCCGGGAGCGAAGTCACCCGCTCCTGCTGCACCAGCTGCAACGCCTCGGCCGCACTCCAGCGCGGCAGGAAAACGATCTTGCCGCCGCGTGTCAGGTTGGTGAGGAACACCGATAGGCAGCCGCTGGTATGAAAAAACGTCAGCGCCAGCAGCGTGCAGCGCTGCGGGGCCGCACCCGCCAGCGTCGCCACGTCGACCCCGCGCGCGGCCGCGAGCTGCGCGGCGAGCATCGCGGCGCTCAGTTGATTGGCCATCAGGGCGGTCAGGATGCCGATGTGATTGAGGACGGCGGCGTTGGGCTCACCGGTAGTGCCGGAGGTGAACATGATCAGCGCCGGCTCCTCCGGCGCACAGTCCACCGCGGGCAGTGGCAAGCCGCGGCCAGCCAGAATGATCTCGTCGTAGTCGCGCCACTCGGAGCCGAGGCCGGCATCGTCGCCGACCACCACGCCGCTCAGCCCCCCCTCGGCCGTCGCCGCGATCAGACGCGCTCGCTGGCTGTCGGCCACCACGTGCCACGTGCGCGTATGACGGAGACTGGCGGCGAGCTCACCCGCGGCGCCCCGGCTGTTTATCAGCACCGGCACGGCACCCAGGGCGCTGATGGCGATGAACGCCGCCAACCACTCGGGACGGTTGGCCATGACGAGGGCAACGTGCGTGCCGCGCACTGCACCGTGCGCCCCGAGGTCCGCGGCCAATGCGGCGGCCTGTGCGAACACCGCGCCGTAGGTCAGACGAGCACCGCCGGCGACCGCCAGCACTCGCTCATCGTCGCGCCGCGCCGCACGATACAACTGCGCGAGCGAGCGCGGCGCGTGTCGGAATACTCGGCAGCTCGCGCCGCGCACCGTCGCGTCGATGAGCTCGAAGGGCTGGCCAGCGGAAGTGAAAGCATCGACGTCCGCAGTTCCATGCGCTGCGCTCTTGCGCGCCATCTGACGTCCACATCATGAAGGATGAACTCCAGTATAGATATCGCGATGTCGCGGGCGCAATAGCCGACGGAAGTGATTCCATCCGCGTGATGGGCGTTTTGAGCATTGAGCAGAGCCGCCTGCGGATGAACAGCCGCGCGAAGGCAATGGTCCGCGGTGGTATCTTGAGGATGTGCGCAGGCCGCACGCAGCCCGCATCGAAGCGAAGCTTCGCCTACAGGCAATAATGGGAAAGGGGCAGACCACATGACGGATTTCGACGGCCGCGCGGTGCTCGTCACCGGCGGCGCTTCGGGGATCGGGCTCGCGACGGTGCGGGAACTTCTCGGACGCGGGGCGCGCGTCATCGCGGCGGACCTGCGCGAGGAGGCTGTCATCGTTGCAGCGGCGGCAGGCGGCGAGCGGTTGCTGGCGCTCGAGCTCGATGTGTCGTCCCAGGGTGCGGTGGAGCGTGGGATCGAGCACGCAGTCGGCTGGGCGGGCGGGCTCCGAGGTGTCGTCAACTGCGCTGGCATCAACGGTCAGGGCACCGTGCTCCAGGTAGAGCTCGAGCGATTGCAGCGGGTCTTCGCCGTGCACGTGATCGGTACGTTCCTCGTCACGAAGTACGCGCTGCCACATCTTCTCGCCTCGGGCAATGCGGCGATCGTCAATATAGCGAGCATCTACGGCATCACGGGCGGAGGCGGCAACGCGGCGTACAACACGGCCAAAGGAGCAATCCTGCAGTTCACCCGGTGCACTGCGGCGGATTACAGCGGCGCCGGTGTACGAGTCAATTCCGTGAGTCCGGGGTACATCGCGACGCCGCTCACCGCTATGCTCGACGCCGCGCCCGCCCACCGCGACGCGCTCATCAAGATGCACCCGATCGGTCGTCCGGGTCGCCCCGAGGAGGTGGCGAAGGCGATTGCGTTTCTGCTGTCCGACGACGCCTCGTTCATCACGGGTGCGAATCTGCCGGTCGACGGCGGCTTCGCGAATGTGCGCAACCTGCTCGTCTGAGGTATCCCGCGCGTCTGCGTGCTGTCCAAAATGGGCACGGGATCGGCCGCAAATGAGGTCATCGTGAACCGGCGCCCGCGCCGTCATCCACTACACTGTTCTCCCCGGGGTCATGGATTAAGACGCCTCCGGTGCGTGGCGCTGATGGAGCGCGAGGTTCGGCCATGAGTGGTGCGCTCGATGGTGTGATTGTCCTCGATATGACGCGGCAGTTTGCTGCCGCGCTCTCGGCTGCCTTTCTCGGCGACTTCGGCGCACGGGTGATCCGTCTGCACGAGCTGGTAAAAGGGGCACCGACCGCATCGGATGCCCGCTGGAACCACGAGGCGGATCTGTGCAATCGAAACAAGATCAGTATTGCGCTGGCGCCCGACGACGAGCGAGGACGCGCGCTGTTGCACTCGCTCGCGGCGCGCGCGGACGTCGTGCTCACCGACTGGCCGCGCGCCGAGCTTGCCGCGCTCGGTCTCGACTACGTCGCGTGCAGCGCACGACGAGCGGATCTCATCTATGCGCGTCTCTCGGGATTCGGACCGGTGGGGCCGGACAGCGAGCTACCGGCGATCGACGAGCTGGCCGCGGCGCGTACCGGTACCATGCCGATGCTGCCGCAGCCTGGACAGCCCCCCGTGTATACGGGCGCGGGCGCCATGCACGCGACCGTCATGCTCGCCTTCGGCATCGTGACGGCGCTGCTGCATCGAAGCTCCTCCGGCGAGGGGCAGGAGGTCGACGTGTCGCTGTTCGCCGCGAACATGTACTCGGCAGCGCTCGACATCCAGGCGTTTCTCGCGATAGGCGGCGGAGAGCGACTCCTGCAGCCGATCTCGCGACTCGACGTATCCAATCCGATGTCGGGGTCGCTTTATCTCTGTGCCGACGGACGCTGGGCAACGCTCACGATGCCGGATACGGATCGCTGGTGGCCGGCGTTCTCGGGCATCGTCGGGCTCGCAACCGACGATCCGCGATTCGACAGCCACGAGAAGCGCTGCGAGATCAACCGCCGAGCGTTGATCGCCGAGCTCGAGGAGCGCTTCCGGCAACAGCCGGGAAGTCATTGGCGACGACTGTTCGCGGAGAAGCGACTCTCGGCCGATCTGATCGAGCAGTTCGACTATCCGGCACAAGACCCGCAGGCGCGCGCCAATCGCTACATCATCGAGCTGCAGCATCCGAGCTTCGGCGCGATCAAGTCGCTCGGGTTCCCGATCTTCATGAGCGACACGCCGGCCGAGCTCGACCGGCTCGCGCCATGTTTCGGGCAACACTCGGACGCGGTGGCGCGGCAGGTGCTCGGCCGCTCGGTCGAGGAGATCGTGGCGCTGCGCGCGGCCGGTGTGCTCGCCTGAGGGGGAGGGGCAATGGTGGCTCGCGCACTCGCAGGTATCCGCGTCGTGGACCTCACAGTGTGGTTCCAAGGTCCGGTGTGCGCACAGCATCTGGCGGATTTCGGCGCGGATGTGATCAAGGTCGAGCGGCCGCAGGGCGGTGATCAGGCACGGGGCGTGCGCAGCATCAAATCGCTCGAAATCGGCGACTGGAATCAGTATTTCCTCGTCATCAATCGCAACAAGAAGAGCATGGCGATCGACCTGAGGAAGCCGGAGGGTCAGGAAATCCTCTATCGCCTGGTCGAGCGATCGGACGTGTTCCTCTCGAACCTGGCGCCCGAGATGCTCATGACCTGGAATCTCTCCTATGAGAAGCTGGCCGCGGTGAATCCGCGGATCGTGTACGCGACCAACACCGGCTATGGCCGCTTTGGTGGCCTCTCCCGACCCTCGTTCGACATGACGGTGCAGGCGCTGACCGGCATCATGGCTCGTCTCGGTGAGCCTGGAGAGCCGCCGATCTATCTCGGCATGGGCTCGGGAGACGCGTACGGCGGAATGATGTCGGCGCTCGGAATCGTTCTCGCACTCTATCATCGTCAGCGCACCGGTCGGGGTCAAAGCCTCGATGCCTCGCTGTACGGCGCACAACTGTATTTTGCGGCTCCGTATCTGCAGGCATTCCTCGCCGGAGATCAGGGCGCCGCCCTGCAGAAGTCGCGTCGCGAGGTCGAGAATCCGCTGTGGAACCTCTATCCGACGCTCGGCAAGTGGATCTACTTGTGCGAGCCCAACGATGACGCGCGCTTCCTGCGTCTGTGCCGTGCGCTCGGCGATCCTTCCCTCGCCGCGCTGCCGCAGTACGCGACGACTGCACAGCGCCGCGCGCACTGTCGCGAGCTCATCGCGACGATCGAGGCTCGCAGCACGAGTCGCACGGACGCCGAGCTGCTCGCCGCCTTCGCGGCCGAGGGCCTCATGGCAAGCCCTGTGAACAGTCTCGCGGACGTCGTGCGTGACGAGCAGGCATGGCGCAACCGCTACTTCCTCAAGAGCTGGTGTGACGAGGTGCAGCGCGAGGTGAGCATCCGCGGACTGCCTGTCACGCTGTCGAAGACGCCGGGGGAGGTGCGCACCCTGGGTCCCGAGCTCGGCCAGGACACCGAGATGCTGATGATGGATCTGCTCGGGTACGAGTGGTCGCAGATCGAGGCCCTGAAGGCCAAAGGAGCCATCCCGTGAGCTGGACCGACTGGCAGCCGGTCGCGAGCGAAGGCCTCGGCGAGCTGCGCGAGATCATCTATGAGAAGAAGCAACATCGTGAGCTGGGCGGGGGCGTGGCGCGGGTCACGTTGAACAACCCCGCGCGCATGAACAGCCTTACCCTCTCGACGGTCGACGAGATGTTCCGCGCATTCTACGACGCGAGTCACGACCGGTCGGTGGGGGTCATTGTGATCGCGGCGCGCGGCAGACACTTCGGCGCGGGCGGCGACGTCAACTGGGAGCGCTGGGGCCTTCGGGAGGCGGTCTACAACCGCTATCCGCACAATCGACTGATCCGCTTGTCGCGCAAGCCGGTGATCGCAAAGGTGCACGGCTACTGCATCGGCGGGCACAACCACATGGCTTACTGTTGCGATTTCACGATCGCGGCCGATACGGCAATTTTCGGCCAGGCGGGGCCCCGTGTCTCATCGCCCGCCGACGGATTCTTCGTCCCGTACCTCGCACAGGTAGTCGGCGCGAAGAAGGCACGCGAGATATGGATGCTCTGCCGGAAGTACCCGGCGGCCGAGGCGCTCGCCATGGGTCTCGTGAATGCCGTGGTGCCGGAAGGAGAGCTCGAGACGGAGGTCGACCGCTGGTGCGAGGAGCTCCTGGCGGTGAGTCCCGGATGTCTCGAGGTACTGAAGGCGGCGTTCGACCAGGATCTCGACCGCTACCGCGAAGCGGGACTCACTTCTGCTGCACTCTATCCCGACTGGTTCGACAGTCCGGAGGGGCGCGAGGGCGCGGCGGCGTTTCTCGAGAAGCGGCGCCCGGATTTCTGGTCGCTGCGCGAACGCGAGGCGAAGCTGCAGCGTACCCTGCTCGAGGAGTACGACTCGCGCCATCCGCCCGCGCCCGAGCGTTGAGGTGCGGCCGCCGTGCGGAAGTGAGGAGGCGATGCAAACATGACCGAGCAGGCCTGCATCATCGGTATCGGGGCGACGGCATTCTGCCGCAAGCCCGGCTCCGGCCGCAGTGAGCTCGCGCTTCAGCTGCAGGCTGCACTTGGGGCGATCGAGGATGCCGGACTGCGGCCGGCCGAGATCGACGGCATCCTGCCGTTTCCGAACCTCGGTACCGCGGAGGCGTTCGCGGCCAATCTCGGTTGCGCCAATCTTCGGTTTGCCGCGACGCTGAACCTCGGCGGAGCAGCGCCGGTTGCCGCAATCCGCCTCGCGGCTCTCGCCGTGACGAGCGGCGCAGCGCATCACGTCCTCATTCCTGGCGGCTGGAACGCCTACTCAGGAAAGAGCCAGATGCGGCAGATGACCGTCGAAGATACTCAGGCGACACCCTTCAGTGGGATCGCGCGGGATTTCTATCAGCCGTTCGGGCTGACCTCGCCGCCGCAGTGGTATGCGCTGATGGCCCGACGCCACATGCACGATTACGGCACGACCCGTGAGCAGCTCGGGGCGGTCGCGCTCGCGATGCGCGCGCACGCGCAGCGTAATCCCGCGGCGCTCATGTATGGCAAGCCGCTCACGCTCGAGGAGTACCTCGCCTCGCCGGTGATCGCCGATCCCTATCATCTGCTCGATTGCTCGCTGGAGACCGTTGGAGCGGCCGCGTTCATCGTGACGACACGGACGCGAGCCCGCGATCTCGCCCATCGCCCAGTGCTCGTCCTGGGCGCCGCGGCTGCGCACGCGGCACCCGCGGACGACTTCACCAATCGCCGCGACTTCCATCGCGTCGGGCTCGAGGCTGCAGCGGCCGAAGCGTTCGGCATTGCCGGCGTCGCTCCGAGCGACGTCCAGTTCGCCCAGATCTACGACTGCTTCACGTTCGAGGTCATCCAGCAGCTCGAGGCGGCAGGCTTCTGCGGACGCGGCGAGGGTGGCGCCTTCGTGGAAGGCGGCACCATCCAGCTCGGCGGGCGGCTGCCCGTGAATACCCACGGAGGCCTCCTGTCAGAGGGACATGTCCTCGGTCTCAACCACGTGCTCGAGGCAGTCCGGCAATTGCGCGGGACGGCCGGCGAGCGGCAGATCGAAGGTGTCGAAGTCGGCGTCGTAACGGGTTGGGGCGACCTCGCGGACGGCAGCATCGCGATTTTGTGCCGTGGATAATCCAGGCGAACAGCGCGGAACGAGGAGCGAGTCGATGACGGAGCCCACATTCTGTGCGTCGCGGCTGTTGCCGCGGATGACCGGACTCACCGCAGAATTCTACGACTGGTGTCGGCGCGGTGAGCTGCGCTTTCAGCGCTGCGACCGTTGCGGCGCGATGCGACACGTGCCGCGGGAAATCTGCCCGACCTGCCAGGCATTCGCCTGGAGCTGGGTACGATCGAGTGGCCGCGGGCGCATCTTCACGTGGACCGTTGTGGAGCGCGCGCTGCATCCGGCATTCAGCAACGCGACGCCCTATGCCCCGGTGGTCGTTGAGATGGATGAAGGGGTTCGCCTCGTGAGCGAGGTGATCGGCTGCCCGGTCAACCGGTTGCGGATCGGATTGCCGGTGCAGGTCGCGTTCCGTACGGAAACGGAGACGGTGACTCTGCCCGTGTTCCGATGCGCATGAGCGCCAGCCAGCACCACCGCGAATAACGCAGGAGTTTCTTCGTGTCACTTGATCTACCGGACACCTTCCGCTTCGAGAAGCGCGACCGCATCGCGTTGATGACCATCAACCGCCCAGAGGCGTTGAATGCATTTACGCGCGAGATGCTGGTCGGCATGGATCGTGCCTTCGCTGCTTTCGAGGCCGATCCGAATCTCTGGGTTGCGGTGCTCACCGCGAACGGCGATCGCGCTTTCTCGACCGGCATGGATCTGAAGAGCGCGATCCCCGCCCTCATCGAGGGCGACAGCATGGGATACGCCGACCCGGCCAAGCGACCATTCCAGAACGTGTTCAAGCCGATCGTGGCTGCGGTCAACGGCATGTGCATTGCGGGAGGCCTCGAGTTCCTGCTCGGCACCGATCTTCGCATCGCCGCCGAGCACGCACGTTTCGGCCTCACCGAGGTGCGCTGGGGAATCGTGCCGGCCGGCGGCTCGCACGTGCGACTGCCGCAGCAGGTGCCATGGGC